>ERZ1066124.98-NODE-98-length-85164-cov-27.033146_pt1 | contig 85164 bp, 79 predicted proteins | sample MGYA00382771_ERZ1066124 | MGnify/ENA primary metagenome ERZ1066124 (study PRJEB33369, sample SAMEA5778354) | biofilm metagenome | biome: Industrial cooling water; feature: Water cooling tower basin; material: Biofilm | place: United Arab Emirates | collected... | reverse complement strand
AGGGGGGTTAGGGGGGATCGAACCGACAATATTTGTAACTAGCAACTTGCGTTAACTAGCAACTGGCGTTAATAGCAGATTGCAGATTTCATTAAATTTCAAATCTGCAATCTCAAATCTAAAATCTAAAATTGCTCCCCCTGCATCGGCCCCAAATACTTAGTCAAATAAGGAGAAAACACCTCATAAATTAGCGTCAAAGGCTGTTTGTGATGCCAAAACAAATAATGGCGACCCCAAAATGGCCCAGTATTTCCAAAAGCCTTTTCTAACGCCTCACAGTGACCGTAATAAATGCCTTGCACATCTCGATACAACTCAGTTCGCAGCTTTTCTAAACTCAACCAAATGGGAATAGAACGATTTTGCAAATACTCGTCCACGTGGCTAGCTTCCCACCAAGAACAAGCATAAGCTAATCGCTGTCCAGAAGCTGTCCGCAGCCACACTTGTCGCCTGACGCGGGGGCCAGGTACGACTTGCATTTGTTCCGGTGCGCCATCTGGGTTCATTCCCACAGGAGACATATCAATTAAATCTACCTCGGTCTTCTCCCCCGTCAGCAGTTGCAAGTGGCGCGTCGGGGAACCATCTCCCAAAAGCAACAATTGCCAAGTCGGTGCGAGTTGCGAATGGGGCAATCCTTGCTGGATAATACTTTCTCCCCCTTGCCAAATCGGCGTGAGGGCGTGCCAAGAGGTTGGCAGTGTCCGGTTGTCTGGTGCTGTAAAAGTCGCAGTCAAGGTTCTTTACATAACTTAACTTTTTCTTATGATAGCCTTGTTCTGGCTGTTGCGATGATTCGTCAGCGTATACAGATCGTTTGTACTAAAATTAAGATTGCAAGCAGTCCAAAAAAAAGATATATACTAGCGAGATGTCAAGCACCAACACTGGTATTGAATGGACTGACAAAACCTGGAATCCAACCACTGGTTGTGACAAGGTCAGCTCAGGATGTCGCTACTGTTATGCCGAAGCACTTACCGAACGCTTCCCTAAAACTTTTCCAGAAGGCTTTAAGCTGACGTTGCATCCAGAACGACTAGAACAACCAAAGCGATGGCGTACTCCTAGTCGTATTTTTGTCAACTCCATGAGCGATCTTTTTCACGAAGATGTGCCGCTTTCCTACTTAGAGGAAGTTTTTAGCGTGATGCGAGAAACTCCTTGGCATATCTATCAAATTCTCACTAAGCGCTCAAGCCGTTTGGCAGAATTAGCTCCCCAACTCGAATGGTGTGAAAATATTTGGGTAGGTGTATCTGTAGAAAGTCAAAAATATACTTATAGAATCGATGATTTGCGGCAAGTACCAGCAGCGGTTCGGTTTCTTTCCTGCGAGCCTTTACTGGGAGCCTTGGATTTAGATCTAAAACATATTCACTGGGTAATTGTAGGTGGTGAATCTGGATCTAACCATCGTCCTATGCAGCCAGAATGGGTGAGAGAGATTTTGCAACAAACGCGGGCAGCAGAGGTGGCCTTTTTCTTCAAGCAGTGGGGAGGAAGGTACTCAAAAGCAGGTGGTAGAATACTCGATGGACGCACCTGGGACGAAATGCCAGATGCTTGGAATCAGCACAAGATTAAATGGCAAAAGAAATCTTCTAGACCACAAAAATTAAGTGAGTTAGAACCAGAAAATCTAATTCCTGCAAAATAAAGAGAGTTGAACAATGAGTCGGCTTGGTAGTGAGGGTGAGGACATTATCGGTCGTTGGTCTGAAGAGAAGCTAGATTTACTGGCAAAATATCTTAAAGCTTACTCTGCGATTATGAACAAACAAAAGCAAAGCTGGCTCAAGGCTTACTACTATATAGATGCTTTTGCGGGTTCTGTTAGACCGAGATCTAAAGAAGATGAACAGCGCTATATTGATGGTTCTCCTTTACGTGCTTTACAAACAGAACCTAAATTTGATGCTTATTGGTTTATAGATGTTTCACCGCGACGTATCGAGCGTATAGAAGGACTGCGTGACGAGTTTCCAGATTGTACGATTGAGATCCGTCAGGGAAACTGTAACGAAATCTTGTGTAACGAGGTAATTAGCGAAGTTACCTATGCTTCTAAGCAGCGGGCTTTTGTGTTTTTAGATCCTTATGGCTTACAGGTAGATTGGGAAACAGTTAGAGAATTAGCAAATACTAAAACTTGCGATATTTTTATAAATTTTTCTGTAATGGGGGTTACTCGTCTCCTGCCTAGAGATCAACGTCCAGAAGGAGAAGTATTAGAACAATTAAACAAAGTTATGGGCAGCACTAATTGGCTCGATCAAATATACCAACCACCGAGACAGTTAAGTTTGTTTCCAGAGTTAGAACCTGCCCTAAGTCGCGAAACTATCAAAGCGGAAGAGTTAGCAAGCTTGTATGCAGAACAATTGCGATCGCTTTTTCCCCACGTCAGCAGACCAGTTTTGATGAAAAACTCCACTAATTCAGTGCTATACGCTTTGTGCCTAGCCAGCCACAATCAAACAGCCACTAAGATTACAAATGAGATCTTCGCTCGATACGAACGTTTAAGGCAATTAGAAAGCTAGTTTTGCTCGTGCGAAGATCCCAGGACTTACGCGCACCTATGCAGGTTTCTATGAAAAATAGTTGGTTTGCTAATTAATCTCTGGATTTATGCCTTAGACTCAAATTCTCTAAATTGGCAGGCGATCGAGGTCTTTGTTAGAGCCAATTACTACCATAATTTCACCTTTATGAAGCCGTCGGTTCGGGTTAGGATTGACTTCAAACGTGCCATCGTTAACTACGGCTAGTAAGTTTAAACCATAACGAGTTCTAAGTTGCAAATCGTAGATAGTTTTGCCGTCAAATTCTTTGGGGACGAGCGCTTCTACTATACTGTTGTGTGGGTCTAGTTCAAAGCGGTCTAAAATTGCGGGTCTGGTAAGCGATCGCGCTAATGCACAACCAGCTTCATGTTCCGGATAAACTACATGATCTGCGCCCACTCGCGTTAATACTTTACCGTGGACTTCTGATGAAGCTTTTGCTACTACGTGGGGGACGCCGCCTTCCTTCAAATTCAGCGTGGTGATGATGCTTTCTTGCAAATAGTTACCGATGGCAACAATCACCGTATCGAACTCTAAAATACCCGCTTGTTTTAGCGCCGACGCTTCGGTTGAGTCTAGTTGCAACGCATGACCTACAATCTGATCTGTCAGGGCTTGAGCGACTCTTTTTTCATCAACATCGGTTCCCAGTACATCGTATCCCAAACTGTGCAGCGTCGAGCATACTCCCCGCCCAAAGCGCCCCAATCCAATCACGGCGTACTGTTTATTATCTTTGCGTAGACTGCGAAAAAAACCTATGGACGACAGATTCACTTTTTTTTACCTTTGTTATCAATAAGTTGACGATAAGGATTCCTACAAGCCCAATCTTATATTTCCAGCCTAGCAAATATTTTCTTGCATTATTACCCCACAAGTAAGTTTTCTTCGGGGTAGCGAATTGTACTGGGGCGAGGATCTCCCAACAGCGCTGACATCAGCAACAAAACGCCTACCCTTCCCACATACATTGTCACAATTAAAACTAGCTTGGCAGCAGGTGAGACGCTAGCAGTAATTCCCGTAGATAGACCAACTGTGGCAAAAGCGGACACAACCTCAAACAAAATTTGAATAAAATTCAAGTTTGTATCGGTGAGCGAGATTAAAATTGTGACAAAAATCACCATCGCAACCGAGCCTATCAACACGCCAACCGCCTTTAAAATCAGCGATACAGGAATTGTTCGCTCGTATAAAACAGCTTCTTCTTTCTCCTGTAAAATGGCTTTGGTGCAAGTAGTTAAAACTCGCAGTGTTGTCGTTTTTATCCCGCCTCCCGTCCCGCCGGGACTGGAGCCAATAAACATAAAAGCAATCGTAATAAATAAACCAGCGGTGGTCATTTTGCTAAAATCAATCGTGTTAAAACCAGCAGTTCTGGGTGTGACTGATTGAAACCAAGCTGATAGAATTTTGGTTTTTAAGTCCATAGAACCAAACGTATCGGGGTTGTTCTGCTCGATTAAAAAGAACGCCACAGTGCCGACGATTAAGAGAATTAAAGTGGTGCTGGTAGCGACTTTAAAATTGAGGGAGAAGATAATGCAATGGGTTTTTCTGAGGATGCGATCGCGTAACCACAGGTACATTTCCATAATTACCTGGTAGCCAATCCCGCCAAATATAATCAATCCCGTTACCGTCAGGTTTAATAAAATCGATGATTGATAGCGGATAAAGCTATCACTGAACACGCTAAATCCCGCATTATTCCAAGAATTGATGCTATGAAAAATTGCGTACCACAGTCCCCGAGAGAGTCCATAATCCGGAACAAAAACAGGCAGCAACAGAAAAATTCCGCTGATTTCAAATAGTAACGTCGTCGCAATAATAGATTGAAGTACTTGTGCGCTACCTTGTATTCCTGGTCGATCTAAAGCTTGTTGAATTGCCACTTTATCGCGCAAGCTAAACCTAGCACCCAGGAGCAGCAAAAGAAAAGTGGTTGCTGTCATATAGCCGAGTCCGCCAATCTGGACAAGGATAACAACAAACAGCTGACCCCAAAATGAAAAATAAGTGCCGACATCGACAACCGACAAACCCGTAACGCACACAGCAGAAGTTGAGGTGAATAAAGCCACTAACGGGTCAATCCAAGTCCCGCTGCTGCTAGAAAATGGCATTATCAACAAAAGGGTGCCCAAGCCGATTACAGCAAGGAACCCCAGGCAAATCGTTCTAGAAACTGTCATGGAGCCGTCGTAATTTGATTCAACGATACTTTTAAAGGGTTCTAGTGTAAAGTCCCCTGATTCGCGATTAAACTAACTTTAGCCTGAATTAAAGCTAGATCGGCGCTAGAAACCAAATTTCTTGGTAGATATCTAGCTATCAAACCTAGATTTTTCCCCAAAACCGGGTTGCTTGGCTTAAGTCAGATTAAACTAACTTTACCGTGCATTAAAGCTCTTAGTTCTATGAGTGCAACACTTTACGAGCAAATTCAGCAATTTTACGACGCCTCCTCTGGTTTGTGGGAGCAAATTTGGGGGGAACACATGCACCACGGATATTATGGCGCAGATGGCAAGCAAAAAAAAGACCGTCGTCAAGCTCAAATTGATCTGAATCAGGAAATACTCCAATGGGCTAATTTACAAAGAGCGCAAAATATTTTAGACGTAGGCTGTGGCATTGGGGGTAGTTCTCTGTATCTGGCGCAAAAGTATAACGCCACAGTCACCGGAATTACCCTCAGCCCCGTCCAAGCGTCTAGGGCAAAGGAAAGGGCAACAAGTGCTAATCTAAGTCAGCAAACTTCGTTTCAGGTAGCAGATGCATTGAATATGCCCTTTGCCGATGCATCTTTTGATTTTGTTTGGTCGATGGAAAGCGGCGAACATATGCCCGATAAGGTTAAATTCTTACAAGAATGCTACCGGGTATTGAAGCCTGGTGGGACGTTTTTAATGGCAACTTGGTGTCATCGTCCTGTGGCGCTTCCGGATGGATACTTGATGCCGGATGAGTTGAAGCATTTGGCAGAAATTTATCGCGTGTATTGCTTGCCTTATGTCATTTCTCTGCCGGAATATGAGCAAATTGCTCGCAATCTTTCTTTTCAAGATATCCATACCGATGATTGGTCAACTGCTGTAGCACCTTTTTGGGATGTAGTGATTGATTCTGCTTTCAATCCGGCGGCAATTATTGGTTTAATTTTTAGCGGTTGGACGACAATTCAAGGGGCGCTTTCCCTGTCGCTGATGAGTCAAGGATATGAGCGAGGATTGATTCGTTACGGGGTTTTGCGAGCGAGTAAATAATTTCAACAGTTGATAGTTGATAGTTGATAGTTGATAGTGGACAGTGGACAGTGGATAGTTGACAGTGGACAGTGGACAGTGGATAGTGGATAGTGGACAGTGGACAGTGGACAGTTGATAGTTGATAGTGGACAGTGGACAGTGGACAGTTGATAGCTTGTCGTGAGCTAGTCGAAGGGTTGACAGTTACCTCTCCCTCAAGCTTATAGGATTGGGAAACAGGGAAATTAATTTTTCCTTTTGCGCTCAAAGGGGGAGGCTAACAACCCATTTTTTCGGCTACATTATTAGTTTTTTAGTGCTGGAATAGCTAATGGCTAATATTACTATGACCAATTAGCAATTAGCCATTAGCTATTTTAAAATGTATCAGGTTATCCCAACTTGGACTAAATAAATGAGCGATACTTTTTTTGATAAGTCGGGAAGTCAATCAAGTAACTGGCTTTATGCTTTTTGGAAGTTCAGCCGCCCTCATACAATTATTGGTACGAGTTTGAGCGTTGTGGGGTTATATTTGGTGGCAATTTCTCTCTCACACCCCAATTTCTCCAGCACCCATCTGTTGCAGCTATTCGGAACTTGGTTATCCTGTTTGTGCGGCAATATTTACATTGTCGGTTTAAACCAATTAGAAGATATCGAAATCGACCGGATTAATAAACCTCACTTGCCTTTAGCATCGGGGGAATTTTCCACCCAGCAAGGTAAGATAATTGTCGGCGTTACGGCTATCCTGGCGCTGCTGTTGGCGGGGTTTTTGGGGCCGTTTTTATTCGGGATGGTGGGAATCAGTTTGGCTATTGGCACGGCTTATTCTTTACCGCCAATTCGGTTAAAACGGTTTCCGTTTTGGGCGGCGATTTGTATTTTTAGCGTTCGGGGGGCAATTGTTAATTTAGGTTTGTTTTTGCACTTTAGTTGGGTGTTCTCTCAGCAACAACAAATACCCCCAGAAGTTTGGGCGCTGACGCTGTTTATTTTGGTGTTTACGGTGGCGATCGCTATCTTTAAAGATATCCCCGATATGGAAGGCGATCGCTTGTACAATATCACCACTTTTACCCTGAAGTTGGGCGCGCCCGCTGTGTTTAATTTGACTAGAGTGACGATCGGTATTTGCTATCTGGGGATGGCAATTGCTGGCTGGTTGTGGCTCGATTCTGCGAATGGGGTATTTTTAGTTACATCCCATTTGCTGGCATGGGGTTTGATGGGGTGGCGCAGTTTGGGGGTAGACTTGCAGGATAAGAGCGCGATCGCTAGTTTCTACCAGTTCATCTGGAAGTTGTTTTTTCTGGAATATTTGATTTTTCCGGCTGCTTGTTTATGGCATTAAGCAGAATTGACCTGTCAAGAGTAATTATGCGGAATTAGGGGAGGAAATATCGATCGAGCCGATTGGGGGAGGGGACTCGACACGGAGAGCGATCGCAAAGCTTAAACTAGGCTAAGAAGCCCTAGAAATACTATGTCCCGAATCATGACGCAAAAACTGCTGAAATTTTACCTGCTGTTGGCTGCGAGCGTTAGTCTCGGGTTGAGTGCTGTGGCATGTTCCAAGGCACCTTCTGGAACAGACACCGCCAGCACCAGCACGCCTTCTCCCAGCGCACCGGCGCAAAATACCGCGGCTAACCAGACGGCGTCCCCATCGGCAACGGCACCGAGTCCAGCAGCTACGGTTGCCGCCGCGCCTGGTAGCGCTGAAGATTTTTATCAGCGAGGAATTGAAAGCGTTCAAAAAGGCGATGCGGCGGGTGCGGAGGAAGCATGGCGCAAATCGATCGAACTAGATCCAAAAAATCCCAAAGTTCACTCGAATTTGGGTGTTTTGTTGCAAAGTCAAAATAAGTTAGACGAAGCTAGCAAGCAATTTCAAGAAGCGGTTCGCCTCGATCCAAAAAATGCGGAAGATAAGGTAAAATTAGCCGTAGTTTTGGGTCAACAGAAAAAACTCGACGAAGCGATCGCGCAAACTAAAGAAGCGCTGCAAATCAAATCGGATTTTGCCCCCGCCCACGTAGTAATGGCGGCAGCGTTAGCCGAACAAGGCAAGCAAGAAGAAGCTATCAAGAGCTTAGAAACTGCGCGGGATTTATTCAAGACTCAGGGAAAAGTTGACCAACAGGTAGAAACTCAAATTAACTTAGCCGTTGCTTTAGCAAAACAGAAGAAATTAGATGAGGCAGTAGTGCAATTACAAGATGCGGTTAAAATCAAACCCGACTTTGCTCCTACTCACGTCATTTTAGCAGGGGCTTTATCGGAACAAGGCAAGCGAGATGAAGCGGTAACCTCCCTCAGAACGGCTAAAGACTTATTCAAAACCCAAGGCAGAACCGAACAACAGGTAGAAGCTACAATTAACTTAGCCGTTTTGTTGGGACAACAAAACAAAATCGACGAAGCAGTCGCGGAATCAAAAGAAGCGATTAGCCTCAAACCAGACTCGGCAAAAGCCCATTATGTCCTAGCGCTGGCGTTATCAAGTCAAGGCAAAAAAGATGAAGCACTAGCTAATTTGAACAAAACCAAAGAACTGTTGAACAGCCAAGGCCAAACCCAACAAGCTGCTCAAATTGACCAGATCATCCAGAAACTTGGCGAACAGAAAAAATAATTGAGGATTTGAGGTTTGAGATTGCAGATTGCAGATTTAATTTTTAGGTTCGGATATCTCTGCAATCTGCAATATTTTTATAAATCTAAAATCTAAAATCTAAAATCTGAAATTGTTTCATGTTCGAGCAAAAAGGCAAAGTTTATTTAGTGGGTGCGGGGCCATCGGATGTTGCTTACCTGACCGTGCGATCGCAACAATTGCTATCCCAAGCTGAGGTATTAATTTATGATGCCTTGATCGATGAACGATTGTTAGATTTAGTACCGGATAATTGCGTCAAATTCCACGTCGGTAAGCGGGGTGGGCGCAAGAGTACCCCCCAAGCAGAAATTAACCGCTTGCTGGTAGAACAATGCCAGCTAGGTAAGCAAGTCGTGCGGTTAAAAAGTGGCGATCCGTTTATTTTTGGGCGATCTAGTGAGGAAATTCAAGCATTAATTGCAGCCGGTTGTCAGTTTGAAGTTGTGCCGGGGATTTCTTCCGCATTGGCAGCGCCGTTACTAGCGGGAATTCCTTTAACCGATCCGGTTTTGAGTCGGTGTTTTGCCGTTTTCAGCGCCCACGAACCAACAGAATTAGACTGGGAAGCCCTATCGCGGATCGATACGCTGGTAATCTTGATGGGAGGACGCAATTTGAGCGAAATTGTCACGCAATTGCATCGCGCGGGGCGCAGTCTGCAAACGCCAGTCGCGGTGATTCGCTATTGCGGACATCCCCAACAACAAATTTGGACAGCCGATTTGGGAACTATTGAAGCTACATGTGCTGGCGCGTCTCTTTCCCCGGCGGCGATTGTGATTGGAGAAGTTGTCGGGCTGCGTCCTTATTTACAATCGCCGAATGCAGATCCGATGTCCCCAATAGACGGTAAGTTAAGATCTGGCACTTTAGATTTGATTGGCCTCACCGTGACTACCGATCGCCCAAATCTGCAAACAAAGGTAGGCGCTCAGAAGGAAACTATCCCCGCCTCCTCTTCCCTCCCCCTCGCTAATAAAACTATCCTCGTTACTCGTTCAGTTGGACAGTCGGGAGATTTTACTAACCGCCTTCAGGAAGCAGGTGCAACGGTAATTGAAATGCCTGCGATCGCAATTGGCCCCCCTTCAAACTCCGAAGCATTGGATAATGCGATCGCTTCTATAGAAACTTTTGATTGGTTAATTCTCACCTCTACCAACGGTGTAGATTATTTCTTTGAGCGCTTATTCGCTCAAGCAAAAGATGCCCGCAGCTTGGCGAATCTCAAAATTGCCGTTGTCGGTAAAAAAACAGCTAATAGCCTAAAACTGCACAATTTGCAACCCGATTTTATCCCCCCCAACTTTGTGGCAGATTCGTTAGTGGAACATTTCCCCACCTCTCTGCAAGGGAAAAAAGTATTATTTCCTAGAGTAGAAACTGGTGGACGGGAGGTGTTAGTACAGCAGTTATCGGCTAAAGGTGCAGAAGTCGTCGAGGTGGCGGCTTACGAGTCTCGCTGTCCGGAGGCGATCGCACCAGCGGCAAAACAAGCTTTATCCGAGCAAACTGTAGATATAATTACCTTTGCCAGTTCCAAAACTGTCAGAAATTTTTGTCAGTTAGTAGAGGCATCCCAACTAACCGATAAGCTAGATCGAGTAGCGATCGCCTCTATCGGCCCTCAAACTTCCCGCGACTGCAAGCAATTCCTGGGGCGAGTAGATGTAGAAGCCCTCGAATACACCTTAGAAGGATTAACCCAAGCTATTATTAACTGGGCAGCAGTCCAACAGCCTCCTGTTTAAAACACTTATCTTAGGTTATATTAAACTGTAAATTTTTAGCAGCAGGGGCGGGTTTAACGACATAATTCTTACTTCCCGAGAATGGTTGGTAAAATCAGCCCCGACTTTAAAACTGAATCAAGATCGTTTATCATTTATTGGTTCAGCAGAGAAAAATAAATATAACTTATTGATAATTGTCAATAGTTATTGGGTAATGGGTAGTAGGTAACAGCCTCTGCCCATACAACAAATAACAAGCGTTATACACCTGGATGAATAATTTTATCACAAAGGTCGTGTTTGATGACATAAAATTCGGCTTCTGACTATGAATAGGTTAAACAGATGTCATTCATAAAAATTAGAGGAGGATTTAACAAGAGATATAGCGCTTCTTGTAGAAGCTGGTTGAACAAAATATTTCCTGATGCCTTAGAACGATCGGTACAACTCGCCCTTACCGAGTTAATTTTACTATTAACGATTAGCCATTAGCTATTAGCGATTATCCAAAAAGTAAAAAGATAGATTGACCAATCAAAACCAATGCGAACCAGCGAGCAAATCAAGGCAGAAATTAAAGAGCAATTTGGTTTTGTTCCTCCTTTTTTTGAACCGGCAGCTCAAACTCCAGAAGTGCTGGAAAATCTGTGGCAGCAGGCTCTGAATGCTTATATTAACAATCCCCTACCAGCCTTGTTTAAAGAAAAGCTTTTTGCTTACTTATCGCGCTACTGTTCAGTTCCTTACTGTATTATCTGCCACAGTTGTACGTTACGCTTCTTGGGGATGACTGCCAAGGAAATCCTCACTTTATTGCAAGAAAATGCCCCCAATACAGAGGAGGAATGGAAAGTAAAAATACTGCTTTCATCGACACAAATAGAGCCTTTAACAGATTGGCCTGTTGCTAACCCAGATTTAGAAACAAGCTTGTATTATTATGCAATTTTAATTTATTTAAAACCAGATATTACCCAGCCTTATCGTCAGGAATTGCTCAGACTGTTGGGGAAATTTTATTACAATCACTTAATCGCATTTATCGCCTATATAAAAACCTGTCACCATTGGGCAGAATGCCATCCCGAACTGCTGTACGAAGCAGATCGAAGAGTGCAGTTACATCTGCCTGCTTTGCTGGAACAAGAGCCGGATTTAGGTATTTTTTTTGCTAACTACAACCAGAAAGTTAGGCAAGAATACCAGAAACGGGAAGCAGAATTGCAGCAAAGTAATTGTATACTGCAATCGGTGATGACAGGCACTACCGATGCCATTTTTTTGAAAGATTGTGAGGGGCGCTACTTGATGGTTAACTCCACAACAGCGAGGATTCTAGGCAAATCTGTCGAGGAAATTATCGGCAAAGATGATACTGAATTGCTGTCGCCGGAGGAAGCCCGCCAACTGATAGAAACTGACCGCAGAATCATGGCGACGGGTACTAGCGAGATGCTGGAGGAAGTTCTTACTATTAAAGCGGGCAAGCAGCCTGGTGTGCGAACTTATTTAGTGACAAAAGATGTCTACCGAGATCGAGAAGGTAATACCATTGGTTTAATTGGGATTGGGCGAGATATCACCGAACGCAAGCGTTTAGAAAAAGAGCGATCGCATCTGCTAGAAGTGCAACAACAATTAATTGCGCGGCTGCAACAACAAACTATAGATTTAGTCGCCCTCAGTGCAGTGGGAACAAGCGCAATTAGCACCTTAAATTTGCAACAACTGCTCGACGTGCTACTTCAGTGTATTCTGCAAGTAGTAGGAGCCGATGCGGCGATGATTCTATTAAAAGAAGATAACCACTTGCGCGTCAGTGCCGGTATTGGCATCCAAAAGCCGATTCCCATAGGCTTTTTAGTGCCGATGGGACAAAGTTTTGCTGGCACAATTGCCGCCACTAGGCAGCCGCTTTATATTGAAGATGCCCAAACCGATTTGTTGCTGGTAAATCAATGGCTCAAACAAATGGGAATTCGCAGCATCTTGGGCGTGCCGCTGCAACACAATAACGAATTAGTAGGCGTTTTGCACGTAGATTGGTTTACCATTCATAAGTTTAGTTCGCGGGAACTTTACCTGTTGGAAATTGCCGCCGAACGTTCTTGCATGGCGATTCTCAACGCCCAATTGTTTGAGCAAACCAAACAGCTACAACAGCGCCAAAAACTGCAAATCGACACGATGCCGATTGGTTATATGGTATGCGATCGCTTCTTTCAATTGACCGATTGGAATCCCGCCGCTAGTAACATTTTTGGCTTCACCAAAGCAGAAGTACTAGGGAAACATCCCTACGAATTGATCGTTCCACCTGCTGCTAAAGTGCATGTAGAAGAAGTATTTCAGCGGCTTTCTCAAGGGGATATGACTGCACACAGCGTCAACGAGAACGTCACAAAAGATGGTCGCACCATTCTTTGCGAGTGGTACAATACACCGCTAAAGAATCCAGACGGGACGATTATCGGTTTTCAAGGGATGGTAAAAGATATTACCTCCCGCAAGATGGCAGAAGCCGAATTGCAACAGGCGCATCAGCGATTAAAATTCCACGTGGAAAATACCCCCCTAGCGTTAATCGAATGGGACTCCCAGTTTAAGGTTAAAATTTGGTCGCAGCAGGCAGAGAAAATCTTTGGTTGGAAAGCTGAAGAAGTCATAGGCAAAAGTTTGCATGAATGGCGGTACGTATACGAGGAAGATCTAGAAAATATTAGGGCTGCCTGTGCTGGTTTGATCGACGGTAGTACTCCGCGCAATATCAGCCAGAATCGCAACTATACCAAAGATGGCAGAGTAATTCATTGTGAATGGTACAACTCTACCCTATTAGATGAATCAGGAAATCTGGTATCTCTACTATCCCTCGTATTAGATGTAACCGCGCGACAGCAAGCCGAAGAGGCGCTAGCAGCAAGCGAACGGCGCTTTCGCTCGTTAATTGAAAATGCCACTGATATGATTGTGGTGATTGATTCTGGTGGCGTCTGCCGTTATGTCAGTCCATCGGTAGAACGAATCTTAGGATATCAGCAGGAAGAGATTATTAACAAATTTTGCAGCGAGTTTATCGATCCAGAAGATGTGCCACTGTTGAGTCAAAGATTGGATCGGGCAATGCAAAATCCCAGGGTGAGTCAAAAGATGATTGATTATCGAGTGTTACACAAAGATGGTTCTTGGCGCATATTTGAAGCAGTCACGACTAATTTATTAGACGATCCGGCTGTCCAGGGTGTGGCGATTAATTGCCGCGATATTACCGAACGTAGAATCGCCGAAGAGGCACTCAAACAAAGCGATCGCAAGTACTACACCTTAACTAAAGTAGCCCCGGTGGCAATATTTCACGCCGATGCAGTGGGACAATGCTTGTACGTTAACGAGCGGTGGTGCGAAATTAGCGGACTTAGCTTGGAAGCGTCGATGGGACAAGGCTGGATCAAGGCTTTATATCCCGGCGATCGCAAGCGCATTTTCAAAGAATGGTATCAGGCCGTGGAAGAAAACTTGCCATTTCAATCAGAGTTTCGCCTGCAACGCCCCGATGGGGAAATTAGTTGGGTATTTGCCCAAGCGATCGCCGAAACCGGCAACAATGGAGAAATCATCGGCTACGTTGGCACCCTGACCGATATTACCGAACGCAAGCAGGTAGAAGAGCAGCTACGCTACTACGCATTTTACGACCCCCTCACCGGCTTACCCAATCGCACTCTATTGTTAAATCACCTCAGAAAGCTGCTCGCTCATAAACCCCATCCCCCATATTTTGCTGTCCTGTTTTTGGAGATGAACCGCTTCCAAGTAATTAAATATAGTCTGGGACACTTGTTTGCCGATCAACTGATAATTGCTACGGGAGAGCGCATCCAAACTTGCCTGAACAATTTAGCTGAGCCGATTTGGGATTTTGAATTAGCAGATAATGATGAAGCGATCGCATCAAATAACCCAGCTAAAATCCCCAATCTAAAATTTACCCTCTCCCGCTTAGGATTAGATGAATTTGCTATTTTACTAACCGGATTTTCCACAGTCAACGACGCCACTACGATCGCCGATTGCATCTACCAAGAATTACAATTACCTTTCAATCTGGATGGGCGGGAAGTATTCGTCACTGCCAGCATCGGCATTGCTCCCAGTTCAATTAATTATGACCGCGCCGAAGACTTTTTGCGCGCTGCCGATACGGCAGTACACCACGCCAAGCAGCTAGGTAAAGCGGGCGGTTATGTAGTTTTTGAGCCACAATGGCACGCTGGCGCTCTAGAACGCTTACAGCTGGAAACAGATTTACGCTGGGCTATCGAGCGCCAACAGTTGCGAGTTTACTACCAGCCTGTAGTCTCGCTCAAAAACAATCGCATTAGCGGGTTTGAAGCCCTCGTGCGCTGGCAACACCCAACGCGGGGTATAGTTTCCCCAAGCGAGTTTATTCCTTTGGCAGAAGAAACTGGGCTAATCGGCCCCATCGACCGTTGGGTGCTGCGGGAAGCTTGTCGTCAGGTGGCGATGTGGCAAGAAGCATTTCCCTCTCTTGCTCCTTTGACACTAAGCGTAAATCTTTCTGGTCTGGAGCTATCCCAATTGGGATTAATTGAGCGAATTGATAAAATTTTGCGCGAAACTGGGGTGCGACGGCACACTTTGAAATTAGAAATCACCGAAAGCAAGTTAGCAGGAAATACCAGTTTTGAAATTGCCATGTTGCAGCAACTTAAAGCTTTAGGAATTCAGCTTTCAATCGATGATTTTGGCACAGGTTACTCTTGTTTGGCGCGGCTGCACCAAATGCCGATCGATACGTTAAAAATCGACCGTTCCTTCGTCAGTCAAATGAGCATCGATAGCGAAAGTTTAGAAATTGTGCGAACAATTATTACCCTGGCGCACAGTTTGGGAATGGATGCGATCGCCGAAGGTGTAGAATCAGAATTTCAACAGGAACAGCTGGTGGAACTCGAATGCGAATACGGACAGGGATACTTTTTCTCTAAGCCGATAGATAGCACTTCCGTTTGGGGTTTGCTATCAGCTAATTGCTAATGGCAAATCTAAAATCTAAAATCTAAAATCTAAAATATTATGAAGCGTATTATTGGTTTAACTGGCGGGATTGGTACTGGCAAAACGACTGTCTCCAATTATCTGGCAAGCCACTATAATTTACCAGTTTTGGACGCAGATATTTATGCGCGGGAAGCCGTACAACCAGGTTCTCAAGTATTAGAAGAAATTCAGGAACGCTACGGGTTAGCTATTTTACTACCCGATGGCAAACTCGACCGCCTGCGGCTGGGTCAGATTGTTTTTAGCAGTGCCTCAGAGCGCTTGTGGCTAGAGCAAAGAATACATCCATACGTGCGCGATCGCATCACCGCTCAATTAGATACTCTAGACCCCGAAAAATCCCCCACTGTCGTCCTAGTCATACCATTATTATTTGAAGCCCGCATGACCGATCTGGTAACGGAAATCTGGGTAGTAGCTTGCGAGCAAACCCAGCAAGTTGAACGAGTCAAATCCCGCGATGGTCTGCCTTTAGAAGAAATTCAATCCCGCATTAACAGCCAGATGTCGATGGAAAAAAAGCTAGCCCAAGCCAACGTAATTTTAGATAACTCTTCAACCCCAGAATCATTGTTAAAACAGGTAGATGCAGCCATGAAGAAATTTGAGATTTGAGATTTCAGATGGCAGATTTATTTGATTTGAGATTTCATATCATGTTCGGTAGCAAAGGTTGTGTATAGTTATTTATGCTGTAGGGGCGGGTTTTACGAGATATATTTAAACGCAGCGCAAAAGATAAATAAACCCGCCCCTTAGTGCAGCTTCGATTACCCCTTTTATGGCTAACGACTGAAGTCGCGCCTACACAAACAAAGACCGCCTACGCGGTCTAAGCGATCAAGGAGGTATTAAACCCGGATTTGGTATCATATCATGTCCGTTGAATTTGAGGTTGTAGGGGCGGGTTTTACCACCAATTAAGTGGAACCATGAGATATCTCCATAAACCCTTCCTTTGCTGACGCTATACACAACCGATGCGAAGGGACACGATTTGAGATGGCAGATTGCAGATTTATTTGATATTGAATTGTAGGGGCGGGTTTTACAGACAATATCTGCTGAAAACTCATAACTTATATCAACCCGCCCCGCGACTCTAAATTCTAAATCTGCAATCTAAAATCTTAAATCTGAAATTATGCCGCTTCACCCCCTACAATCACATTGCGAATTCGCAAACTCGGACCACCGCAACCTACGGGTAAACCGCTTTGTCCGCCTTTACCGCATCCGCCGGATTCATCCCAGTAAAAATCATCCCCAATCGCTTCAATATCCGCCAGGGTGGTAAATACATTACCGGAAAGCGTAACATCGCGCACGGGTTCGGCTATTTTGCCATTGCGAATCATCCAAGCTTCCCCCGCACTAAAGGTGAACATTTCCCCATTCGTCATTCCCCCTAACCAGTTACGCGCATAAACGCCTTCTTTGATACCAGTAAATAAGTCCTTCACTGGCGTATTTCCCCGTTCGATCCAGGTGTTGGTCATCCGCACGATGGGGGGATAGTGATAATTGAGACAGCGGGCATTGCCCGTGGGTTGTTCGTCTAATTTGCCAGCAGTTTCGCGGGAATGCAATCTTCCCACTAAAACGCCGTCTTTAATTAATTGAGTCGTGGTTGCGGGGGTGCCTTCGTCGTCGTAAAAATAGCTACCGCGATGACCTTCTGGGGCGGCACCGTCAAAAATTTGCAGATCTTTGGGGCCAAATCTGCGTCCGATGGTCATGACTTCTAGCAAGTCCGGGTTTTCGTAAGCCATATCGGCTTCACTCAGGTGTCCGAAGGCTTCGTGGACGAATAACCCGCTGAGAATCGGATCGATGACGACGGTGTAACTGTTGCCTTTGACGGGCGGTAAGCTTAAAGCCTCGACCCCCCGTTGCGCTGCACCCCGCACTTGGTCGTCTAAATTAATTAAATCTTCGTAAGCTTTGCGCGATCCCGTTGTTTCTCGTCCGGTTTGTACGGTTTCCCCGTCGCGGGCGGTGGCGGCAAAGCGCATTTCCATATCCACCCAGGATTGTTCTAACATCGTCCCTTCCGACGTGGCGAGGATGATGCGCTGGGCGCTGTCGCCATAGCGCACCGAGGTAGTGGCGATGCGCCGATCGACGCTGCGGAGGATTTCGGTATAGCGATCGCACAATGCCTTTTTCTGGGCTAGCGGTATTTGGCGCGGATCGGTGCCGGTGAGGGGGAGAATGCGTATATCCTGCACCGCGTCAATCGGGGCGAGGATGGTTTCTTCTTCACCCACGATGCGCGCGGCGGCGATCGCTTCCTCCACCCGTTCTGCTAAAGTCGAAAGTTGATTAAAGCTGGCAAATCCCCAACCACCCTTGTAACAAGCGCGTACCTGTCCCCCTATCGAAATCCCCTGGGACAGCGTTTCAATCTTATCAGCGCGCAGTAAAATATCCGTTGCTTCCGCTTCTTCCAATCGAATCGCCAAATAGTCAACCCGCTTGCCATAACGACGTATCAGGTCAGAAAGAAGATTCTTGGCATCCGCTAGTAAGGTAGGCATAGCAGGCATTAATACAAATAAACTGCATCCATTTTGCAATTATTCAGCTTCTTGTGCCACCGAAGCAAAGCGACACCAGACTGAGCCTGCTTCAACTCGTAACCAGCCTCAGCCTGCTTTCAACTCGTAACCAAGCTCAACTCGTAACCAAGCTCAACTCGTAACCAGGCTCAGCCTGGTTACGACAATAGAGGCTCTGCCTCGACACCAGTCCCTATCTGCTGTTTTGAGATTGTGCATTCTACAGGCGCAATTTTTTATAGAATGATTCTCATTCCATAAAAAAGAGAAACCTTCTCGCCTCATAGCTATGACATCGAATCAAACAACCCCCGCGACTGAATTAATTCATCGCCCCCGCCGCCTGCGCCGCACCCCGGCATTGCGGCGAATGGTGCAAGAAACCCATTTAACCGCAAACGACTTAATTTATCCCGTCTTTGTGATGGAAGGAGAAGCGCAAAAGGTGGAAATAGCATCAATGCCGGGATGCTACCGCTATACATTGGATTTGCTGCTCAAAGAAATAGCCGATGCAGCGGCGTTGGGAGTGAATGCTGTAGCGCTTTTCCCCGTAATTTCCCCTGCCAAAAAAGACGATACTGGCAGCGAAAGTTACAACGAATCAGGATTGGTGCAGCAAACGGTAAAAGCAATTAAAAAAGCGATTCCAGATATTGTTGTCATCACCGATGTAGCGTTAGATCCTTTTACCACTCACGGACACGATGGCGTCGTAGATGACAATGGTGTTATTCTCAACGACCCCACCGTAGAAATTTTAGTCAAAATGGCGCTATCTCAAGCCGCAGCAGGCGCCGATATGGTCGCACCTTCTGACATGATGGATGGGCGAGTAGGTGCAATTCGGCAAGCTTTGGATGCAGCAGGTTACTTTGATGTCGGAATTCTGGCTTACTCGGCTAAGTATGCCTCTGCTTATTATGGCCCATTTCGGGATGCCCTCGATTCTGCCCCCAAATTTGGCGATAAAAAAACATACCAAATGGATGCTGCCAATGCCAGGGAAGCACTCAAGGAAGTTGCCTTAGATATTGCCGAAGGCGCTGATATTGTGATGGTAAAACCTGCCTTGGCTTATTTGGATATTATCTGCCAAGTGAAAGCCGCAACAAATTTACCCGTTGCAGCCTATAACGTCAGCGGCGAATATGCGATGATAAAAGCCGCCGCACAGCAAGGCTGGATTGATGAAAAAAAGGTAATTTTGGAAACTCTAACCAGCATGAAACGAGCAGGTGCGGATTTGATTTTGACTTATTTTGCTAAAGAAGTCGCATTGATGTTGCGCTAGAGACTTGCTTAGAAATCCGGGTTAACAACCCCCCTTCTTCTTAATTTAGACCGCGCAGGCGGTCTTTGTTTGTATAGGCGCGACTTTAGTCGTTAAGCTTCCACCGCAACCTGGTAGGGGCATCGCACAAGCGATATTTCGGGTTTAAAAATCAATGTTTTACATACCGTGCCCCTACTGTTCTTCCGTTTACTTCCCCATTACCCGATCCAACAAAACTTTTCATCTGTATAAAGGCATAAAATTATAGGTTTTTTTAACAAAACCCCCTAGAGTTAACTAGATGACAGGAGTATGCTGATATTATTATCAAGTTTTTGAGAAAACTTCCTAGTAATTCCAAAAATGTTAAGAATTCACCTCGCTTCATTAAAACCCGGTCAAATCGCCACCATCGTGGCATTACAAGCAGAAGAGTGCTTGCAACAACGCCTGCAAGCACTGGGTTTTCGCGCCGGAAGGCAAGTGGAAATGATTCGCCGTGCCTGGTTTAGCGGGCCACTTCACGTGCGCGTGGGAACCACAGAAGTAATGTTGCGCCGCAGCGAAGCCAAAGAAATCCATGTCACGCACTTGAATGAAGGAGAATGAGTATGAAACAGGTAGCTGTTTTGGGAATGCCAAATACGGGCAAATCAACCTTTTTTAACCGAATAACGGGCGCAAATGCCAGTATTGGGAACTGGCCTGGAATTACCGTAGACCTGATGATGGCGAAGGTCAAACTCGGCGAGGAACCCGCCGAAATAGTAGACTTACCAGGTATCTACGATCTGCGGGGCTTTTCGGAAGATGAAGCAGTAGTGAGAGATTTTCTGGAAAAGACTCCCCTAGACTTGGTGCTAATAGTTCTCAATACTGCCCAAATTGACCGCCAAGTCAGCCTTGCATTGCAGGTGAAGCATTTGGGAGTTCCGGCGGTATTGCTGTTAAATATGGCAGATGAGGCGCCCAAGTTCGGGGTAGAAGTCGAACCCGAGAAAATGGCAGCGCATTTAGGGATGCCGGTAATGGCAATTAGTGCCAAGTACGGTCACGGTTACGATACGGCTTATCGGGCAATTGCTGATAGTTTGAGTCATCAAGACGATGCCGTTTGCGTTGGGAAGATTGAAGAGCATTTGGTAAGCGATCGCAAACTTGCCGAAGAAATGGGTCACCTCTTGCAAGATGCGGTTCACGTACCACCGCAAGTTAAAGAAAACTGGACAACGCGGTTAGATAAAGTTCTACTGCATCCTGTCTTTGGATTGCCCATCTTTTTTGCAACGATGTTTTTGATGTTCCAGGCAGTTTATGCTTTAGGAACGCCGCTGCAAGAATTATTGGGAACTGGGTTTGATTGGTTGCAAAAAAATGCCTTGGAACCTGGTTTAGCGGGACTGCCAGAATTATTCAGGGGTTTCCTAATTGACGGGTTATACACAGGTTTGACAACCGTCGCCGCCTTTATTCCAGTGATTATTTTGTTCTTCTTCTGCATGGCAATTGTAGAAGATAGCGGTTACTTATCTCGGTCGGCATTTTTGATGGATGCCTTGATGCAGAGATTGGGATTAGACGGTCGATCTTTTGTAATGTCGCTGATGGGATTTGGCTGCAACGTACCGGCAATTATGGGGACTAGGGTGATGCGTTCCCCTGGTTTGCGAATGCTGTCCATGCTGGTAATTCCCTTTTCTTTATGTTCGGCAAGGCTAAACGTATTTATCTTTATGACAACGGCGCTTTTTGCCGCTAACATTGCGCCTATAGTCTTGTTTAGCTTGTATATTCTCAGCTTTGTGGCGGCTATTTTGACCGCCTTTTTGTTCAAAGGTCAGTATCCCAACCAAGAGCCATTTGTTTTGGAATTACCTCCTTATCGATTCCCTACTTTCAAACAAATTCTGCTGCGTTCTTGGTGTGAAGTGCGGCACTTTTGGCGGTGGTCTTATCGGTTTATTATCTTTGGTGTGGTGGCAATTTGGGCGTTGAATAACTTACCACCTGGGGTGCCACCTGCGAGTTCCCAAACGCTTTCGGGAATGCTGGGTCAATTCACGCAGCCAATTTTAGCGCCGATTGGAATTAATTCGCAATTGGCGGTGGCGCTGCTGTTTGGCTTTGTGGCAAAAGAGATCGTTTTGGGTGGATTGGCAGTAATTTACGGTCAGTCTGATGATAGTCAATTAATGGGAGCGATCGCGCAGCAAATCGACTGGGTACAGGCGTATAGTTTCATGCTATTTACCCTGCTGTATATCCCTTGTCTTTCGACAGTAGCTGTGTTAAAAAGCGAATCCAAGAGTGCAAAATTTGCTTGGATATCGGTGGCGTGGTCAGTGGGTTTAGCATGGGTATCCAGCTTTATTTTCTATCAAGGTGCAAGGCTTTTAGGATTTTGATTGGCGCATTTGTGTCTAACGGTTTAGTGGGGCGATCGCTTGTTTTTAACAGCTTTCTCCCCACTTTTTTAATGCCCCAAAATCATCTATTGATTTGGCTTGGACGGTGAGTTTTGGGGAGTAATATTGATGAATGGCAGCGCATTATTTCCACCCATCACTTGAGGAAAGCTACCATCCCATTTTTCAATCGCTTGCTTTTGCAGAATTTGAGGCGTTAAATTTTCCCGCAGCAATTTTTGAGCTTCAGCTTGACCTTTAGCGCGATTCACTTCTGCTTGTGCTTCTTTAGTTGCTTTTAAGGCAATATATTCGGCTTGCTTGGCTTCTTGTTCGGCGATTTGTTTGGATTCAATCGCTTTAGTAAATTCTGGAGAAAAGCCAAAATTAACTAAAGAAACATCATCGACAATAATTCCGTAAGCAGCGAGGCGGGTTTTGAGTTGGGTATCAATTTCCTGTTTTAACGCGGTGCGTTTGGTGATAATTTCTTCAGCGGTTTTTTTGGCAGTGGCTGCTTTGAGAACTTCGGAAACCGCAGGAGTGATAATTCCGGTAACAATCTGCTCTTGATCGCCAACTTGTTGATATATTTTGTTGACTTGAGCCGGATCGATGTGCCAGTTGACGGCTAGTTCCGTTGTCACTTTTTGCAAATCTTTGGAAGCAGCATCGCTTTGGAAATCATTTTTTTGCACGCGGACGCTGAGTCTTTTAACCGATGTGACGATTGGTACAATGGGATGGATACCTTCATCTAAAACGGTGCTTTGAACTTTGCCGAAGTTCATGACAACGCCGCGCTCTCCAGCTTTAATAATGGTAAAGGGACGGAAAATAATCGCTACCAGTAATAAGATGATTCCGCCTGTAGCGTAAAGAGTAAGGGGAAGAGAATCGGTGAGTCTGTTTCTGGTGGTTTGCATAGTTGGATGGGTATAAGATTACAGTGGTTTCTGTAATTTTTATCGTTTTTACTTCTACTTATAACAACAACGCCACAAGGAAAAATTCCGCAATCTAGATAGAGCTTGCAACAGTCTCTTAGCGAGGCTCTGCCTCGCCGATCGCGTTCCCAGGCTGGAGCCTGGGAACGAGAGAACGAGAGATGGTGGGCTGCTGCCTCCTTTTGTGCCAGATTTAAGGTAAGCCATTTATATTTCTTCAGCGATCAGAAGTGGTAGACAATTAAGGATTAGGATGAAGTCAGAAAAATATGCGATCGCTCATCTAATAAAGAAAGCTCCGATCCTTCAGCCACAACCACCATCGCCGCCACCGTAATAGGCATAGTGACTAGAGCGATCGCTACCACCGCGACGACTAGGGCTACTCAAGATGACAAATATCGGTAAAAACCAAAGGATAATGCCACTATTTAATAAGTGCTAACCATTCTTTAATTTCTCCGACTAGCCAATCGATCTCAACTTCAGTTAAAGTAGGAGCAAATGCACCAAACTTGTATTCTTCATTATCAGCTTTTATCGTCACCATAATTCTTGTATTTGTTGGCCCATCACTTGATTCAAAAACATCAATATTTTTAGCAATATCATGGATAGCATAAGTCTGTCCTTTAGATTTTTTATAACATTTACCTAGTAAATTCCGTTTGATGATAAAGTAGTTGCTATTGAAGTATACGTAAATCTCTCCAAACACAGATAATAATAAGCTAAACAATCCCCATAAACCAGGTATCAAACCTATCAACATAAATAGCCAAGCTATTGGAAAATAAACGAACGGTACTGTCATAGCGATAGTAAAGCCGAACCACAAGAGCAGAAAGAATATCAAACCAAAGTCTGCCGCTCGAATTCCGTTTCTTGGCAGTTTTATCTCTAGCTGACTAGAAGATTTCTTGAGTTTAATCCGACTACCGTGGGGCGGGAGCATTGAAAAAGATTGTCTAGAAGTTCTGTTTGTGCTAACCTGATCTGATGTTTCAGCAAGGTTGCTCAGTTGTTTTTTAGTAACTAATTCTGTAACGCCGTCACTTCTGAATTGTAGCCATTGCTTGATCTCTTTAATCAGCCATTGACACTCAGGCTCAGTCAATCCATGACCAAATATATCCTTTCTCAACCCTTTTCCACCAGACTCGTATTCAAGGGCTATACACTTGACGTTTCCGCCCCAAGCCTTAAATGCAGTGTCCTGGTAGAATGTTCTAATTTTTGCAGTTAATTCCGTGGTTTTTGAAATTGTTTTATCGGAATGGCGGCCTTCAATAACAAACTCATTTTTATCGAAGCAAACTCGATATTCGCAATCTAAATATTTGTTTATAGCCTTTGATTCCCTCAAATATTTAACTACAATATATGCAACATAGATAAAAATAAATATGATAAAATACAAGATAACTGGTAACAAAACAATAAACAAAGGTAGGAGTACTATGGCTCCGAATATTGCCAGACATCCTACCAGATATCCTAGATATGCTGACTGGTTATAAGCTCCAGAATAGTGAGTGGGGGAATTGGCAGGTTGAGGAGTCGATAACGGGGGGTTTAACCTAGAGGGAATTACGATCTCTAGTCGAGCCGCAGATTTATTAAGCTGAACTTTAGTTTGAGGGTTACTTTGAACAACAGGGGAAGAGAAAGTTGGCTCGGTTTGATTGGATTGGATTGCTTGAATGGCTTGGCGAGCGCTGCTAAATCTTTCTTGCACATCTGGATGTGTCAGACGCTCGATACATCTGACAAAACTGGGGCTTAAGCTGACGCGATCGCTAAACTGAATCCGCATATTCTGCTGCGGTAAATCAGCCGGAGAAATACCCGTAATCAGGTGAATTAAAGTAGCTCCCAAAGCGTAAAGGTCGGAAGCAGGAACGGCTCGACCGCCGAATTGTTCCATCGGGGCATATCCATAAGTGCCGACAACTGTAAATGTTGCTCCCTCAGCCCTTGCTCGGTCTTGCCCAGCACCAAAATCAACTAAATAAATTTGCTTATCTTTACCCAAAATCAAATTACTGGGTTTGATATCGCGGTGGAGAACGGCTGGACTTAGTTCGTGCAAATAAATCAAAATTTGTAACACCTCAGTGGCAATTTTTCGCACTGCTGCTTCCGAAAACTTTTGCCCCCGATCCAGCAATTGTTTCAGAGATAAACCGGGAATGTAATCTTGAACTAAGCCGAACCAAAGGGTACGGTCATTAATGGAAAAATAGTCGCGGTACTTGGGAATTCTAGGATGATTAAGCTGCCTGAGCAAATTTGCTTCCCGCTCAAATAGCTTAAGGCTATCCCATTGAATCTGGTCGCCAAATGCCAGCAATTTAACGATGACGGATTCGGTGGGTTGTTTCGCCAAATCTTCTGCTAACCAAGTCTGACGACCCGCATTTTGTCCGAATTGCTGTTTGAGTTGATAGCGCTCCTGCAATACTTGACCCACCTGTAGCATCGGAAACTCCTCCAATAAATTCGTATAACTTCCCTCTGTCTGTGAGAGCAATGTCTATGCAACCTGAGTTCGGCATAACGGCTTCTGCAACGCTGCTTGCCATATCTTTAGATTCCCAAAATCCCTGAACCTTGACCGCTCACCTTGTGACTCACCCTTTGACTCAGTTTCTGACTCAGCAGCATCTACCGCTGAACAAAAAGGTGAGTCAAAATCGAGAAAGAATCGCGGTCAAGACTGAGTATGCTATCTCTTAAGGCATCTGTACGGGGACTGGAAATTGTCGATCGAGCTAGAAAAAAGAAAGGTTGGACGAAAACTGTAACGCTTGATTGGTGGGTAACTGCTTTGACTTCCCAAGCGACTTTAAGGCGGTTTTGGCGCGGACAACCGATTCAACGAGAAAGTTTTATCAAGATTTGCGAGGTTGTAGGGGTTAGTAATTGGCAAGAAATTGTTGATAGCAGTGCAGTGGAAGAACCCGAAGTACACCCAATTCCGCGCCAAGATTGGTCTGAAGCGCCGGATGTTGGGAATTTTTACGGACGCACAGAAGAATTGGTGACGCTCAAACAATGGATAATTTCTCAGCGTTGTCGCCTGGTTACTCTATCAGGTATGGGGGGAATTGGCAAAACTGCTTTAGCTGCGATATTGGCAGAAGAAATCCAAGATGATTTTGATTATCTCATCTGGCGAAGTCTCCGCACTTCTCCACCTGTCGAAGAAATTTTAACCGCTCTGATCCGAGTCCTGTCGCCGCAACAAGAAACCGATTTACCCAACAATATAGACCAGATGGTACCGCGACTAATCGATTATTTAAAACACCATCGTTGTCTAATCGTACTAGATGAGGTAGAGACGATTTTAGACAGAGGCAAGCTAGCGGGACAATATCGCTCAGGATATGAGGATTATGGTAAGTTATTCAGACAAGTCGGTGAGGTTAAACATAATAGCTGCTTGGTTCTGACTAGCTGGGAAAATCCCAAGAACGTTGCGGCGTTGGCAGAAAAAACCCATCTCGTTCGCTGCTTACAACTGACTGGTTTGCCGGTTGAAGAAGCGAGTAAAATATTAAGGGAAAAAGGGTTATCGAAAGACGAAAATAAATGGGAAACTCTCAATCAACTATACAGTGGCAATCCTTTAGCGTTAAAAATGATGGCGACAACGATCAAAGAGTTTTTTAATGGCAGCGTTGCTCAATTCCTCGAAATGGGTACAATCGTCATCGGCGATATTGGGGAAGTTTTATCTCAGCAGTTTGAGCGGATTTCCGAGTTAGAAAAACAGCTGATGTATCGGATGGCAACTTGTGGCGATCCGATGTCGCTCAATCAATTAGCCGCAGTTATTTTACCTGGCTTATCCAAATCAGAAATAATAGAAGCACTGGAATCGCTCAATAGGCGATCGCTTATTGAAAAAATCCCAGCAGACAGTCAAGTTCTCTTCACACTCCAGCCTGTAGTTAGGAAATATGTTCAAAAATTATCGGGTAAGGCATAACCTTTTGTGAAGAAAGATTAAACCTCAGAAAAATCAGCTAATTTTGTGTTAATAAGCAGCTTCAGGCGGGGCGGGTTTAACGAGATATCTCATAGTTCCACAGAATGGTTGGTAAAACTCGCCCCTACAGGATCAAAAACTAGACAAAACCTTTGGGAAGGGACATCATATCAGATATTTGCTCAAACTTATATTATATACGCTCGTGGAAACTAATAATTGCTATTGCATCAATCCCTGGTGTCAAAATCGCAACAACTCTACAAATCTGGAGCGTTGTCAAAGCTGTGGAACCGAATTGCTAGTCAATAATAGATATCGGCTAGTTAAACCTTTACGGCAGTTGGGCAAGCATCCTTACACGGAGGTTTTTGAAGTAGAAGATATTGCAGATAAACAAACACCAAAAGTTCTCAAGGTTTTAATTAGGAATCATACCCACATTATAGAACTATTTGAACAAGAAGCAAAACTGCTCAATAAGTTAAGACATGAAGGAATTCCCAAAGCCGATCCAGAAATAATTGTGTCGCTCAGCCAAGAGCGGGAATTGCGCTGCTTGGTGATGGAAAAAATAGAAGGACAGAACCTAGAACAGTGGTTAAATGAAAATGGTAAGATCGATCAAAATTTAGCGATCGCTTGGTTGGAACAACTGGTAGAAATTTTAAATTACGTGCATCAAAATAATTTCTTCCATCGGGATATCAAACCTTCTAATATCATGCTTAAACCCGATGGAAAACTTGTGCTGATTGACTTTGGCACAGCCAGGGAAGTAACGCAAACCGTGATTGATGGACACAATATCACGAGAATTTGTTCCGGGGGTTATACGGCTCCAGAGCAAATTGCAGGCAGAGCGGTTCCCCAGTCGGATTTTTTTGCGCTTGGGCGTACATTTGTGCATTTGATTGCAGGCATACATCCTAATCAGCTCGCCGACAGTAAAACAGATAAGTTAAAGTGGCGAGAATATAATAAAGATATTCCAGTTAATTTGGGTAATTTAATTGACAATTTGATAGAGCCTAACTGGAAAAAACGGCCTCAAAATACAAAACAGATCGGGCAACGTTTAAAGGAACTGAAGCCAAAGAACTACCTTTGGTATCTGAGAAAAGGTCTTGTTGTTGGTGCAGCTTCTTTACTGGTAGGAACGGGAATTTATGGCATTTATTGGTATTTAACTGGAGTCGGTGGTTGTTCAAGAATTGGGATGAGGCGTTTCGCTCAAAACGACAACTTAAGTTGTGGAGAAGAAATTCTAGTTTCAGGCTCGGCAACGCAGATAAAGCAAGAAGGAGTTAAAGCTTTCGCTACCGGAGATTATGCCAAAGCCATTACTTTATTAGAGCAGGCATGGCAAGAGCGACGCGACCCCGAAACTTTAATTTATCTCAATAATGCTCGCGTGATTAATCGAAGCGCTTATAGTATAGCGATCGCTGTTCCGATTCAAAATAACCGCGATTCCGCTTTGGAAATTTTGCGGGGTGTGGCACAAGCTCAAAATGAAGTCAATCAGGGGACAAAGATTAACGGCATCGGGTTAAAAGTTTTAATCGCTGATGATGCCAGTAAACCGATTCAAGCTCAAAAAATTGCTGAAGATTTGGCAGGAAAACGGGATATTTTAGCCGTCATCGGTCACCTCAGTAGTGAAGTGACTTTGGCAGCAGTACCTATCTATACTCAGCAACAACTGGTCTTAATTTCTCCTGGGAGTACTTCAGTCAAGCTTACAGCTTGGGGAATGAAACCGGATCGGTTTTTCTTTCGGACTGTACCAAGCGATCGCTTTGCGGGTCAAGCTTTAGCAACCTACTTGCACAACCAACTCGAGCAGCAGACGGCAACAATTTTATACAATCCGGCAAATAATTTCAGCAAATCGATTCGGGAGCAATTTAGCATTAGTTTCGCTGCAAGTGGAGGACAAGTTGTCAAGGAATTTGATTTATCTAAACCTGAATTCAACCCAGCTAACTCAATAGATCAAGCACAAAAACAAGGATCTACAGCGCTGGTTTTGCTACCAGACGATCAAACGAGTACCGACGCCTTTCCTAACGCTTTAAAGATAATTAATGCCAATCAAGGTCGTTATTGGATGGTGGGAGGAGATACCCTCTACAGTCCAAAAGTTCTGCAAACGGTAGGACAAGCAGCAGCGAATCGTTTGGTAGTGGCAATTCCCTGGCATCGCTGGGATAGTCGCAATCGGGAGTTTCCCCAAACTACGCAGCAGTTATGGGGAGGGGGAGTGAGTTGGCGCACGGCTTTAGCTTATGATGCAACTCGTGCGTTAATAACAGCTTTGGAAAAGAAGCAGAATCCCAACCGCCGCGATGTGCAACAAGCTTTATCCGCGCCCAATTTTCAAGCTTTTGGCGCGACGGGTAAGATTAGTTTTAACGGAGGCGATCGCACCGAATCCGCGATCGCATTGGTGAAAGTTGTCCCCTCTAATTGCTCAACTGAACGTTATGCATTTGTGCCTGTGAATTATGCGGCAGATTTAATGCTTTGTCAAAAATAATACACTGGTTAAGGGTTAAGATCGCCAGCGGCCTCAACTGATAAAATGGAAAAGGGGAAAGCTGTATTTTCAGCTATCTCTTCCCAATTGGTTCCAGATTAGACCTCTGGCAAAAGTTGGTTTGAAAAAATCGTTTTCTAACTTGAAAAGGTGATGGTATATGCTAAATTTCTTCTTGACTTGGCTGGTTGCAGCAATTTCCCTGTTGATAACGGCAAAGATAGTACCGGGAATTGAGGTGAACAGTTTTACGGCAGCTATATTCGCTGTGGTGATTATTGGCTTTGTCAATGCAACGATTAAACCGATTATCACCATCCTGACTTTACCGCTCACAATTTTATCCCTGGGTTTATTTCTCTTCGTCGTGAATGCTATCTCCCTATCTTTAGCGGGATGGTTAGCAAGTGCGTTCGATATTGGGTTTAAAGTTTATGGTTTTTGGCCTCCTTTATTTGGGTCAATTGTGCTTTCTTTGGTATCTAGTTTTATCGGTAAGTTTGTGAAATTGGAGGGGAATCAGACAACTTGATTTTGAGCGATCGCACCCCAGCAATCCACCTTTGTTTCTCTGAAAAATCGTCTTGATGTAGAGGCGTTACATGTAACGTCTCTACATCCCAGCCAGAAACCCGGTTTCTAGGATCGCACTAAAGGCACTCGCACTACAGTGTATGCTCCAGCGACCACATCAATTGCTAAAGCATCAACAACGGTTTTCCAGCCGGGGGGAAAACCCGATGGCTTAAAATCAAGCCGATAAGTGCCCTGGGGAAGCCGCAGACTGTTGCGATCGCGCCGCCGCTGCACTTGATATGATGCCAGGGGTTTATTATCTAGCACAAACATATCTAGATTGCCTGTATAAATTGATTCGCCTGCATCTTGTTTGCCGTTATTGTTATCATCAAAAAACGCAAAGATAGCGATTCCTCCTAGCGTGCGAAAGTTATCGTTGCGGCGATCGCTGGGGCTAATTCCTGCCTGTAAATCTAAACTGGAAACTAACTCAATATTAAAACTTGATTCTGAGGAAGTAAGCGCCACTCCTTGATAGCGCCCCCGCAACAACAAACCCGGTATGATAGTTGTTCCCGCCGAGGCAATAATTCCCTCACCGCGAGAACCAATTCCGTATCCCAATTGCGCTTCCCAAAGATAATTGCCATCAAGCGATCGCGCTGTCGATCGATAGCGCCAAGACAAAGTTGCCAGGTTATCATCGATCGGATTTTGCGAGCGAGTTTCGTAATTAAATAGCAGCGATTGTTGAGCAGAAAAGTTATAGCCGAGAGCAGATTGGGTGCTGATTTCGTTTCCTTGTTGGGTGAATTGTAGTTTACCCAAACGTTGCGATATATTCCAGCGGAAGCGATTGTTAGTATCAAAAGTGGCGCGCACAGATGTTTCATCATTTTTGCCCCGACGGGAAAATTGCAACCCGGCGGAATTGCCATCGCGGCTGTCAATCGCTCCAAATAAACTTAAACCCGGCAAAACTGCCCAATCTAAATTGAACCGTTGGGAGAAGCGATCGCTATTAAATCTAGCAGTAAAATTGCGAAACGGCTGCAAGCGAATATCAGCATTCACATCCCAATTATCACCCTTAACAACCGAAACCGATGCTTGTAATTTTCCCGACGCAGGTAGAAAGAATAACTCTGCCAAACCTCTAAACTCGCTTGCGGATTGGGGATCAAAATTGCGATCGTAAACACCCCCCAATCCCACCGTCAATTCTTCTGTTAAACCCCAACGTTGGGAAATTCCACCCCGTAAATCCGAGAAGGTTCCCACCCAAGTATCATTAGCAGCAAATTGCCGTCGCAAACCTCCAGAAACAATCAACGCTGACGCCCCAGATGGTAATAATTCCAGCGCTCTAGAAAAACTCACATCGCGAATTTCTGGCTGAGCGGTAAGCGAGGCATCGGGATACAGTAAAACGCGATAGTTAGTATTAGAAGATTGATTGTCAACCCGCACGTTTTCAAACCGATAAATCCCAGAAGAATCTACTAAAACTTCAGCTAGCGCCCCCTCGCCCAAACCTTGAGTTAGCCGCACCAAAGTACCCGGATTTGCCCTACCCACAATCGTGCGTTCAATTTGAGATGATTGCAAGCGTTGTTGAGGATTGAAACCACCCCTCCCCGAAGGTGGTGGCGGCGTAAATCCCCACCGCTGAATCACCGTAAAACCCCAATAATCACCCATTCCTTGATTGCGCCAAAACGGTGCTTGGGAACCGAAAATATAATCAGATCGATCTAGCTTTCTGAGAAACTGCGCTTCAGCTAATCTCCAAGTTTCTCGTTGTTGTAAGTTTGGTTGATCTAACCTGACAAAGAAACTGCCTCCGAAAATTGTCCCCACAGCGGTTAAATTCCCTTGGAAATTTTGCGGCGAAATTTCCCTACCAGTAATATTCACCCGTTGATCGATTGCAGTTAGGGTAATAGTTGGTGCCTGAATGCGCGGGAGTTCGTCTAAACTGATGGGAGGCGCTTTTTGTTGATTAATTTGACAAGTTTGAGTTAATTGGGCAAGATTTAACTCAATAGCACGAGCGAGCAAGTCAAATTCAGCGGTAATCAATCCCCAATCTATCAAAATCACAAAATATGGCAACGCGAGACGAATGCAAATCCTATTTTAACTTTTGCCAGAGGGTTAATTACTTCTTGCTTCTCCATTACCTATTACCAGCAAAAATTGGTTTACAGAAACCTATCTGAGAAACCGGGTTTCTTCAGCGCTCATTAGTTTAATAAAGGATTTTTCACAGAAACCCGGTTTCTTTCCGTAACTGTTAAATGTTGAACCAATTAAACGGGTGTTTTTACAGAAAGAGCTTCGTCGCGAGTTAAACGACCATCTTCCATATGTACGATGCGATCGGCAATATCTAAAATGCGGTTATCGTGGGTCACGATTAATATTGTACCGCCTTGTTCTTTGGCTAAATGTTGCATAATTTCTACCACATCGCGACCGGATTTACTATCTAATGAAGCGGTGGGTTCGTCTGCTAAAATTAACTTGGGATGGCTGACTAAAGCGCGCGCGATCGCAACTCGTTGTTTTTGTCCTCCTGAAAGGTTTTCTGGATAATAATTCATATGGTCACCCAAACCAACGGCTTGCAGAATTTCTTCTTCTTTTTGGTGCATTTCTTCAGCAGAAATCTCTGGGTGAAGTTCGAGGGACATTTGCACGTTTTGGATCGCCGTTAAGCTCTTTAATAAGTTGTGAGCTTGGAAAATATAACCAATATCGCGACGGACTTCTACTAACTTGCTTTTACTCGCTCCCACCAGTTGCTGTCCGAAAACTTTTAAACTCCCTTCTGGTGCCGAACGCAAACCACCAATCAAAGTCAGCAAGGTTGTTTTACCCGACCCAGATGGCCCAGTCATCAGCACAATTTCTCCCGGATAAATTTCCAGGTCAACATCAAATAAAACCTGCTTGCTTAAGGTTCCTTTACCAAAGTAAAAATTAATATTTTTGATGTCAATCACAGGGTCGGATATCATAGGTAATTGGTAATTGGTAATTGCTAATTGCTAATTGCTGATTTTTCAAATGCTATTAGTTATTAGCGATTTGCTAAAACATCTCAGCAGGAGGGGCACAATGCAGTTGGCGGCAGGCAATTACAACCAAAATAAAACGGATGGCAATGGTTAAAATTAATACTTGCAATCCTCGTAATAAAGTCATAATAACGCTTGCTTCGTCAAGCATTGCAGATTTTAACCCACTTTAAATTTAGTCAAAAAATGTGAGGAAATTGTGAAGAAATCAGCAAAAAATTAAAGACTCGCCTATAGGTTTTTTGCTAGCTCGATCAAGCCAGCCAGTAACCGTGCTGTTAACAGCACGGTTACAACAGATGAGGTTTACGCCAAAGCAACAAAGTCTCGCGTTAAACTTAACCCCTTGAACAAAACCAATCAGTTCGTTGTTTTCAAACACTCCGGTTCCTGCGCCGAGGTTACCGAGGGTTAAATTAGACAGAGTTAAGTTATTTAAACTGCGAACGCAGCCTGTAAAAATTTTAGCCCGCGAAGGCGGGCTTTGTTTGTGTAGCCACATGCTTTAGCGTGTGGGCGCTTCAGAAAATTGGCGCAGGTATTATTTAATAAACCCAGTTTATCTAAACAATTAATACAAATATTCCATCCGGTCGAAATCTCGTTTCACTTCATACCAGAGAGATTTATTATGGGGGTCTGTTTTCAAAGCTTTTTTCAGATAAATTCTGGCTTTATCTAAATCTCCCTGACTGACTAGATAGCGCCCCCAGCGTTGATAAGTAATAGCTTGCCATTGACGCACTTCTACATCATTGGGGAGGCGTTGGGCGAGTCCTTCAATTAAAGCGATCGCACGCGGGAATTTTTGCGCTTTCAGCAGCAGTTGCAATTGATCGTAAGATTGCCACTTGAGTTGTTTATCCGTTGCCGATAGCGGCGGTTCTGGCGTGACTGGCTTTTCCTGGCGAGTTGTTACCTTTACCTTTGGCGGCGACGGCTGGGGCGACCATTCAGCAGGCTTAGAAGGCGTTGCGGGAGGCTTTTCTTGGGGGATTTCGACTGTAGGCGCGATCGCTAGCAGAATTTCGTAAGCCTCGGTAATCGCAATAAACTTTTCCTTCGCTTGCCTATCCGTCGGATTCACATCAGGATGATACCGCCGCGCCAATCGTCGATAAGAAGCTTTAATCTCCGCAATTGACGCGCCGGTATTTAATTCTAACAATCGGTAACAATCTGCCAGATTCATGTTTAGATTGGGTAATTGGTAATCGGTAATGGGTAATCAGTAATGGGAAAGAATTACCAATTACCAATTACCAATTACCAATTACCAATTCCAAAATTTTCTACTTGTCCTCGATCACCTTATCGATCAAGCCGTATTCCTTGGCTTCTTGCGCCGACAGGAAAAAGTCTCGATCCATATCTCGCTCGATCTTTTCCAAAGGTTGACCCGTGCGTTGAGCGTAAATTTCATTCAACTGACGGCGAATCCGCAGAATTTCTTGCGCTTCAATCTGAATATCCGTTGCTTGACCCCGCGTACCGCCAGAAGGTTGGTGGATCATAATCCGCGAGTGGGGTAAAGCCATCCGCTTTCCTTGGGTTCCAGCCATCAATAGGAAAGACCCCATCGAAGCTGCTAAACCCATACAAATCGTGATCACCTCTGATTTGATGTACTGCATGGTATCGTAAATTGCCATGCCTGCGGTGACCGAGCCGCCGGGAGAATTGATATACAGACGAATCGGCTTAGTTTGATCTTCGGAATCTAAATACAGCAAGTAAGCAACGATCGAATTGGCAATGCCATCATCCACTTCTTCTGACAGGAAAATAATCCGCTCCCGAAATAGACGATCTTCGAGATCGATCCATTGTTCGTAGGAACCACCGGGAAGGCGATAGGGAACTTTTGGAATACCAATAGGCATAGGATTCTAGGGGGCTAATTTGATTTTGATGGCAACAGTTCGACGCTTGAATTAACTCAAGGCTGGAACTGGGTTAGGCAGATCTTTCGTGCTTTCGAGGACGCGATCGATCAGTCCGTATTCTTTAGCTTCTTGAGGATTGAGATAGAAAAAGCGTTCGGTGTCGTGAGCGATTTTTTCGGCTGACTGCCCCGTATTTTGCGCCAGAATATTCATAACAACGGCTTTTTTCGCCAACACTTCTTTAGCGTTGATTTGAATATCCGTTGCTTGACCTCGCATTCTGCTGCGAAACTGGGTGAGCGCAATCGATGAATGAGGCAAACTGACTCGCTTTCCTTTGCTGCCAGATGATAGGATAACGGCTGCCATGCCGACAGCTTGACCCAAACAAATGGTGACGACTTCTGATTTAATTTGCTGCATCGAGTCGTAAATTGCCAAACCAGCGGTAATTGACATCATGCCCAGGGCTTCATTCGTCATCCCCGCGAGAACAGGATCGCCCACCGAATTGATATAAAGGTAGATCGGTTTGGTTTGGTCGTCTGAGTCCAAATACAACAAGGCGGTGATCAGCGAATTCGCCACATCGATCGTTAGTGGCTGGTTCAAAAACACAATTCGCTCCTGGCTCAAGCGAGTATAAATATTAACCCACTGCCAGTATTGACTACCAGGAATGTTGTAGGGAACCCGAAGTGCTGAGTTGACGGGCATAGGGATAAAGTTTGGCTCTAAGTTACGCGAAGGTGGGCATCGGTATGGGCAGATCTTTCTTGCTGTCGAGGATGCGATCGATCAGTCCGTATTCTTTCGCTTCCTGGGGTGTCATGTATAACATCCGCTCGGTATCTTTGGCGATTTTTTCCGCTGGCTGCCCGGTGTTTTTGGAGAAAATTTCCAGGATGGCTGCCTTGTTTGCCAAGACTTCTTTAGCGTAAATTTGGATATCGGTTGCTTGACCCCGCGTGCCGCTGCGAGGTTGGTTTAACACAATCGTGGCGTGAGGCAAACAGGCTCGACAACCCTTGGTTCCCGCTGATAAAATCATGGCTGCGGTTCCCATTGCCTGACCAATGCAGATTGTATGCACTGGTGTCTTGATAAAGTTGATCGTGTCGCAGATGGCAAAGGCTTCGGTTTCATAGCCGATCGCATCTCCGGTGTACCAAGACGTACCTGTGGAGTTGATGTAGAACAAAATCGGCTTTTCTGGATTGTCAAATTGCAGATAGAGCAATTGGGCAATAATTAGCTTGGTAACATCGACTCCCATTTGACGCTTGTATTCGTCAGGGGAAACGAGAGGAGTTCCCAGATAAACAATCCGTTCCTTCAACATTAAGGACGGTAAATCTGGGGGAGGTGTACGAAAAGATGCATCTCCGTAGTAGGGAGCTTGAACAGCCTTAATCGGTGAGTCCATATGCGCGTTCCAAAACAATGGCTCTATCTTTCTTTCAATCATAGTAACGCGCTGGCGGGGTATACATAAAGGCTGACGCGGTACGGCTCCCAACACCTATGCTGGTTCTATCATCTTGGCTGATTGGCCTAAGCTAATGTTAGGTTGCGAAAAGCCGGTACCGTGCATTGAGGTAGCTTATATTACTCATTGTTGGAGTTAGGGTTATGAAAGTCGGATTAAATCCAGTATTGAATGATGTTAATATTGATGCCCATCAGACATCGAGCCAGCGTCAGTTGGAGATGTCGATTCGAGCGATCGCAGATGCACCGAGTCGCAATGTGCCGCTGAATTTATGCTTGATTTTGGATCGTTCTGGCTCGATGAACGGGCGTCCCTTAGAAACGGTAAAACAGGCAGCTGGACGCCTGGTAGAAAAACTTTCACAGGGCGATCGCTTGTCTGTGGTAGTCTTCGATCACCGCGCTAAAGTTTTAGTCTCGAATCAAGTTATTGATAATCCAGCTAATATTAAACGCCAAATCGCTCAGTTAAAGGCAGACGGCGGTACGGCTATTGATGAAGCGTTAAAGCTGGGAATTGAAGAAATGGCGAAGGGTAAGCGCGAATCGATTTCCCAGGCGTTTCTCTTAACCGACGGCGAAAACGAACACGGCGACAACAACCGCTGCCTGAAATTAGCCGAACTCGCTGCCAGCTATAATTTGACGGTGAACGCATTGGGATTCGGCGATCGCTGGAACCAAGATATATTAGAACGCATTGCCGATGCCGGTGGCGGTACTCTCTCTCACATCGCCAAACCGGAACAGGTAATCGACGAGTTTGGTAAATTATTTAACCGCATCCAGTCGGTAGGATTAACTAATTCTTACCTGTTATTGGAACTCATGCCCGGAGTGCGGCTAGCAGAACTCAAACCAATTGCCCAAGTAGCACCCGATACCATCGAATTACCAGTACAAAAAGAGGGAGATCGATTCTTCGTGCGACTGGGAGACTTAATGACCGATTTAGAGCGGGTTGTCTTGGCTAACCTATATATTGGTCAGATGCCAGAAGGAAAACAAACCATTGCCAGATTGCAAATCCGCTACGACGATCCAGGAACAGATCGGACAGGTTTACTTTCCGAAGTGATTCCGGTAGAGGCGAACTTTGTGCCAAATTACCAACCAGTTTTGAACCCGCAGGTACAAAAGTCGATATTGGCGTTGGCGAAATACCGGCAAACGCAGTTAGCCGAGACAAAATTACAACAAGGCGATCGCGTCGGTGCTGCGACGATGCTGCAAACTGCGGCAAAAACAGCACTACAAATGGGCGATAAAAACGCCGCCACCGTTTTGCAAACCAGTGCTACTAGATTGCAAGAAGGGCAAGAACTTTCAGAGAGCGATCGCAAGAAAACCCGCATCGTTTCTAAAACCGTCCTACAGAGCGACAGTTAGAGGATTGCAGATTGGAGATTGCAGATTGCAGATTTATCAGGATTGCAGATTGCAGATTTATTTCAATCCCAAGTCCCAAATCCCAAATCTCAAATCTCAAATCTAAAATCTGAAATCCCATCACACCTTCATGCCTTCAAATGCTTGGAGGCGGGCAAAAATCATCCGCCCAGCAGATGTTTGTAACGCCGAGGTGACGATTACTCGTAGTTCGCTCCCTACATACCGGCTTCCTTCTTCGACCACAACTAGAGTGCCGTCATCCAGATAGCCGATGCCCTGACTAGGTTCTTTGCCTTCTTTAATAATCTTCAGATCCAAACTGTCACCAGGTAGATAAGAAGGACGAAGCGCTTGAGCGAGGTCGTTAATATTTAATACGGGTACTCGCTGCACGCTAGCAACTTTACTCAGGTTGAAATCGTTGGTTAGCAGAGTGCCGTTAATTTCCTGCGCCAAACGTACCAGCTTGGCATCCACCGTGGTAACGTCGTCGTAGTCTGCTGAGTGAATCACGATGCGTTCTGGGTACTCTGTCTTCATCCGGTTAAGAATATCCAGTCCCCGCCGCCCCCGCACTCGCTTTTGATCGTTAGCCGCATCGGCGACTTGCTGTAATTCCCGCAGCACGAACTGGGGTACGAGAATTTGACCTTCGATAAAGCCAGTATTGAGCAACTCTTCAATCCGTCCATCGATAATGCAGCTGGTATCTAAAACCTTGGTTGCTGCTGGCTTCAGCGTCCCTTCTGCCACTAACAAGCTTTCCACAGAGTTGGGATTAATCAGCCGCAAAAACGCTCGCCCGTGGGTATCGGCTAAAGTTACGCCAGTAAACCCAAAGGTGGCGCTGGCTAAAACTGCTAATACTGGCTTAATAAAAGCGACCTCCGCCGGAATCGGCAGTAAAGACACCGGCGCCAGCATCAAGTTTGCCACCAACAGCCCGATCACCAACCCGATGGAACGGGTGATCAGCACTTCTACAGGCATTTCGCGGACTTGCCGTTCGACGCGCCGGTAGGTTGTTTGGGCGCTTAAACCAAGGGCAATTCCGAGTACGGTTCCAAAACCGGCGCTTACCCAGCGCAAACCTTCTAGATTCGTGACTTGCGTCAGCGCGCCAGAAGGTAGCAAATCAACCCCGTGGAACCCGATCCCTGCTGCTGCTAGGATGAATAAAATAATTATGATTGCGTCAAGCATTGTCTTCAGCTGGTTGGGATTTAATTTCCATTTTGTGGAAACGATTAAGAATCGATTAAAATCAAACGCTGCCGTTTGATTTTCCACTTTTATATTATATCTTCGATGCTTTGCCTCCTTTGTTTCACATTAATTGCGGAAAACCGTAAATATTTCTACACATAGGCACAATTTTCCCTGGTTCGGTTGATTAAATTTACAAGTGTTAATCAAAATACAAATAGGGGCTAGGGGCTAGGGGCTAGGGATTAAGGGAAGAAGGACTAAGTATATGGGGTTTCTCCGATCAATAATTTTCTAAATGCCGTAGAGGTGGTTATAAATCTGCTCAAAGGCGGATCTAGTCAGGCTTTTTGATGCAGGCGAGCTTAAAGTAAGGTTTTTCTGCTAGAAGTAGGGGTAAGGCTGACCAGGAGCGATCGCTTTCTCTCCATTCCCCGCCCTCTCAGTCCAGACTCCTCTGGGCGGTTTTCCGAACCACTCTGGTTATGATTGCCTAAACATTGGTATAAATTTATTCAAAAATATAACCTGTATTGTACTTACAATGTCATCAATCATCAGTAACGAGCAATTAACGACGGTCAAAAAAGAAACAGAATCGCTAAATCAACCGACTTCAGCTTATATCCACATTCCATTCTGTCGGCGACGTTGCTATTACTGCGATTTTGCGATATCCGTAGTGGGAGATAAACTCAGCGGCGACAACTCCGGCACAATTTCTCAGTATTTAGAAGAGTTATGTGAAGAAATAGAAGCAACGCCAAAATTAGGCGAATCTCTTAATACAGTTTTCTTTGGGGGTGGGACGCCTTCCTTGCTATCAGTGAAACAGTTAAATCGCATCCTGGAAGTCGTAGAAAAGCAATTTGGGATTGCATCTGATGCCGAGATTTCAATGGAAATAGACCCCAAAACCTTTGATTTAATTCAGTTACAAGGATATCGAAATGCTGGGGTAAATCGCATTAGTTTGGGCGGGCAAGCGTTTCAGGATGAATTGCTTAAGATTAGCGGGCGATCGCATACTGTCTCCGACATCTTCGCCGCCGTTGATTTAATCCGCCAAGTCGCGTTTCCCTCATTCAGCATCGACTTAATTTCTGGACTGCCGTATCAAACTTTACAACAATGGCAAGAGTCGTTAGAAAAAGTTGTAGAAATAGCGCCTACTCACGTCTCAGTTTACGACTTAATCGTCGAACCAGTAACCGCTTTTGCGCGACAATATCAACCGGGAGTCAAACCATTACCCAGCGATGAAATGACTGTAGAAATGTATAAATTAGCGCACCAAACACTGACAAATGCCGGTTACGAACATTATGAAATTTCCAACTATGCCCAACTTGGACATCAATGTCGCCACAATCGAGTTTACTGGGAAAATCGCCCCTATTATGGGTTTGGCATGGGTGCAGCGAGTTACGTTGAGGGAAAAAGATTTACCCGACCTCGGACAAGACAGGAGTATTATCAATGGGTAGAATCGGGTCGGCAAATAGAAGATGCAGAATTAGCGGCAAATGATATTTTATTAGAAACTTTGATGTTGGGATTGCGTCTAGCAGAAGGTTTGGATATATCCAGCTTATTGCAGCAATTTGGAGAAGAAATTTTCAAGGAAATTTGGAATTGTTTACAACCCTATTATCAGCAAGGTTGGGTAGAAATATTGAATGAAGAAGCTGAAATCAATAAATTACCGACATCTGGAAGATTGAAGTTAACAGCCCCAGAAGGATTCTTATTTTCTAATACAATTTTGGCAACGTTATTTGAGCAACTGGAGACAAACAATAATAAACGTAGGGTGCGTTAGCGATAGCTATCGCCAGATTAAGTTCAGCTAGTAACTTGCGAGCAGTTAGCATTTCTTGACTAGAATCGCCTAAGCAAATTTGTGCCCAAAAACAATAACGACGGGTAATCTCAGAAAACGTAGAGATGAGCAATTCTAATTCTGGATTGATAGCCACAGCTACATACTGTCAGGCGAACTAAGCGAATCAGGTTCAGTATTTAATTCAGCCATGACTTGTTTCAAAGAAATATTCTGGCTGCGATCGCTTTGCTTTTTTGTTGGTTGCTTTGCTAGAGATCGATCAACCTCTTCTAATGCTAAAACTGGCAAATCAAAAGCGTCCTTAAACCATTGAACTAATTGCATTAACTCTTCAAAAGAAGCACCAACGAGGGCGACAGGAGCTTTACTGTAATCGACAATTGTGCGATCCAGATCGTAAAAGACTTCACGAATCGAGTAGCGTCCATGCCTGTCGCGAAACACCCGGTACGTCCAAATCATAATCTGTTAGTCCTTTTGTCCGCGAAAGAAAACAGTATTATTTGGCTTCTCATTAATTCTTTCAATGCTGACAATCTGTACAAGTTCGTCAACGTTGTAGAATACCCTAATCACCCCAATCCGTAATTCCCATTGGGCGATATCTGGCGGATTCCGTCAGAAGCGGTTTTTCGTTTCTACTGCTGGTTCATAAATCAATTGGGTTTCAATGGCATCGATAACGATATTCTGCTCAAACTTTTTCAAGTAGTGCAAATCCTTAACAGCTTCAGGCGTAAATTCGATTTCATACATTAGGCACTACTGAGGTAAGAGCAACCCTCTTGACTCATATTTTACCATCCTGTCCGGACATAGACATCACCTTCACCGCGAGGTAACGGGTGGGGTGAAGGGTTTTGCACCCCTACGCTGATGCGATCGCATTCTATCAGGGAACCTAGATTAAAGCTCTCCCGCAGGCAAAATTGGGCAAATTTGCCGAGAGGGCAAACTAGCGATCGCAATTTTTGCCAAAATTAAGGATGATTTGCCATGAAGTAAATTTGCAGCAAAAGACATGGCTGGAAAAGTAATCGATGATAGCGCCAGTGGCGTTCTAATTCTCATTATCCCCTTTGCGCTGGCGATCGTTCTCCTGTTCACGGCTTGGCCTCTAGTACTGGTGCTAGTTTTGCTAGGCGGTGTTTGGAATGTTTGGCAGCGCTCCCAATGGCTCAAGTGGAGCGAGCAACTTAACCCAATTTTCCACCAGCTAATCCAATCAAACCAAGGATGTCTGACCCCAGTAGATTTAGCCATGAAGGCCAACATCTCCGGAATGGCAGCAAAGCGGTTCTTGGATCTAAAAGCCAAGGAATTTGGTATCCGTGCTATTGAGTATGAAGATAAAGGGACGGTGTATTATTTTACAACCGGCAGCACCCTAAACAGCTTACTTGATGGCAGCGAAACAGCCAAAGAAATTGCGATCGCACCATCAACGACAGCAGCTAAAATGCTGGTCGAACCTCTCGTAGAAACCGAGCCACCCGAAGCCGAACCTTCAACGACTTCTGAAGAAACATCTGTCGCCGCGCCGGTAGAAACTGAAGCCAGCGAAGCCGAATCTGTTACCAGTGAGGAAGCGATCGCGGTTACTGCGCCGGAAGAAACTGAAGCCAGCGAAGCCGAATCTGTAATCGCAGAGGAAGCGATCGCGGTTACTGCGCCGGAAGAAACCGCAGCCAGCGAAGCCGAATCTGTAATCGCAGAGGAAGCGATCGCGGTTACTGCGCCGGAAGAAAGCGCAGCCAGCGAAGCCGAATCTGTAATCGCAGAGGAAGCGATCGCGGTTGCAGCGCCGGAAGAAACTGAAGCCAGCGAAGCCGAATCTGTAATCGCAGAGGAAGCGATCGCCCTCGAAGAGCCGGTAGAAACCGCAGCCAGCGAAGCCGAACAATCAACAGTTGAAACTGATACACCAACACAAGAGCAACAGCCAACTGAATCCAACGATGAGGAGGAACTCGAACCAATAGCAACAGAAAAATCTGGCAAAAAAATAATGGCTTTTGGCTCGCTAATTCAAATCGAACTTGCGAACCGGCTGGGAGTTCATTCCAGTACCGTTTACAAACGCAGATACGATTCGGATTTTCCGCAGTGGAGCAAAAGCAGAGATCCACAGGGAATTGCTTGGGAATACTCAGAAGATACAAAAGAGTTTTATCCAGTAGAAAACAAGTAGCAGCTGCAAAAGCGCCAAAGCAAATTCTCGGAATAGGGTATGGGGCATCGATAATTATCCTTGTCCCTCCTACTGCGTTTCGGTTCAAACAATATTTATGAAGCCGCAGAGGGGCAGAGGTGCTTCAGGTGGAGAGGGGAAAGATAATTATTGATACCAAATCCGGGTTCTAAACCTCCTTTATTTTATAGCCCGCGTTCGCGAAGCGTGCCGAAGGCATAGGCGTTGCTCTGTTTGTGTAGCCGCGACTTTAGTCGTTCGGCATCAAAGGGGCGATCAAAGCGGATTTGGTATAATATCATGTCCCTACGCAACGGTTGTGTATAATTTTTCACGGGAGTAGGGGCGGGTTTTACCAGCCATGCTGGAAAATCACGAGAAATTTTTTAAACCCGCCCCAGCTTACGCTACCGATGCTACCGGACTTGGTATAACTCACATCTTGCACCATTATCAACAAGCCTTCAAAAACCGGGTTTCTTAACGACAAATCTAGACTTTCAAGCTGAGCTATTTGCAAGAAACCCGGTTTTTAGTCAAGGTGCAAGATGTGAGATAATGCACAAATTAATGCGTTAGATTGGTTGCAGCGTTCTAACCAATTTAATTTAAGATGGCAGGAAATTTTACATTAATAATACCAAGGATAGATGCAGTTTATTTTGAATTTATATTAGGAACTGCCACTGGAACTTACTCTTTGCCTGCCAACGATTGGCTAAATATATTTTTTCGCTTAATTCTTTCGTTAATTGTGGGAGCAATTATCGGTTTAGAACGCCAACTCAGACGCAAACCGGCTGGGTTAAGAACTCACATGTTAGTCAGTTTTGGTTCAGCCATCTTTGTTTTGATACCGCTAGAACTCGGTGCAGCTCAACAGAATTTTGATGCGGTTAGTCGGGTAATTCAAGGTGTTGCTGCTGGAATTGGGTTTCTCGGTGCTGGGGAAATTTTACGAGAATCTCAGCCAGACGGAAGATCAATGCCAGTGCGCGGGCTGACTTCAGCAGCAGCAATTTGGGTTTCGGCTGGTTTGGGAGTTGCTGCTGGATGTGGCTTGTGGCAATTGGGATTAATCGGCGCTTTTTTATCTTGGTTAGTTCTGAGTATTTTTAAAATATTTGAGCCTCGTAGGTAATTTGGTTGTGAGTACCAGTTCTCAAGAGATTTAACTAGCAAGTTACTTTATTTAACGCAACTTGCTAGTTATCTTTTTAGGGCTGCTAATAGGTAATAGCTATTAGCTATTACCTATTAGCTAATGGCTAATGGTACAATCCAAGCATATTCCCATGAGCAATGAGCAAAGAGCAATTAGCGATTAGCAATGCCATATTTAGCTCTCGACGGCTACTTGTACAGCCTTTTGTGACTGTTTGCGCTTGCGTGCAGCGACACCCAAAGCACCAAAAGCCAACAAACCCATAACAGAAGCAGGTTCGGGAACGCCAACGACTTGAGCGCCAGTTAAATCGATTCTATAAGTGCCGCTGTAGGAACTAGATCCCCTCCAATCTTGCAGCGGTCGAGAGCCGCCAGGACCAGTTGGTCCGTTGATTCCAGTGAAACTATCTGGAAAAATCTCTCGCAAACCATTAGAACCAGAAGCCATGCGGCTTACTGGGTCAAAGTCCCAGCCAGAAATCCCTAAGTAGTAGAAACCTGCTGATAATATTCCTTCGATAGTAGAACGAGTTGTTAAGTCAGAAGCGTCGTCATTTGCCAGCACGCCAAAGCCATTTGCATCAAACAAAAACAGTTGGGTATCTGAAACAGCACGATCTACTCCTCGACGAATATCAGTGAAGGGGACAGTTGTGGCGCGGAAAGAACCACCCGCCGAGTAAAACTTGAACAAGTCAGCATTCCCACCCAAGCTACCAGAAATGCTGGTGATGTTGGTTCCGGGTGTACCTGTGAGAACTCGAGCGGTGCCAAGAGTTCGACCTGCATCGCCTGTTTCGCTGAAAGAAATTGCTTGAGCCTCTCCGATTGAACCAAAAGCTACCATTGCGGTTCCAGCAGCAGCAAGAGCGAACTTTTTGATAACAGACATGGAATTTCTCTCTCCGAATAGGGGGAACGTTGACAGTAAAGATTTATTGCAGAACCACTCTGCAACAGGTGATGTTGTGAATTAGACGGGATGGTGCATCGCCGTGGTGGAAAAGGTTTCCTCTGGTGCGATCGCATACAGTACAAGTCACTAAAACTTGTGTTTCTACGCAGCCCTGGGTTTCATGGCGATCGCGTAACAATTTGTTTCTGTAGTAAATTTACTTTTTTTTCTCTGAGCGTTGCAAGGGACTAGCTTGGATCTTGATTAAAACTCAACAGTAGGCTTTGCCAATGTAAAGTTACAGTAAACAAGGTGGTAAATCTGAGCGGGCCACAGCCGTTAGATTTTGTGGTTAATCGGCTACAACCGTTAACTAGCAAAGATTTACTCCGTTTTTACCCAATCCGTCTTGCCTCAGTTGGATCTACTTATTGCAGTATAAATACGTAGCAATTATGTAAAAGTACGGAAGGGAGTATGACTGTGATGGTCATGAGAATTGAGAGTGCGATCGCCAGCCACATCCCGAGATCCAACCATCGTACCCATACTGAATGTTACTTATCTGGAGGCTCTGCCTCGCTTAGCAAATCATTAAATCAGCAGTTAGCTTAGAGGCAGAGCCTCACCGCTCTCGTTCCCAGGCTCCAGCCTGGGAACGAAAGTAACGAGGCTCCAGCCTCGTTGAACTACCCCAAAAAAGCCTAAATGTTTCCCATAAACATCGACTCAATAATTAGCGCCATTACCGGCGTCGCCAGCCCCACCGCCGTACTCAAAGAAAAACTTCAGCGCAACGAAACCGTCATCAAATTATTAAAACAATTTAACCTCGACCCCGAACATCCGCCCGCAGATTTTAGCGCCGTTTACGTCTACGCTTTAGTAGAATACGGCGTTGGGAAACCCAAAGCCATTTTAGAACTATTCCGAAAAAACGAAATTCAAAAGGCATTTCGCGAAGCATTTGACGCCTATAATTTCGCCATTTTAGAAAAAGCTTGTAGCGAATTTCTAGATACTTATGAATTAGGCGATGAAATTCGCGATTTAGGCATTGACATCCGACGAGAATTTATCGCCTTTGCCGCCGTTTATATCGAAGTTGCCAAACGCACCCGCACGCCGAAAGAAGTTTTAACCAATCAACAAATTAGTTCTTTACACAGAACTATAGCAACTCTCCAAGAACGCCTAGATAGACTCCCCACCCTAGAGGGAATTCGCACCGAAATGGCGCGCCTCGCAGTTCAAAATTATCCCGCACTTCCCGCAAGCGAACAGATACGTAGGGGCGGTGCCCCCGTGCCCGCCCCAGCAGAACAGATACGTAGGGGCGGTGCCCCCGTGCCCGCCCCAGCAGAACAGATACGTAGGGGCGGTGCCCCCGTGCCCGCCCCAGCAGAGGAGAAGTGTAAAGCCTTTGCTTTATCTCAACAAATTAAAGGTTGGTTTGAAACTTTAGGATATCGCTTTGAAAAATATGAAACTTGGCAAGATAACTACTTTGAATTTATTATCAACATTCCAGTCAGAAGAAATCGATATGACCGCATTTTAGTACGCGGAATTGAAGGCGAAGTCGGACTCAAAGATATAGCAGCATTGCGCGATGTAGTGGAAAAACAAAGAACCGATGAAGGATGGTTAGTTACCGCCCGTCGCATCAGTCGGGCGGCGCGCGATGAAGTGGAAAAGGAAGAAAATCGTCACTTGGGATGCTATACATTTGATGAATTATTAGACCAAGATGCCGATTTTAGCGGTTATCTCAACTGGCTAGAAACTGAAATCAAACGCCGCCAGATTGAAACCAAATATGTCCCCCTTGCTTGTACAAAAGAAGAACTCGACCCAGTAACGGGGCGAAAAATTGCAGTCAGTCGCTACGACGAACGGGACGGCTGGATTGACGGTTATATCGATCTGTGGATTGATGACCCTGCCAAAGAACATATCTCAATTTTAGGCGAGTTTGGTACTGGGAAAACTTGGTTTGCTTTCCACTATGCTTGGACGGCATTGCAACGCTATCGAGATGCCCAAAAACGCGGCATCGATCGTCCTCGCTTACCGTTAGTAATTCCCCTGCGCGATTATGCCAAAGCGGTGAGTGTAGAGTCTTTGTTTTCCGAGTTTTTCTTTAGAAAGCACGAGATTCCTTTAGCCGGATATTCGGCTTTTGAACAACTCAACCGCATGGGAAAATTGCTGTTAATTTTCGATGGTTTTGATGAAATGGCAGCCAGGGTAGACCGCCAAGAGATGATTAATAACTTTTGGGAATTAGCCAAGATAGTCGTTCCGGGGGCAAAAGTTATCCTGACTTGTCGCACCGAACACTTCCCAGAAGCGAAAGAAGGGCGGGCTTTATTAAATGCGGAATTGCAGGCATCAACGAAAGCTTTAACGGGAGAAACGCCGCAATTTGAAGTATTGGAATTAGAGAAGTTTAACGACGACCAAATTCGGCAAGTGTTAGCGTTACAAACCGAACCCGCGACAGTAGAACAGGTGATGGGAAATCCGGCATTATTGGATTTAGCCCGTCGCCCGGTGATGACCGATTTAATTTTAGAAGCATTGCCGGATATTAAAGCCGGGAAACCTGTGGATATGTCGCGGGTTTATCTGTATGCAGTGCGGCGGAAGATGGAGAGGGATATTAAATCGGATCGCACGTTCACCTCGTTAGCAGATAAGCTATATTTCCTGTGCGAATTGTCCTGGGAAATGCTATCAACCGACCAGATGAGCATCAATTATCGACTATTTCCAGACAGAATTCGCCGCTTATTTGGTTCAGTTGTCCAGGAGGAAAAAGATTTAGACCACTGGCATTATGACATGATGGGTCAGACAATGCTGATCCGCAATTCTGATGGCGATTATACTCCCGCACATCGTTCGCTGTTAGAGTTTTTTGTGGCTTATAAATTTGCGGCAGAGTTGGGGGTGTTGGCGGAAGATTATATGGAGTTGGTGCGATCGCAATCGGACATCCTTGAATCTGCAACACCTTTTGAATACACTTGGTCATCGTATTTTAGCCGACAGATGGAGCGGGGGGAAAAGAGAGCGATCGCGCCCATAAAAGCATTTACCAGTGAAAGTTTAGCCCACCTTCGCCATAGTTTCGGACAAGCACCGCTGACTAAAGCAGTAATCGAATTACTTGTCCCCATGCTTTCAGAAAGCCAGCTTCTAGCGCTGCTCGAAATTATACAAGCAACAAAGGACAAAACAGAAGACGAGGTAGGTTATATCGGCGGAAATGCAGCGACATTGCTAGTGAAGGTTGATCCAGGAGCGATCTCAGGTAAAAACCTTTCTCGTGCTGTAATTATGGGCGCTGATTTTACCAATGCTTGCCTGCGCCGTGTCAATTTTGCTGAGGCAAATCTGGTTCATTCTGTTTTTACTAAATTCTTTGGCAACGTTCGTTCAATAGCATTTACTTCAGATGGTAAACTGTTAGCTACGGGCGATAGTGATGGCGTAGTTCGTTTGTGGGAAGCCAGCAGTGGTAAAGAACTGTTGACCTGTAAAGAACACACAAATGTGGTAGAATCAGTTGCCTTTAGTCCTTCGGGTAATATACTTGCCAGCGGCAGTTATGACAAAACAATCAGGCTATGGGATGTCAATACAGGTGAATGTTTGCAAGTCTTGCAGGGACATACTGAATCAGTAATGTCAGTCACCTTTAGTCCTTCTGGGAATATACTCGCCAGTGGAAGTTTTGATTGCACGATAAGGTTATGGGATATTCCCACTGGTAAATGCCTCAAAATCTTGCAAGGACACACTAAAGCCGTGCTTTCAGTTGCTTTCAATCCGGCTGGGGATATGCTTGCCACTGGGAGTGGTAACAAAACGGTAAGATTATGGGATGTCAATACAGGTGAATGCATCCAAATTTTGCCAGGACATACTCAAATGGTATGGGCGATCGCTTTTAATCCTTCTGGTGAAATGCTTGCCAGTGCGAGTCGCGATCAAACGGCAAAAATATGGGACATCCGCACAGGAAAATGCCTAAAAACCTTCCAGGGGCATCTCAGTGGAGTACAGTCAGTTGCTTTCAGTTTGTCGGGTGAAATACTTGCCACTGGAAGTCACGACCAAACAGTCAAGCTATGGGATATAAACAGTGGTGAATGCCTGAAAACTTTGCATGGGCATATCAGTCAAGTACGGTCAATTGCTTTCTGTCCTTTCAGTGAAATAATTGCTAGTGGAAGTGTTGATCAAACAGTCAAGCTGTGGGATATCAAAAGCGGTGAATGTCTGAAAACTTTGCATGGGCATATCTGTCAAGTACGGTCAATAGCCTTCAGTCCATCTGGAGACATACTTGCTAGTGCTAATTATGACCAAACAGTTAGGCTGTGGGATATCAAAAGCGGTGAATGTCTGAAGACTTTACAGGGGCATTTCGATCAGGTACGCTCAGTCGCGTTCAGTCCAAATGGTGAAATACTTGCCAGTGCAGGTTATGACCAAACAGTGAGGTTGTGGGATATAAACAGTGGTGAATGCCTTAAAATTTTGCCCGGGCATAGCAAACAAGTGCGGTCAATCGTCTTCAGTCCAAATGGTAAAATACTTGCCAGTGGAAGTGGAGACCAAACATTGAGGCTGTGGGATATAAACAGCGGTGAATGCCTCAAAATTTTGCAGGGAAATACCAGTTCAATCTACTCAATAGCCTTCAATCCTTCTGGCGAAATCCTTGCCTGTGCAGGTTATGAACCAATCGTCAGGTTATGGAATATCCACACTGGTGAATGCCTAAAAATTTTACAGGGTCATACTGGTTGGGTACGTTCAGTTGCCTTTAGCCCAAATGGTGAAATGCTTGCTAGTGGAAGTGTTGACCAAACAGTAAGATTATGGGATATTCGCACTGGTGAATGCCTCCAAATCTTGCAGGGTCATACTGATTGGATTCGTTCAGTCGCCTTTAGCCCAAATGGTGAAATAGTTGCCAGTGGAAGTGTTGACCAAACAGTACGCTGCTGGAATATTCGCACTGGTGAATGTGTTAAAATTTTGCAAGGTCATACCCGCCGGATCAACTCAGTTGCCTTTAGTCCTGATGGAAAAATTCTTGCTACTTGCAGCAGGGATGGCATGATTAAATTTTGGGATATCTTAACTGGTGAGTGCTTCAAAACTCTCAGAAGTGACAGACCTTATGAACGCATGAATATCACGAGTGTTAAGGGTTTAACAGAAGCTGAGAAAGCGACGCTCAAAGCTTTAGGGGCGGTGGAAGATTAGGTGATGGGGGAAGGTGCGATCTTCCAGTGACAAGTTGCTGGGGCGATATGCCTCCCTTCGCTGCGCGATCGCATCCTCACATCTAGCTAAAATGTAATCAATCCTAGATATTCTCTAATTTACAAATCAAATAGCACCAATGATCCTCACAGAATTAAAAGCCCAATTACTTTCCTTGACGCCAGCAGAGAAAGCTGAAATCATCCAGCTATTATCCCAAAATCTTGCCAACACTTGGCAAGGAATTAACAAAACTCCCGGTGTCATGGGAGGAGACGCTTGTATCAGAGAAACCCGTATTCCCGTTTGGTTACTGGTAAGTTATCGTCGTTCAGGTATGAATGAAGCCAAAATCTTAGATAACTATCCAACTTTATCTGCTGCTGATTTAGCTAATGCCTGGACTTATGCTGAAGCTTACCCCGACGAGATTACAGCAGCAATTCAAAAGCATGAGGAAGCATAATCGATGGCACGTCTTTATGCTGATGAACAGTTTCCACGAGAAACTGTGTTGATTTTACGCACTTTGGGTCACGATGTTCTAACAGTTCAAGAAGCAGGAAAAGCTAATCAAAAAATACCAGATGAGGAAGTTCTTGCCTTCGCTGCAAATAACCAGCGAGCAGTTGTGACACTTAATCGGTATGATTTTATTCGACTGCACGCCAAACAACCAAATCATGCGGGTATTATTGCCTGTTCAGAAAATCACGATTTTGCTATGTTAGCGACACGGATTGATGAAGCAATTTCTTCAGTCGAAACGTTAACAGGTAAACTGATTCGAGTTTACAAGTCACCCCCCTCAAAATCATAAATGCATGTTAAATAATAATGGTTCTAGACGGGCATCATAAACTTCGCCCCGCTTCATTCTGATTCCCCTAACTGCAATGCTTCCCACTGTGCTGTAGCAAACTCAGCTTCCATTTTTAATACTTCCGCTTGATACTCAGGATCGTTTGCCATTTCTGCTAATGCTGCATCAATTTCTGAACGATTCTCCAAAGGAGATGCTTCGATTTCTTCTGTATTGGCATAATAATAAGCTAGCGCTGCATGAACTTGGGCTAAACTTAATCCTTCGTATTCTTGGGCAATCTCTTGCGGACTCAAACCTCGTTTATATAAAAGAGCAATCTTCTGCACAGATAGTCGCCTTCCGGCAATTCGAGGACGACCACCACAGATTCCAGGAGTACGAACAATGAGCTTACCTATGTCAACAGTTGTTGTCATATTTTTTGACGAGTTACCTTAGATTTCTAGTGTAGAGCGATCGCAACACCGATGGAGGGTGTCCATATCGCTCTCCATCATCACGCGACGTGGGATACTGTTGTTGGTTCTGGAAGCGGATCTCCCGCAGCTTCGTAGGCAATAATCAGCGACTCTAATGCTTCAATTCCATTTTTGACTGCCAATTCGTAGGTATCACCATGAGTCCGCCAACGTTGTCCCGGAAAATCAGGGAAACCTACCAAGAAACAATCATCTTCTTCAGACCATTGAATCATCATTGGATACTTAATTTTATTCATTTTCTTCGTTCCTTTCTACTTCCTCTATTGCTTTTTGAACTTCCTTTTCTTGATATGGTTTCGCGTCTGCTCCATCTTTTCCAGAAATCGTTAGCTTGCCAGCATAAAGTGGATGTACCCAGTTACTATTGACTCCCTTTACCTGAAAGTTCGCTAAAACCTACTCGGCGCAGCATTTGTTTCAGCTCGCGTATAAGCCTGAAAAAACCGGGTTTCTTGACCAAAAATCTAGGCTTTCAAGCTGAGTTATTTGCAAGAAACTAAGGTTTAGCCAAGGTGCAAGATGTGAGTAAAACCTACTCGGCGCAGCATTTGTTTCAGCTCGCGTATTTTTTTCGGCATTACAAGGAACCGCAGATTTCCTGGTTTTTCTAGTTTACAAATTCTAAGCAGGTGAGCGATCGCACTCTCTCCCACTAAAATGCGATCGCTCCCCATCATCACTCAACCCAATAACGAGTCAAAATCCGAATCACTTCACCCCTGACAGGCGAGGGTAAAGGCGGACTCCATTCACTAATTTGTGCAAAGCGCACTACATATAGCTGATGCACGACGCTTTCTACGCCCTTGGGGACGCCGCAAGCAAGCAAGCGGATGGGGTATTTGCCTGGAGGGACATCGGGAATGCTTTCCCGCAGCAGTTCCGGGACTGACTTGGGTGTTAATATCATAGAACTTACCTCTGAATAGGTATCCAAGCCCCTACCGTGTCTTGATTGGCGTCAGAAGCGGTGGGGGTTTGATTTTTGATTGATGCTTTTACGATAACACAGTGTTAACACTGTGTCTATATATAAGCTACAGTAAATAGTGTAGTGTTATCGAATAACTATCAAGTGACTACTACACCCGACTCACAGGCAAAAATGCCTACCAACCTGGTCAAAACAATGGTTTATATGCCACCAGAACTAAGGGAAGCCTTAGAGCGGATGGCAGCAAAGGAAAACAGATCGCTCTCAAACTTGATAGTTACGCTGCTACAGCGTGCTGTAGAGGAGCAGAAAGGTAATGAATCTGGCAAAGATTGACCTTCTTACCTTGCCTTCACTGCCACTAGCCAACCGCTCTGAACTGCCAAAATGTGCAGCCATCTATTTTGTCTTGAAAGGTCAGACGGTTTTGTACATCGGCAGGACTAGCAACTTGCAGCAGCGATGGTTTGGTCATCATCGGTGGCATCAGTTGGAGGCAGTGGGCGCACATATTTGTATTGCTTGGCTGCATTGCACGGATGTCAGCTTACTCCCAGAGCTTGAGACAGCACTTATTAAACACTTTCAGCCATCTCTAAATAGGGCTGCTACGGATATGGTTGAAGAAACTACTATCCACGTTGTCGTCCCTACAGAGTTGAAAAAAGAGTTCAAGTACACTTGCGTACTTGAAGAGGTAAACATGAGTCAGGTTGTATGCGAACTGATCCAAGAGTGGCTGGATAAGCGCAAAGCAAAAACAGATAAATTAAATCAACCCAGAAACAGTTGACCCTCTCACCCTCCCATCGCTACCACTGGCTACCCGTGCTGAACTGCCAAACTGTCCGGCGATCTACTTTGTCTTGAACGGTGACGCGGTTCTGTACATTGGCAGAACTAACAACCTTTACCAGCGCTGGATAGCGCATCACCGCTGGCATCAGTTAAAGGTAATGAGAGGAGATATTCGTATCGCTTGGTTGGAATGCAGCGACGCCAGTTTGCTGTCGGGCGTTGAAAGGGCGTTGATTGAAGACTTTCAACCACCTTTTAACCAGACAAAGGTTGAGGGTGGACTGGGATTCTTGCACGTAAAAATTGATGACGATATAAAGCGCCGCTTCAAAACTGCCTGTGTCGCAAGGGACAGGCAGATGGGAGAAGTTATAACCGAACTGATCGGCGAATGGTTACAAAAGGTGGAAGACAAGCCTACTCATCAACGGCAAACTGAGCAACAGCAAAAAGAATCTGCACGGGAGTAAAGCAGTTAAACGGTGATTAACTGGAGATTGGCAGTTGTAATGGCTGAGCGAAATATCAGCAATAAAGAGTTGGCTGCTTTGACTGGAATGCATCCAACTTCGATTTCCAAGATAAAGACTCGTCGCCGCCTCACCAGAATTGATGAAGATACCCTCAACACCCTGTGTGAGGCGCTTTCCTGTCAACCTGGGGATTTGATGGTTTATGAAAAGGAGGAAGCCCAGCAGCATAGGAAGCTGAAAGAATAAGCGATCGCTTCTCCACTCCCGCTGTTTTAATCATTAAGTTATGTTGAGAGCTTGTTAAAAAATATTGGATTTAACCAGAGATATTCTGGGAATGATTATCATAAAGAACGGCGCTGAAGACGAGCGCCGCGTGCATCTACGGAAAAGGAGATTTTCATGGAAAACAAATCAACCGCATTGCAAGTAATCGCGGTGTTGTGTCATACAGATACCTGCTGCCCAATTGTGGCGGTAGATCCGTCTGCTGCGACAGCACAAGAAGTGGTGATTCAAGATGATTTTGGTCAAAGCGTGAGGATGTCTCGCGAACAGTTTCGCGTATTGGTTAATTTAGCAAAACAAGGCGAACTTAACGTGTAAGCTGGAATTGCTGGCGCGATCGCACAATTTAAACCTAACGGTTGTAAATTTGGGTTAATTGTAACAAGCGATCGCTCAATTCTTCCGTCAGCAAATCAGAACTTTCATAGCGCCAGCGCCAGTTACCGGGAATTTTACTCGGATCGTTCATGCGCGCGCGATTATCCAAACCTAAAATATCTTGCAGCGGGATAATCGCTAATTTCGCCACTGAAGCTAAAGCAGTGCGGATGAGAATCCAATTTATTTCTTGGATATTTTCAGGAGAAGAATAACCCAAATATTGCGCCAAAAATTGTTTTTCTTTGTGATTAGCTTTTCCCCACCATCCAATTGCAGTATCGTTGTCGTGAGTGCCGCTGTAAACTACACTATTGGGGACGTAATTGTGCGGTAAATGGGTATTGGTGGCGTCTTCGCTAAACGCAAACATCAAGATTCGCATACCGGGAAAATTGAAGCGATCGCGTAATTCTTCCACTTCTTTAGTAATAATCCCCAAATCCTCTGCCAAAATTGGCGGCATCTCTCCCAACGCGCTACGCAAAGTTTCAAATAACTCTTTTCCCGGCGCTTTTAACCATTCGCCATTGATAGCAGTTTCTTCCCCAGCAGGTACTTGCCAGTATGCTTCAAAGCCGCGAAAATGATCGACGCGCACGAAGTCTACATATTGCAACGTAGCTTTAAATCGGTCGATCCACCAAGCAAAATTTGTTTTTTCCAATTCTTCCCAATTATAAACCGGATTGCCCCACAATTGTCCGGTGGCGCTAAAGTAATCTGGGGGAACTCCGGCGATAAATGCGGGGTCAAAAGTTTCTGAATCGAGTTTAAATATATCCCGATTTGCCCAAACATCGGCACTGTTGTGGCAAACATAAATCGAGATATCGCCAATAATTTTAATATCTTTTTCATTGGCGTATTCCCGTAACTTTGACCACTGGGCGAAAAACTTAAATTGTAAGAATTTGTGGAAGGCAATGCTGTCTTTTAAAGCTGCGGATTGGGCTTGGATAGCGTCGGGGTGGCGGAGAGCGATCGCGCGTTCCCAATTATTCCAACTTTTCCCCTCATTCGCTTCTAATAATGCCATAAATAAAGCATAATCATCTAACCAATAAGCCTGCGCTTGGCAAAATTCTTCAAACGCTGCTTTTTGTTTGCTAGTTAGCGAGGCGTGAAAACTCTTATAGGCTATTTTTAGCAATCCTATTTTATGCGGAACAACTGCATCAAAGTTGACTTTATCTGGTTCTAAATCTGCTTTTATAGGGATTAACTCATCTTGACTTAACAACCCTTCTTCAGCTAATAAATCGAGACTAATCAGCAAGTGATTGCCCGCAAAAGCGCTAAAATTCATCGTATAGGGGGAATGTTCGTATCCCGTAGGCCCCAAAGGCAGAATTTGCCACAACTTTTGACCGCTTTTTGCTAAAAAATCGACAAACTCGTAAGCAGATTTGCCTAAATCGCCAATGCCAAATCGGCTGGGTAAACTTGTCGGCTGTAACAGAATTCCACTAGCGCGTTGAAAATCCATGTTGTTTTTAGGGTTGCGAACAACCTGTAATTTTAACTAGAGCGTGAATATTATTCAATTCGACTTCAGATAGATTTTAATCTGACTTTAGATAGAAGACTCTGGCAAGTAAACCAGGTAACTTATCTTGTGAGTGACATGGCTATTTTTTAACGAACCACAGAGACACAGAGGACACAGAGCAAAGAAGAAGAGGTAATCTCAGATTGAGAAGAGAGCAATATAGCTGTTCAAAGTTGGTTAAATTTTCTCTTTCCTCTACCTCTGCGCTCTCTGTGCCTCTGTGGTTCGTTAATTTCCCTATTTTGTGACTATACCAATTAAGTAAACCTATCTTTATCGGCAGGAAAAATGCAGAACCATAACCTAAATAACGATCCGCTTTGGTTTAAAAATTCGATTATTTATGAAGCGCCTGTCCGTGCGTTTGCTGACAGCAATGGTGATGGAATTGGCGATTTTCGAGGGATGACGGAAAAGCTGGATTACCTGCAAGATTTAGGGATTACTGCGATTTGGATATTGCCGTTTTTTCCTTCACCATTGAAGGATGATGGGTACGATATTGCTGATTATACTACGGTTAATCCGATTTATGGGAATTTGGATGATTTTAAAGAGTTTTTAGAGGCGGCGCATCAGCGGGAAATTAGAGTAATTATTGAGTTAATTGTTAATCATACTTCTGACCAGCATCCTTGGTTTCAACGCGCAAGACGCGCGCCCAAAGATAGTGTAGAGCGCGATTTTTATGTCTGGAGCGATACGCCGGAAAAATATGAGGAAGCGAGGATTATTTTTCAGGATTTTGAGACATCGAATTGGAGTTGGGATGCGGTAGCAAAAGCTTATTACTGGCATCGGTTTTACTCGCATCAACCAGATTTAAATTACGATAATCCGGCGGTGCGGGAAGCGGTGTTTAAGGTTCTCGATTTTTGGTTGGAGATGGGAGTAGATGGACTGCGTTTGGATGCGGTTCCTTATTTATACGAACGGGAAGGAACTAACTGCGAAAATTTGTGGGAAACTCATGCTTTTTTAAAGGATCTACGCAAGCATGTAGATGAAAACTATCCCAATAGAATGTTGCTGGCGGAGGCGAATCAATGGCCTGAAGATGCGGCACAATATTATGGAGAAGGGGATGAGTGTCACATGAATTTTCACTTTCCCTTGATGCCGCGTTTGTTTATGTCTTTGCGGATGGAAGATTGCTTCCCGATTATTGATATTCTGCAACAAACTCCGGCGATTCCGGAGAATTGTCAGTGGGCGTTATTTTTGCGGAATCACGATGAATTAACGCTGGAGATGGTGACGGATGAAGATAGAGATTATATGTATCGGATGTATGCCCAAGATCCGGTGATGCGGGTGAATTTGGGGATTCGTCGTCGGTTAGCACCTTTGTTAGGAAATGACCGCAGACAAATAGAATTGTTGAATAGTTTGCTGTTGTCTTTGCCGGGAACTCCCGTACTTTATTATGGGGATGAAATCGGCATGGGGGATAATGTTTATGTGGGCGATCGCAACGGGGTACGCACGCCGATGCAGTGGAGTAGCGATCGCAACGCCGGTTTTAGTCGCGCTAACCCCCAAAGGTTATATTTACCGCTGGTTGTAGACTCGGAATATCATTATGAAGCTGTTAATGTAGAAGCACAAAGAGCAAACCCGAATTCGCTTTGGTATACGATGAAACGCTTAATCGCCACGCGCAAGCGTTTTCAGGCATTCGGAAAAGGCAGTTTTGAATTATTGCACCCCCATAACCGCAAAGTTCTCGCTTTCACGCGCACCTATTCAGAAGAATTTGAGATTGAAGATTTGAGATTGCAGATTGATCAATCTGCAATCTCAAATCTCAAATCTGAAATAATCTTAGTGGTGGCGAATTTGTCCCGGTTTGTGCAAACGGTGGAGTTAGATTTATCGGCGTTTAAGGGAATGGTGCCTACGGAAATTTTTGGGCATTCTGAGTTTCCACCGATTGGCGATGCGCCTTATTTTTTCAGTCTTAGTCCTTACGGGTTTTATTGGTTTACTCTTCAGTATAAAACGGCGTTTAACCAACTGCAAAAACCCAAATGCGAATTGCCAATGTTGGTTGTTAGCGGAGAATGGCAAAATGCATTCTCGCAACGAGATTACAGAAATAATCTGGAATCTATTTTGCGCGATTATTTGTATTGCAGTTCTTGGTTTGGCAGTAAAAATCGCAAGGTTCAAGCTGCACATATTGTGGAAGCGATCGCTATTCCCTACAAGCACACCCAGGGCAAGATAATTTGGTTCCAGATAGACTATATTCAGGGCAATTCGGAAACTTATCTGTTACTGCTTGCTTATGCAGAAGGCGAAGCAGCACAACAGCTTTTAAGCGAAATGCCCCAAACTTTAATAACTCGCCTTCAGGTTAATCCAGAAACAGATGGGGTTTTATTCGACGCCACCGCAGATAAATACTTTCTTTCCTCGCTGTTGGAGGCGATCGCACAAAATCATCGCTTTAAAGGAATCAATGGTGAATTAGTTGCTTCGCCTACGGATTTATGCTTAAAAATAGCACCAGCAGCGTCAGATCTTGACCCAAAAATTTTAAAAGGCGAACACAGAAATATTGCTATTGTATATGGCGATCGCTTAATCTTAAAACTCTTCCGCAAAGTCGAGTCGGGCATCAACCCGGATTTGGAGATTGGACGCTTTTTAGGCCAAAAACAACGTTTAAATCATTTCGCACCCCTTGCCGGGGCGCTGGAATACCGCCGTTTTGATACCCAAACCCCCATAGCAACTAACCCGCGACACGCTCCATCAACTCTACCGATGACGGTGGGAGTGTTGCAAGAGTTTATTCAAGATACCCGCAGCGGGTGGGATTATACCTTGGATAGCTGGCGGGATTTTTGCGATCGCATCATCACCCAACAAGCGCACATCACGCAAGTTCCCATCCCCAATGGATCTTTATTAGAGTTACAAGCGGCGGATATTCCCGAATTGGCATTTGAAACAATCGACGCCTACCTACCCAACATTCAACTATTAGGAGAAAGTACCGCTGAACTCCATATTGCTCTTGCTTCCGATGCAGAGAATCCCGATTTTGCACCAGAACCTTTTTCCTTATTTTACCAGCGGTCGATTTACCAATACGCGCGGAATTTAACCGGGCAAGTCTTTCTGTTATTGAAAGATCGATTAAACTCTTTACCGCCGGATATTCAACCCTTGGCGAAAGCTGTCTTTAACCGCCAAGAAGAATTTTTTGGACGCTTCCGGTTAGTTTTAAACCAAAAAATTACCGCCATGCGTACCCGCTATCACGGCGATTACCATTTGGGGCAAGTTCTTTATACGGGGAAAGACTTTATCATTATTGATTTTGAAGGCAAACCAACTCGCCCGTTAACCGAAAGAAGGATGAAGCGATCGCCTCTGCGCGATGTAGCGGGAATGCTGCAATCTTTCCACGATGCTGCCAATATTGCCTTTGCCAATGAAGTCGAAAGCGGCACGATTCAGTCTAAAGATCTGCCCTTAATGGAAGCTTGGAATCAGTTTTGGATTTCCTGGGTTAGCGCCGCTTTTCTCAAAGGATATCTAAAAGTAGCCAGCGGGGATAGTTTCTTACCAAAAACAACCGAAGAATTGCAACTGCTGCTCGATGCCTATCTTTTGGAAAAAGTCATTTATGACTTAGGCGAAAACCTCAACCATCGCCCGAATTTGCTGGAAATTACACTCAAACAACTGCTCAAATTTTAGTATGGCTAATTGGTAATAGGTAATAGGTAATTGGTAATTGGTAATTGGTAATTGCTAATTGCTAATTGCTAATGAAGCTCTGGTTAATCTAGCATTTTTCCTGAGATTAGCCATTATATCATGTCCGGTTGCATCGGTATTGCATCCGGGCGGGGCGGGTTTAACGACATATTTCGTGGTTCCGCAGGCTGACTGGTAAAACCCGCCCCTACAGTCAATTACCAATTACCAATTACCAATTACCAATTACCAATTACCAATTACCAAATCAACTCAATAAACGCTCGTATTCTTGTTTAACAACGCGATAACATTCACAAGAACCAGCTTCTAAAGCTTCTCGGTCAAGAATTATTATCTTGCCGCGATGATAGTTGATTAACCCTGCCTTCTGAAGTTTAGCAGCAACTTCGCTGACAGTAGCACGGCGCACTCCCAGCATTTGGGAAAGAAACTCTTGAGTCAGAATAAACTCGTCTAAACCTACCCGATCTTGAACCTGCAACAGCCAACGACAGCATCGCGCTTCCACTGGGTGCAGCGTATTGCAAATAACCGATCGTATCATCTGGTTGATCAGCGCTTGTACGTAGCGCAGCAGCAAATTGTGAAATGGACTACCTGGAGGAACTTCCCTTTTAAATACATCCACTTTCATTCGCCAGCCATCGCCAGGAACTTGCACCATAGTTTCAGCCGGAATGCGGTCGGTTCCCAGTAATATAGGAGTGCCAATCATTCCTTCATTCCCGACTGTAGCGACTTCAACTGTGCTACCATTTCCTAAAACGCCAAGAAAAGAAATAACACCGCTGTTGGGAAAATAAAGATGCTCAATCGGTTCGTTGACTTCGTATATACGCTGCTTCAAAGCCAAAGGAATCGCTTGCATCTGAGGTAGGAGGCGTTCGTATTCCTCCCTAGACATAGCAGCTAGAAGTTTGTTGCCAATAGGGTTACGCAAGCTTTGGGACCAGGAAATAAATGAGCAGCTTTTTTGAATCATTATGTTTTAAAGCATACAATTTATCGCTGTGGTAAGTATCCCTCTCATTAGAAAGATTCTTTGTGAAGAAGATATGTGTTCTTGGTTACATACTACCCTGGATTAGGGGCATGCGATCGCGCCTTTCCCTTTTACTCTACCTATTTTAAGGTAAGAAGAATAATTGGTGGGCAATGTACGGTAGCGGACAGACAAATTAATTGCCAAGACGATAGCTTATAAACAGTGTCAACCTTACAAAACTAAACTTGGGACGGATGGTCATGCAAAACTCTCAAAATCACGCGATCTCGCCGCGAACCCAAGAATTGATTAAATACCTGCTGTTGGCAAAGTTTTCCTTGGCTGAGATTGCTAATATTACAGGGGTATCAGAACAATGGCTACAAAATTATATCGATGCCCTGTACAGCTTTGTTCATTGATAAATAGTCGATGCTTAGTTGAGTTGCATAATGCGAAGAGAAAACCGGCTTTTATCGCTTTTAAATTCAAATTTTCTACATATTATATAACCGCTTTGGGTTCGTAGTTAGCTGAATACGAACCTAACTTTTTAGCTGATACCATTTTCCCATTCATGGGAAACACTTTGGTCGGGGCGGGTTTAGTTGAATAGTTGTTTTTCCCTGACTTGGTTGGTAAAACCCGCCCCGACAATTGGTAGGTGTTGATATGTAGCATGTTTATGAATTTAATTGTATATATTTATGGGTTGGAAATTGATCGCAATCAAGCTTGGAAGGTAGAGCGATCGCATCATCCACAAAAACTATATATTCCTACAGTTAGAGTGATGTAACATCTCGAACTCTACCAAAAGATAGATAGCTTTTTGGCAGATTTATAATTTTCGCTTGTGTTCGAGAGTTTTAAGCGATCGCTCTGCTGAAAACCTTCATATTTTATGTATTCTTCATCACAATTAGTAGTTACATAAACTCCATTCTTCCGGTAGAAGCCGGTTAAGCCAGTAACACTTTAAGATAGTTATTACAGATGACTGGAATGCAATTAAGGAGGATATTTGAAAAGCCCAAATCAGAGGATTTAGCCGCGAAAATCTGTCTTTTTCGCCAATTTCAGACGATAGTCAGGGCTTTTGAAAGACTCTCCTAGAGGTTCTAAGGATTAAGGACAATAATCATTATTGTCAGAGCAAGCTGGAAAAATTTTCAATATTTCAACTTTTTTGGTTGAAACTGTTCGCTCTTGCGAACAATTATGGTTGAACCGATGTTCTAAAAAATTGGGATTTGCACATATGTACGTACCACTTTGGCCTGGTGATGTTTATCCTTTAGGCGCACATTGGGATGGCAAAGGCACAAATTTTGCAATTTACTCAGAAAATGCAACGGGTGTTGAGCTTTGCTTATTCGATCGCAACGATGAGGAGACGCGCATAGAATTAACCGAGGTCAGCAACTTTATTTGGCACGGTTACTTGCCGGGAGTTGGCCCTGGTCAGCGGTACGGATACCGAGTGCATGGCCCCTATGCACCCCATGAAGGCCATCGTTTCAACGCCAACAAGGTGCTAATTGACCCATATGCGAAAGCCATTGATGGCAATTTAAGAGGCAATGGCCCGGAATTGTTTGCTTATTCATGGGATTCTCCGGAACAAGATTTATCGTTTTCTGAGTTAGATAACGCCGCTTTGGTGCCAAAATCTGTCGTGATTGATGAGTCGTTTGATTGGGAAGGCGACACCCTGCTGCGAACTCCTTGGCACGAAACGATTATTTATGAAGTTCACGTCAAAGGCTTTACTAAATTGCACCCGGATATTCCGAAAAAATTGCGCGGCACTTATGCGGGGATGGGCCATCCAGCGGCAATTGAGCATCTCCAAAGGTTAGGAATTACAGCGGTTGAATTAATGCCGGTGCATCACTTTTTGGCGCGTCCGGGACACCTGACTGATAAGGGATTAACAAATTATTGGGGCTACGATTCGATCAATTATCTTTCTCCTTACTCGGGCTACAGTTCTAGCGGTAGTATGGGGGGTCAGGTAGCCGAGTTCAAAGAAATGGTCAAGGCGCTGCACCGCGCTGGAATTGAAGTAATTTTGGATGTGGTTTATAACCACACCGGAGAAGGCAATCATTTAGGCCCTTCTTTGTGTTTGCGAGGCATCGATAATGCTGCTTATTATCGTTTGGTAGATGGCGATAAGCGTTATTACATGGATTTTACCGGCTGCGGAAATTCGCTCAACGTTTCTAACCCGCAAGTTTTGAAGTTAATTATGGATAGCTTGCGTTATTGGGTATTAGAAATGCACGTTGATGGGTTCCGCTTTGACCTCGCCTCGGCTTTGGCGCGGGAATTATACGAAGTGGATAGCCTTGCAGCGTTCTTTGATATTATCCATCAAGACCCGGTTTTGGCGGATGTGAAACTGATTGCCGAACCTTGGGATATTGGCGATGGTGGCTATCAAGTTGGGAATTTCCCCGTGCGTTGGTCTGAGTGGAATGGTAAGTATCGGGATACGGTGCGAGACTTTTGGCGCGGTGAGGGGACGACTTTAGGAGAATTCGCTTATCGTTTCACCGGCAGCCCGGATTTATATTATCAGGTAAACGGGCGGCGTCCGAATGCAAGTATCAATTTTATTACTTGTCATGATGGTTTTACTCTCAACGATTTGGTAAGTTACAACGACAAACATAACGAAGCCAACGGGGAAGATAACCGCGATGGAGAAAGCCACAATCGTGCTTGGAATTGTGGAGTTGAAGGCGCAACTGATGAAGCGGAAATTTTGCAATTGCGAGAAAGGCAGAAACGTAATTTCTTGACAACGTTAATGCTGTCTCAAGGCATCCCGATGATGTTAGGAGGAGATGAATTGGGGCGGACGCAAAAGGGCAATAATAATGCCTATTGTCAAGATAATGAAATTTCTTGGTTTGATTGGGAGTTGGAAAAAGAAAACGAGGATTTTGTCAATTTTACCCGCGAGTTAATCTTCTTCCGGCGTCAGCATCCGGTATTTCGGCGGCGCAAGTGGTTCCAAGGTCGTGCGATTCACGGTAAGGGCGTTAGCGATATTGCTTGGTTTAACCCCGATGGCTCCGAGATGACTGACGAACAGTGGAATGTGGGTTATGCAAAGGCGATGGGCGTGTTCTTGGATGGTAACCAAATTCCTAGTCCGGGACCAAAAGGCGATCGCATCATTGATGATAGCTTTCTCCTCTTCTTTAATGCCCACTATGAAACGATCGAGTTTGGCCTACCAAGCGTGCTAGAGCTAGATGATAAAGAGTGGCTTGTTGTAATTGATACTAAAGAACCGCGCTTTATCAAGGAAGAGAAAACTTACACCAACGGTTATAAAGTGCCAGTTGCGGCGCGAAGTCTCGTAGTGTTGCGCTGTTTGGCTTGACGCAAAGAAACCCGGTTTTTTTGTTGAAACCGGGTTTCTGGCTTCGTCGCAACGTCCCCTACCTTTGGGATGCGATCGCTCTGATTACCATTAGAGGTATATTTATCCTTTGGGAGCAACGAGACTTTTTTGTTATTTGGTAAGGTAACAGCGAGCTAATAAAAATTCATCTTCCCGAAAGTACATTACCCCAGGTAGAGGAATTATGGCAGCTTGCCTGCCATAATTCATTGTATGGTAGTGGCCTAAGCCGGGGCGGGTTTATTTAACCTTTGCTTGGCTAGCAAATATTGCTGGTAAAACCCGCCCCTACAGCACCAAAAAAACTTGGACTACCTTGGCTACTGGACGCGATATAGCATAAAATTTCAGGAATAATGAATGAGTCAAGTAGAAGAAACTTCTGGGATCGATTCAGTACTACGAAGCTGGTTCGTTATTTGTTACTGTTAGCTTTGGGCTGGGCAATTGTCCAGATTTTGGCTTATTTTGAAAAAGCGATCGCCATTTTTATATTTGCTGCGATTCTGGCATTTTTGCTGAATTATCCGGTACAGTGGGTGGCTCGTTTTTTACCGCGGGGGCTAGCAGTTACCGGAGTTTTTTTACTGAGTCTGCTAATTATTGTCGGGTTGATAGCCACTTTGGGTTTTGCGATTATCTCACAAGCGGAACAATTGCTCGGTCAATCGCCCCAACTTTTTGAATCTGCGATCGCACTGTTAGAGCGCATCCAAAATATTCTCAACAACTGGAACGTTCAAGTAAGTTTTGCTGCGATTGAAGCGCAATTACGCGAGCAAGCTTTAGCCGGAATTGGCATTGGTTTGGCTACGCTTCAAACTTTAATTACCAATTTCGTCGATCTAATTTTGGTAGCCGTTGTAGCTTTTTTCATGTTGTTAGATGGAAAAATAATTTGGTATTTTATTCTTAAAGTTTTTCCTGTAAACCTGCGGGGCAGATTGAATGAGGCAATTCAGAAAAACTTTTTGGGTTTCTTTTGGGGGCGGTTACTTTTATCGATTTTCTTTGGAGTTTCGGCGTTTATTGTATTTATCGTATTAAACGTTCCTTATCCCTTGGTGATGGCAGCGATCGCAGGCATTTTCGACCTGATTCCCGGCATCGGAGCAACCATCGGAATTAGTCTAGTTTCTTTAATTATATTGCCTCAAGGAATTTGGTTAAGCGTCAAAGTTTTAATCGGTTGTGTTTTGCTGCAACAGGTAGAAGAAAATCTGCTCATGCCTCGGATTATGCAAGGCTCGATTAATATGAACCCAGTGGTGATGTTCTTTGCTTTATTAGTGGGGGCTAAAGTTGCCGGGTTAGTCGGAGTTTTTCTATCAATTCCCATTGCTGGAGTATTGATTAGTTTATTTGAAGTGAAAGAAATGCAGGGAGAACATGATGGGTAATGGGTAATGGGTAATGGGTAATATAAAAGAAAAATCATCAATAAAGACTTAGTAGATTTTTCGGACAAACAGATAACCTCGATCGTGCCATGTCCCGGCTGCTGATTACTGGCAATCCGCTGTAAAAGCATATTGAATGCCAAACGTTATTATAATATTGTAGATATCGCAAAAGCATTTCTGGTTTGGAAAAATCTGATGAAGCGATATCTGTCTTGTTATCTGGCAATTATAATCGTCGTATTTCTTACAGCCTGTGCATCATCACCAGTGCCACAAGACCCTGTTTCTCAGCTAAAAGTCGTGACGCTGAATAACACGGTTAAGATAGTCACAGGTCAAACGGTTTACATTCCCATCTACTCTTATATCTATGGTGTGGATCGGAATCAGAAGATTGACTTAGCTGCCACGCTGAGCGTCCGAAATACAGATTTGATCAACCCAATTATTATTACTTTGGTGAACTATTACAACACTAACGGCGAACTGGTTCGCAAGTATTTAGAGCAACCTGTGGAACTCAGAGCGTTGGCAACAATAGATTTTGTAGTGAATCGAGACGACACCAGTGGTGGGGCTGGAGCAAACTTTATTGTCGAGTGGGTTGCTCAGAAAGAAGTGTCTGAGCCTGCGATCGAGGCAGTGATGATTAATACAGTTGGCAACCAGGCACTTTCTTGGGTTAGTAATGGTCGAGTTATCAAAAGCAGAGGGGTGCAAAAAAATAGGTAAAAAAATCAGTCATCAAGTGCTAAATCAAGCCATCGGGCAACGGTTGCCAAGGAAAATCCTTGGATTAGTACGGAGGTGACGACGATGAAACTTACTATCGTAAAAATTTCTCCAGCTTGAGCCATGCCAACGGCTAGGGGAAACGTTGCCAGAACAATTGGGACAGATCCTCGCAACCCAACCCATGCAATCAGCAGTTTTTCTCGAAAGGGCATCTTAGTCCATGCCAAACTGACAAAAACACTAATCGGACGCGCCACAAACATCAGAAATAAACTGATGATCGCAGCAACACTGGCAACAGAATAAAGTTCAGTTTGATAGGGAACAAACAGCAGTCCCAATGTCAAAAACATGATGATTTGCATCAACCAGGCAACCCCGTCGTGAAAACTAATAATGGTGTCTTGATAGATAAAAGGACGATTTCCTTTCACAACACCTGCAATGTATACTGCCAGAAAGCCATTGCCACCGAGAAACGTTGTTGCGCTATAAGTTAACAAGACGAGTGCAATTGTTGCCACGGGATACAGCCCTTGAGGGTTGAGATTTAAGCGATTAATTGCCCAGACTAGGGCTAATCCGGCGCCATAACCGACAGCAGCACCGATTACCAATTGCATCACCAGAGAAATCCCAACATTGATCGGAGAGGTATTAGTGCCGGTGATAATATTTATCAACGTTGTTGTTAATAAAACCGCCATTGGATCGTTGCTACCTGATTCTAATTCTAGGAGCGGTTGTAAGTTTCCCTTCAGCCCTAGATGGCTGGATCTAAGGACTGAAAATACAGCGGCGGCATCGGTGGAAGAGACAATCGCAGCTAACAATAGTCCTTCTGGAAAAGAGATCCCCTTCACACCAATCAAAAAGGAGTCAAAAGATCCTAGTATGAACCAAGCAAAGGTTCCCAGTAATAGCGTGGTGATGAAAACCCCAAGTGTCGAGAGGCTCAATCCTTTTCCTAGTACAGGTTGAATTGCATTCCATTCAGTTCCTAATCCGCCAGAGAAGAGGATGAAAATGAGCGCAAAGTCTCCAATAAATTTAGCGATCGCAGGATTATTGAGCGAAATTCCCCCGACTGCCCCGACTAGCCACCCGATGAACAGAAAAAACAGCAGCGCCGGAATTCCGATTTTATTTGATAATTTACTTGCAAAAACACTTGCTAGTAAAAGCACTGCGACGATCAGGCAAACAACTTCAGTTGGTGGCATCATTTGATTTTATGGTTTAATTTTAAATTAATTGGTTAGATTTAGATCTTCTCGCATAACTTCTTCGATTTGACCGACTTCAAAAATTAAAGTAAAACGTTGACCCATTTCTCGCGCGACAAATTCTTCCAATAACCGCACCTGCTTTGGCGTTACAGGTTCTTTTGCTCTGACGCTTAAACGCACTTCTGGGGGACTGGCTAACCAGTTGATTTCACTTGTCAGCAATTGCACTCGTTGAAAAGTAACAGTTCGGTTTAATAATGCGCGCCGCAGACTGGTTTCAAGTTGCACTTGACGCACTAATTCACCAAAACTAAAACCTAAAGGAATTAACAGAATTGCCGTAAAACCTAAAGTCCACATCAAAGGTTTTTTTGCTCGTACTAAAGAGGTATATCCTGCTACGAGAAAGGTCAACATGCAAGAAAGCGTAATCCCTAACAAATTGGTAAGATAAAGTAAACTTGCTCCTAAACTTAGCGACCAATTTGTTTGAGATAATCCCAAACCAATGACGCAAATCGGAGGCATTAAAGCAACGGCGATCGCAGTCCCCGCCAAACTCCCAGAAATCTTCCGCTCTACCTTAGCGTAGCCGCTGATACCACCAGCAGCCACCGCAATACCTAAATCTAACAATGTCGGTTTCCCTCGCGCCAGCACCTCGCTACCAAAGCTGGAAATGCCGACAAGTAAACCGAGACAGTAAGCGATCGCGATCGCCAGCAAACTTCCCAGTACCAGGGAAGCTATGCCTTGGCGGAATAAGATAACATTACCCGCCAAAGCACCAAATGCTAAACCTCGAATCGGCAACATTAAGGGTGCAATAATCATCGCGCCGATGATGACAGCAGTGCTGTTGGAGAGCAAACCAAAAGTTGCGATCGCGCAGGAACTAACTATCAAAATTAAGTAAGACGAATCTAACTTTGATTCATCGAGTAATTCTGTTTGTAACTGTTGAGTTTGGTTTGGATCGGAGCCTCGGTTTCTCAAATCCCTGAATCGATCTCGAATGTTATTTGGCAAAGCTTTTCTCCTGCACTAGCTAATCGCTAATTACTACGATTATCAGCTAAGATGCCGCAGACTTCCACCGATCCAGAACATCCTGAAACAATGCCTCTTCAATCCAAGTTTTCGCCACCACCGTCAAAGGTAGTGCTATCAGTAGCCCCAAAGCTCCAAAAATGGTGGCAAAGAAGATTTGAGCCGTTAACGTCACAGCAGGTAATAGCGCCACCTGTTTCGCCATCACCGTCGGCGTTAACCAATAACTTTCAAGTTGTTGAATCACGATGTATAAAATTAACACGGCTCCGGCTTTCCAAGGGGCATCGAGAAATGCGATCGCCATCGGAAAAACCACGCTCAAAGTCGGGCCAATATTGGGAATAAAATTTAACAACCCTGCCAAAACTGCATGAGCCAATACTAGCGGTACTTGTAAAATCCATAACCCAATTGCGCTAAAAGCAGCAATAAAAACCATTTCAATTAAAGCGCCAACTGTCCAACTACCCAAACCCTCATTGCAGCGGGAAAGAATCCAATCAACTCGATGGCGATAAAAAGAAGGAAAGCAGCGCACAAATCCTTGACGGTAAGGTTGCGGATTAATCAGCAGCATTAAGGTTAAAACTAATACCAGCAATAATTCTATAACCATATTTATTGAGGAGGAGAAGAAAGCGATCGCGCGTCCGAGTAAATTAGTACTCAAAGGTTGAAGTTGTTGAACAAACCCATTGACATCGGGAATTTCTGGAATCAAAGAGCCTTGAATGCGCTCTTCTAACCAATTGATTCCCTGCTGAATCCGCTCGATTCCAGTTGGAAATAACGCTAACAATTGCTGAAATTGCTGAACAAACGGCGGTACAATTAGCCAGAAAAATCCGGCTAACAAGGTAACAACAATACCCAAACTCAGCCAGACAGCCCAAATCCGTTGTATGCCCGTTTTCTCAAGTTGCCGCACCAGTTGATTAATTGCCACTGCCAGCACGATTGCTGTAAACAATAACAGCAGCAATTGGCGAATTTGCCAGATAATGTAAAGCGAAGCAACAAATGCTATAACTCCCAACCATTGGCCTAATTTCATTGATTTTGCCGCCTCCTGAGCCACAGTCCGATTAAACCGATTATGGATGCGATCGCCAACAAAGAAATCGGATTAAACATAATAGAATAACCGCCCGGAGTATACTGCCACCGCAGAAACCAAATCGCCTCATTGCCGATGACAAAAGAAGGCACGCGCAGAAAAGTTAGAATTGGCAGCAGGATTAAAACCACCGCCATTAATAGCAGAAATGCCCCCAGTGTAATTTTTATCCAGCTCCACAAAGCCGATCGGAATTTTTTCGCTGACATTGGCAACAAAAGTTACATTGACATCAGGAATAGAGGCAAGGTTAACGAAACTTCCAGAAATTCTTCAGAGAATCCCTCACCCTACCAATCCCAGCGTTATGCCCAAATGTGACCCAAAAGTGACACGACTTTTCAACCACACCGCCCTACAAACGTGATTGATCTACGTAGGGTGCGTTAGCGCTAGCGTAACGCACCAGTTGCCATCCTAGAGATCGGATTTCTATACGTAGGGTGCGTTAGCGCTAGCGTAACGCACCAGTTGCCATATTTAGAGTATTGAATATCTTAGTAACGCACCAGTTGCCATATTTAGAGTATTGAATATCTTAGAGAGCTAATAACCAAAGACCATCCCAAACTGTCACTTTTTGGTCACATTTGCTGTTTTAGCTAGAAATAAAGCCACAAAATCCAGGACTTACGTAGCAACTCCAGATATAACGAACATGGTGAGTTACACTGCGTTAACACACCCTACATATAGAGAAGTTGCCTAAGTCCTGAAATCAAAAGCATCCATCTACTCAAAAACTTTACCGAGGTAAGTTATGGATTGGGAAAAAATTTTTCATTGGATTTACGTAGCGGGGATGGCAATAGGTGCATTGCACTTTATATCCCTGAGTAAAAATCCTCGCGGCGTTCCCAAATACGAATACCTGGTTGCCGCGTTTATTCCCATTTGGTCTGGATTGGCTTATTTATCCATGACTTTACCCCAAGGTAATTTAGAACAGGGAAAGATAGCCGTTGCCGGACAAATTGCCCACTACGCTCGCTATTTGGATTGGGTTGTCACCACGCCGTTATTGCTGTTAGCTTTAGCTTGGACGGCGATGCATTATATCTCCAAAGATTGGAGATATAATGCATCGCTAATGATGACACAAGTGATAGTAGTTGCCTGTGGTTTGATTGCCGATCTTTCCACAGTTCCTTGGGTAAGATATTTTTGGTATATCAACGGCGTTGTGGCTTTTTTGGTTGTGCTTGGGGGAATTTGGGGGCCTTTACGCGCCAAAACCCGCAGTCAAGGCGCGGAACTTTCCAACTTTTACGATAAACTGACAACCTACTTTACAGTGTTGTGGGTTTTATACCCGATTGTTTGGATTATTGGCCCTAGTGGTTTTGGTTGGATTAATCAAACCCTTGATACGTTTTTCTTCTGCTTAATTCCCTTTTTCTCAAAGGTGGGATTTAGCTATTTAGATTTGCATGGTTTACGCCGTTTACATAGCTCGGCGTCGCAAACTAATTCTGACCATTTAGTTGGTAGCACGTTCCAATTCTTGGGGAACATCACCGCTTTGTGGACAGCCCAGGGGAGGCGATCGCGCCAGCGTGCCGGAGGCATATCGCGCACAAGAGTTTAATATCGATCATCGGAGAAGCGTAAAATGAATCAGCCAATTGGAAAAACTTGTTGGGCGATCGCAGAAGGCTACATCCCTGCTTATAGCAATGGCCCCGAACCTCAGTTTACCAGTCATGAAACCGTCTGCATTTTAAATGCAGGCGACGAAGATGCCCAGATTGAAATTACGATTTACTATAGCGATAAAGAGCCTGTAGGCCCTTACCGAGAAATAGTTCCCGCGCGGCGCACAAAGCATATCCGCTTCAACAACCTCAAAGATCCAGAACCAATTCCCCTCGATACTGATTTTGCCAGCGTTATTACTTCTGATGTGCCGATTGTGGTTCAACATACCCGGTTAGATTCGCGACAAGCAGAGAACGCCCTACTGAGTACAATTGCGTATGCCAATAATTAAGTAACGTGAGTTCTACAGAGCTTTATGGGCACATTTTTAGGTCTTAGGTGTTAGGTATTAGGTTTTGGGTTTTGGGTTTTGGGCGCAGGGTTGAGATTTATTCCCTACAACCTACCACCTATCACCTTTAGTTGAGGTCGCAAAAACCGCTCTTTGAACGCTAAGGAGGTTCCACAGTGTTACCAGATGTACTCATCGTAGGAGCAGGACCAACAGGTTTACTGTTAGCCGCAGAACTAGCACGGCATGGAGTCAAGCTGCGTTTAATTGACAAAAACCCTCACCCTTCCAAAACCAGTAAAGCACTTGCAATTTTTGCCCGTACCTTAGAAGTATTTGACAGACTGGGTATCGCTGATGAGGCGATTAAACGCGGACGCAAATTACATGCTTTAAACGTTTATGCAGATAGCAAACGTATTGTTCGGATCGATTTTGATAAGTTAGATTCGTGCTTTCCCTTTGCTCTTTCTCTGCCACAGTCTGAAACCGAAGATATTTTGGCAAATTTAGCGGAAAACCTTGGGGTAAAAATTGAGCGGTCTGTCACCTTTTCTAGTTTAGAGCAAGATACTGATGGCGTTACTGCCACCCTTAGCCATGCAGATGGAAGAAAAGAAAGCTGTCGAGTTCCTTGGTTAATAGGTTGTGATGGCGCACACAGTACCGTTCGTCAGGAAGCTGGTTTAGCTTATCAAGGTGTTGATCTTGAGGCTTCGTTCCTGTTAATGGATGTGGAAATTGACTGGAATCTTTCACCTGATGAACCACACATCTTTTTAACATCTAATGGGGAATTAGGAGCGTTTCCACTACCAGAAGATAGATTTTGGCGGTTGTTTGTGGACGTACCATCAGATCGAGAAGTACCTGAAGAACCAGATTTGCAGCTTCTTCAGCAATTATTCAACGAGCGATCGCATATCCAAGCTAACTTAACCAACCCAGTCTGGACAAGCAGCTTCACCATCCGCCAGCGAATGGTTGACAAAAGCCGCATCGGGCGCGTCTTTGTCGCAGGCGATGCCTTGTCTTCCCACAGTCCCGTCGGAGGTCAAGGGATGAATGCAGGATTGCAAGATGCTTATAATCTAGCCTGGAAACTTGCTTTAGCGATCGCAGGAGAAGCATCAACCGATTTACTCGATTCATACCCAATTGAACGCGAACCTGTCTCCAAATTAATCTTAGCTAGCACTGAATTAGCAACACGAATAGTAACCCTAAGCAATCCAATATATAAGCAAATTCGGCGTTATGCTGCTGGTTTTTTCACCAATTTTGACAGCGTTCAAAAACGCATCGTCAGTACCATATCTGGATTAAAGGTAAACTATCGTAAAAGTCCCATCGTGCAGGAAGAATACCCATTTTTGCTGCCAAATTTATCCCCAAAAAGACTGAATTTAATCGACTGGTGGCATTTTCACCACGGATTAAAAGCAGGAGATAGGGCACCGGATATAATGGTGCAAACCAAGGATGGAAAACAAAGTTTATATCGTGTATTTTCCGGCATAAAACATCATCTTTTGTTGTTTGCTGGTCAAGTAACAACCCCAGCCAATTATGCCCGATTAAGTCAAATCACCCAGGAAGTCGAGAGAAAATTCGGCGCATATATTGCAGTACATATCGCGCTCTGGGAAACCCATATACCAGAATATTTACACTGGCACGGTTCAATACTGCTCGATCCAGAAGGTGAATGTCACCAGCGCTACAGCGCTTTTGGTGAAAGCTTTTACCTAATTCGCCCAGATAGCTACATCGGTTATCGCTGTCAGCCAGCGGATGTCTCAAAGCTCACAACATACTTGCAAACAGTCAACCTTTTTCAAAACGAAAGTATTATGGCGCTCCCTAATTTTTAACAGATAAAAAACAAAACTATTCCTTTGGAGGCGTGAATGCCAATGGAAACTCATCCTACTCACAAACCATTGCAAAGACTGGTGATACTGGGTACGCCTTTAACTCTAGGAATCATCCTGCTTTGGCATCCAAGGTACATTTCGATGCCGTCCTATGACAAACTGTTGCCAGTAGTGGATCGATGGCTGACCATACACCTGCTGCAATTGCCGTTATTCGGACTTTTGGCTCTAGCTGTATATCTGTTAGTTAAAGATTTGCATTCCTTAGCAGCTTTAGTCAGTCGGGTAGCTATGGGATTTTTTGTTGTGTTCTACACAGCATTTGATTCTATTGTTGGTATCGCTACGGGGAATTTCCTCTGACCCTCAGCAACATATCAAGTGGTTGCAGAAGTACGTGGAACTCGGTTTTGAGCAAATTACTCTACACAACGTTAACCGCGAACAACAGCTGTTTATTGAAGTTTTTGGGGAGAAGGTGCTTCCGGTGCTTGCAGGCGAGCGTCAAAGAGTCTTACAAGCTTAGTTTGAGCGCCTGTTCTAAGTAGGACGAGAGTAGTAATTGTTGCAATGCAACTATTAAATTCAGAAATCCTACAACCATAGGAGGATGTAAAAGCTGACCAAATGACTAAGAATAAAGCCAATTTTGCCTGTGTGTTGTATTCACTTTTTCAAGAGGTAATTATGACTAAAAAATTCGTCTTTCTAGCTTCAGTTTTTGGATTGAACTTACTTATAGGCGCTTGTCAGCCTGCTACGCAAACCCCGACAACTACACCACCAGCAACTACTCCAGCACCAGCAGTTCCACCAGCGGCTACTCCCACACCAGCAGTTCCACCAGCAACTACTCCCACACCAACAACTCCACCAGCGACTACTCCCGCACCAGGAACTACTCCCTGACACATCTTTGCTTTCTTACTTGATACTAAGTAAGAAGCTGTGCCACTCGTTGGTGTCTAGCTTTGTAGCGGTGTACCCGGAAGTACAAAGTGGACAAGAAGGTGCCGCCACCCTTGGTTGATGCAGGAAGAAAATGCCACTTCGAGCTAACAAGTTTGGCTAGGTTTGGGTAAGTTTTTCGGAGCAGTTCTGCATGGATTAGGTCTATTTGAGCAGTACAGAGAGTTAAGTCAACTTAACTCTCGCGAGTGACGGCTGAATATGTCCCCAATGCGATCGACTTCTTTATCAAACGCCGTCGAAACCGTGTTGATGCGATTCAAGCTGAATCGAGGGGTGTTGCTTTCTTCATGACTGTATCATTGCCACCGATTGCTGCTGCTCGCAATTTCGCTATGCAGTTTGTATCGATTGAACAGCTATTTCGTAATATCTCGCAGCGCATGAAGCAGCCAATCTGAATTTGTTTGCGATCGCAATTCTCAATTTCTAACGGAAAGTTTTGATTTCATGGAGGACTTACGCGCATATTCTCGGCTTCTAATTATGGGTAATCGACCGGACATGATATCACTCATGAAGCAACAGCGCTAAGTATTTTGCGATCGCTCGCGATCCGGTGATTTATCCGTCTAGCTGACGAGAAGCATCTTCTTCGTCAGCTTCTATAATTATCTAAAGCAAATGACGGGTGACACCAATTCTACAATCTTAACGATTGCTAAGTAGGAAATAAACCCAGCCAAATATTCACTTATCACAGGTAAATACAGTGGTTCCATTACGCGATAACAACCCGACCACAACCACCGCATATGTTAACTATGGATTAATTGTGGCTAATATTCTCGTTTTTATTTATCAAGTGAGCCTAACGCGGCAAGAGTTGCAGAGGTTTTTATACGCTGCGGCATTAGTACCCTGTCAGCTTTCAGCTAGTTGTCCGATTGGCGCAGAAAGTCAAGGAATTCCTGAGTGGATGACTTTGATTACATCGCAATTTTTACATGGGGGGTTTTTGCATATTGCGGGAAATATGTTATTCTTATGGATTTTTGGCAACAATATAGAAGACCGTTTGGGTCATATAAAATATTTGATTTTTTACCTAAGCTGCGGCGTTTTAGCAGGGCTGAGTCAGTGGGTGTTCTCAATAAATTCTACTATTCCTTCCTTGGGTGCGAGTGGTGCGATCGCTGGGGTGTTGGGTGCATATATTCTCCGTTTTCCCCGCGCCGAAATTTTAACTTTAATTCCCTTGGGAATCTTTCTAACTACCGCACGACTTCCTGCCTATTTATTTTTGGGATTTTGGTTTTTACAGCAAGCTTTTTATGGGTTGGCTAGCTTACAAGTTCGCACTAACGTAGGTATGGAAAGTGGCGGTATTGCTTACTGGGCACACGCTGGAGGCTTTGTTTTCGGGGCGATTCTTGGCCCGTTATTTGGGTTATACAACCGCCGCCCTGAAAATTTTTAAATTTCTACATTCCATTCAATTGAACTGCCACTGTCACTTTTTCGTCACATTTATTGCCAAGTATGAATATCTCGATAAGCATGAACAAACCGATTTGAAGTAACAGCATTAGAGATGTCCTTTGATTTTGTTGAGTTTTTTTATCTCTTACTTCGCCTCATCGCTGCTTTCCTGTTGTCCTTTCCTGTAGCATGGGAACGCGAACAGTCTACGCGAACGATGGGATTGCGTACCTTCCCGCTAGTAGCGATGGCAAGTTGTGGCTATGTGCTGGTGGCGAGTGCGGTCGTAGGTTCTGGTAGCGAACAGCAAGCGCGCATTATCCAAGGATTGATGAGCGGGATCGGCTTTATTGGAGGTGGAGCGATATTAAAGCAAGGTGGCGGAGTGCGTGGAACAGCTACTGCGGCTAGCATCTGGACAACAGGAGTAATCGGTGCTGCGGTGGCATATCAGCATTATGAGATTGCCGTAGTCGTGAGTCTGATTAACTTTCTAACGCTACGATTGCTTACTCCGGTGGAACGCAAAACCGGGAAAGCCGATCGACCAAAGAATGAATCTCCAAAAGAGTAAATACAGCATTTACACCAAGCTGACGCGCATTCTCCCTGCCACGCTGCTCCTGGCGAGCGATCGCGCTACTACTAACACAAGCCTTCCGAAGTAAATATCGTGACTTAGCAGTTATAAATAATCTATCGCTCAATCAAGGGATGGCATGATGGATTTTCTATCTGATACCGTCGTACTGTCGCGGATGCAGTTTGCGCTGACTGCCTGCATCCACATGCTTTGGCCTACTTTAACAACAGGTGTGGGGATTTATTTGGTAATAATAGAAGGGCTGTGGTTGAAAACTAAAAATCCCGACTATTACTATCATGCTCGCTTTTGGGCTAAACTTTATGCCCTCAACTTTGGTGTTGGTGTAGCAACGGGCATGGACAATTCTCATTTTTGTGCTGACGTTCATCGGGCTGGCATTAGTAGTTTTCCCTTACATCATTCCCCCCGAAATCACTATCTACGAAGCCGCCGCCGATCCTAGCTCGCTCGTGATTATGATCGTATTTATTGGCTTCCTCATTCCCGTCATGTTGTTCTATAACCTTTATCAGTACATTGTCTTTCGTGGCAAAGTTACGGGTGGTAATTATGGCGATTAGCCGAAAACTTGCTGTTTGTATTTCAATGATTAAGGATTGGTGTCGATTCAATCCATTCAACTGGGTATCGCCCACCTGCTTGCGTTAAAAAAGTGTCTAATTGTTCAAGTGATAATGGCTCTGGCATGGGGTAACATCCATCCAAATTCTTCAGCTCTGTATAGTGAGTAACAAAGGAAGCTAGATCGTTCGGGTAAGTTTGTTCATTCACGCCCAAAAACTGCCCGCGCTGTTGTGCCCGATTTAGAAGCGATCGCCATTGTTCAATCGAAGCAAGCCCCAAGGAACGAATGCCATTAGAAAACAAGGTTAAATAAATCTCATCATAGGGTTTGGTTCCATCCAGATAGTTACCGAGTTGATCGGCAGAAGTTTGATCGTTAAATACCATCCAATAGGGAACGAGTCCAAGGCGCAATGTCCACCACGGTTGCAGATACACAAACGATTCAACAAATAATCGATTGCTCGGGATGCCTCGTTGCTCATACCACCATCGATACAGATCCGCCACCAGAGAACTTAAATCCTGTGGGTAACCAAAAACAATGCGACGAACCCGAAAATTGTGCTGACGGGCAAAGTTTTCTACATCTTCGCGCAAAGTTGGATCGAATCCCCATTCCGACTCCGGAAACCAACCATCTGGTTCCGGCGGATTCCAGCGCTCTTGATTTGAATTATTTCGCTTTAAAAAGTCTCTAATTTTTTGACTATCTTGAAAATATTCTTCTGGCGTTAAACCACCTTTGCCCCCAAACTGAAACAGATGACGATCTTGAACGCGAGTCGCCAGCCAAGTATTGTGAGTTTCTAGTAAAAATATCGTTGCACCCGGTGCTAAATTCTCAGTTAAGAACTGCTTGTATGCTTCACTAAGCCGGATTTGTTTCAAGCGAAAGTAACCTACACGGGGAACCTTAACACGATCCTGATTGGGATCGTGCATTTGATAAATGGCAAGATCGGGATTGTTGTTGAGTAACCTTCGTGCGGGTTCCCTTGACCACTCCAATACGGATCTCGGATCGTCTGGATCGGCAGCATGTCGAAAACAAAATAACAGTGTCTGGGGCAACCAGGGAATTCCTAATGCTGCTCCCAAATGTACCGCAGCGCCATTTGATGACCCAATCATGGCAGCAGGATATTGTCGGCGGTGATATTGGCTAATGGCCCAGTGGGACATTATTTCTGTTCGCACTTCATCGATGGCTTTTTGGGGAGCAGCATTCATCCAGCCTCCCCATGTTGAGAGGGCTTGAGAAATCGGTTTGGGAAGATGACTGCCGACTTCTGCGGCGAATATTTTAGCGGATGGAGCTATCCCCCCAAAATGAAATTCCTTGCTTTTAAGATAACTACCAAGTGATTGTAGAGCTATGGTTGCAGAATCAAGACCTGGGATGTAACCTGGTTTCCTACCTAACGATGCCGCAATATCTGTAATTGTTAGCTTGGGTGAGGAAAATTGCATCGCGTTGCTCTCCGATTTTACTACAATTTTTTCTACTGTCCTTAGATAAATTCATAATTATGGAAACTAAAACCAATATTCCATAACTAGCAACTTGCGTTATTACGACAGTAGCCGTTTCAAACTTAGTTCGTCTATAGTTCGGCGTGAATCACTCTACAGGCTGATTTATTACCCTGGCTCAGAAGTTATCTCTTTAGGTAGAGGATAAGCTGTATTTCTTATTTTTAAGGTTAACAGTGGCACAAAAATTGTACTTAAAAACTTAATTATGTCAAGGCATTTATAATCTTTAGTCTAACCAATTTTTTTGTAAATGTAGCAATTTATTTCAATAGGAATGTCAGAAATTATGATTTCTCAACATCGCCAAACTCAACTTCAAATACTAAAGCATAAAGCCAATAATGTGACTTTAAGCTAAGTCCAGTTGTCCCTTAAGGAAAGAAGAGTACGGGATACCAACTCTGACGCAATACTTCCGCTGCAAAACTGGAAACCAACCATTCTTGAAGTTTACCTATCGTTCCGGAAGAGACTGCGATCGCGCTAATATCGTCCATTGCAGCTGCCTCTAAAACCGTGATGACTGGGTATCCTTCCCGGACTTCTGTTTCCACTTGTAAATTTACCTGCTCCAAATCTGTTTTAATCTGAGATAGAACTTCCTCAGCCTGCTGCGGTAGAATTTTCATGGGGAATTCTCGGCGACTGCTATTGTCTAAAACCCAGCAAAGCTTACACTTTTGGAGAAATCTACCTGACTGTTGTTGAGCTAACTGCTTTACCTGTTGCACCAAATAATTCGCCGTTTCAGTATCGTTGTAGGGAAGTAGCAAAGAGCGAAAAAGATGCTGACAACGGAGTGTTAATTCCTCAGAAGTATAAGCAGAAATTAATTGAGGACGCACTACCAACAGAGGAATCTTTGTTTGGCGAGATAAGTCAGCCATTGTACTACCCACCAGTTTTTCTGTGAGTAAGCTGCGACTTTGAGAACCCAGTACAATCAATTGAGACTGATAAGCTTGGGCTACTTTCAGGATGGTTTCTGTGGGCTTTCCTGATTGAACTTCTATGTTGACTTCAACATCCGTAGGACTTTCACCAACCGCTTTTTTCAATCGGGTTTGAGCTTGTTCTATTTTCTCTGTATCAACTCGTGGAATAATGCCTTTTTCCCACAATGGTACAGCGTGCAGAAACACAATTTGCTTAATCCCTGCCTGCGCCAGACTGGGAACAAAATGTGCTAGACGATGTAACCCGTCAGAAAAATCTGTGCAAATTAAAACTTGTTCAAACATAGAACGATAGTTAAGCGAATAAAAGAAAGTTAGAAATAAGTCGGTCGGCGTAAATAATTAAAGGTTTGTATTCAGCGCTGAAGCGCTGACTGAGAGCTAATTTTCAAGCTTTACGCTTCCAAATACATAGTTAGGTTTATTCTTGCCTACTTACTTAGTATACTTCTATTGCAATGGGCTATCATTAACCCAAAGCTAGAGTTATTAATTTTTACATACCTTGCTAATTATCTGCGTTGAATCTAATTTTATCTGAATTATTAAGCAAATTTTAATAAAAATTAAACAACTTAAGTAGGTAGACAAGGGTTAAACGTAAGGTGGGCATTGCCTACAAAAAGGCTACAACCTAGATGCAAGGATAGTCGCAGGCAATGCCCACCTTAAAAAGGGAGGTAACTACAGTGCAGCGTCAACCACCATCAGCCGGAGCTACCTCGCTCCATTTATATGCCATGTATCTGGTAAGCGCTACCACGTAAGGATTCCACTTGCGCCGCAAAGCAACGTACAAGTCTGCACCCGCCTCTAAATCTGTTGCTGTGCCTATGCCCTCAGCCTCGAGTTGCTCGACAGCACGGTAGTAGCGATCGCGCTTGTTTTTTGAATGTTACTCTGGAATTAGCCAAACAATTAGATATTTAAAACTTCTACAAGTTTCGGGTTGAACAGCATCCAAAAGCATCAATCAATTTAAGGACGTAACGATGACACAAGCAAATCTTACTCAAACCATTGCCGTCAATATCCCACCCACACTAACACTTATAGTTACCCACGAACAGTTCGTTAAATTAGCAGAAGCTAACCGAGATTTGCAATTAGAACGAACAGCTACGGGAGAGTTGATTGTTATGGCACCAACAGCAGGCGATACAGGATACAGAAACCTCGATCTGGAAGGACAGCTTTGGTTGTGGAACCGTCAGACTAAATTAGGTAAAGCATTTAACTCTTCGACTGGTTTTCATCTGCCTAATGGTAGCGATCGCTCTCCCGATGCAGCTTGGGTGCGTCAAGATAGATGGGACGCACTCACAACAGAACAGCAAGAAAGTTTTGTCCCAATTTGTCCTGATTTTGTACTGGAATTGCGTTCTAAAAATGACACGATGGAAAAGTTGCGAGCCAAAATGAAAGAGTACATGGAAAATGGCGCTCGTTTAGGTTGGTTGATTGACCGGAAAAACAAAAAAGTAGAAATTTATCGCCAAGTTCAGGATGTGGAAATATTAGATAATCCTTTAACTTTATCAGGATAAGATGTCTTACCTGGTTTTTTTTTAGATTTAACTGAAGTCTGGAACTAATCCCAGAGATCGCAAATTGTATGAAAGATGTCATGTCTTGGTTTAACCCAGAAAAATCAGCATATTTAGCGAGTTGGCGATGGGAGCATGTGAACGAGAGTAGGTTGGGTTGAGTTACGAAATCTAACTCTGGATTTTGTCTTGTCACTTTTGAGTCACATTTGTTTGTAATTCTGAAAAATAGCATTTCAATTTTGGATTGTATGGAAAATCAAGGGGAAGACATCTATCCTAAAAATCTAAAATCTTCAATTTGAAATCTACAATTTTCATGTTTTAGTTGGGTGCGTTAGGGTTTTCCTGACGCACTATTTATAGAAATTTGGCAAGATGAACAACAAGTTTAAAGCATGGTTTGTCAGTTTGAGTTTTGGTTGGTTGCTGCTGTTGACGAGTTGCGATCGCACTCCCCCCTTTTTATCAATTTTGGCCTCTATTCTCTTTCCCTTGGATAATTTTAACAGTAAATGTCGTGCCAATTCCTACTTTACTATCGACATAAATTTCACCTTTATGGAGATCCAAACATTTTTTAACCACGGCTAACCCCAATCCTGTTCCCATAATTTCTCTAGCATTCTTGCCTCGGCTGAAGGGGTCATAAAGCTTTTGTTGCTCTTGGATATCGATCCCAATTCCTTCGTCTCTAATCTGAAAAGTAACTGCATCAGGTTCGCAAATCAATGTGAAATAAACGGTACTTTCTGGATCTGAATATTTAATCGCGTTGGAAAGTAGATTGCTGAGAATCGAATACAGCAATTTTTCATCCAGGTTGGCGTGGGTGCAGCTTCCCTGTTTGATGAATTTTATCGTGCGCTTCGACTCGCTGAAAACCTGAAAATCCTCTACTAAATTAAGGCAGAATGTCTGCACCTCTACTAAACTTGGATTGCATTCTAGCTTTCCCGCATCTGCTCTTGCTAGGGTAAGAATATCGCTGAGCAATTGAGTCATGACTTTGGCTGAAGATTGAATGCGATACAGATTTTTGAGTTTGGCTGGTTCCACAACTGATTTGAGGCTTTCCCCTAACAATTGCGCCGAACCTACAATCAGGCTCAGAGGGGTGCGAAATTCGTGGGAAACCATCGAGAAAAATTGCAGCTTGAGTTGGCTGAGTTCTTTTTCTTGAGCTAATGCTCGCTGAAGGGTTTCTGCTTGTTGGCGTTTCACCATTTGGCGATAGAGCAAAGCATAAACGCCAAAAAAAATGATAAAGGTCAATAACGTACCCAGTAATTCAAGCCACATCCTGAATTGAAAATTAGCTTGCGATTGTTCCACCTGCGTCTCTAACAGTTCTTCTTCTTCGCTGACTAAATCTTGAAGTACGCGGCGGATTTCATCTTGATTTCGCTTTGTTTGAACAATCAGTGGGTCTTGAGGGGAGAATCTGGCTGGGGCTTTTTGGTGCTGGTCGATAACATTTTGAAATAAGTCCAACCTTTGGGCAATTAAAGATTCTAAAGTATCAAAACGCTGGCGCTGGATGGGTGTATCGTCGAGGGGTTGCCTTAGTTTATCAATTTGTTGTTTGAGCCTTTCAACGGCTTGGTTGTATCGCTCGAGTTCTTCTGGATCGCTGAATAAAATGTAACCCCGTCGCCCAGATTCCGCATCGGTGAGGGTTGCAGAAATAGCGGTGATGGCTTTGAGGACTTGATTTGTTTGTCTAACTTGCTTGGCACTTTCAGCTAACTGATTTGCATTTTGATAGGAAATAAAGCTAACAGCACCCATGAGTACAAGTGCTAAGCTGAATCCGCCGGTAATCCATTTTCCTTCAAGTGACCATTTCATGGATAATCTAAAAAATCTAAAATCTAAAATCTAAAATCTAAAATTGCTATGCGTATTTTGGTTGTTGAGGATGACGTGCAGATTGCGGATATGCTGACGGAGGCGCTAACGAATCGTCAGTATACGGTCGATGTGGCGCAAGATGGTGAGATGGCGTGGAATTGGATAGAAACTCTGGAATACGACCTGGTGCTGCTGGACATCACGCTGCCGAAGATGAATGGTTTACTGTTTTGTCAGAAACTGCGCGATCGCAACTTTTCTATCCCTGTTCTGATGTTAACGGCTCGCGACACCATTGCTGACAAAATTATCGGACTCGATGCGGGAGCCGATGCCTACATGGTAAAACCTTTTGACCTCGAAGAGTTGATGGCTCAAATTCGGGCGCTGCTGCGACGCAAGGGTTCCACCACCCGCTCTAAACTCTCTTGGGGTAGTCTCTCTCTTGACCCCGATACCTACGAAGTAACCTTTGAACAGCGACTGCTACACCTCACCCCCAAAGAGTATACCCTGTTGGAGTTACTCGTAAGCAACGGTAGGCGCGTCTTGAGCAGACCGGGAATTATTGAGCGCTTGTGGTCTATAGATGAGTCTCCCACCGAAGAAGCCGTCAAAACCCACATTAGAACCTTGCGTCAAAAACTCCGCGCCGCAGGCGCTCCTGATGATTTTATCGAAACCGTTCACGGCCTCGGCTATCGTATGAAGCAGCTCAGTTAGGCCATCACCTTAGTTTCCTCTGGTTTCCCAATCACGATTTTCTATAGCAACCCGATTTCTTTGCTCAGATCTTGCACAGTGGCTCAACCTTAGTTTCTTGCAAATAGCTAAACTTGAAAGCCTAGATTTTTGGTTAAGAAACCCGGTTTTTCAAGGCTTGTTGACAATGGTGCAAGATGTGAGTTTGGCGAAATCCCCCCGAAATCCCCCCGGAATCCTCTCGATTTCTTGGCTTTTAAATAGTAATTAATAGTAAGACTGTTGAGCTAACAAGTTGGGTTCACAAAACTTGGGGGAGAAGGATTCCTCACGACGGGAAAACCATTGATTTTTTTACCTCGCTCTCCCTTTACCTTTTTTATGTGAGAACAACAGCTTAGCTACATGTCTGAAAATAGAGCCTAAAATTCGTTATCAGTTTTTTCTTCCCGCTCTGTAGCAAGCAACCAGAACGGGGATTTTTTTTGGCAATTTTACCGCTGTTTCCCCCCGAAATCTCCCCGATTTGCTCTCGGTTTCTTAACTGCTAAGCGGTAAGTTCAAATAACATAACCTCTCACTCACTCCTTTTCATGAAAACTTGCCTGGGAATTCATTCCCAGGCTATCTCTCAAAAACATGAAATGCTTTCAAAATCCACTTACCCAAACTTCAGCTATGCTCCGCCAAGAAATATCTACGGCAGGAAAACAGCGCCGGTGCAAGTTCCAAAGGCGCTTCTGGAGAAAGCTAATCAGAATTGAAATCGCCTTGCTCCTGGCTGCACTCTTTCTCCTACTTTTTCTGGAAATTCGGTTTTTATTAGAGCTTGGCTTGGTGCTGATTTTATTTGCTTGCTGGGAACTTTCAATTGAGCGGAGCAATGCTTTTTTAGCCCTACAAGCACTGGGATTTATGCTATTATTTATCAGCTTGGTTTTGACTTAATTTAAGCCGGTTAAAATGAAATTATTGAAAATTTAGACTAAAAGGCAACAGAAATTGGATAAAAACAACTCCTAGTTTTGTACACTCCACACCACATTTTACACCCGCTCTAGAGACTAGAGCGGGTTTTTTATAACTTTTATGTAGGAAGTTCCCCCCGAAATCCCCCCGATTTCACCCCGGAATTTTGACTTATAACAGCTATGTTAAAGATATATTCTAACCACCTGGAGAAGCCTTTTAATTGTGATGAGTCTGGTTATGTTTAGTTCGCGCGCTGCTGAAGTTTTTTGGGGGCTGGAAAAGCATATGTCAGCCAACAAAGTAGAGATTATTGGCATTAAGTGCCAAAAAAATTATCAATTGACCGATAATGTCCGGGCGGCGATCGCAAAACTAAAAATCAAGGCAGAAGTCTCTCAAGTCACCGATCCAAGTGAAATTGCTAAACGGGGAAGTCTCTCGACTCCGGCTGTAGTCGTCAATGGCGAAGTTTTTAGTACGGGTAAAGTAATTGACTCAGAGCAAATTGAAAAATTACTCGTGCGATTCCCTAAGTTATTGATTGGCTAATGGCAAAGAAACCGGGTTTCTAGGAAAAATCATCGCTTTGAAACTAGAGATCTAGCAAGAAACCTTCAAAGAAACCGGGTTTCTAGGAAAAATCAGCGCTTTGAAACTAGAGATCTAGCAAGAAACCCGGTTTCTGGCTTCAAAGAAACCGGGTTTCTAGGAAAAATCATCGCCTTGAAACTAGAGATCTAG
>ERZ1066124.96-NODE-96-length-85395-cov-29.264073_pt1 | contig 85395 bp, 79 predicted proteins | sample MGYA00382771_ERZ1066124 | MGnify/ENA primary metagenome ERZ1066124 (study PRJEB33369, sample SAMEA5778354) | biofilm metagenome | biome: Industrial cooling water; feature: Water cooling tower basin; material: Biofilm | place: United Arab Emirates | collected... | reverse complement strand
GAGTATTGAGAAACAGTTTCGAGTGCGTCAGTAGAGTTTTCTACGATCGCTTCTGGTTCGTTCGGATTTAGTTGAGGCGGAGAAACCTCAGCAGCGAAGCTACTGCTTACCAATGTCAACGTTGCACCAAAAACAATTGATCCAACTCTAGTTAAGTCTATGAAAGTCTTTTGCACCATTCACCCTCACACAAATTAGCAGACGTAATCGTTTTGTCTGGAGGTAGTATCTATTACAACTAGCTCCATACACTAGAGTCTCAGAGACTTATGAAATCAGAATGAAATATGAAATTTGAGTGGTTAATTTTTGGTTAATTTGGATTCAGGCTAGCGATCGCTCTAGGTGGAAGTTGTCCATTACATGAATAGTACGTGCAGCGAAGTTAATCTCCTCGAAACAGCACTATCTTCAGCGTTCTATCTTGGTTGTTAAGAAAGCTGCTTCCGAAATTGTCCAATACTCACTGCTAAGAAAATAGCCGCAAAGAGCATTAATGCCAACACATGAAGCCAAAGCATCTCTAACCCGATTCCTTTGAGTAGAATGCCTCGGAGAATCTGCACGAAGTGCCTGAGAGGATTGAGCCAAGATAGAGCGCGAAAGAAGGGTGGCATACTTTCCACCGGAGCGATCGCGCCCGAAAGTTGAATTAATGGAATATTGATAAAAAATGCCGTCAACACAACTTGCTGCTGATTTCGGGCGATCGTTGCCAGCATAATTCCGATTCCAATTCCGACAAATAAATACAAACCCGAAAGCAGCAAAAGTAAGGGGAAATTGCCTCGCACGGGTAAGCCGAACACTAACCGAGCTATCCCTAATGCCAGCAGCATCGTTCCCATTAGCAACACAAATAGCGGTACAATTTTTGCAACCAAGATCTCCCATATTGCGGCTGGAGTCATGAGCAACTGTTCCAGCGTTCCAGTATCCTTCTCACGGATCACAGTCAGTGCAGAAACTAGGGAACTGACAAGTGTGATTGAGATGCCGATCACACCTGGCACAAAGAACCAACTGCTGATTAAACCAGGATTATATAGAAACGTATGGGCAGGACGTACTAAAGGTGGCGTTGAAGTGGGCAATAGTTGGCGACCATACTGCTGAATGATGCGAAGCATATATCCACTTGCAATGCCAGCCGTGTTTGCATCAACTCCATCTACTAGGAGTTGTAAATCTGCTGATTTATTCTGAGTCAACTGCCGTTTAAACTCTGGTGGAATGACCAACCCAATTGTTACATTCCCCTTTCGTACCTGTTGACCCAGTTCTTCTTGACTCGGTGAGAATTGTTTTGCCACAAACACCTGATTCTCGGTTAACGCGGAAACCAGTTCTCGACTTTCGGGCACATTAGCATAATCGACAATGCCTAAATCGATCTTGTTGATATCGGGATTCAGGGCAAAGCCGTAGAGCATGATTTGCAGAATTGGCGCGATCGTCAACAGGACAACAATCTCCTTATTTTGAAGAATTTGCTGAATTTCCTTGATAGCAAGCGCCAGAAAGGAACTGGAGATGAAGCGACGGAGAACTTTAACTAACATTGGGAAGACGGCTGATAGGATAGAGAAAGGCTTGTTATGTTTGGTCGGGCTTCATAAAGTTCACTGTAAAAGCGAACCAGTTGCCATAATATTGATCGAACTGAAATCCCGCAGCTTCAGCTAAACGGCGTACAGTTCCATAGAATTGATAGTGAGGGTCTGGAATGACCTCTGTTATGGAAAGCAAGCCACCCGGTTTCAGAGCAGCAAATATGTGTTGGAGTGCTGCCTCGCGATCAGGAATTTCACCTAAGACAGTTACTAGCAATGCACGATCGAACGTATTCTGCTCAAGTTCACTCTGATCAATTCGGCTAAAGAACGTCCGAACGTTGGTCAAGTTCTTTACAGCGATCCGTTTTTCCACTTCTTTCAGCATTGCTAGCTGACCATCCAGTGCAACGACTTCACCATTGGGTAAAACTCTCTCAGCCGCAGGAATACTGATACGACCTGGTCCGCATCCCACATCTAGGATTTTTATGCCGGGAGCCAGATTGAGACGGTCTAGAATCAGTGAACTGCCAGCAACAGCATCCATATATGGATTTTCTAAAAAACTACTTAGCCAGGGCGGGCAAGGTAAAAAGCGCAAGCGCACGGCTCCCCGCCACCAAAGACCAATTACCAGTAATAGCGTGATTAGAACTGTCGTATTTAACAAAATCGCTTTCATCTTTCTCTATACCTTTAAGTTTTTGAATTTAGTTACTATACGTAGGGTGAGTAGGCAAAGCTGAAACTTCAAACCTTATCAATGCTTTAATCTGGTAACTGCATCTTATGCAAAGCTCGGTTTGCAATCAAGAAGAAAAGCAATCCCAAAACAACAAGCATTACCATTGAGAACCAAATACCGAGCCATCCAGTTCCGCGCACAAAGGCATCACGGCTGATTTGAATGAAGTAACGGGCTGGAACAATGTCAGCGAGGTGAACTAGCGGAAAGGGAATGTTTTTGACTGGATAGATGAAGCCAGACAACAACAATGCGGTCATGAAGCCAATTAAGGAAATCGCTTGAATCGTTGCAATTAAATCTTTTGCCCGTGATCCGATCAGTAGACCAAACATCACGCTAGTTCCTATATAAAGAGGAGTGCCAATCAAAAGCGGCAATGGATCTCCAGCAAATCCTAGTTGAAAAATGAACGAGCCAATGAGCATCAAAACCAGCGCTTCACCAAGACCTACCAAAAGGTAAGCGAATCCTTTACCAATCAAGAGTTCGGTGGCAGTCATGCTGGAGGCATAGACCTGAACAATGTTCCCTTTTTCTTTCTCGCGCACCATTGCCATTGCTGCTAGGATACCGGGAAACACCCAGAGAAGAAACCCAAAAACTCCTGGTACAATGTAGAGCGATTCCTTGCGCCCTGGATTAAACCAAAGACGAAGACGGGGTTTAAGCGGATTACTTGTAGTTTCTAGCCCAGCACTAGCCAGAAAGAACGTTGTGGTAGCGTGAATGCTATTTTGGATCACTCTGGCGTTATTAGTGTCCGTACCATCGATCAAAACCTGAATATCGCTGCCACGACCCGATTGAATCTGACGGCTGAAGTCTGGGGGAATGATCACAACAGCTTTGGCAAAGCCATGATCCAATGCGTGAATTGCGGGGTCGCCTCCGGGCCATTGTGTCGCTGTGAACTGATTCGTTGCGAAGATGCGCTCAATGTAGCTGCGGCTGAGGGGAGTGTTGTCCAAATCTTGAACCACTAGAGGAATGTTTTTGACCTCTAGCCGAATGGCGAAGCTGAGAATCAGCAACGAGATTAGGGGCAACAGAAAAGCCAACGCGACGGTGAGGTGATCGCGCCGGAATTGGGCTAATTCTTTGAGGCACTGGCTCCAAATTCGTTTCATGGCTCACCTCTCGATCGCACGTTGGACAATTCCAATAAAGGCATCTTCCAGAGAGAAGGGAATCGTTCGGAAACGGCGGATTGCTAGATCAGCATCCTGAAGCAGGGCACGAATCTGAGGTAAGTCTTGATCTAAATTATTCAAAACTAGATGAAGGCGATCGCCAAACAGGGAAACTCGCCACGGTTCCAAATGCAGTTTCAGCAGATCAGAGGCGGTTTGAGCTTGATCAATCACGAGTTCAACGAGTTGACCTGGCTGCTCGGCTTTGATTTGGCTAGGAGAACCTTGAGCAACAACCTCACCTGCAACCATAAAGCCCATGCGATGGCAATGTTCCGCTTCTTCCAGATAATGAGTCGTAACGAGCACGGCAGTCCCCTGACGAGCAAAGTCTTCAATCAAACGCCAGAACTGACGACGCGCTAGTGGATCAACACCGGAGGTCGGTTCATCTAGAAACAAAATTTCCGGTTCGTGCATCACCGAGGCTCCAAAAGCAACCCGTTGCTTCCAACCGCCGGGTAGCCGTCCCGTAATCATGTCTTCCTGACCCACTAAACCACAAGTTGCTAAAACCCAATCAATCCTACTGCGTCGTTGGGAAGTTGGCACCCCATACACCCCGCAGTAAAATTCCAAGTTTTGCACAACACTCAGATCGTCGTAAAGGGTAAACTTCTGGCTCATGTAGCCAATGCGTCGCCGTACTTCTGGATTTCGTAAATTGTTGCGCTGTCCTGCCAAAATCACTTCTCCGCTAGTGGGAGACAGTAACCCACAGAGCATCTTAATCGTGGTAGTTTTCCCTGCTCCGTTTGCTCCTAACAATCCGTAAATCTCTCCATACTGAATCTCTAGTTCCACCCCTTTCACAGATTGGAATGTGCCAAAGGTTTTTTTGAGATTATGAGCAGCGATCGCCAGGTTTGAAGTTTGAGGGTTTGAACTGGATCTGGAATGCTTTCTAAGTGAGCGTGGAAAGGGAATAAACGGCGGATCAGAGCCTTGTTGTCTGAGGCGACTAACGAAGACATTTTCTAGGGTTGTCTCGGTTTGTTGAATGGTAATTTGTAAGTTGTGCTGACGAAGGGCTGACTGAATTTGAGCTTTGTCGGTTTGGGCGTTTTTGACTAAGACATCTAGGCGATCGCCAAAGGTTTGCACATCCTGAATTCCTGTCGTATTACTGGATGCAAGGTCTAATAACGTTTGCTCTGTGAGAGTGATATCATCACTCCGCACTTCTAATCGCTGCAAACCTAAATTAGCCCTGAGTTCAGCCAGAGTTCCGGTTTGCTGAATCTGCCCCTCGTACATTAAAGCAATTCGATGACAGCGTTCTGCCTCATCCAGATAAGGCGTGGCAACCACGATCGTCACTCCTTCCTTCGAGAGCGCTGCGAGTACATCCCAAAACTCTCGTCGAGAGACAGGATCAACCCCCGTAGTAGGTTCATCCAATAGCAGCACCTGGGGTTGAGAGACTAGAGCACAGCAGAGAGCTAACTTCTGCTTCATCCCCCCCGAAAGTTGCCCTGCTAGGCGGTTCCCGAACCTGTCTAGATTCATCAATTTCAAGTATTTTGCTCGTCGCTCTTGAAAGGCGCGATCGGGAACTTGCCGCAAGCCAGCGACATAGCGAAGATTTTCATCGATGCTGAGATCAAGGTACAGGGAGAATTGCTGGGTCAGATAACCCGTTTCTAGTCGAGCATTCCGAGGAGAACGGCTGAGAACCTGAACGTTTCCCGTTGTTGCTTCCATCACCCCTGCCAGGATCTGAAACGTGGTTGTTTTGCCCGCTCCGTCTGGTCCGATCAAGCCAAAAATCTCTCCTGCGTATACTTCAAAGTCAATTCCCCGCACGGCTGCCAAGCGACCGTAGCGCTTATGTAATTTTTGGACTTGAATGACCGCTATAGATCTCAAGGAAGAGGATGCAAATGAAGAATTGTGTTCACTTAGCGCCAAACTCATGAAGCTTACCTCGACTCTGTGAGGATGGTGGCATCTGCGGGCATTCCAGGTTTGGCAAAGCCAGATGGATTATCAATTTGGAGTTTCACACCAAAAACTTGTTGAACGCGATCGTCGCGGAAGTAAATGTTTTCTGGTGTGAACGAGGCTTGTGGATCGATCGCGGCAACCCTGGAGGGCAAGGGTTGATTGGGATCGGAATCCAGAAATACAGTTGCTTTCTGACCGACTCGCACCTTGCCAATGCTGCCCTCTGGAATGAAGCCCCTCAGATAGACGGTATTAAGATTCACAACGGACAGCAAAGTTCTGCCACTACCTACGACTGCTCCCGGCTCCACACTGCGAGCAGTCACGACACCGTTAATTGGGCTAACGACATTCAGATACCCAAGTTGTGCCTGAATCTGCTGAGTTGCTGCCTGAGCATTTTTGACTTCTGCTTGAGCCGCTTTCAATTGAGCATAAGCCTGTTGTCGCTGTTGCAACAGTCCAGAGACTTGAGCATTGCGGATGCCAGGATTCAAGCTAGAAGTCTGTGCTTGAGTCAAACCGCCACGAGCTGCATCGACTTGCTTTTGGTTAGCTTCTACGGTGGCTTGAGCCGCTTCGTAATTAGTCTGGGCTTGATCGAACTGCTGCTTAGTCACTGCACCATCTCGCACCAGTTGAGCAAAGCGATCGAGGTTAACTCGCGCTAAATTCAACTGCGCCTGTGCTTGTTTCAATTGCGCCTCTGCCGCCGCCACCGTAGATTGTGCTTGAAAAATACGTCCCGATTGCTCACCCTCAGATTGTTCTAGGGTCAATTGAGCTTGTTGAATCTGGCTGTCAACCACTTGAATCTGTAGACGAGCCTGCTGCTCTTGTTGCTGGGCAGCCGTAATCCGAGCTTGTGCACCGCGCAATTGGGCTTGAATTTCGTCGTCATTCAGGCGGGCGACTACCTGCCCCATTTTCACTTGATCGCCTTCCCGCACAGCGATGTAGTTGACCCGACCTCCAATCTTGGCACCGATGTCGGTTTGATAGCCTTCGATGCGACCGCTCAACTGAAGGTCGGCTGGTTTGGGACGGGAGAGAAAATACCAGGTCGTGAGTCCAGTAGCAGCGATCGTAAGTCCTGTACCTATTAGCACCCGTTTTTTCCAAGGTGATTTTGATGACTGCTCAGAATCAGGCAAGTCAGGCAAAGCGGTTTTTTCTGAAGGTTTTGGAAGTAGTTGAGTCATGACATAATAACCTTCTCAATACAGCTTTAATTTTTTGAGTTCCAATACCCTAGCTTTGCAAAAGAATCCGAGAAAGTTATGAGTAACACTAGATTGGCGGAAACTGATACACTTCTTTATTTCTCTTTACTTGAGCAACATTGATGAATTGCACAGAGGAACACTGAAAGCTTCCAGATTAATTTCTTGATACATCAGTAGTTGGGACGCTCTCTAAATTAGCTCTCTGAGTCGAATGTTTTTCAATTCGTTTCACATTTCATCTTGATTTCATTCTGATCTGCAATAGTTAAAAATGGAAAACATTAAAATGTGATTCTTGCTGTTCAAACACATCCATGTACAGCGTTGAACTAAGATTCTGAGATTATCGCTTCGGTAGGAAGCTTGCTCGGATCTAAGCTTTGCAGCATGACCTGAGAACTATTTAATTATGAATATAACGGGTTCATGATAATAACGATTTGTATTTTTTAGACTATCGGCTGACTATCATCTGATTTCCAAAAATAAAGAGGTGGGCAATTGAAGTTGCGCGGTCTAACCAGATACAGCAAGACCTAATGGCATAGGCTGCCATTCTCGCAGTGAAAAGAACACGACAAGATCTTATCAGGAGATTTGTAGGAGGGTTATCAGTATGCAGTTCGGACACGTCATTATCTTTGTTGAAGATGTGGCTGCAACCATAGCTTTCTATGAAAAAGCCTTCAATTTAACGTGAGTTCGACGAGCTAAAAGATGGCAGGAGGCAGGGCAGGTAAACCCTTGGGCTGCAAATCGAGCGCAGGTAACTTGGGCTGATAGGTGTACGCAATCAAGCCTGCTAGCAGGTTAACGAGGAAATTCCAGCCACTGCGATGCCGCGAATGCTCGATCTGGCAAATGTTTTTCAGTTGGTCATTTACCGACTCAATCAGAGATCGCTTTCTCAGCAAAATCTTGTCAATCAGCTTGACGAGCTTCTGTTTCATGTTGCGCTTGCGTTTGGTAATCAGTTGTAGACCCCGTTCGTAGAGTTCTTCAAACAACTTCTGAGAAATGTATCCTCGATCGCCAAACAGCTTGCCAAAAATACCTTCGGTCATTTCAGGCAGGGGTTGACGGTCATCGGTGTTGGCTGGAGTCAATTTGAAGGCAAGTAACTCCCCGTATTCATTGATAATCAGATGCAACTTGAAGCCAAACTTCCATCCAGTTGAGCTTTTACCCCATCCGACTTGGTGCTTAAACACCTGATGGCTGTGGGCGCGGGCGGGATGACAAACCTCAATTGGGGTCGAATCGACAAAGGCAATGCCCGTCATCTCGCCTCTGCGGGTGTTGAGAAAGCAGCACAACAGCATCAAGCACCACGGCATCAATTCGACAAAGCGACTGTAACTGACTAAGTTCGGAAAAGCGTTGCGCCAGTGCGGTAACACTGTCAGGGTGTAGAAGTCCTTGAAGGTTCTAGCACCGGAACCATGAAAGGCAATCACGATGGTCATCACCTCACTCAAGCGCAAGCGGGACTGGCAGCGCTTCTCTCCTGGCATTGAGGGCAATTGGGGTTGATCAGACCAGGTCGATTCAAACATTTGGCAGAAATCATCGACTTCGCAGAAGATCGCTGTCACATCCAGGCGCGATACGATTGGTTCCATAAGCTGGGACTTGAAAGAATATTTCAACAACTCTTTCAAACGTAGTCTCAGCTTTTCTTTTGCGCTACTTCACCCTGTCGAACTCACGTCAATTTAACTGGAAGCCTGGTCACTACAGAATTTGCTGAAATAGAAACGGGTAGCGTGAAGTTGGTATTTGGCACTCATCAGTTGGGGCAAGTCAAATTACCAGGATTGCCTTTCAGTATGGGGCGCTTCTTGCCGCCTCCGAGGTGTCAAATTTCGTTTACTGCTGTTGATGTAGAAAGTGCCTATAGGCAAGCAGTTCAGGCAGGCGCAACGGAGGTAATGGAACCACACGTCATGCCTTGGGGACAGACTGTTTCAAAAGTGCGAGATCTCAATTATGTATTAGTTTCGATCGTCAGTCCATTTGAAAATCAAGCATGAAATGTTGTATTTGCTATTTCTAATGGTCGTTCCAAGCAGCGATCGCAGTTGCAAATTCAGCTTGTAAAAACCGCAACTGCAAGATTCGGCAGTCAATTTCCTGGAGCAGGGTTTCTAGCTTCTGTTTGTCTGTTTCGCTAGGACATTTGCATTGCTCACAAATTTGCAGCAATTCTTTAATTTCCTGAAGGTTTAAGCCTAGAATCTGAGCACCTTTAATTAGCATCAGACGATCGAACACTTCAGGGGAAAACAGACGAAAGCCACCACGACTACGAATAGGCGGTTTCAACAATCCAAGCTCGTCGTAATAACGAAGTGTTTTAATCGGGACACCGCTTTGAATAGCGACTTGACCAATCCGAAGGAACTTTGATTTTCTAGAAAGCATTGCTACCTCCAACCTACTTCGTGCGGATTTATGTATCTGTGTGCTTGAAAACTAACTGGACTAGTGTTTTGAGCGAAGAGTACCCCAGATCAGATAAATTCCGAATGTGCTGGCTGCAATGAATCCAACTGTGAAGAAATAACCTGCCCATTTCTCCCAATTGGCTGGATGATAAATCAACATTAAAACTGCCAGACTATTAATTAAAGCAGCCGTAATAATGCTCAACACAATCCGGTTCGTAAGCCGTTCACATCGGCGCACAATTGGTTCAATGTTGGTCAACTGTGTATTAATCCGCAGATTGCCATGTTCCAGTTCACCAACAATATACTTTAATTTTCGTGGTAACTCCACTCCCCACTGAGCAGCATACAAACTGGCTTCACCGATCCGCTGTGCCCAAAGAGTTGGGGAATATTGCCGAAGTAGCAATTTCTCAACATAGGGCATCAATAATGTTGTGATGCTAACAGATGGGTCAAGGTCTGCAACTACTCCCTCATTGATCATTCCTGCCTTGAAAAATAAACTCAAGTTTGATGGCAACTGTAAGTGATGACGGCGCACAATCTCCAAGATATTGTTAAGAACCCTACTGATTGAGATTTCTCCCAGTGGCTGCCCATAGTAGCGAGAAATCAAATATTGCAAGTCTCGCCGTAACAAGGAGCGGTCTACTGTTTGTTGGGCGAAACCAAGCTCTAGGAAGGCGTCCACTAAACGATCGGCATCTTGACTAATCACTGCTAGAAGTATTCCCGCAAGGTGTTCTTGAGTCTGTGAGTCTAGGCTACCCACCATGCCGAAATCAATTAATCCAATTCGTCCGTTGGGTTCAATGAAAAAATTGCCTGGATGCGGATCTGCATGGAAAAAGCCGTCCTCGAAGACCATTTGCAGATTCAGTTGGGCAATTTGTTCAGCCAGTGTCTTGCGGTTAATTCCAGCCGCATTTAGAGCGGATAAATCGCTAACTTTAATTCCTCGAATGCGTTCCATTGTTAGCACCCGTGAAGTTGTGGATTCCCAAAAAATTCGCGGGATATGAACATTTGGATTGTGAGCGAAATTTTTAGCAAAGCGTTCAGCGTTTCGTCCTTCACGTAAGTAGTCTAGTTCCGATCGAAGAGTTTGCGCGAATTCCTGAGCCAACCCAATCACATCGTACTGCTTGGCAAGTTCCCAACGATAACTAGCACTAACTGCTAGATTTTGTAGAATTTCTAGATCCTCTTCAACCTGCTCAACAATCCCAGGTCGGCGTACCTTGACGACAACTTCTGTTCCATCATGCAGCGTTGCTGTGTAAACTTGACCAATTGAGGCTGCCGCGATCGGAGTAGGATCAAATGTTGCAAACACAGCATTGATTGGTTTTCCTAGTTCTTCTGCCAAGATGTCCTCCATTGCATTGGTTAGGACAGGTAAGGCTTGATCTTGAAGTTTGGCAAACTCAGCCTGATACTCAGGTGTCAGCAGGTCAGCGCGTGTAGAAAGAATCTGCCCCAACTTAATGAAGGTTGGACCTAATTCCTCAAATGCCATACGGATATGTTCAGGCTGAGTGTAAGGCTCTGTCCGGCGGGAATGACCCAGTAATCCCTGATGAAAAGGAACAAAGCGTTCTAATCCGAGGATGCCAACAAAATACCCAAGCCCATGACGAGCAACAATGTTAGCAATTTGGCTATATCGGTTGAAGTGAGAATTTTTAGAGCGTCCCATGACTAGTCCATAGCAGGAGCCTGGTTAAAACCGCTTCTTAGGTGATCTAGAAATGACCAGGATTTAAATGGATGATTCCAGCAAAATGGCAGACGGCTAAACAGGCTATGAACATGACTACTGTTCCAAGCAGACGATTGATCCAAATCAAGAAGTTGCTATGTTTTTTCTGTTGATTAAACGTTACCGAAGCTTCTGCAAGATTGTGTTCATGCATTGAGTTAACCTCTAAAAATTTCAAAACTTGACTCGTTGATAGAAGCGCTTCATAGTATCTGCCACTACAATATAAACTATAATAATTATGCCTATCAGTAAGAAAAACGAGATAGGCATAAGTTGAAAATTAAACGGGGTCGCTAGTGGAGTAAATGGCATAAGGAGCGTGCCTCCTGCAACTAGCAGGGTTGCAATTAATAAAAGTCTGCCAGGTTGACTTTTGAAGAATGGCTTGCGAGTGCGAATCACCAGTACAATCATCGAAGCAGAAATGACCGATTCAATAAACCATCCAGTTCTAAGCAGCAAAGATCAGAATGAGGATATCAGACTTTTGAACCGTGCCAATAGCAACATGAGGATGGATGATCGCTGTTTAGGTTTGAGCCAATTAAACCCGTAGCGAGTAAGCGGTCGTGCTACCTCGTCATTCATTAGCCCATTCGAGGTAGTTTGCAATCGTTGAAGCAATTCCTCAATCGAACTATTAAAAAGCAGTGCAGGGTGATTCATTTACTTCCTCGCAGAATCGTTTTCAACGGTTACTCCTAACAATTGGATCATAATCCTGACAATCAATGGCTTTCTCAGTCATTGTGGTTGTCGGATGAACGCTGCATCGGAGGTAATAGTTGTGGCTAAAATACCGACAATGACGACACGGGACTTTGGAACGGCATTTCAAGTCAAGTGCAGCTTGATGTATCTGTTTAGGTATGAGGACATAAATTGAAATCGCGATCGCTGAGAGGATGACAAAACCAGCCGGAATCAGCAGACTTGGATCTGGGGCAGAGGATGTTACCGCCCCACGATCGCCTGGAGAAGGGGAATGAGATGGCAGTGTTACTAGCAATTTTGGTTCCATGACTTCATTTTGCTCCCTATTCACTTCCAAACAGGTTTATCTCCAAAATAGTGATCAATTAGTGCTGCCATTTCCAGTTGCGGATTTCAGGCATATCCTCTCCATATTGAGTGATGTACTGTCTATGTTCAATCAGCTTGTCGCGGATGAATTGCTGAGTATAGGCGGCTGTGTAACCCAGTTTGGGCACTCGATCAATGACATCAAGAACGAGATGAAAGCGGTCTAAATCATTGAGTACCACCATATCGAACGGAGTGGTTGTGGTTCCTTCTTCCTTGTATCCCCGCACATGAAGATTTTTATGATTGGTGCGACGGTAGGTCAAGCGGTGGATGAGCCAGGGATAGCCGTGATAGGCAAACACGATAGGTTTGTCAGTTGTGAAGATGGTGTCAAATTCTTTATGGCTTAATCCATGAGGATGTTCCTCCTCAGGTTGAAGTTTCATCAGATCTACCACATTCACAACCCGCACTTTTAAGTCGGGAAAGTGTTGACGTAACAGATCAACGGCTGCCAATGTTTCAAGGGTTGGCACATCTCCGGCACATCCCATCACGACATCAGGTTCACTACCTCGGTCATTGCTCGCCCATTCCCAGATGCCAATGCCAGCAGTGCAGTGTTTAATTGCGGCATCCATATCTAGCCACTGTAGCTCTGGTTGTTTTCCGGCAATAATCAGATTGACATAGTGACGACTTCGTAAACAATGGTCAGTCACTGAAAGAAGCGTGTTCGTGTCTGGAGGTAGATAAACTCGAATGACATCTGCTTTTTTGTTAACCACATGATCGATAAAGCCCGGATCTTGATGGGAAAATCCATTGTGGTCTTGTCGCCAAACATGGGAGGTTAGCAGATAGTTCAGAGACGCGATCTGTCTGCGCCAAGGAATATGACGAGTGACTTTCAACCATTTAGCGTGTTGATTGAACATCGAATCGATGATGTGGATGAATGCCTCATAGCAAGAGAAAAATCCGTGGCGACCCGTCAACAGATATCCTTCTAGCCAGCCCTGGCACATCTGCTCACTCAGAACTTCTATCACTCGACCGTCCGGAGAAAGATGGTCATCAGTCGGCAAAATTTCAGCCGTAGAAACGCGATCGGTCACTTCCAGGATTGCATTCCATCGATTTGAGTTGTTTTCATCGGGACTCATAACTCGAAAATTCTGGCGATCGAGGTTGAGTTTCATCACATCGCGCAAGAACTGTCCCATGATTCGAGTTGATTCTGCTGTTGTTGTGCCAGGGTTTGGAACTTCAACGGCGTAGTCTCGGAAGTTCGGCAATTTCAGATCTTTGAGCAGCAATCCCCCATTGGCATGAGGATTAGCCCCCATTCGACGATCGCCTTGAGGCGCAAGTTCTGCCAGTTCCTCAATCAGTTTGCCAGTCTGGTCAAATAGTTTTTCAGGTTGATAGCTTCGCAGCCAGTCTTCTAGAAGTTTGAGATGCTCAGGTTGACTTGCCAACTCAGCCAAAGGAACTTGATGCGATCGGAACGTATTTTCGACAGGAACGCCATCGACTATCTTAGGACCTGTCCAGCCTTTGGGGGTGCGTAGAATTAACATGGGATGGCAAGGACGTTTAGAGAAGCCATTGATGCGGGCATCCTGCTGAATCGTTTTGATTTCGGCAACGATCGTATCCAGCGTCCCTGCTAACAGTTGATGTACCGTTTCAGGATCATCTCCCTCCACAAAATAGGGTTTATAGCCATATCCCACAAATAGAGCCTCTAGTTCCTCCTGGTCGAGCCGCGCCAGAATCGTTGGATTGGCGATCTTGTAGCCATTCAAGTGCAAGATCGGTAGAACTGCGCCATCACGGGCTGGATTGAGGAACTTGTTAGAATGCCAACTGGTTGCCAGTGCTCCTGTTTCAGCTTCACCGTCTCCCACAACACAGCAAACCAGCAAATCAGGATTATCAAACGCAGCACCATAAGCATGAAGCAAGGCATAGCCCAGTTCACCACCCTCGTGAATAGAGCCAGGTGTTTCAGGAGCAACATGGCTGGGAATGCCTCCAGGAAAGGAGAACTGCTTAAACAGTAGTTTCATTCCCTCAAGGTCTTGAGAAATGTTGGGGTAGAATTCGCTATAAGTACCTTCTAGGTAGGTATTGGCAACCAAACCAGGACCGCCATGCCCCGGACCTGCAACGTAGATGACGTTTAAATCATGGCGTTTGATCAATCGATTGAAATGCACATAAATTAGATTCAGTCCAGGCGTTGTTCCCCAATGTCCCAGGAGTCTGGGTTTAACGTGTTCCAATTTGAGCGGTTCACGCAAGAGCGGATTATCGAGAAGATAGATTTGTCCAACTGAAAGATAGTTCGCTGCTTGCCAGTAAGCCTGCATTTTACGCAGTTCTTCTGCGGTAAGGGAAGCGGTCTGTTTTACAGGAATGACTGTCATAATTTATTGAGAGTAATAAACGACTGTGATGAAGATGAAAGCAGTTGTCTGGAGGAATGGTCTAGCTCAACTAGAGTGTTTCAGCCATTTCACGATAGATAGGCATTCGTGACGTATTGTTGTACCATTCGGTGCGTGTTAAAAAACGAAGCATTCAAAGCGATCGAATGCCGCATTACATCTACCCAGCGTTCACGTTCTCGATAAAATAGTGGCACAATGACGTTCTTCAATTTTTGATACAAGTCCTCTGCATCCTCACGATTCAAGTCTTCTGAGGGATTGATTGCTGACCCTTTTGCACCAATTGACCAACCTGTGATTCCCTCGATGTGCCCTTCGATCCACCAGCCGTCGAGAATACTAAAGCTTGGAACACCATTATGAGCAGCTTTCATGCCAGACGTTCCAGAAGCTTCGAGCGGTCTTTGCGGTGTGTTGAGCCAAAGATCAACGCCAGATACCAGGAATTTAGCGAGATCCATATCGTAGTTTTCTAGAAAAACCACTGGGATGCGATCGCGCAGTTGACGCGAAACGTCGAAGATATGTTGAATTAACTCTTTACCTGCTTTGTCTTTAGGGTGGGCTTTCCCAGCAAATACAAACTGTAAGGAACCTACCTCTTGAGCAACGTCTAACAATCGATCGAGATTAGAGAAAACTAAATCTGCCCGTTTGTACTGAGTTGCGCGACGGGCAAAGCCAATCGTGAGAGTATCTGGGGATAATGAATTATCTGTGTGTTGTTGAATATAGTCCAGTAGTTGTGCTTTCGCCGTTCGGTGGGCAGTCCAGATATCAGGTTGGGGAATGTTGATCGCGTGTCTCAGCATGGATGGATCATTGCTCCAGCCCGGAATATAGCGATCGTAGAGCGCTCGAAAACTATCGCACGTCCATGTCCAAGAGTGAACGCCGTTCGTAATATGGTGAATCGGATAGCCAGGGAACATGGCTTGCGAGACTTCTTCATGCCGCTTTGCGACTCCGTTTACGTAATGACTCAGATTGAGTCCCAGTAAGGTCATATTCAGTCGATCGCGTCCTCCCAACATTTGCAGTACCTCGAATGGCACCAATTGACCCAATTCATGCTGGACTAAACCATAGTCAAACTGGTCGTGCCCTGCGGGGACAGGGGTATGCGTCGTGAAGACACACTGGTTGCGGATGCTGCTAAAATCCCAAGTTTCACTGGCTTGTCCATTCCGTTCCCTCAACATTGCAATGACCAGTAAACTAGCGTGTCCTTCATTCATGTGAAATCGTTCAATGCCTGTGTAGCCCAGCGTCTGAAGCATCTTGATTCCACCGACTCCTAGAACAACTTCTTGAGCCAGTCGATAGCGTTCATCTCCACCATAAAGAAAATCTGTCAATCCTCGATCGTCGTTGGTGTTGCCTTCCACATCGGTATCAAGCAAGATTAGGGGAACGCTGTAACCATTGAGTCCTACAATGTCATACTGCCAAGCTCGAACATTGACGCTGCGTTGCTCAAGCTTGATCGAGACCACTTCAGGCAACAGGCGAAGGAAGCGACCGGGGTTCCAACTCACTGGACGTTCTTGCTGCTCCCCCCACGCGGTTAATGCCTGATCAAAATAACCTTTACGGTAAAGTAAGCTGACTCCAATCGCAGGAACCCGCAAATCAGCTAGAGATTTTAACGTATCGCCTGCCAAAACACCCAAGCCTCCACTATAGGTGGGCATCGTTGATCCGATCGCAACTTCCATTGAGAAGTAGGCAACTCGTCTGCTAGTTTTTGCCTCATTGATCTGAGCGGTCGTGAGCGTTGTAAGATAAAGGTCTGGATGCTCAAAGAATTTAGTTTGGCAGAACTCTGAGCAGAAATGAAGGGTGCGATCGCGGTAAGAAGCGGTTATTGCTTGTTCTGCTTGAACAGTCATGCCACAAACCGGATCTTTTAAAATAGCGTTCATCCTACGTTTCCTCTACTTGCTAGCGGAGCAGTGTAAACAAAACCTGTACAAGGCTTGCTTAATGAAGCGTTTCCCAGGTAATTCGGAATCGGAATCCATGTCATCCACTTTTCTTTGCTTGCAATTTCTCCGAGCGATTGATTCATAAAGTCACTGAGTAAAGTTGAAAGCACCGAAGTTTCTGATGTAGGGGACTTGAGATCTAGAATGATCCATCGTTTTCCGGGCGCGAGTGCTGCACAACCATCCCCAACAATTTGCTCAAATTGGTAAAGTAACGGGATGACAAAGGTTGAGAAAATTCCATCAACCTGATTTGGAAAACGGAACAAACCACTTCTGCTATCAACTAGTTCAACATTCGACCAATCTTCAGTTTGTACTCGCTGCCATGCTTGTTTTAACATCACGGTGGCACTTTCCACATCAATTATTTTTCCTTGAGATCCTACAGCTTCTTGAAATAGAGGAAAGTTCAAACCTGTACCACACCCTAAATCAACAACTGTGTCTCCGAGTTTTAGCGAAAGCACCTGAGCCGCTTGCCGGCGGTATACCCAACTCTCGATCGCGATATTGCTACGTAATTGTGCAGTAACATCGTCATAAGCAAGATGTGCTTGATAAAGCTGAATTAATTCTTTCTGAACGCTGATGGTGTCTCCCTCTTGCTCAACTAACTTCATTGTGTGACCTCCAGCTAGAAAAGTTGTGAGTTACATTACTCATTGGTTGCGTCACGTAAATTCCCAACCCGAATGGATAGAGCAAGCGTTTGATCGCCCCGACGAGCTTTGACCCGTAAGGTTTGACCAACCTGGCTTTTTGCTAGCACTTGCTGTATTTGTTCTGCCTTAGTAATGGGCTGTCCATTCAGTTCAACAAAAACATCTCCAGGGCGTACTCCTGCTGTTGCTGCTGGTGCGTTTGGCTGTACTTGTATAACTAGTACTCCAGCAACCTCTGGTATTTGAAACGGTAGATCCGATCGTCGATTGTTCATTTGAGCAATTTCTGGTGTGATGGTTGCCATCTGAACTCCCAGATAGGGATGCGGAACACTTTTTCCATCGGCAAGGAGCGGTTGAACAGCTTTTACGGTATTGATAGGAATTGCAAATCCGATTCCTTGTGCATCAGAGCGAATCGCAGTATTGATTCCAATGACTTCTCCGGCTTTATTGAGCAAGGGACCACCAGAATTTCCCGGATTAATTGCAGCATCGGTTTGAATAAAATCTAATCGTTTTTCTGGAATGCCAACCTGATTGCTCGATCGACTCAAATTGCTGACGATTCCCAGGGTTACGGTGTTGTTTAAACCAAGTGGGTTGCCGACCGCGATCGCCCAGTCTCCAACCTCTACTTGATCAGAACTTCCTAATGGCACAACGGGTAACTCTTGACCTTTTGGATCGATTTTGACGACTGCTAAATCCATCAACTCATCTGTGCCTTGCACTGTTCCTTGAAAAGTTCGCCCATCAATCAAGGTTACAGTGACTTTATCTGCGCCTTTGACGACATGAGCATTGGTCAGAAGAATGCCATTACGATCGACAATAAATCCAGAGCCAATGCCCCGTCGTAATTCCCGTTGCTGAGGCATTGGAGCATTCTCCATGCCAAAAAAGCGGCGCAGAATCGGATTCTCTAACGCTGGATCTTGCGATAGCTGGATCACTTGTTCTGTATCGATGCGAACAACGGCTGGTTCTACTTTTTTGGCTGCTACCGCAACAAAATCGCCATCTCCGCCTCTACCCATGACATTGAGCCGATGGTTGATAGCAGTCATGTTAGGAGATTGAGCAGTAGATTGTGCAGAATTACTAGGATTGGAAATTGACGATCGCTGACTGACAACTGCAACCCCAGCACCAACTAAACCCGCTAATCCGTAACCTAGAATTTGCGACCAAGCAAATCGTGATTGTTTTGTCATCGTCTAACTCTCCTAGCGAAAGAATCGTAAACGCACTCGTCAACGTACTGATTGATATCCGCCTAATACACCATGTTTAGAAAAGACAATCTGCCAAAGGTGAATATTTCTCGTTCTAAAAGAGCCTGCCATTGAACACAGGTAATACCGCCACATTCTGTAGAAGCGATCGCTATAGTTGGATCGAATTTTCTCCCAGTGTTTTTCAAAATTGTTGAGCCAAGCCATTAACGTAAGATCATAATCGCGACCAAAGTTATGCCAATCTTCAACAACAAATAAGCCCTCGGCTGCGGTTGAAATTTGCGCGGCTGATGGCAACATTCCATTGGGAAAGATATACTTGTTAACCCAGATCTCTCCGTAATTATCACTTTCAGCATTACCAATAGTATGTAATAAGAACAAGCCATCATGATGGAGACAGCGCTCAACTATCTCCATAAAAAGCCGATAATTTTTATAGCCCACGTGTTCAAACATTCCGACCGAGGCGATGCGATCAAACTTACCATCAAATTCCCGATAGTCTTGCAAAAGGAACTTGACGGGCAAGCCTTCACATAATGCTTGTCCTAGTTTTATTTGTTCTGCCGAAACAGTTAAGCCGACGCAAGAAACACCATATTTCTCGGCTGCATATTTCATTAAGCTGCCCCAACCACACCCAATATCTAAAAGGGTCATGCCTCTCTCTAATTGAAGCTTGCGACAAATCAAGTCTAGCTTGGCTTCCTGGGCTACATCTAAATCGCTTGCATCTTTCCAATATCCACAACTATACGTAAGTCGCGGATCTAGCATTGCTTGATAAAGGTCATTTCCCAAATCATAGTGATGTTGACCTACTTGAAAGCTTCTGGAACGACTTTGCAGGTTCCATAACTTAGATTTGGCAACCTCTAATAGATTAGTCAAATTTTTATTAATTGAATGGTGATGCAATCTCGCTCTTAATATTCGGTAGAAAAATTCATCTAGCTGAACACAGTCCCACCATCCATCCATGTACGATTCGCCTAACCCTAGAGAGCCATACTTCACAACTCGCTGATAGAGTAATTCATTGTGAACTTGTAGATCCCAAGGACGATCGCCATTGATTTTTACGTCTACAGTTGATAAAACATCTTGAATATAACCCTGAAGTTGATTTTTAGCTGCTAGTAAAACCATTGCTAAATCTCCTAACTGCGCTGGAAGAAAGTTCTTCCTGTAAACTAGCGATGAATTACGAAGAAATCATGAGATTTACCTACAAAAATGATCGCTCTCCTACTTTTAGTCGTCGTGTTAACAACCTCTACGATGATGAGAACTACTGCGTTGATCGCTAGAAAACGGTGAGCAGTACTCCATATCTTCAACGGGTTGGAATGATCCCACTAACAGTTTTCGTTTGAACTCTCCGCCTCTAGAAACTGCTTCGGCTGAGATTTCTAATGTGAATTCTTGGAACGTGCGAAGATGGCGATTTGCGATCGTGACTGGATGTTTCACAACATAGATGGGTGCCCAAGGACAGCAGTAGTAGTGTCCTAAGCGATCTCCAAACCGATCGGTGGCATAGTCAATATCGTGTTGTTCTAAAGCCCCATTGATGTCTGCTTGAATCGCCAATGTTTTTTCTGGTTCGGGATCGTACTTCCAGATTAGTGCGATCGCCGCCTCAGTATCACTTGGACGATTTGGATCATCTCGAACCACAGGATCAGTTAAACACCAACGATCAAAGCCTGCCTCTTCGGGAAGTGGTAAACGAGAAGTCTGTCCAGAAAATGCTTTTTTACTGGCTTGAGTGGAATACCTACGATCTAGCAGTTGCGGCATTGCTAAAATTTGCCCAAGCTGATAGTACTGCTCCAATGCTGTTCTAGCGTGTTGCTCAACTTTTTCATGCACAACTTGAGCAAGCTTGGGTGCCCAGAGTTGCTCGGCATATTCTGCTTCAATCGTGGCGCTGGCTAACAGTTGGTGAATTTGGTTCAGAGCGGTTTCATGTTCAGAGGCGATCGTATCCGATTCAAACCCTGCGATCTCTGCCTCAGTATGAGTTCGGATCAGTTTCGTCGCACTAATCATGCCATCCAAATGTGAATTTGGACAGGGCTTTTCTTCTCCCCAGACTGGTAGATCGGCGGGGAGTGGAACATCGAGCCGATAGGTGGGATTGTTACTTGCTTGGTGTGCCCGACTTAACCATTTTCCAACCTGGTTATAAAAGTTAAGTGCTTGTTCTGCGGTCATTGGTGGAACATATCCGATCGTCGCGGGGTCAGCACGATAGTCCGCTTGCAAAAGCTGATCCCCCACACTTTGCAACACAAACGCATTCCAAGCGCAAAGAAATTGTGTCTGAGTTGCCGTATCGAACTGCCAGGGATTTAAGCCCTGAATTTTGAGCGATAAGCGATGGTCTTCAACTTGCTTCAGGAGATCGTAAACGGCATTGCCTGCACGCTGATAGGCTTCAAGAGTGTCGGCAGGAACCTCTCCTTGGATTAAAGCAAGGAATCTATTTAAAAATCGCGGTTGTTCTGCCATTTTTACTTAAACTATTTAGTAAAATGAATGACTCATTGAGATGAAAAGATCAAAGCCAGAAGAATGATGACAGCAATTAAGAAAACTGCTGCCAAAAGGAGAAATGCAAGAACGCTGGACAACGCTTCTAAACTTTTGCGGGAACAGATCTCGCTCGAATTGGCGATTGATCAGCCAACACAGAACAGGGAGCATTTTGAATCACATAACTGCTGACACTGCCAAGCAATGCTTTCTCCCAACCTGAAAGCCCGCGCTGACCAATCACAATCAGATCCGCCTCCCAATTCCGGGCTTCTTCGCAGATTGTCTGACTTGGTTTTCCACTCGGTTGAGCAAACTCAGCTTGAACCCCCTCGGTTGTCGCTATCTGTACGAGCGATCGCAATCGTTCTAAGCATTTCTGAGAATATTGCTCCCATCCAATTTGTCCATGTTCTGTGGCTTCATCATCAGTGCCTGGATAGTAGTAAGTGCCTAACAGTCCTGATGTATCTGGGCAACCTTCTTCGTCTGGACATAGAACGTGCAAGACTTTCAGATTTGCACCTGTTGCCTTTGCAAGTGCTAAAGCGGTTTCAAAAACGTGCCGACCTGCTTTTGACATCTCGATCGCAACGAGAATTCTACTAAACATAGATTCCTCCTATCGTCTAAAGTGCGTTTCTAATGCTAATGATGATGGACTTGAGCAATGTGAGGTGCTTCAGGAGTAGATTGTAAAAGGGGCTGAACCGTTAGAACCGAGCAGGGTGCATGGTGAATCACATAGTTGCTCACACTTCCTAAAATCATTTCCTTCCATCCCGAAAGCCCGCGTCGTCCAATGATAATTAAGTCTGCTTGCCAATTTCGGGCAACGTCGCAAATCACATGACCTGGATCGCCAAAGCTTTGTGTGATCTCTGTTTTGACTCCTGCTTGGGTCGCGATCGCTTGCTGAGATCGGAGCAATTCCAAGCCGTGCTGGTTGACTGCTTCTACTTCTTGTTCATAGCGTTCCAGAATGGTTTGGTTTGCTTCTTGATAAATGCTATCAACCATAGGATAAACAGGCGGATCTGGATAGCCTGAATAGAAAGGAGACGCAACATTCAGCAACATCAACTGAGCATCGATTGGTTTTGCAATTGTGATTGCTTTTTCCATCAATTGCTCACCCAGATCGAGCTGGTCGATCGCAACAAGAATTTTGTAAAACATAATCACCTCTTGAATCTAAAGTTATCGATCGCTAGAAGCTTCTTGGAGAGCTTGATGAGACTTTGCTAATGCTGCCTGCAATTCCGCTTCATCATGCTTTGAGAGTGAAGTCCGGATTACTTTTCCTTCAAACTTGCTCAAGTCTTCCAGAACTTTGTCCGGAGTAGATTTCCGTACCAGAATGAATAGAGCAGAGGTTCCAGGTTCGATTGTCTCGCCGATTTCACGAATAAAGTTGTCATCGATCCCAATGTCGGTCAGTGCCCCAGAAATTGCTCCAACGGTTGCTCCAAGTGCCCAGCCTAACAAAGGGTTGAAAAACAGAAATCCGAATAGGAGTCCCCAGAAGCCACCGCTCAACACCCCAGAAGCCACAAGTTCTTGAGTTTGTTTGATCTTGACTTTGCCTTGTTGATTTCTCACCACAACAGCAGCATCTTCTAGATCAATCAAGTATTCGAGTTCGAGTTTTCGCAGATCAATGAGAACTTCATCTGCTTTGAATTCATCTTTAAAGCCAATCACGATTAAATCACTCATGGGTCTTCCTATTCGTTGTGCATCGTGTTTTTAAGCGAACTATCTGGTTGAGAATGAATTGTAGAAGCGGGCTACGAGGGCAGCATATAACGCAGGCGCGATCGACCAAAACAGCAGACCCGCCACAAAGCTTCCGAAGTTCACCGTTCGCATGATTCCGCTTAGATCAGCGTGCAGAATATAGCTAAAAAATCGCATTGCTGCTTGGGGAGCCAGCGCAATGAAGAGAATGCAGAGCAGATAGGCAAGACCTGTAGCAACTCCGACAGCAAATGCTAGCGATCGAACTCTCAGTCTTGTACTCGTGTTACGAGTGAGATGGCGTTCTTCATGGTCATACGTGGGCATTGTCATATCAACCTCCCATAGTGTTAAACTATCATGCAAAAACTATGATGTCGTGCGACTTCTAGAGCTTCCCCAGCGTGGGAAAAAGCCTGATGTATTTGCCATATAACGGCTGTATTCGTCTCCAAATTCTGCGCGTGCTTCTCGCTCTTCTTGCCGTGCTAGTCGGACATACATTACCACTAAAATGGGAAACATGATGAGCGTGATGATGGTGGGCCATTGAATTAAGAAGCCCAGCATAATTGTGATGAACGCCACATACTGCGGATGGCGAATCACTGCATAAGGACCTGATGTGGCTAATGTATGGCTGCGCTGGGCTTTGTAGAGAACTTCCCAAGCCGATCCCAACACAATTAAGCCGCCCACAATGAAAATATTACTGAGCCAGTGAATCGGATTGAGGTGAGGATCACCCTTCATACCGAGAACTGTCCACCACAGATGTCCAGTGTCATGACCGAGCAAATTCATTCCTGGAAATCGATTTTGCAGCCAACCCGACAGCAGGTAAATCGTGAGCGGAATCCCGTACATCTCTGTGAATAGCGCAACAATGAAGGCAGAAAATGCTCCAAACGATCGCCAATCACGCGCAGTTTTGGGCTTCGTGAAACTAAAGGCGAACACAATGAAAATGAGTGAATTGATTAGGACTAATCCCCATAGTCCATAAGCGGGCATCGTATTCATCAGGTGAACCTCATTGACAGTAAAGTTGAACAGAATGATTGCCTAGTAAATTGTGCTTAACGCGGTTGGTTATTGTTCCCTCCACCGTGTCCGCCATGTCCACCGCCATGCATGAATAGGTGCATAAACAAACAAATAAACAAAAGCGAGTACGGCAAAAAACCGATTAAATGGGCTGTGTGTTCTGTGATCAGAAAAAACACAATAACGCCGATCGTGACATACATAACAATCCGAATAAACGATCGGCTTGGGCTAATCTGTTGATTGCCGCGTGGGGCGTTAGAAGAATGATCATGTTGATGAGTCATTGCAGCCTCAGTAATTAAGAGAACAATAGATTAGGAACAAAACGGTGTTTCACGAAGCTTCTTAAGTTGTCGCGATCGAATGCTCATCAGGTTTGACCTTGAATCCTTTTAAGAGCGATGAATTGACGATGACCGACAGCGAACTAAGCGCCATCGCCGCTGCTGCAATAATTGGACTCAGAAAGCCAAAGGCAGCAATCGGAAGCCCGATCGTGTTGTAGATGAACGCCCAGAAGAGATTTTGTTTGATCTTCCGCAAGGTGGCGCGAGACAATCGAATCGATGCAACCACATCCCGGACATCGTTTTTGACGAGAATAATTCCACCCGTCTCTTTGGCAACATCTGCCCCTGATCCGATCGCAATCCCAATATCAGCCGTTGCCAGAGCCGGAGCATCATTAACTCCATCTCCGACCATTGCAACAACCTCACCTCGCTTCTGCATCTCTTTGACGACTTGGGCTTTATCACCTGGTAGCACTTCTGCAATTACGCGATCGATACCCAATTGCCGAGCGATCGCATCTGCCGTGCGCTGATTATCTCCGGTCAACATCACAACTTTTACTCGTTCTCGCTTCAAACCTGTGACTGCCTCGATCGCTTCTGGTTTCAGGGTATCTGCAACCGCAATGACACCCACTAATAAACCATTACAGCCAACCAGCATCGCCGTTTTGCCCTCGGTTTCGAGTTGAGTTAATAGATTTTCAACCGCAGAATTGATCGCATATCCTTGTTCTCGAAACAATCGCCGATTGCCTAAGACGACGCGATCGCCATTCACCTCACCCCGAATCCCATGTCCGGGAATGGCTTCAAAGTTTTTTACGCTAGGAAGGTCTAAGCGATTTTGTTTTGCAGCCCGCACGATCGCTTCACCTAATGGATGTTCTGATCCTGCTTCTACCGAAGCCGCTAATCGCAGGACTTCATCTCTAGGACGGTCTGTAAATGTTTCAACATTAGTGACACTCGGTTCCCCACGTGTCAAGGTGCCCGTCTTATCAAAAATCACCGTTGAGAGTTTTTGTGCTTGTTCCAGTACCTCACCCCCCCGAATCAAAATACCAGCTTCTGCACCCTTGCCTACACCCACCATCAACGCTGCTGGAGTTGCAACGCCCAATGCACAAGGGCATGAAATAATTAATACTGCGATGAATGCCAACAGAGCTTGTGGGAAATTTCCGACCAATAACCAACCAACAAAAGCAAGAACCGCAATCATGACAACAGCCGGAACAAAGTAGCCTGTCACTGTATCTGCCAAGCGCTGAACTTGTGCCGTACTGTTTTGGGCTTCTTCCACAAATTTGATAATCTGTGCGAGTGCCGTTTCTGACCCTACGCGAGTTGCCCGAAATCGAAATAATCCGGTTCGATTCAAGGTGCCACCAATGACCTCAGACCCTGGTGCCTTCTCGACTGGGATTGATTCTCCAGTCAGCATCGATTCATCGATCGAGGAATTGCCCTCAGTAACTATGCCATCCGTTGGAACTTTTTCGCCTGGACGCACAACAATGGTTTCCCCAACCATGACAGTTTCTGCGGGAATTTCCATCTCTACTCCATCTCGGATGACTCTAGCGATTGGTGCTTGCAAATCCAGTAGCTTTCGTACCGCCGCCGAAGAGTTTTTCTTAACGATTTCCTCCATGTATTTGCCTAATAGTACAAAGGCAATAATGATCGCAGAGACCTCAAAGTAAACCTCACGCTCTGCAACTCTGATAGGCAGAATGTTGGGAAAGAAGACAACAACAACACTGTAGATGTATGCCACTGTCGTTCCCAAAGCAATGAGAAAATCCATGTTAATGTGGCGTGTCCGAATCGCGTTCCACGATCCTACATAAAATGACCATCCACCGATAAATTGCACCGGGGTCGTCAGAAGAAACAGCCACACGCCCCAAGTAAACCAGGGAAGTGCCGGAATCGGAACCCAAGTGACTAGTGTGACTCCTGCGGCTAATCCCAGGAAAGCAGCCGCTCGCATAATGGCTAGTAGCACAACTCCGGTAAGTGCGATCGTCACCCGTCGTCGCATGGATTTCAGTTCGTGTTCCGGGTTCTCAAACGTATTCAGGCAACTCTGACTACAGAAGTAGTAGGTGCGCCCAGCCCGTTCAGTTTTAAGCGCGGTTGCCTTTTCAACGACCATTCCGCAAATGGGATCTTTCGCCATTTTGTCTGCGGTTAGGGTTTTCGTACCGCCATGTGAATGGCTGTGATGTCCGTGTGTGGTCATGCTCTAACAAACTCCTTATATCAAGGGGAAATTTAAAGAGGCAATTGATTAGATGTGAAGGTTCGGAACACGAAGCTTAGGGTTAGGCGTGGAAAGGGTTAAAACTCAAAGCAACAGGAAAGCGATCGAGCGTCTCATTCGCCGGATTCAGCTTCTTCCTTGAGTTGTGCGACAAAAATTTGCTGGCAGTGGGGGCTACAAAAATAGTAGGTTTGTCCCTCATACTCACCTTTGATGGCAGTCGCTTTCTGAACCGTCATGCCACAGATTGGATCAACCGCAGTCTTCCCGTCGTTTTGTTTCCGTCCAAAAAGCCCAGAAAATACAGACATAATCAATCTCCACGTTGTTTGTACTCTTCTTCAAATGTGTTGCACAGCGATCTATTTATCGGAGGGATCTGCCGTTGTGAGTGTAGGGATCGGGATGCGAGTTAACTCGTTTAGGGGGTTGAGGGTCAATTATGTTCACCACAGCGACACCAAGCAACACGCCAAAACTAGCAGCAACAACCCCCAGAATTAGCTTTGTCCACATCACGCTTACCTTGTTTGAGATTGGCGACTAGCATTGGGATACCAAGCTTGATACCACTGGCGCATTTGATTGATTTCAGCCGTTTGGCTTTGAATGATTGATTGAGCCAGGTTTCTCATCTCAGGGCGATTTGTCCCGTTGAGCAACATTTGAGACATCATTACTGCCATTTGGTGATGCGGAATCATCTCGCGGATAAAGGCTTGATCAAAGTCAGGGGCAGTTCTCAGAGTCTCCAACTGCATCTCAGTGTCCGCCATCATGCCTGAGTGCGTAGACATATTTCCCATGCCTTGTCCGTGCCCCATCATGCCCATATTTCCCATCGACATTTTAGGGACTTCGGTTCCATACCATTGCTTGTACCACGTCCGCATTTGCTGAATTTCACGGGTCTGATCTTGCTTGATCGTTTCAGCCAACCTCTTGATGTCTGGGCGCTTGGCACGAGTCAAGGCTAAATCTGCCATTGCGATCGCGCTTTCATGATGCGGGATCATCATCTGAATAAAATGCTGATCCATCTGCCCCATCATCATCCGTGGCTGAGAAGGATTCGTGCGCGTAGCAGGACGTTGAGCAAGCATCGAGTTTTGGGGATCGGCTTGTGCGTTACTCATGATGACAAGTCCAACAATCGCACTACTAGCTAATAAACCTGCTAGACCATAAGTTAATGTTTTTCGACTCATAATTTCTCTCCTTTCCTTCAAGTAGAAGGGGATGAAGACAACAGGCGTGAATTGAAGAGATAGCATCCTGATATCTTTTATCAATACGCTAAACCTTACAGTTCACTGGAGGGACAAGTCTTTGCAATCAATCTTTACTTAGGGAGATAGCTCTGTGGCTTGAAGCGGTTCTGCGTGAACATTCTTCTGCACAATAGATTGCACCGTTAGAACATTACAGGGCGCATGATGAATCACATAGTTACTCACACTACCCAACACTAACTCTCGCAAGATTGATAATCTCCGCCGTCCAATCACCACTAAATCAGCGCCCCACTCCCGTGCATTCGCACAAATGCAAGCACCAGGACCGCCCAAACACTGAATGTATTCGGTTGGAACTCCGGCTGCGGTTGCAGTGGTTGTTCGCGATTTCAACATCTCAATCCCCTGGTGTTCATAGGCTTGCCATTGCTGGTCAAATTGCTTTATCGCTGAGTCCATTCCCTCCGAGTTATAGTTCAAACTCGTATGTCCAACCACGATCGGATAGTCTTCTTCCTCAAATGATAGAACGTGCAGTAACAGCAAGCTGGCGTGATCCGATTTCGCCAAATCTAGAGCCGCTTGGAACACCTGATTACTAACTTCTGACTTATCTAAAGCCACCAGAATTTTTTGAAACATAGGCTCAACCTCTTCTGAGAGAGCGCTGAATTTCCTTACACTCCTGAAGATAGTGAGAAAATCCGAGAAAGTTATGAGGAACCTGGCAAAACCGCATTCGGTGCAATAACTTGTTACAGAAACAAGTTGCGTTTGCGTCAGGTTGAATGAATGGTTCCGGGAGTGCCAGCCGAAAAAATACAGTCACAGCCTGCCAATTTGGACTGATGGAGAGCAGTTTGCGCCGCACGATTCAAAGCGTCCAAGTCATCTCCATCGTCGGGGTATTGGGCAACACCAGCACTAAATGTCACTCGAAATGGACTGCCGTTGCTAGATGTGAATAAATGTTGCCGAAGCGTTTTCAATACTTCAGAAAGCTGCTCGATTCCTTGAGCTTTTGTCACGCCATAAAGCACAATTACAAACTCTCCACTTCCCCAACGGGCAACGATCGATCGCTGGTTAAACGTTTGTCGAAGCATCTGCCCGAATTGGCGCAAGACAGCATCGCCAGCCATCTGACTGTGGACATCGTTCACTTGCTTGAAGCGATCGAGATCTAGAATCGCGAAACACAACGGTTGCTGATTCTGATTTGCCAGCCGCAGAAATCCCTGAATGGCTCGGATGGATTGTGGACGATTTGCAACCCAAGTTAGCGGGTCAATTTCTGCCCGACTTTGCAACAGCTTGATGCGCTCCAACCGCTTGATAATGCGGGTCACGAGTTCTGCACCCTCGATCGGTTTACTGACAAAATCGTCCGCTCCTACAGCAAGGACTTGATTCACCGTAGTAGTGTCAGTATGAGCCGTTAAGAAAATGACGGGCAACCCACTCCAATCTGGGTCATTCCGAACCGTTCGACACAAATCAATCCCGCTAATATTCGGCATTCGGACATCTAGAAGTAACAAGTCTGGATGGGCTGCTTCTAATGTTTGCCAAAAGCGTTCTGGCTCACTCAATGTCAGGACTCGAAATCCCCACGGCTCCAGGAATGTTTGCAGTGCAACCAAAATTTGAGGATCATCATCGACTGCTAAAACGGTGATTCCCGCAGATGCCGGTAGTGTTGCTCGTTGAAATGCATCAATTCGCTGCACCTCAATGGCAGTTTCTAAAACCTGTGCTGGTGTCGTTGGCTTATGCAGAAACGCTTTAGCGCCCAACCGTGCTGCGTCTAATCGATCGGTCAGTTGATGTTGTGCTGTCCATACCAAAACTGGGATTGAAGGGGATTGACGGCTTAATTCAGCCAGCCACGTCAAACTCTCTTGAATCGAGTGTGACACAGTTGGATCAAGGACAATCACAGCGGGAGCATCTTGCTCCACCAGGGTTTGAGCTACCGTTAAATTACGTGCGATCGCTCCTCGGAATCCCCAATTTCCAGCTTCATGAACGACTTGTTCTGCTGTGATTGGATCGCGATCGACAATCAGTAACAAAGGGCAATTTTCTTCGCGTTCTAACCCGGAATCCTCTGAGTCGCTTTCCTCTCTTGGTGTATTAATTTCTTGACGCAAGGCTGCAACTAATTGACACAGGCAAGCAATCTCGTTCTGCTGAAGCGATGCTCCGACTTGCAGCATTTGCTCAATTTGTTGGGCGAGCCGAGATCCTTCTGAAAATCCAAAGGTTCCGAGAGCGCCAAACAAGGTATGTGCTTCTCGAACCGCCTGCTGTTGTAGCGTTTCGTCCAGGGATTGGTTTGCGATCGCTTTTGTCGCTCGATCCAACAGCGCCAGTTGTTCTTCGACCTTTCCTCGAAACCGATTCCAAACCTGGGTCAGTGATGCCAGCATTTGTTGAGGAGTCTCTGGGGACGAACTCAGTTCACCTTCCAACGCTTGAGACGCTGGCTGATTCTTCAGCGGGTTAAGACGGTATCCAATCCCATAGACGGTTTCAATGAAATCATTCGCTGCGCCTGCATTTTTCAGCTTTTGTCGTAATCCGCGAATATGCGCTCGAATGGCATCATCGCTAGGTGCTTCTCCAGCCGTCCATAAATGATCCAAGATGACGTTATAGCTGAAAACTCGCTGCGGATTGCGGAGAAATAATTCTAGCAGCGCATATTCTTTGGGAGTCAGTAATAAAGCGTGACCCGCGTAACTCACTTCTCCTGTTGCAGGACTGAGGCGTAAGTCACCCCATGTCAGAACTGGCGATGCAACATTTCCCCGGCGCAATAATGCCCGAATCCGCGCCAAAAACTCCTGTGGATTAAACGGTTTAACAAGGTAGTCATCGGCTCCCGCATCAAGTCCTGCTGCTTTGTCTTGGCTACTATCACAACCTGTTAACAGGAGAATGGGCATTTTATACCCTCGCGATCGCAGCCGACGACAAAGGCTGATTCCATCTAAGCGAGGCAATAAAACATCTAGTATCAATAAGTCATACTCATACACCTCAACGAGTTGCCAAGCGGTTTCTCCATCCGGGGCAATTTCAACAATATAATTTTGACTAGTCAGCAATAGACTCAGGGAACTGGCAACCGCTTGATCATCTTCTACAATTAAGATTTTCATGGCTGACCTCAGAAAATAGAAAGGATTGTTCTTTCTAAGAAAAAACGGCTCTCATTTCCAAGCTCTCAAAAAAAAATGAAATCAGCATGAAATCGAGGATTCAAGAAATAAATTGGAACAAATCAAAGAAAGCTAAGGATTGTAATTCCATTCTAATTTCATAGTTGACGAGTAGAATTATCGGTGAGAATCCAAGCAAGGTTTGACATTACTTTGTCTGGGTCTCACACCATTTTCGAGTCTGTGGTTTTCCATCTGAAAGTTACAGGCTTTTTATTGCTGGATAGGTGATGTGTGTTTTGCAGTGGGAGGCGAACGGTGAATGTGCTACCTTTGCCGACAGTACTTTCCACCTCAATTTTGCCATCATGAGCTTTTGCGATCGCTTGAGCGATTGCCAGTCCTAAGCCTGATCCACCCGTCTGCCGAGAGCGATCGCTGTTGACTCGATAAAACCGATCAAAAATTCGAGCTTGATCCTTGGGCGCAATCCCAATTCCCGTATCGCGAATTTGAATCACAGCCTGATGCTCATCTTTCTCTAAGGTCACAATCACTTGACCGCCAGGAGGAGTATAGTGCAAGGCATTTGTGATTAAATTTGAAAATAAACGAATCAGTTGATTCTCATCGCCCATCACATAAAGTTGTTCTGAAACTCGAATTTGAACACTCAATTGAATCGGGGCTGCGATATTTAATGTTGATAGATCTTCAACCAAATCACTAATGAGATCATTTAAACAACACAAGCGTGTTTGAGAAAATAGTGTTTTTTGATCCATTCGAGAAAGTAGCAACAAGTCTTGAACGAGTTGGGCTAATCGATCTGACTGACGATTCAAGATTGACAGCAAATTTTGCGTTTCTTGTTCTGATATCGGTTGGCTATCTTGAGCCGTCTCAACGGTGGCTCGCAGCGTTGCGATCGGGGTTCGTAGTTCGTGGGCAGCATCAGCAGTAAACTGCTGCATTCTTGCATACGAATCATACACAGGCTTCATTGCCAGTCCCGCTAACCACCAGCTTGCGATCGCAATGATCAAAACAACTCCTGGAAACCCAAAGAGAAATAAGATCCGAAGCATCGCTAAGTGTTCGTCGTATTCCCGCAGCGATCGTCCAATTTGCAGATAACCCCACGGCTGTCCTGTCGAGGTTTTTAGCGTTAATGAATATTGATGATAGCGTTGTGATTCGTGATCGCGAATCACTTGCCATGTTTGAATATTCCCCGGCGAATTGGATTGACCTGGAGATGCTCCAGCCGTTGCTAATAAACGACCCGACAGATCAAGAAAACGAATATAGTAACCGCCATTCTGAACAATACCGAGAATGTGGCGATCGCCATCCGAAGCCGTTGAGCAAGCTGTATCAACTTGACACAACCCAGGTAGGACTTGTTCAACCATTGGCTCTAATTTTCCGGGTTGTTTCAGCTTTGGCTCTAAACTGTCATGAAGCGTTCCAGAAATAGACTCTAGCTCTCGATCGACGGCTTGCCAATGAGCATATGCCACCATCTGATACGTTATAAAGCTAGAAGTACCCAAAATTAAGCCTAGAATGACAGCATACCAGCCTGCCATTTTTGCGCGAGTCCGGTTAAATAAGCTACTGTGGCGCATGAGGCAAATTTAGGCAATAGCCCACTCCATGGACGGTTTCAATCAGAGTAAAGTAAATAGCTGAAGTAGTGGAATAACACCGACTTCGAGACCGAACACTCGAATCATTGCATTATTATACCGCTATAATCCAAGTGTTAGTGCGATGGTTCCATGATTGTTACACTATACTGATGCCGACGATCGGCATCAGTATAATTTGCCTTCAAGCTAAATGAGTAATTCAGCGATCTCTCTGCGTGAAAGACTTGCTAAGCCAATAAAGCGCCGTGATGTAAGTGGCATCCGCGATCAAAGCTAGTCCACAGAATCGCCATGTTTGAGCAGCAGATTGACTAGACGGTGCATAAGGGAACATTTGTAGCATTTTCTAAACAAAGCTTAGGTGGAAATGCGGCTCCGAGGGGCAGCAACAAAAGCCCTCTAGAACGTAGTTGGGTCATAAGCATTACTCACGGTTCGGTCAATCTGCTACAACTTTTCACGCATTGTGAAAAACTCCTCCCCTAGCGAAGGATGAATCCCGATCGCTTGATCAAAATGCTTTTTGGTGACTCCAGCTTTCATCGCAGGCGCAATCATTTGAATAATCTCACTCGCATACTCACCCACCATATGAGCGCCTAAAATCCGGTCAGTCTGCTGATCGACCACAAGTTTGAGCAATGCTTCTTGCTTCGATTCTCCAATTAGATTAAACAGCGGTTGAAACGTTTTGCGGTAACATCGAACCGCATCTCCAAACTTCTCGCGGGCTTGTGTTTCGCTAAGTCCGATCGTTGCTGCTTCGGGTTTTGTCGAAACAACAGCAGGAATATTCTCATAGTTCACAGCACAAAGCTGATCACCAAATTCTGTATCAGCAAATGCCCGACCGGACGCGATTGCAGCGGGAGTCCAATGCGGACGAAGCGTACAATCTCCGATTGCGAAAATGTTTGGTTGCGAAGTGCGGCTGTACTCATCAACTGCGATTGCACCTTGATCAAGGTCAACATTGATTTGCTCTAGATTCAATCCATCCAAATTCGGGGTACGATTCTCAATCCAAGCAACCGTTGTTGTAGAAATTTCATCTACGGCTTCACTAGAAACACTAATTTTGATGCAGGACTGTTCGCGCTCAAGTTGTTGTACTTGCGATCGACACAAAATTTGAACTCCAAGCTGGGAAAGTTGAGTTTGAATAGTCGAGCGCAAATCATCGTCATAGCCTGGAAGAATTTGAGTTTCCGGCGTAATCAGCGTGACTTTAGGGATCAAAGCGTTCATGATACCTGCGGCTTTCACAGCGATATGATTGCTGCCTACGATCGCTAGATGATCCGGTCGAGCATTCAGTTCTAACAGTTCGCGAGTTGTGATTGCATTCTCAATTCCAGGAAGATTCGGTTTAACCGCCCTTCCACCCACCGCAATCAGAATCTTATTTGCTGTAACTCGACGATCGCCAATTTCTAACGTATAAGCATCTAAAAAACGAGCTTGTCCATTGATCAGTTCCGCCTTTGCTTTTGTTAAATGCTCGATGTGAACTTGGCTTAGATGCTCAATGTGCTGCTCTTTGGCTTTCATAAACTGAGACCAATCGAACTGGGTGGAGACGTTACCCCAACCATAGTCGTCAGCATTCTGAAAGAATTGCAAAAAGCTGGCAGCATAGGTCATCAGTTTTTCAGGAATGCAGCCATGAACCACACAGGTTCCACCCACTTGATCGCATTCCACGATCGCCACCTTAGCGCCATAGCTAGCGGCTCGCTCTGATGCCGCTAGACCACCCGGACCCGCTCCAATCGCAATTAAGTCATAGTCATAATTCATAGAATTCAATCATTCCATCATGAAGAGAACAATTGCTACTAATCTTCAGTTTCTAACATCAGCATGAAACGCAGATGAAATGGCTCTGTATCCATAGGACGAGATTGAAAGGTTCTAGGCAAAGTAAAACGAACTTTAACGCAAGCCTTAGAAACTAATACCTGCGTTAAAGCGAGATCAGCAGAAATTGCAAGACGATTGTTTAGGCAGAGACAAGTTTGAAGTTATCTAGCAGCACGGCAGAGTCAAACAACGGATCGCCAACATTCGCAACGCCAATTCCTAACGTATAGGTACCAGATTGGGTGATTCCAGCTGAGAAGGTTTGATACCCGGTTTCATTCGAGAACATGGTTCTCGAAGAGTTAGAAGCTGAGTTAGGATCGGCTGCGGTGAGTGCTAACGGTTCGAGCGTGACGAAAAGGAAGTCTATGCTAGGATCAACCAGGGTTGAATCTAACTCATTGGTCAGGAAATTCCAATCAAACGACACAGTGTCTCCTGCTTTTGCATCAAAGGTAAGTTTGATTGCGGAGCCTTGATCAATGTTGCCGTCGCCAAGATTATTCAACACGCTTGAATCTACGCCTAGAAACGATGCGAGTTCTGAAGGAGAAGCGGTTTCTCGCTCAGTGGTCAGAAGCGCCTGAAAGATGCCGTCCGTTGGGAAGACTCCGTAATCTAAAGGTTGAATTTCAGCTTTTCCAACTGTTGACCAACCTGTAAAATCTCCGTTCTCAAAACTACCGTTCGGAATTGAGGAATCGTTGTAGTTTTCTAGTCCACCCATTGCAGGCATCATCATGTCCACGGAGGTTTGATAGCGATCGCGTAACCACTGCCGCATCTGATCGGATTCACTCTGCTGAGTTGAAGCAATGTTACTACACAGATCTTTTAACTCGGCGTGTCCTGCCCGTTCAGTACAAGGAACTGCATCACTGATGCCCGCCTCATGGTGCATGGTCATTTGACGCATAAAGTCGATTTCAAACTCGGCACCTTCCATACGAGACATTTCTCGGATCATGCGTTCTTCGCCAAAGTTGAGATCAGGACTGTAGTTGAAACCGTACCAATCTCTGAGCCAAGTCTGCATTTGCGATCGCTCTTCCGTTTGGGTATCAACAATCCCTTGCGCGAGGGACCTCAAATCGTCATTCACTGCCTTATCGACTGCGAGTTCTGCCATCTCGATCGCCATTGTGTGATGATCGATCGTCTCTTGCAAGTAGCGCACATCAAACCGGGCTGCTGAGTCGTTCGGTGCAACCGTTGAGGCAGCGCGAGGATCGGCTGAGCTTGGAGTATGGCTTTGTAATGTAGAATTCGCAGTAGTTAGTGGGTCAAGCGTCAAAGAATTCAAGGAAGAAACCTTTGTCGAGAGCGGAATATCCGTTAGACTTGATGCGCTATTGCTATGAAACATGCACTTTCTCTTGAAGATTTAAAGTTTGTAGAATATGAGAAGCAAGATTGGAAGTGGAACAAGCTGAACTATCGTCATTGTTCAACCCGTCGTCTTGCAGATTTTCAGTTTAGTAAGCAATCAGCTATTCGATTTACGGCTGTCGCTTGTGTTGCTCTAAGCTCATCGCTGCTATATTATCTACTGCTCTTGTAATATTCAATGAAGTACGTAAAAATGAAATTGGAATGAAATGTAAGTCTATCAAAAGTAGGAATGTTGCTGCTAAAAAATGCACTTAAACTAGCTTGGAGTGCCAAGAAACACAATTGTTTCTCTGAGATCTAGGAAAGCAAGCAGTCTGATTTCTAATTGCGTGGTCTTGATCGTGTAAAACAGTGATAGCGGTACATACAAAGTTTGTCTAATTAAAGCTATGGGAGCTAATCTAACAAAAATGTAGAGTATTCGAGCGAGTGAACCCCCGAATGCACCAAAATGAAGCGATTTAAAGCTCTGTAAAATATAATCGCTCAAGACTAGCAATTGACTATCGTGAAGCTGCACAACTTCACCTCGATATTGCTCAGGAAGTTACATTTGTGCCCATAACGAGAAATTGTCCAATTCTCAGAGCTTTTCTTTACCCTTGCCTGTGAAACGAGAAATTCTCTAGAAGTCAAAACTGAAAGTAAAAGTTGCCCAAATGCCTGTGGGGTCAGAAGCTTCAAAAAAGACTGGCTCAAGTTTCTCCTTATACTTCGTTGGTGACAACACCTACCCCTTGACCTTGAAGTTAGGTACAAGGTTTAGACTAATTTTAGAGTTCATAAGGAGAAGTTTGAGATGGCAAAGCGTATAGTCGAGGTCTTTACGGCTGGATGTCCTTTATGTGATGAAACCGTTAAGTTGGTTAGGGAGTTAGCCTGCCCGAACTGTGAAGTGCAGGTGTATGACCTGCGCGAGGGTTGCGCTACCAATGAGTGTCGTGAGAAAGCAAACCAGTATGGTATTCATCGCGTTCCTGCTGTTGTTGTGAATGGCAAGCTTGCTGAATGCTGCTCCAACCAACAGGCAGTGTCGCGCGAAGCACTCGTGACTGCTGGCGTTGGACAAGGATAGAGCAAGTATGGGGAAGGGTAGCTTCCTTCCCCATCAGAGCAAAGGAGACGGTATGAAAGTGAAAGAAGGATTGTTGATTGGTGAATTAGGTCAGCAAGTAAACCTCCCTACCCAAACCATTCGTTATTATGAACGCTTGGGCTTACTTGACCCACCTGAGCGAACACAGTCACGATATCGTGTTTATTCAGAACAAACTATAGAGCGTCTGCGGTTCATCCAAAAAGCTAAGCTCTTCGGGCTTTCCCTTGATGAAATTAAACAGCTAATTGAAATTAGGAATAGAGGTGTTTCTCCCTGTGCCAATCTCAAGGCAATGGTGAAGGAGCACCTCGACGAATTAGACAACCATATCCAGGAAATGCTTGCATTCCGTCAGGAATTAGCCAGTCGGTATGAGCAAATCAATGCCTTGCTTTTAGCCTCACCTGCTGCACACTCTGAGGCAAGCTTTAATGGCAGAATCTGTGGATTGATTGAGCGAGAAAAAGAGGATAAGACCTAGAATTGTACATTAATGAATAATTACTTTGATTTGCTGGAGAAGGTAGGAGAAAGTGAAAGCACAAAGTGTCCAATTTGGACAAGTTCTTCCTACAAGACATTTATGTTCGGTAAGTAATTAGATGTGCAGATTTTAGCGAATTGACAATGTGCTTCAACGAGGACATATCAAGATGAAATAAGGATGAAATGCTGCTCCTCCCAATGCCAGAGATTATCTGTCTATCGGTAGAGAGACGCGATCGTAAATTGCTTTCCCTACGGTTATGGCTGAGAGATGACTCTCGAACAATTTCACCCTGGAGAACTTTATGACTGTTCAACAATTGACTTTCAGCCAAACTAGCCCAGATATGCTGAAGTGCATCCAAGATTGCCTTGACTGCCACAGCATTTGTCTCAACACGGCAACCTATTGTTTACAAAAAGGTGGACATCACGCAGAACCCTCGCACATCAAGATTCTGATGGATTGCGCTCAAATCTGCCAAACTGCCGCAGACTTTATGCTAAGAGGATCAGAGTTGCATCGCGAAGTATGTGGTGTGTGTGCTGACGTGAATGAGCGTTGTGCAGATGATTGCGATCGACATAGCGATAACGGTAGTGATGCCCAAATGAAAGCTTGTGCAGAAACTTGCCGTCGCTGTCTAGAATCTTGTCGCAAGATGTCAGGCATGGCTTAATCATGGAGTAAAAGAACAATGCCCCATCAAGATTATCAATCAATTTTGGATGCCGCAATTCACTGTGCTTACGAATGTGAACACTGTGCAGATGCTTGTTTAGGTTCAATGCCCGACTGTGCGAGAGTTTGTACAGATTGCGCTCAAATTTGCTGGGCTTCAGCTTCCTATATGAGCCGTGGATCTCGCTTCATTCCTCAAGTTGTTCGCGCTTGCATTGAAATTTGTGATGCTTGTGCAGCCGAGTGTGAGAAATACCCAGACAATCCGCATTGCCAGAAGTGTGCCCAAGCTTGCCGTCAAGCTTCTGCGGAGTACAAGAAAGTGGCAAGTGTTGCAGGAATTGCATAGCACATTTTCCAGACTGTTCTACTCAAACAGGTTGCCTTTCGCTGATAGATAGGCAACTTTTTCCTAATACAGCAGATTCATTTCAAGATGCAATAGGGATGCTAGAAGAAAAAATTACTGAACAAGGCGGCAAAACGGTTGGCTACTGATCAACGAAGGTTACGACTTTACCGAGTCGAAAGCAGTGCGGGATGGCAAGTTTATTGAACTTGAGATCGACAAAGATAATCAGTCCGAGATGAGCGACGTTTATCGTGAAGCGCAACTCAGTAGGAACCGCATTAAAGCCTTAATCGCTCACTTAAGCAAGAGCATAAGGTTTGATCGAACTGTTAAGATGGTTCGATGGATTCTCGTTTGCGGCGTGGTAGCCCCATCAGCTTGAATTGAATCGACTTCACCACAATGTACAAGATGGGAACCACAAATAAGCTCAGAAACGTTGCGACAAACATTCCACCAAACACAGCCGTACCGAGCGATTGGCGGCTGGCGGCTCCGGCTCCAGTTGCTACTAATAACGGATAGCTTCCGAGCAGCGTAGAGATGGCGGTCATCAAAATCGGGCGCAAGCGTTCTTGAGCCGCTTCGACGACTGATTGAACGAGCGATCGTCCTTGAGATCGCAGTTGATTCGCAAATTCCACAATCAGAATCGAGTTCTTGCTGGCAAGCCCAATCAGCATTACCAGCCCGACTTGGCAATATACGTCGTTATACAATCCTCTCAAAGCCTGAACCGATAGCGCACCGAGAACCGCGAGCGGAACCGACAGCATAATGATGAGGGGATCGATAAAGTTGTTGTACTGTGCTGCTAAAACGAGGAACACAAAGAAAATTCCTAAACCAAAAATAATGGGTGCTTGTCCGCCAGATTCGAGTTCTTCTAGCGAAATTCCTGACCATTCAAATCCCATATCAGGCGGAAGGATTTCAGCCGCTAGTTTTTGCATTGCTTGAATGGCTTGCCCAGAACTAAATCCAGGTGCGGCTGCTCCGTTGATTTCGATTGATCGATGCAAGTTGTAGTGATTAATCGTTTGCGTTCCGGTAGTGGGAACAAGCGTGACTAGAGTTTTCAATGGAATCATTTCACCTCGCCGCGATCGCACATACAACTGCTCGATATTTTCTGGAGTCGAGCGAAACTTCTGATCCGCTTGGACATACACGCGGTAGGTGCGACCAAACGCATTAAAGTCATTCACATAGCGAGAACCAATGTAAGTTTGCAAAGTGCTAAAAATTTCATCGACTGAGACTTGTAATGCTTCAGCTTTGGCGCGATCGACTTCAAGTAAAAGTTGCGGGGCATTGGCAGTATAGGTACTGAAGACCGCTTGTAGTCCAGGCGTTTGATTTGCTTTCTGAACTAACTGAGTTTTGATTTGATCGAGCTTCTGAATATCAGTTGTGGTGCGATCGCTGCGATCTTGCAATTGAAACACAAATCCGCCAACACTTCCCAAGCTTTGAATCGTGGGTGGATTGACTGCTAAAACAGGTGCTTGAGGAATTGACATCAATCCTGCTCTGGCGCGATTCAGAATTCCAGAAACGCTTTGATCTGGGTTTTGCCGCTCGTCCCAAGATTTAAGCGGCGCAAACATAAATCCACGATTCGGAGCATTGCCGCTAAATCCTACGCCCCCGACTGCAAAGGTGGCTCGAACTTCTGGAACCTTGAGAAGCTGCTGTTCTGCTTGACCTACAATTTGCTTTGTATAGTTCAAAGATGTTCCATCGGCTCCTTGAATCAGATTGATAAAGTAGCCTTGATCCTCTTCGGGTAGGAATGATTGAGGCAGGGATAGATAGAGCCAAGCTGTAACACCTAAAGAAGCGATAAAAACTACCATGACGATCGCTCTAATGCGCGTCAGTTTTCCCAATACCTGAGCATATCCTCGACGTGACCAGTCTAGAAACCCATTGAATCGAGCCGCAAGCCATCCTAACCAACCGCTTGGTCTGGGTTGTCGGCGCAGCAAAAGAGCCGAGAGTGCGGGCGTTAACGTCAAAGCGTTGATGGTTGAAATCGTGACAGAAAATGCGATCGTCAACGCAAACTGCTTGTACAACTGACCTGTCACACCTGGAAAAAAGCCGACTGGAACAAAAACCGCCATCAAAACTAGCGAAGTCGCAATCACTGCTCCGAATAGTTCGCGCATTGCCTCAATCGTGGCTCGAAACGGACTCAGATTCTTCTCCTGAATCAATCGAGTTACATCTTCGACAATGACGATCGCATCATCCACCACCATGCCAGTTGCAAGCGTTAATCCAAACAGTGTCAGGCTATTGAGCGAGAAGTTAAAGGCTTTGACAAAGATAAATGTTCCAATCAACGAAACTGGGATGACGATCGCTGGAATAATCGTCGTTCTCCAGTCTTGCAGGAACACGAAAATCACCAATACAACGAGAATAATTGCCTCAAACAAGCTTCTAATGACTTCTCGAAATGACGCTTCAACAAACAGCGAAGAATCATACGGGATATCGTAAGTTAGTCCAGGTGGAAAATTTTTAGACAGTCGCTCCATTTCTGCCTTGACTGCTTTGGCAATATTTAAAGCATTGCTTCCTGGGATCTGGATCACCTGATACCCAACAGAAACACGACCCCGATAGCTGGCAAATGAACTGTAGTTTTCGGCTCCAAGTTCAACGCGCCCGACATCTTTGAGCCGAACCAGTGTCCCATCTGACTCGGCTTTCAGCACAATCTCTTTGAACTCCGTTGGCTCTCTTAATCTACCGCTTGTCTGTAAGTCAATCTGATACAGTTGCTCACTTGAAACAGGCGGCTGTCCAATGCTTCCGATCCCAAGCTGTACGTTTTGCTGATTTAGTGCATTAATCACGTCTTGAGCCGTCAGATTTCGGCTCACGAGTCGATTCGTATCGAGCCAAACGCGCATTGCATAACGTCGTTCACCAAAGGTCAGAATATTGCCAACTCCCTTGATACGTCGCAGCGCGTCTAAGACATAGAGATCCGCATAGTTGCTAATGAAAGTGTCATCGTAACGATCGTCTTCGCTGTATAGCGCCATTGCGAGAACGATCGCGGTTGATTGCTTTGAGACACTCACTCCAGTTTGTTGAACTACTTGCGGCAGTTGAGCTTGAACTTGCAGCACTCGATTCTGAACATCCGATGCCGCTACATCAATGTTATAGCCTTGCTGAAACGTGACCACGATCGTACTTGTTCCATCATTGCTACTGGTCGAAGCCATGTATCTCATCCCTTCAACGCCATTGATTTGACGTTCTAAAATGGTTGTTACCGTGTCCTCGACAACTTGAGCATTTGCACCCGTATATCTTGCCGTGACTGTAATCTGAACGGGACTGATATCTGGATATTGTTCGATAGGTAGAGTGGGCAGGCTAACGAGTCCGACAACGACCATCACTAAGGCAGTGACGATCGCGAAAACAGGTCGCTTGATGAAAAAATCAGCAAACATACAGCTTATTCAGATGAAGTGGATAATTTAAGATTCAGGCGTAACTGGCATTCCATCTCTAAGCGCCAGCACACCGGACACAATCACTCTTTCTCCTGCACGCAAACCATCGAGAACCTGATAATCGTTACCCTCGATCGCGCCTAATTTCACAAGCCGCTGTCGTGCCACAAACCCAGACTGAGCAGGCTCAACGACATAAATAAAAGCCTCTCCGCCTAATCGCGTAATCGCTGTTGTGGGAACAACGACACCTGGACGCTGACTCTGGATGATTCTTGCTCGAACAAATTGTTCAGTTCTTAAGCGTCCATCAGGATTATCAATCAACGTTTTCACTAAAATCGATTGAGTTGTCCCTGTTGCATTAGGAGCGATGAAGAACACGCGGCTCGTTCCCAAGCGCTGTCCGCGATTGTCTACTAGCTCAACTGAATCCCCGATGTTCACTTGAGAAATCTGCTCGGCTGGAATTGAGAAATTAACTTCTAGGGCAGTGTTATCAGCAACCATTGCGATCTGAGTTGAAGGATCAACTAAATCGCCAACTTTTGCAGGAATGTCTCCTACTGTTCCTTGAAAGGGTGCAGTAATTTGAAAGTACTGAAGCTGAACTTGCTGTTCTTGAGTGCGCGATCGCGCTTCTTGCACTCCTTTTTCTGCCTGAATCACAGTTGCCTGCTGTGCTTGAACTTGTTCTTCAACCGCCCCAAGCCCCGCTCTCGCCACTTCTAATCGATTGGCATACTGATCACGGGTTTGCTGTGAAATCGCGCCTGCTGCTGCTAACTGAGAATAGCGGTTATAGTCTTGTTGAGCCAACTTCACGTCAGATAGTTTTGATCGCCGTTCTGCTTCGAGCGATCGCAAAGTCGCTCTAGCGGTCCCCACCTCTGCCTGAGCCGACTCGGTTGCTGCACTGCTACTGTTGACGGCTGCTTGTTGTTGAGCCGGATCAACTTGAGCTAAAACCGTTCCAGCGCTGACTTGCGCTCCTGGCGTAACGAGAATACGGGTGACTCGGCCTTGGATCTGGGGACGCAGCGTGACAGAACGGCGCGATCGCAGATTGGCAATAAACTCCGATCGTTCTTGTAGCAGGCGCGATTGTAAGGTTAGAGTCTTAACAGGCATTGCAGGCGGCGGGGCAGTGGTTGGAACTGGCTCCCGCCTTGCCAAAACTTGCCAAACTCCTAAACCTCCACCACTGAGCAACAACAACCCAAGCAACCACCATACGCGAGGGCGACGAGAATTAGATGCTCTTTCAGAAGGTGAGTTTGTGGCTGAAAAGTTAGATGAATCCATGACTTGATTGTTTGGTAAACGCTTGCTTCTGAAACGCGATCGAATAAATTACTCAGCAACCCGCACTACAAAAGAAACTGTGATCACTTGCCCATGACGCTGGAACTGTGCCCAAATCTTGTACAGTCCAGCGCGAGGAAAGCGAGTATGGGCACTAATTTGGGAGGCGCTAGAGTGAGAGGCGTGATCAGTCGAAGAATCTGCATGATTGGAATGATCGGAGATTAAAGGCTCGTGATGCTCCATTGGGTGAACATGCAGAAACTCGCTGCCATCTTCACTGATCACGACGAGGTGAGCAAGAGCGCCTAAATAGGGTTGAAGATCAGACACGGGCTGGCAAGTCTGCTCATCTTCAACCGCAAAATCGAGCATGATTGCTTTACCTGCGCGTAACGGTTGATTCGCTGTTATGGTGAATCGTAAGCCATTTACACTCTTAGTTAGGATGTCATCTTCAATCAGCGCGATCGCGGCTCGTGCTTCTCCATCAATGTGTAAACTCAACTGATCCACAATTTGATCAGCACCAAGCGGAGCGTAATCCGCATAAAGTCGATAGTGACCAGCTTGCGGAAAAGTGTAGACAAGATGAAACCGACCATCTGCTTCTTGCTCTGGATGCAGGTGATAGAACTCGCTGAGATCTTCAGAAACAACTAGCAAATGGATCGCTCGCTCATGCACGATCTTCAGATCATGGGCAATTTCTCCAGTTGAGTTCCGAATCGTGAATGCTAGTTCTACGGGTTCACCTGCTTGAATGCGGGTAGGCTTAGATTCAAATTCAACGTGATAAGCGGTAGCTGAAACTGAGATCGTCGTATTGTGATGTACTGTCATAACTCCAATCCTCCGACAATGACTTTAATTTCCTGAAATCTCTTTGATAAGACAATGAAGCTCACTGTGCTTGATTCGGCTTACTGTCTTGCACCTGCACAATGGCGGGTGGCAGTGCTTCTAAGGCTCTCATCGGCTGAATATTTGCCTCTGATAATGATGAGAAGGTCAACATGCCCCCCATTCCTGCCATGATTGCGTTCTCAGCAAAGCTCACAACACCCAACGGTGCTTTGGAATTGCCACCCACACAAGCACAATTCAACGCCAACTTATCAATGTAGACTGCTTTGAACACTGAAACTGCTCCACTAACCCCGACAACCAATGAGCTAATGCCAGTCGTCAACGGTGCAATACCAGAAAGAAATCCAAGCCCGATTAGCAACTCAGCAAACGGGTAAATTTTTCCGTAGGGCTTAAAGCGCTTAGTTACGAGATCATACTTCTCGAAACTCTCAGCAAACGCATCTAGATCCATCAACTTGAGGGAAGCCAGCATCGAGAGCGAAAATCCCATGAAGCCAGGAATTCCGAGCGATGTTGCGAGTGCCATTAATCCAGCCGTTGAGAAAACTGCGGCGACTGGTGTGTAAGAATATTCAGCTTTTTCAGCTTCTACTTTTAGCCGTTCCGCGAGATCTGTGTAGCCTCCGATTCGCTCTGCACCAAAGAAAATTTGAGGCGTGGTTGCAACTCCATGTTTTGCTTTAAATTGATCGACTTCTTCGCGCGATCGCAGTTTCACATCCTCGAATTCGATGCCTTGCTCTTGAAGGAGCTTGACCGCTCGAAGTCCCCAAGGACATTCGTGCTCAGGCATCGACATCCGATAAACCGTGACATTTTTCGTATTAGTTTCTGCCGTTTTATTGTTCAGCATCGTCATATAAACCTCTCAGAAGTAGTTAGGGAGTAGCATTGGAAGCTTTGGAGAATGATCTCAGTTCTGCAAGTTCAGACAGTGCTTCTAAGCAGCGCATACTTGCAGTAGGATTCTTTTCTCAACTGCTCATTACTGTAAAGTATCCGGTGAACTGGAGAGTCAAGCAGTCTTGCAAATGATTTTGAGAAAGTAGAGATCACCTTTTCAGCACTTTCAGGCGCATCTTTACAGGAACTCGATCGAAATTAGAGGCTGCTAGTTTGACATGACACATCAAAATGAAACTGAAGTGGAATAATGCTCTACTCAAAGATAGAAACACTCAATTCGTCCTACTGAAAAAGGTTGCCTTTCACAATAGATAGGCAACCTTTTCTCAAAAGAATAGAATTCGCTTTAGGTAACGTTGATCAACATCGTTAATCCTCCTGCACCTTGCACTTCAACATTGTCATTCGTGGCATGGTGAGCAATGTGACAATGCAGTAACCACTTTCCTTTCTCTCGTGCTGTCCAAATCACGTCGTAGCGCTCACCTGGAGCAACATTGATCGTGTCTTTCTCAATCTGGGCAGCGACAGGAACCGGATTCCCATCGGTTGCAACAATTTTGAAAGGTCCGCCGTGAATATGCATTGGATGAATGAACGCATTGTTTGAACCGATAAAACGGAAGCGAATCTTTTCGCCAACTTTAGCATTCACAGTTTCAGTAGAAGGATAAGCTTTACCGTTGATGGTGAAGAAGTTGGGTAATAAACCTTCCATTGGCATTGAGGGAAAAGTGTAGCCTTGTTTCACCGTCCATTCTTGCAGTTGCACAGTCACATCTTGATCGAATGCAGGAGTACTGGCTTTATTTTTCGGTTCAACAATCAACGCACCATACATTCCTAATGTTTGCTGCCGATCGACATCTTTGTGCGAGTGGTAGAAGTAAGTGCCTGATTGCTTAACCGTGAATTCGTAGGTATAACTTTCACCAGGCGCGATCGGCTTCTGAGTCACATCGGCAGGTCCATCCATGTTATTTGGCAAAATCATGCCGTGCCAATGAACCGTTGTGGGTTCAGGTAGATTGTTCTTGACGATCATCCGAATGCGATCGCCTTCTGTCACTTGAATTCGCGGCCCAGGAACTTGGCGATTAAACGCATAGGCAGCCACTTGCGTTCCGGGGAGAATGTTCCAATTAATTAAAGAGACATCTAGATTAAAGACCTTGAAACCCTTTTCTACCTTGGGTTCTAGAATTTGATCACCCCGTGCATCCGCAGGAGCAGTATAGGCAATTTTAGTTAAATCGACTGCTGCCATATCTTCCATCGCTTCCATACTCGTATCGGCAGTCATGATCATTCCCGGCGGCATCACCAGTCCGTTCATTTGAGAAACGCTACTCATGAGTGCAGTGGGCAGTGATGCAACTGGCGCGGGAGCAGTTGTGCCTTTCATGTTCATTCCCGGCATCGATCCATTACTTTGGTTCATTCCTGGCATTGCAGTCTGAGGCATATTTTTGCTGCTCATGCTGAAGTTGCCATAGAGAGCCGCGATCAGAACGCCGATCGCAAGTGCTAACAACGTTAAAAGCATGACAGCGAAAATCTGCGCTCTTGTCGCTTTTGGCTTCATGCTCATCTCCCTATGCGAACTTGCAGATTGCTGATTTGAGTGAGCTTTCATTTATTTTCGCTCCGTATTAGAGATGTCAGGCTGCGATGCTTGGTCAGGATAGTTGTTGGTAGAGGTGTTAGATGTGAGTTGTTCACCAGAAATTGCAGCAATCCGCTGTCGTTCAGCAGTGAGGCTGTGACCGCCTTTACCCAAAGCTCTAACGGTTCCCATGCCATGTTTTAGACCAACAGCAACCAGCCACATATTGACCGGAAAAGCGACCACCAAACCAACTAATGTTGCAAGTGACATTACACCCCAGAAGCGAAGAGATGTTGCTTCCATTGCCTGCATATCACGACTCATCAGAATTACCATCACAGGGATCATGCCTGCCATGACCGCATTCATCGAAAGCCATTCAGGAATAAAAGACCGTCGAACGGCTTTTAGATACGAACCACCGAGCATATCTTTCATAAACAAGGATTGAAAGATCAATAGCCCAAATGCAAAGCCAAAGACATACTCAGAAATGACATCCAGCCACATCGGTAGTCCTAAAACTGCTGTGATAGCCGCCGCGACAATAATCCCTGTTGCATCTCCCGCCATACAGTGAATTGTTGATCCGAGTGTTTGCTTCCATAAGGGTTTAACAAACTCTTCGTGTTCTCCGGGGGCTGGTTCTTGGCAAGACAAGATGTATAGGGCAGCCCCAACGATTCCAGTGTAGAGTGTCACTAATATCCATCCCCACTTCATAATTGTGAGTTCAGGATTGCGGGTAAGGGCATCCCAAGCAACGTAAATAACCGCGATCGCGCTTAGACTAAACCAAACCAGCAAAACTTGATCGATCAGCATTGTGCTTTGAGGCTGTGGTGCGATCGCGGGTGACATTTCAGGCATATTCATTCCAGGCATACTGGAATCTGTTGGAGATTGAGCAATGAAGCGATGAAGGCTGGGTAAGCTTTGAGTTGATCCCAGTTTGGGAGTGAGAAAGACAACTGCAATCGTTGCTGTGAATAAAATTATCCACAAAGCGAGTTTAGAGCGCATATCTACATTGCTGAGGTGAGAATTGAGATTCAGCAGCAAAAACGATTTTTTATTACTGAGCAAAAGACTGCTAACTAATATCTTGATACAAAAAGATGAAATGAGTATGAAGTGTTTTAATTGAATCAGAATTCTTTCATTCTATTTAAGTTCATACCAGGCGAAAATGAAATCAGCATGAAATGGAATTCCATCAATAGTGTTGATTTTTTATAGAAAATTGTACTTCAGACGCTAGAGGCGACTGGAATCAGTAACCTCCTACCGTGAAAGCCGAGGACTAAATCGTAGTTCTTTGAACTTTACATTTTAGGAGTTTCATCATGACTGCAACCCAATCTCATCAATCTCAACTCGATGCTTGTATCGAAGCTTGTCTGGACTGTTTGCGAGAGTGCGAAACCTGTGCAACTGCTTGCCTTGATAGCGATATGGTACAAATGATGGCGCAGTGCATTAAGACCTGCCGCGACTGTGCCGACACTTGCGATATTTGCGCTCGGTTTATGGCACGTAATTCTGATCTTCATGCTCAACTCTGTGGCGTTTGTGCTGAAGCTTGCGATCGCTGTGCTGCCGAATGTGAAAAACACGATCATGACCACTGTAAGCGATGCGCCGAAGCTTGTCGTCGTTGTGCTGAATCCTGTCGCCAGATGGCTATAGCAATGGCTTAATCAACGGGTTCGATCAAGGCTGTCTCCTAATTGAAGAGACAGCCTCTTCTCATTCTATGGAGGGATTTTGAAGCAACCGCTTGACTCTCCAGCCCACTAGAGGGTTCAAGATAGAGACAGTTCAACTTCTCGCTTCAAGGAAGCTTCAATTATGTCCCTTCAATTTACCGTCCCGAATATGGCTTGTTCTGCTTGCAGTGAAACGATTACCAGTGCAATTAAAGCGATCGATCCCACTGCAACCGTGAGCGCTGACCCGAAAACTAAGCAAGTCAACGTTGAAACCCAAGCTTCAGAAAACCGCGTTAAAGAAGCGGTAACAAATGCAGGCTATACCGTCGCGTAGGTTCATTTCTCGTTTCTTCTTAAATCATGGAAACCAATACGCTCAAATTGCAGGGCATGAGTTGTGCATCCTGTGCCCGCAGTGTCGAAGTTGCGATTCGATCAGTTCCCGGTGTGGCGGATGTTAGCGTCAACTTTGGAGCCGAACAAGCCACGCTGCAATATGATCCCAAGCGCACGAATCTAGAGCAGATTCAAAGCGCGATCGTCGATGCTGGATACAGTTCCTATTCCTTACAAGACCAAGAATTCATCACGGATGAAACCGAGGCTGAAAAAACCGCCCGATTGCGAGAATTTCGGCATCTCAGAACAAAAGTGATTGTTGCAGGCATCATCAGCGCTGTTTTGGTCATTGGATCATTACCGATGATGTTAGGATTGCCGATTCCATTCATTCCCGCATGGCTGCACAATCCTTGGTTGCAATTGATTCTCTCCACTCCGATTTTGTTTTGGGCGGGACGAGAGTTCTTCGTCAATGCTTGGAAAGCCTTAAAGCGTCATACGGCAACGATGGATACGTTAGTGGCGCTCGGTACGGGAGCCGCTTACCTATATTCGCTGATCGCAACGCTGATTCCGAACTTTTTTCTGTCGCAAGGACTGAACCCGGATGTTTACTATGAAGCAGCGAATGTGATCATCACGCTGATTTTGCTCGGTCGGTTGCTCGAAATGCGGGCGCGGGGGCAAACTTCTGATGCGATTCGCAAGCTGATTGGATTGCAGGCGCGAGATGCTCGGATCATTCGGAATGGACAGGAACTTGAAGTTCCGATTCAAGATGTCCGCATTGGTGACATTGTGATCGTGCGTCCGGGTGAGAAAATTCCGGTTGATGGTGAAGTTGTCGAGGGCAGTTCGCAGATCGATGAATCGATGGTGACAGGTGAAAGCGTCCCGACGAAAAAGCAACCCGGTGATGAAGTGATTGGAGCCACAATCAACAAAACGGGAAGCTTCAGATTTCGAGCGACTCGCGTGGGGAAAGATACGGTTCTCGCTCAGATTGTTCAACTTGTACAACAAGCACAGGGGTCAAAAGCGCCGATTCAGCGACTAGCCGATCAAGTTACTGGATGGTTTGTTCCGGTAGTGATTGCTATTGCGATCGCAACCTTCCTGATCTGGTTTAACGTGATGGGTAACGTGACGCTTGCTCTTATTACCACTGTTGGCGTATTAATCATTGCTTGCCCCTGTGCATTAGGACTTGCCACTCCGACTTCGGTGATGGTTGGCACTGGCAAAGGTGCAGAGAACGGCATCTTGATCAAAGGAGCCGAAAGCTTAGAACTGGCACATCAGATTGAAACGATCGTGCTCGATAAAACTGGAACCCTGACCGAAGGCAAGCCCACAGTCACCGACTTTATTCCCACAGTTGGAACTGCAAATGAACTGAAGCTATTAAAGTTGGCGGCATCAGTCGAGCGCAATTCTGAGCATCCTTTAGCTGAAGCAGTTGTTCGATACGCTCAGTCCCAAGAAGTCACCTTAGAAACGGCTCAGAATTTTGAAGCGGTTGCTGGAAGTGGTGTTGAAGGGAAAGTAAATAACCACCTAGTTCAAATCGGCACACAACGCTGGCTAAATGAATTAGGAATTGATACCACTCTAGTGCAAGCGGAAAAAGCCCGATTAGAGTCATTGGGTAAAACAGTGATTCTAATTGTGATCGATCACCAACTTCAAGGCTTAATGGGCATCTCTGACGCGCTTAAACCGTCCTCGGCTCAGGCAGTCCGCGCTCTACAACGATTAGGGCTTGAAGTCGTGATGCTTACTGGAGATAACCAACAGACTGCAAACGCGATCGCTCAAGAAGTTGGGATTCAAACCGTGATTGCTGAAGTTCGACCCGACCAAAAAGCCGCTGTAATTTCAGCGATTCAAAGTGGTCAAATCGGCAAGCAATCAACGACTCAAACAAAGTCACGACGACACGCAAAATCAAAAATTGTCGCAATGGTCGGAGATGGAATTAATGATGCACCTGCATTGGCTCAAGCAGATGTCGGAATTGCGATCGGGACTGGGACAGATGTGGCGATCGCGGCAAGTGACATCACGCTGATTTCTGGGGATCTGCAAAGCATCGTGACCGCGATTCAACTAAGCCGCGCTACCATTCGCAACATTCGGCAAAATCTGTTCTTTGCCTTTATCTACAACACCGTAGGGATTCCGATCGCCGCAGGCATTCTCTTCCCGATCTTTGGCTGGTTGCTGAATCCCATCATTGCAGGTGGTGCAATGGCACTCAGTTCAGTATCCGTTCTCACCAATGCGCTGCGACTCCGAAATTTTAAACCGAAAGCAACTGCATAAGGAGAAGTCATGACGCGAAAACATTGGATGATTGGAAGTTTAGCGGGATTTGGATTGGTGCTGGGTGTTTCTAGTACCTCAATCGCACAAATGCCCCATGATGAAATGCAGCCGTCTGGAACCGCACAAACAACGAGCTTTCGCCGCATTGATCAGCCGCTCTGGTTAAAGAGTGCGGTCACTGCCGGAGGCATCGGATTAATCGGTGTAGAACTCTGGTGGTTTTTGTTCAGTAAATCTAAGTCTCGCAAAGCGGATACAAACCAGGGAATTCAAGAAGTGACGATTACCGTTGATGGTGGCTATGAACCCAATCGAGTCGTGGTTACTGCTGGACAACCTGTGCGATTGAGCTTCGATCGACGTGATCCTTCTAGCTGTCTTGAAGCCGTGCGAATTCCTGGCTTTCACATTGCCAAAGATTTACCACTGAATCAAGTGACCACGATCGAGTTCACTCCAACTGAACCCGGAGAATATGAGTTCACCTGTGGGATGAATATGTTTCGTGGCACGATCAAAGTACAGGGCAATGCTACACCTATCGAATCCACTCAAACGTTAGTTTCTCAACGGAGTTAATCATGATTGTTCAAGATGAGCCGAAACTGATCGGCGCGATTTCAAAGGAAAGTGGGCTTCCGGTAAAAACGATTCGATACTACGAGGAACTAGGACTCCTCAAGACGATCGGACGAACCGAAGGCGGCTATCGATTGTTTCGCTCAGACGCACTCTCGCGATTGCATTTCATCAAACGCGCTCAAAGTCTCGGATTAAGTTTGTCAGAGATCAAAGCTTTTTTAGAGGTTCGAGAACAAGGAGAGTTACCCTGTGTTCATATCAGACAAACTCTCCAAGAAAAGCTGAGTGACATCGATCGACAAATTCTAGAACTACAACGATTAAAGCTAGAACTGACGGAACTCTTGAGCGATCAGACTTCCCAGTCGAGTGTTTCTGAAACCATCATTTGTCCGATTCTTGAATCGACTTGATTCTAACTTTACGGTGAGGATAAGTAGCAATGACAGTCCGGCTTTTCAATTAATGATTCAACCAGTGCATTCAGCGAGACTGCTGCTAACAATCCACCGCCCAATGTTCCTGCGATCGTCAGGTAAGGAACCTCTGTTTTCATCAATCGCCGTTTGGCAGCAGGGGCATGACTAAACCCAATCGGCATTCCAATCACCAGTGCAGGTCTGATTTTTCTCTGTTCAATCAAGGTACAGGCGGACATCAGAACCGAAGGAGCATAGCCAATCACTAAGATGCAATGCTCCGGAAGTCGCTCTAAACGGTCTTCCCATTGCTTATGATTCCAGAACGCTTTTTCGGCTTCATCAGCACTATTGATGTGAGCATCCGCAATCAGGGTTTCAACTGAGCAGTTGAGATGAGCAAGGCGAGTTTGATCCAATGCCGAAACCACCGGGAAGATATCCCCGATGATCGTACATCCAGCTTTGAGCGCATCACGAGCGGCTACAATCGCATCTCGACTCCGACGCACAAACTGAATTAAACTCACATCTCCACAAGCCAGTACAAGCTTCGATAACAGATCAACTTCAATCTCCGAACGATCAGACAGATCCGGCAAGAGTCGTTGCAACGATTCCTCAAACGCTTCAGGATGCGATGTAGTTTCTGAATCCAAATGCTGCCAGAGTTGTTCCAATTCTCCGAGTCCGCTTTGAGTTTCGGCTTCCAACCGTCTCAATTGTGCCAGAGCTTCTGCCTGAACCATCTGACAATCCCGATCCCGCCCCAGTACGCCTTCTAATGCTGCCGCCGTTTGGCGTAATCGGGCTAACTGTTGCACGATCGTTTGATACTGTTGTTGTAGTTGCACCATCAAAGTGGGTTCAGCTTCGGTTTCGGACTTGTTCTGGATTAACTGCTGAATATGAGAAAGCTGAAACCCTTGCTGTTTGAGTGCGACAATCTGCTTGAGTTGCTGAACATCTTTTTGGCTGTAGAGACGATAGTTACTTGCAGAGCGCGAAGGCTGGGGGAGCAACCCCAAGGTATGGTAGTGCCGTACCATTCGCGGTGTAATACCACTCCCGACCGCCTCAGTTAATTCTTTAATCGTCAGATCCTGTGTTTTCATACCTTCGATTTTAGGCGAAGAGGTTGACATTAACACTAATGTCAAGGTTTAGAGTGAAAGCGTGGTTTGCCTCGATCAATACCAATGTTTTCTCTCATCCTTCCTCGTGTTCCGACGCTGCTCAAAAATCATCCTGATGCCATTGCAGCACTTCTTTGCGGCGTTTTAGTTCTGCTCGGCTGGTTGACGCTACAATCGGGCTGGCTGAGTCTCGCACTGCTGATCTTACCTGCTGCTTATGTGATTGGCGGCTATGAAAGCGCCCGTGAAGGTCTGATAACCTTGTTTGAAGAAAAAGAGCTTGATGTTGATTTGCTGATGATTGTGGCGGCTTTGGGAGCGGCAGCATTAGGATTGTGGCAGCGAGAATATTCTTTTATTGTCGATGGTGCAGTTCTGATTCTAATCTTCTCGATCAGTGGTGCATTGGAAGGTTACGCGATGCAGCGCACTGAGCGAAGTATCCGAGGATTGATGAATTTAACGGCGGATACGGCACGAGTTTGGCGTGACGGGCGAGAAGTGGAATGTGCGATCGCAGATCTCCAAATCGGCGACGAAATCATTGTCAAACCCGGCGAACTCGTTCCGACTGATGGCTTGATCATCGAAGGATTCAGTACCCTCAATCAAGCGCCGATTACTGGGGAATCAATGCCCGTTGAAAAGACGATCGGGGATGAAGTCTTTGCTGGAACGATTAATAGTAACGGTGCATTGCGGCTTAAACTGCATCAACCGCCAGAAAGTAGCCTGATTCAGCGTGTGATCCGCCTCGTTGAGCAAGCCCAAACCGAAACGCCACCGTCACAACAATTTATCGAACGGTTTGAGCGGCGATATGCAAAAGCGATCGTCATTCTCGGAATCTTGTTGACCCTACTGCCGCCGTTTCTTTTGGGGTGGAGTTGGGAAACGACGATTTATCGTGCTTTGATTTTTCTGGTGGTTGCTTCGCCCTGTGCATTGATGGCAGCGATTATGCCGACATTGTTATCTGGAATTGCAAATGGAGCAAGGCAAGGAATTTTATTTAAGAATGGTGCTCAATTAGAATTAATCGGACAAGTGAAAGCGATCGCATTTGATAAAACTGGAACCCTCACCACTGGCAAGCCTCAAGTGGTTCAAGTTATTGCGGTTGAATCTGAAACACAGTTGCTGCAAGTGGCGGCAGCTTTAGAAAGCTTGTCTGAACATCCGATCGGAGAAGCAATTGTAAGATTTGCCCAGCAACATCAAATTGCCTGGAGCCAAGCAACGAATGTTCAGTCTCATACAGGTCAAGGAATTACTGGAGAACTGGATCAACAGCTTGCGATCGTCGGTAAAGCCGCCTTTGTTCAAGAACATTGCGACAATGGGTCAGAAAAATTAATTGCTTCTGCACAGCAACTCGAAGCCACTGGAAAAACAGTCGTGTGGGTGGCTTATGCTGGAGAGCTACTAGGAATGATTGCGATCGCGGATCAAGTTCGCCCTGAAGCAGCAAGCACGATCGCTCGATTAAAACAGCTTGGCATTCAAGAGATAGTAATGTTAACTGGCGATAACGATCGCACTGCTCACAGTATTGCCGCTGAACTCGGAATTGCTCAAGTCTATTCAGAACTGCTGCCTGAGAACAAAGTCGATGTTATTCGATTATTGCAACGACAATATCGCACCGTTGCAATGGTCGGAGACGGCATTAATGATGCGCCTGCATTGGCTCAAGCTTCGGCTGGAATTGCAATGGGAGCGGCTGGCAGCGATGTGGCACTCGAAACGGCGGATATTGTATTGATAGCAGATCGGCTCGAACGCTTGATCACTTCAATCCGTCTCGGTCGCCGCGCTCAGCGGATAGTCAAACAAAACATTACGTTCGCACTGAGTTTTATTGTGCTGCTATTGGTGACGAACTTTGTGAGCCATATCACCTTACCTTTAGGAGTTGTGGGACATGAGGGATCGACGGTGTTAGTGACGCTGAGCGGGCTAAGACTGCTGAGAAATTAGCGATCGTTGTCACCCTGATGCACCTTGAGAATCAAGATAGGATTGAATCATAGGGTGCGTCAATTTGCTCAATGTATAGTCCGCTGCTTGCCACAAAATTCTATGTTCCGTTAACCTGATCGCTCTTAGTAAAGCGTGAGTATTTGATTGAGCAATTGAATCAAGGTATCGATCGCCGACTCATTCTGATTTCGGCTCCCACAGGCTTTGGCAAAACAACATGGTTAAGCGAATGGCAACAGCAAACAACCTGCAAACCAAGTGGCTATCTCTTGATGAAAGTGATAACGACTCTACCCGGTTCTGGACTTACACGATTGCGGCACTGCAAAGAACGCATCCGAATCTCGGAGCCAGCACCCTTGCAATGCTACATTTGATCAATTATCCTTCGTTTGAAACGTTTCTCGTTCCACTGAATCAATGAAATAACCGATCTCACCGATGAGAAGCTGGGGAAAAATTAGACCTTGCAGCCAGAGTACCGCTCCATTAACCAAAGCATTGTTTGTGTTTGAACTTTCTCTTGTTGACACTTGACCTGCAAGGGTGGCTCATCTGTGATTAAAATTTTTCTCACAAGTTTGGCATAGTGAAGGTTAAGCGCGTCTTGTAGGCTTAAACATCCGTCGCAATAACTTCGAGCAGGTTCTAACCAGGCAGTTTCACTGGGCACTAGACAGAGTTGAAGATGATTTGCCATACCTGATAGATCACAGCAGGATGGGCAAAACTCAGCTAACACAATGTCTAGTACTGCGATCGATACGTGTCCAGCGATGATTTTTAGTTGGTTAAGATCGTGCAATTCGATCAACGTTAATGTATCCAAGAGATAGTTCAATTCAGTTCCTCCCCATCTTGGTGCAGCCATTCCAGCAAATCCTTTTGCACGATTCTTAAGTTTTCTTCCAAAATCTCGGCGGCACGAGAGGCTGTAATCTCTTCTTTTACCAATGCCGTATACACTAGACGTTTTAAGCGCGTGAGACGCTGAGGCGATGGCAATTTTGGTAGTTCTTCTTCGGCTCCATATTTTTTATTGAGGATGCCAATCTGTTGTCCTTTCTGTTGTTTTGTGATTAATCCAGCTTGCTCAGCACGGTATAGAGTTGTGCGAAGACTAACACCATAGCGACGCTTGATATCTTGTAGAAGGGGTTCTGGCAACCATCGATTTTTGTAAGCGTGTAATTCTCGCTGAACTGCTCCCAATGGCAGAAGAACAGCTCCGGCTAAATGATTGGCAGCTTTTTCGCGTGGATCAGTTGGACGAGATCGCCCCTGTGGTTGTCGATATTCCCGTCGGTGCAAGATTAGATGAGCGAGTTCATGTAGTGCCGTGAAGAATTTACGCTCAGTCGGATGAGAGGTATTAATGAAAATAACCCCACCCCAGTCATCGGTATAAGCTGAAAAACCAGAGATTTGATTTTCTAGAGAATATTCAATTATCTTTAGGCTCTTCGCTTCTAGTAACGCTAAAACGTCTCCGATTGGGGCAAACTCTCCAACACCCAGCCAGTTACGAACCTCTTTAGCAAGGTCTTCTACTACCGTTTCTTCATACTCTTCAATTGGTCGCGAGACGGGCAGAACAGGAACTTCTCCAACCATCTTCTCAATTTGGCTAAAATCTACTGCCTTGCGAGTTAAATGTTCTCTCACAATTGAAGTCAGCGCCAAGGGATCATCTGCTCGAAATAGTAGACTTAGACTGCCTGTGGTTATCGGAGTAATTTTCTGTACTTCGGGTTGCAGCAGCAGATCAGGCGGAACTCCGAAAACTTTTGCCACTTTTGAGAGCTGGATAAGAGAGGGTTGTCGATCACCCCGCTCCCAAGTCGCTATCGTTTGACGAGTGACTCCAACCTGCTCACCCAACTCTTCCTGAGACAAGCCATACTGCTCTCGGTAAGTTCGGAGCGAGTTAACATCTGACATTAGTTTTTTGTGATATTATAATCTGTAATGTTAAGCATAAACGATAACTGCTGTTCTGAAAACCTAATTTGAAGCCGATGGCACTTCCTTACGAAGTCTGAGTTAGTTTGAATAAACGAATAGCCTTACAAGAATTTAGCGTTATTTCGGGCACTCAGTTGGGAAACTTAACGGAGAGCCGATGAGAACTTAGATTACTTGTTAACTTATTCTCATGATTTAGGCTCGTCACCCGCAACCTTGTTGTCTCAAGTTTAGTTACATTGGAGAAGATTTCTATGTTCCAAACGTCACGAACTGATGCAGAGTTTCTGACAGCCTTAGACAGGCTGCTCCAACTCATTTGTCAAAAACTGCAACTCACGAAGACCCAGTATAAGCTTGCTGAGAAACACTATCGTGCAGTAGGACGATGGCTGGAGCAAGAAGGCTCGATTCTGGCTCCCTACCGTCCTATCATTTATCCTCAAGGTTCGCTACCAATGGGCACAACCAACAAGCCGCTAGGTCGTGAAGAGTACGATTTAGACTTTGTTTGTGAACTCCTAATTGGATGGAGGCAAATTAAGCCAGACGATCTTCTGTCGAAGGTGGAGTTCCGCCTACGAGAGCATGAAGACTATCGATCGAGAATTGAACGGAAAAATCGATGCGTCAGTTTAAAGTACGCTCACGATTTCCATCTCGACATCGTTCCAGCGTGTTCAAATGCAGCTTTGGGTCAAGGACAAATCCGAGTTCCTGACCGAGAACTAAAATCTTGGCGTGACAGCAATTCCAAAGGGTATATCGCTTGGTTTGATCGCATTGCTGAAACTTATTCGATTAGTGCTAGGCGTTTGGATCATGCTGAACCTTTGCCTCAACAAGAATCTTTGGAAGAGAAAGCACCACTCAGATGTGCGATTCAGCTTGTAAAACGCTGTCGAGATTTAGCCTTTGTCGGCGAAAAGTCAGATTTAGCGCCTGCAAGCATTCTGCTCAGCACCCTTTGCGCTGAATCCTACCAGGGACAAAAATCTGTCAGTGAAGCAGTCTTTGGAATTTTGCAAGGGATTGTTAGTCGAATTGCAAATACTCAAGGGCGACTCCAAGTGTGGAATCCTGCCAACCAAGTTCCAGAAGATTTAGGGGAGCGATGGGATCGTAATCCTCGTGCTTATCAAGAGTTCGTTCACTGGATCGGAGATTTCTCCCGATTGTGGGAGCAACTGATGAGTACAAGAGGTCATGCTGCAATTGCAGGCATTCTTGCAATTCTATTTGAGGAAAATCTAACTCAAGCTGCCATGCGTGACTCGGCGAACTGGGTTGATCAGGGGCGTTTAGCAGGTCAATTAGGAACTGTTCCAAAAACGGGTGGTTTAACAACTCGCCCTTGTCCGATCGTTGTTCCAAAGAATACGTTCTATGGCGATTAAAGTTACGTTTCCGCCGGAGAAACCCGTGCCAATTCGCGAGCAGATTGCCTTCATGAAGCTGCTTTTTCCGAACTTTCAAACCCGATGGAGAAAAAATCTCGTCACTTGGATTGGAGAAGTTCAGCCGGATGCTTTAAGCGATAGCTATCGCGTGAAGATCACATATGGACTTCAACAGCGCCCGATCGTATCTGTTCTAAAGCCTGCTTTGCAAGCGGACGAACATATTCCTCATCTCTATCGAGATAGTAGTTTGTGTCTGTACCGTCCTAGTAAAGGCGAATGGACTCATAGAAGGCACATTGCTACAACGATCGTTCCTTGGACAGTTCTCTGGTTGTACTACTACGAAATTTGGCAAGCAACGAAGGAATGGCGAGGGGGAGGCGAACATCCTGACCAGACTAACGTTTCAAGGCAGACCAACTTTCAGCACATTCAGGGTCTCTAGCAATCTGCTGAGAAAGAGCAGCTTGTGGTAAGTTAACGTCTGGAGTTTAGCCATAGCGCATCATATCTAGGATGAGCTATGGCTAAATGATTTGCATTCAGTGAGCATCTTATGATGAGTAACAGTGTCGAACAGCTAAGCAGGTTTCAGATCCTTTCGCTAAGCGGGGGCGGTTATCTAGGACTTTATCAAGCGACAATTCTGTGCGAATTGGAAGAAAAAGCTGGAAAACCGATCGCTCAATGCTTCGATCTTTTAGCGGGAACGTCGATCGGTGGAATTATTGCACTAGCTTTAGCATTAGAAGTACCCGCGATCCAAATTCGACAAGCTTTTGAAAAACATGGACAGCACATTTTTTCTAGTCGTTCTGCGCCCAAATCGACGATCGCAAAATTGATTGACTTATCGCGTTTGCTATTTGGAGCTAAGTACCAACAAGAAGGACTTCGGCAAGCATTAAGGGAGTTCATTGATCCTTCGACGCTGATGGGAGACTTAAAGCACCCCATTGTTGTCCCAACGATTAATGTCACAAAAGGCAAGCCCCAGATTTTCAAAACCCCGCACCACATCAGGTTTGAGCGAGACCATCGAGAACTTGTTCATAAAGTGGCATTAGCGACCTCAGCAGCACCAACATTTTTCCCGCTTGCAGAAGTTGGAAATGAATGGTTCACGGATGGTGGGCTGTACGCTAATATGCCAGATTCAGTCGCGCTTCATGAAGCTGAGCATTTCTTGCAGGTTCCAACAGAGCAAATCTCGATTCTAAGTATCGGCACAACCACATCTGACTTCTCCTTTTCGCACAATGTAGGGCGAAATTTAGGAGTTTTAGATTGGTTCTACGATACACGATTAATATCAGCAATCATGTCTTCACAGCAAGCAATGACCGGATATATGTTGCAGCATAAGCTTGCAGAGCGTTATGTTCGCATTGATTCAGTTCAATCAGTGGCTCAAAAACAAGATTTGGGACTAGATATTGCAACGTCAGCCGCTCAATCAACACTCAAAGGATTAGCTTGTGCAGCATTACGCGAAGCTATCTCTAATCCTGAACTTCAAGCCATCCTGAGTCACACCGCTCCAGTTCCTCAGTTTTTCTATGGACGATTTAGAAGTTAATTAGAGTTATGGTTCAAACCCTTCAACGTCATCCCCTCGTTCAGCAATTGATCGAATTTCTGTTCGGTGTTTGCCCAACAGGAAAGCCAGCCACAGCTCGATCAAACAGTCTTTGCACTTCGACTGGATTCGGGAAAGCTCTAGCGTACAGATCAAGTCAAGCAGCGAGATCGACTTCCGTTTCCGGCTTTGCAGTTTTTCCAGCATTGAGACGAGTTCTTTCGTCCAAACTTCAATCTCCCCACCATGTAAGAGGTGCATGAGCGCATTAAAATTCTGCTGCTCTACGTTGCGGTCAGCTTGCGCTGTGCCAGAGGCATCGGGTAACGCATCGAGCAGTGCCGCTGCATCATCGATCATCGCATCGCGAGTCACCTGCACCATCGCGGATTCTGAGATGTAATTCGCGCTCGGAGTGTTGAGCATCGACCACTCCACCTCTGACTGTGAAGGCAAGGGCAGCAGATCAATCGGCTCGATAAACTGCTCGAAATTTACCACCATCGACTGCCGCAGAAAGCGTTGCCTTTGGCACACGCAAAGCGTGACCGAAGAAGTTGATCGGCACAATTGGATCTCTCGATGCACTTGATCGCAATCGTGCCTTCACTTCTTCGATGACACCGATGTACTTTGCTTCTACGATCGTCGCCAGTTGCAGAATTGCATCTGCCGCCACTTCCAGTTGATGTTGACCTCTATTTCCAGTGTACAACTCTATTTAAGTTCCACAAATCAGACCAAATGACCTCGCTACCAACATAGCCAACACTTAGGGAACAAAAATATCAGACTGTTCCCTAAGTTAGCAATTTAGAAAAAGGGCTGATCAGCGGTGAGTTATCCATACGTCTGACTCATAAAACTGCCCGGATTGCTGCAACTCAAATCCGCCTAACACCAACCCTAACCAGACTTCGACCCACGGCACCTGTAGCTGCTGCCAAAGTTCTCGCAATGAAATCGGGTCTTCAGCCTTATAGTCTTGGAGCCATTGATGAATCATCGATGCCCAAGCTTTCACATCTTCGTCACCTGCTAACGATCGCACCATGTCTGCTGCACTTTGTTCTCGCTCCATTTCATCGAGCATCTGCACAATTGCAGCAGGTTCTACTTCACCGACAATTGAATCGGTCGGTGCCAGCTTTACCTTCACAGATCTTCGCCGAGTCGAGCGCGGCTGCTCCACGAACGCATCCAGGTTGACTGCCATCGATTGACGCACCCACGCATCCACCAGTGCCATTTCAATCGTCGGCGCTTCTCGTTCTATTCCAGAATGTGCGGCTTCCCACTCGGAGATTAGTATTGTGGAGCGCAATCGAATAATCTCTGCCATCTGCTCGATCGCCCGTCCTGCGATCTCTAACTGTTGTGCTTGGGGCAAAGGTGCGATCGCATCTTCCAACATCGACCACAACAAATCGAAGTTCACGAACCGAGGCGCTTGCGTTGCCTCGTCGAGTTCCTGCCAAAGTTCGAGGGGTTCAGAAGGCATCTTCTCTCTCTATGATCGTGAATCAGACTGAAACGGAGAAACAATCGGACAATCGCGAATGTGACGATGGATTTTTGCGGCAAACTTATAGAACGGTCTGCCGTCATTGTAGGGCTTGGCAAATTGCTGCGTGAACGCTTCGAGAATTTGCGGAAACAGTGCCGTGACTTTATCCCCGCGCATTCCGAGACACACGATCGGTTCAATTTCCGCTTGCTTTTGCGTCCCTGTCCAGAGTTCGGCTGCGATCGCATGAATCGGGGTATCGTCTCTGAATCGTTCTGGCTGCTCACTGTAGATAATCAGAACAACGGTTGCGATCACAGGCACATTGATCGAGAACCGCGCCACTTCACTGATCGAATCTTGCACTCGTCGTTGTACCACTCGTTTGGCATTCCGATCACTTCTGTGCCGATAATGCGATCGTCGTTTCTTGCAGCGTTCGGCATCCCAACAACCGTCTCCTTCTGCTCCATGCAATTGCTGCGCTTCGTCGGCTGTGAGCGCGGCACAAGCTAAACATTTGCGGTTAATCGATCGAGCCATACCTGCAAATTCATTGAAGACGAATTGAAGACGAATCGAACATCAGAGCGAAATTCTTGAAGTTGGTCGCAGCTAGTGGAGATTGCAGCTTCGAGAATCAATCTCAGAAGAATTACAGAGTCAAATCATTTCTAGCATCTTGATAAACGAACCGAGAATCATCGATTCACAAGATTAGGCTTCCAATAAAGCTTCAAATTCCGCGATCGCATTCGTTGTCACCGCTTCACGCAAGAGCTGATCCAATCGTTCGCTATCCGACACTTGCTCTAATCGCTCGATGATCATCGATGGCACCGGACCGAATCGAGCCTCTAAAACTTGTGCGATCGAGCGCTGTTGCGCTCGCATTTGGGCAAATCGCTCAATGGTCGTTAGATAGGGCATAGCATTTTCAGCTCCAAAGCGACGAATTTCCGCATCAAACGCTCGGTCAAGCTCTGGTGGTAACGTCATCATCAAATCGATGAAGCGATACAACTCCAGAATCGTGTCTTCACTATAGCCCAATCCTTGCATTCCTTGAACCAGTTGCAGTTTCCACAACAGGCGCTCCTCAGCATTTCCCACGGTTGCCTGCGTTTGCAGATGGGCATAAACGACTCTTGCAAATGGGTTGAGACTTTGCGCTAATTCCTGAGTGCGAGTCGCATAGTCAAGCAGCTTGACAATTGGAAATTCGATTCCCACGCGGCACCCCCAGCGGTCGATATGATACGAATTCGGTCGCCAGTTTTGCTCTGCGTTGAAATGACCCCAAAAATCTAGACCACTCCAAAAGCAACAAAGAACCGTTTAAGGAGTAGGATCAAGTGCATGTCAAATCAAGCGAAGAAATATACGCCCCAATTCAAAGCCAAAGTTGTGCTCGAACTGCTGCGTGGAGAAAAGACGCAAACCGAGATCAGTCGAGCACATGGCGTACATCGCAGTGTGTTAACGCGATGGCAAAACGAATTTGTCGAACGATCTCCGTCGGTGTTTGGCGAAGTTGGGCAAGCTTCGGAAGTCGAGTCGCGGATTGCGGATCTCGAACAGATGGTGAGAAAATTGACCATAATGCAGTTAGAGATCGCAAAAAAAGCATCGAGCATCTCAATGACGAAACAAAGTGGCAAATCGTAGTTGAGCTTGAACCGAACTATTCAGTGCGGCAGATTTGTGAAGTGTTATCGATGAATCGGAGCAGCTTGTACTATCAACCTGTTGAGCAAGATCTTGAAGCAGAGACAGAACTGAAAAGCGCGATCGACAAAATTGCAGGTGAGTTTCCCAGTGTAGAGATCGAAACAGATCGAGATCCGGAACTAAATCGATCCCTATGCGCGACCTTCAGCGTTGCGCCTCTACTGGGAAGCCGTCTTCCCCTTGGGTTCCTGCCCCATGTTCCCGTGTAAAAGGGTCACTGACCCCGCCTACATCAGCAGTAAGTAATGACCCTGATGGAGTGCAAGGCACAAAAGCCTGAACCATTCCTAACCTCCAGGAATGTCAGGGCAAGGGAAAGCTGGATAAGGTGAACATCTGTGAATCAACATCAGTTCCGTTATCGACTAACAGGTGAAATGAGGTTGTCACACCTGAACCAAAAGGTACGTGAGCAAACTGAATCACTCGCAAGAGTTTCAGGAGAGGTTTGCTAGTTATAGGAGTAGCGAACAGCAGGTCTCAAGTCTCACCGGAATAGAGTTGGCACCTAAGTCCGAAGCGAAGGTAGAGCGCAGCGAAAAGGGTAAGCCCGATAGATTCTCAAAGCTAGGTCGAACCTTTGAGTAAGTCAACCGTAAGGAAGGCAGAATCATCTAGCGGGTAAAGGAAACGGGAGAAAGCGAAGGCTCTTAGTAACTTAAGAGATAGGGGTTCTAACTTTGCCCCATCCTGAAAGGGAGCAGACTTCCCAATGGTCTCAAACGATAAACCAACGTAAAGGAATTGAACCAGAGTGAAAGATAGATTCAACCTTGAAATCGGAGCAAAGGCACCACTGACGGATTGGACAACCATTCAATGGAAGTTGATCAAAAAGCGGGTGAAAAACCTGAGACAGCGGATTTATCGTGCGACACAGAACCACCAGTGGAATCGGGTGAGAAGCCTGACAAAACTGATGTTACGCAGTTACGCCAACCTGCTGCTATCGGTGCGACGAGTCACACTCGAAAATCAGGGCAAGAAAACGGCTGGGATTGATGGTCAGCGAGCCTTAACACCCGCTGACCGAGTGAAGCTAGTTCATCAGATGCAGGAATATACGATGTGGAAAGTTCGCCCAACTAAACGGGTTTATATTCCGAAATCGAACGGAAAACAAAGACCGCTCGGAATTCCTGCTCTGCAAGATCGCGTCGCCCAAGCAATGGTCAAAAATGCACTCGAACCGAGTTGGGAAGCTCGATTTGAAGCCAACAGCTATGGGTTTCGCCCCGGAAGAGGATGTCACGATGCTCTAGTGCAATGCCACAATCGGTTTAGCAGAGCGCGGGATAGCTGGATTCTTGATGCGGATATTCAGGGTGCGTTTGACAACATCAGCCATGAATCGATTCTGAATGCTATTGGAGCAACACCAGGCAGAGAATTGATCAAACAATGGCTGAAAGCAGGGTATGTAGAATCCGAAGTCTTCTACCCAACCGTAAAGGGCACACCGCAAGGGGGAATATGTTCGCCACTTTTGGCAAACATTGCTCTGACCGGATTAGAAGACCTTTTATCTCAATACCAAAAATCTAAGCCTGCTCCGTTCTTTGATAAAGGTCGGGGAAAAGTCAGAAACAGAACGAGAAAGTCTAACGCATACGGTTATATTCGCTATGCAGATGACATGCTGGTAACTGCAACGACGAGGAAAGATATTGAGAAGATTGTCCCGGTGATCCAGCAATGGTTAGCGGAAAGAGGGTTAGAACTGAATCCAGAAAAGACAACCATCAGAAATATCAATGATGGCGTGAATTTTCTAGGAGTGACTTTTCGGCAATTCAAAGGTAAAACTTTGGGAATGCCTGAAAAACAAAAGGTTCTCAACAAGTTGAAGGAGATCAGAACCTGGCTGAAAAATCATAAACAAGTCAGTCCGGAGACGGTCATCAACTACCTCAATCCCATCATTCGGGGGTTTGGAAACTACTACCGCATTGGCAGCAGCAAACAGGTCTTGTCCTACTTTGACAAACAAGTCTGGCAAGCACTCTGGCGTTGGGCAAAACGAAGACACCCGAACAAAGGTCGAAAATGGGTCAAGGAAAAATACTTCCGCACTCATCAAAACCGAACATGGGCGTTCTTCGCACGAACACGCAATCGACGGGGAGAGACGACCTTCATCTACTTATTTCGAGCAGCATCGATTCCCATCGAGCGGCACGTTAAGGTTGAAGGCATTGCTTCTCCAGACGACCCCAGCTTAAACGACTACTGGATGAAACGCTTGACCAAGTTCGGCAAGATCCGGTGGGAGAATGGCTCGAAACTGAGGAAAGTGGCAGAAAACCAGCAATGGCAATGCCCCCTCTGTGGAGAGCATCTGTTCAATGGGGAAGCACTGCATACCCACCATCGCAAAGCTGTGAAAGTAGGCGGCACGGATTCGATCGACAATCTTGTGCATTTGCACGTCGCCTGCCACAAACATCTTCATGCAGGTGGAGTTCTGTGAAGTATGAGGCTTGAGCGGCTTGATGCGAAAGTATCACGAGTCGTTCTGAGGGGAGGGAGACAGGGCGACCTGTTCTCTCTTACCCGACCCTTGATCGAAACTTTAACATTTCAGTCTCTGATTGCTACAACTCTCAGCAAACAAGCTTTTTAACCCATATTCACGGCTTTAACGTGGTTGAAGTTAACCCGCTCGAAATGCCCATTCTTGCGGGCTGACGAGATAGTTTTAGATCCAGGTTGAGCATAGCACTCTTTCTTAAATCCTCACTGCGTGAGCGTTTCCAGATGTAGCTCAATTCAAAAAACGCATCAATGCAGCGTAGCCCTATCTCAAACTCTATCTGTCCGTTTCTAAGTCTATCTTGAACCCTATCTTTCTCTATCCCGGTTACGATTCTCGGTTAGTGCCGCTTCATAGGGTGTTCGTCAGTTCCATCAGGCCGAATCCTGCTCGTCTTTTCGCACAACCTTGATGCCCACCTCACTGTAGAAATCGTCGTGCTTGCGCCGCAGTTCATAGGGATGGTCGCCCAGCAGCAGCGCCAGCCGAATTGCACTGGCTGGAAGATCCAATGCCTCAACCAACGCTGAGAATGACGTTGTTTCTTGAGGACGGGATTCTAAATGGGCGCTCAATTGTGCTGACCATCTTTCTACGTCTTCTTCATGCGACAGGAGATCATGTTGAACTCAGGGTCTCTCTAGCGGTTTCCCGCAACCGAGCCACATCTCGCATCGGTGGTACACCGAAGAGCCGTTTGTACTCCCGATTGAAGTGCGAAGCGTCGTCATACCCGACTCGGTAAGCTGCACTAGTCGCGTCCAGGTTTTCCCCCAGCATAAGGCGACGAGCCTCCTGAAGCCGTAGTTGCTTCTGGAACTGCAAAGGACTCATCGCCGTAACCGACTTGAAGTGATGATGGAAGCCCGAAACACTCATGCCTAACTCCCGTGCGATCGCTTCAATCCGTAGCGGCAGGTTAAAGTCTTGACGCAGCCGATCAACAGCCTTAGCAATGTGGTGGGTGTAGCCACCGAGAACGGCAATCTGACGCAGCCGATTTCCTTGCTCTCCCATTAGGAGTCGGTAGAGAATCTCCCGCTTAATCAGGGGTACGAGCACATGCGCTTCAGCCGGGGAATCTATTAGCCTGACGAGCCGTACAGCAGCATCCAACAGGTCTGCATCTAATGGACTCACATCGATGGCTTTGACACTCACCCCCCTTTGTCCTGAAGGATAGCCCGCCTCAACCATGACTGAACCAACCAGAGTGGGGTCGAGATCGAGACGAAGACCCAAGTACGGTTTCTCCTGGGTTGCTTCTAGAATTCGGCTGGCAATCGGCAGTTCGACTGTCCCCAGCAAATAATGCATTGGGTCGTACTGGTAGCGATCGCTGCCCAAAAGCACTTCTTTGCTGCCCTGAGCAATCACACAAAAGGAAGGAATCGAGACACTATGCAGGCACTCCGAAGGGAAGGAGGTGCGATAGAAGTGCAATCCTTTCAGCGGTTCGATAACGCCATCGTGACGAATCGCCCGTGCCATTCGCTCGGTCAGTTCCTCCCGGTTGGCTTGCGATCGGTCTGCCTCGCGCTTTGCCTGAGGGTCATTCATCAAAGCTCTACCAGACTTTTCACTCGTTCTTGCAGCGTTCATTTCTTATACTCGTTCCAAATAGATTTATAGACACATCAAGGTCTAGAAAGGGTTTGGCAGTTAAGCCTGTATAGAATCTAGCGTGGCTTGAATCGAAGTTGGTGCAAGTTTGCAGGATTGTACAACCATCCTAGACAATCATCCTATTGCTTGCTTTCCAGGATGCCTAGAATGAGGTTAAAGCAATGAAACGTGATTCCGGCTTCTTATAATCGTCTGGATTTCTCTTCAAGAGAACACTCAGGTTTGTTTGGTCAAGCGCTTCTCAGAATTGCACGAGAAGCATCCTCAAATCCACGGCAGGCATTGGTCGCTGTGGGAAAGCTTTGCGTGATAAAGCATCAACATGGAGAACTCAATGAAACACCGCGTTCTAATACCAACCCTCTTGATGAGTGCAATCTGCACAACAGCAGCATTTGCGATCGACAAAACACCCGTCTCGCGTCAGAGCGCTCAAGCACCCGTGCAACAGTCCGCTGTGGTCGAGGGAGCAAACAATTTCTACAAAAGCGACAAGGTGAACATGCAGAAGATTACGTTCAGAAACCAATACAACATGCAGGTTGCCGGGAATCTCTTCATTCCCAAAGACTTAGATCAGAACACCCAGAATCCGGCAATCATTGTTGGGCACCCAATGGGCGCAGTCAAAGAACAGAGTTCAAATCTATATGCCCAAAAGCTGGCTGAGCAGGGATTCGTTACCTTGTCCCTCGATTTGTCCTTCTGGGGCGAGAGTGAGGGGCAGCCTCGCAACGTTGTTTCGCCGGATATTTATGCCGAGGATTTCAGTGCTGCGGTCGATTTTCTGGGCACCCGACCCTTCGTTGACCGGAATCGGATTGGCGCGCTTGGGATTTGCGGCAGCGGCAGCTTCGTGATCAGCGCCGCCAAGATCGATCCACGCATGAAAGCCATTGCGACGGTCAGCATGTATGACATGGGTGCAGCCAATCGTAACGGGCTGAGGCATTCTACGACCCTTGAGCAGAGAAAGCAAGCGATCGCAGCGGCAGCCCAGCAACGCTATGCGGAGTTCACGGGCGGCGAGACCCAATACACAGGCGGAACCGTGCATCAACTAAATGAGAACTCCACTGCCATCGAGCGTGAGTTCTATGACTTCTATCGCACTCCCAGGGGCGAATACACCCCCAAAGGTTCGTTGCCGAAACTGACAACACATCCGACACTGACCAGCAACGTCAAATTCATGAATTTCTACCCGTTCGATGACATTGAGACGATTTCGCCTCGTCCCATGCTGTTCATCACGGGTGACAATGCCCATTCGAGGGAGTTCAGCGAAGATGCCTACAAGCGTGCAGCCGAGCCGAAGGATCTCTACATCGTTCCGAACGCGGGACATGTCGATTTGTACGATCGGGTGAACCTGATCCCGTGGGATAAGCTTGTGTCCTTTTTTAATCAGCATCTCGGTCGGTAAGCGAACTAGCAGGAGAAACCATACTACCCAACTCGAATGGAAACTTCACAGGCAAGGTGGCTTTTGTCACCAGAGCAGCAAACGGCATTGGTCGAGCTACAGCGCTAAAGCCTTCAGGTTTGATTGAGCAAGGATTTGCTGATTGACAACTCGAACGGTAGAAAGGCTAACCTTGCTGCTTAACAATTTTCATCCCTGCTTATAGAGGAAGCAGCCAGTACTCAATCTCTACGATTGGACAGCAGCCCGTGTGGGATCAAGTAACCCAATTCAGACAATGGACATCAAACGAAGTGGCTCACAGCCTTCTGCCAAAGGATCAACCGAATATTTCACGGGCACGGTTCGCATTGATCCCCTATTCGAGGCGCATGATCCAGCCCGCACGTCCGGTTCCAGTGTCACGTTTGAGCCTGGTGCTCGAACGGCGTGGCACACCCACCCGTTGGGACAGACCTTGATCGTGACAGCGGGTTGCGGTCTAGTACAGCGATGGGGTGGAGCGATCGAGCAAATTCGACCCGGAGACGCGATTCAGTTTGCGCCGGGTGAGAAGCATTGGCATGGTGCCACACCTACGACAGCCATGACGCACATCGCCATTCAGGAAGCACTCGACGGTAAGGCGGTGGATTGGATGGAACAGGTCAGCGACGAGCAGTATGAAGGAAAATCCTAATGCTTCTCAGAAGGTTCTCTACCCAGGGAAAAAACTACCAGAAGAGGCTGCTAATTTGGGTTTTTGCTCTAGCGATGTCTCTAAGTTACTCAGCCTGCCATGCCGATAACAGGATGCCGAGCAGTGCCGCATCGAAGCTGCCGACTGAACTATCAACCCCGCAAGCAAACAGCATGAAGATCAACATCAAGGTCGGAAACCAAGTTGTGACAGCTACCTTGATCGACAGCAAAACGACGCAGGATTTTGTTTCCCTGCTGCCGTTAACGCTGACGTTAGAAGATTACGCGAAGACCGAAAAAATTAGTAATTTGCCCAAAAGATTATCGACAGAAGATGCACCCCCAGGCAGTGATCCATCTGTTGGAGATATTGCTTATTACGCTCCCTGGGGGAACTTGGCGATCTATTACCGAGATTTTGGATACTCAGACGGACTCGTGATCCTCGGAAAAATAGACGGTGACATCAAGGCATTGAATGTGCCTGGCTCTGTAGAAGCGATGATCGAGCGAATTCAGTAGAAACCGTTAAAGGAGATAGAAATGAAATTGCTTGCGACCGCGATCGTGTCATCTTCTCTGCTGGCTTTGGGTTTCGCTCCGGTGGAACAAGCACAAGCCCCGTCGAATAACACACCAATCGTAGAGGTGAGGCGAAACGGCTCGCAGCCCTCCACGAAAGGACTTGCCGAAAACTTTACAGGGGTTGTCCGCATCGACCCGTTGTTCGCAGCACGCGATCCAGCCCGCACATCTGGCGCAAATGTAACGTTCGAGCCGAATGCGCGAACCGCGTGGCATACCCATCCGTTAGGGCAGACGCTGATTGTGGCGGCTGGCTCCGGATATGTCCAGCAATTGGGCAGACCCATTCAGGAAATTAGACCCGGTGATGTGGTGCAAATTCCGCCAGGAGTGAAACACTGGCACGGTGCCACACTGACGACAGCCATGACGCACATTGCCCTTCAGGAAGCACTTGATGGCAAGAATGTGGACTGGATGGAACAGGTCAGCGACGACCAATATCGCCCTTGATCTCCGTGCTCGAAATTCTTGGGCATCGAGATGCACGTCCTTGGCTCCACCACCCAGCAATAAATCGTAGAAATCCCGGTAAAGACTTTCCGAATTAGCAACACAAGGAGTAGAAAATGACAACGAACGAGAATGGAAACTACATAGGAAAGGTTGCGTTTGTAACCGGAGCAGCGAACGGCATCGGTCGAGCGACAGCACTGGCATTTGCCCGTAAGGGTGCTGATGTGGTGGTCGCTGACGTTTCAGAACAGAGCAATCAAGAAACGGCACAGATGATCGAAGAACTCGGCGGACGATCGCTCGCTATTAAATGCAACGTAGCGCAAGCCGAAGACGTGAAGGCGGCTCTGGACAAGACGATCGAAACCTTTGGGCGGCTGGACTTTGCCTTTAATAACGCTGGTGTGGAGCAGAAGAATGCAGCAACAGCGGAAATCGAAGAGCAAGAGTGGGATCGGATCGTAGACACCGACCTGCGCGGCGTTTTTCTGTGCATGAAGTATGAAATCCCGCTGCTCCTCAAGCAAGGTGGCGGCGCGATCGTCAACACATCTTCAGGTGCCGGGGTCATCGGCATCAAGGGTGGAGCTGCATACACCGCCGCCAAACATGGCGTGGTTGGACTCACCAAGTCGGCGGCTCTTGACTACGCCTCGCAGAACATCCGCGTTAATGCCGTTGCCCCTGGTTATATTGATACCCCGATGATGGGGCGCTTCACTGGCGGCACTGCTGAAGGACGCGAACAGGTGATCGCAGAGGAGCCGATCGGACGGATGGGGCAGCCCGAAGAGATCGCCAATGCTGTCGTCTGGTTGTGTTCGGACGCGGCTGCCTTCGTCGTCGGACACGCCTTGGTCGTCGATGGCGGTCAAACGGTGTAGTGATGGTCGGAGCAGAGAACTTAATAGTTACTCAACAAACAGAGGAATCAGATGATTAAAGACAAAGTTGTGATTATTACTGGCGCATCATCAGGCATTGGTGAAGCAACTGCAAAATTGCTTGCCAGCGAAAGCGCTAAAGTCGTACTAGGTGCGCGTCGTGAAGACCAACTAAGACAACTGGTTGATGAAATTCAAAGCGCTGGCGGACAAGCAGCATATCAAGTGATGGATGTGGTGAACCCATCAGATAACACTGCGATCGTTAAGCTTGCTCAGGAAACCTTTGGTGGCGTTGATGTTATTTTCTTGAACGCTGGTATCATGCCAAATTCTCCACTGTCTGCCTTGAAAACCGATGAATGGAATCGAACCGTGGATATCAATATCAAGGGTGTCCTCAATGGTATCGCTGCGGTGTTGCCAACGTTTATTAGTCAAAAGTCTGGGCATGTGATCGCCACTTCATCGGTGGCTGGATTAAAAGCTTATCCAGGAGGTGCAGTGTATGGTGGGACGAAATGGTTCGTGCGCGATTTCATGGAAGTTCTCCGCCTAGAGTCGGCTGAAGAGGGAACGAACATTCGGACTGCGACCCTTTATCCTGCTGCCATCAACACTGAGTTGTTAGGTCAGATTACCAATCAGGATATGGCTGAACAAATGACAGCCTTGTATCAGCAATATGGCATCTCACCGGATCGGGTCGCCAAGCTGGTGGCGTTTGCGATCGACCAGCCAGAAGACACAAACGTGAACGAATTTACAATTGGACCCACCCCGCAGCCTTGGTAAGGATGAAGACGCGCTCCGTCTTGGTGCTGATGAGTTGCCGTTTCCCACAATCAAGATGAGATGCAGCTGCACAGCAACCAAGGTGGAACCTCCCACAGCTACCTGATGGAGCAAAACAATGCAAAAACGCAAACTTGGAAACAGCAACTTAGAAGTTTCGGCAATTGGCTTGGGCTGTATGGGCATGAGCTTTTCCTATGGTCCGCCCAAAGACAAGCAGGAGATGACTAATCTGCTTCATGCGGCTGTTGATCGCGGCATTACATTTTTTGACACCGCTGAAGTTTACGGTCCGTACTTGAATGAGCAACTGGTAGGTGAAGCCCTTGCTCCCTTCCGCAACCAAGTAGTAATTGCCACCAAATTCGGATTCGACCTCAGTCCTGATAAAGATCCTCGTGGAATGGCGGGTTCACCCGGACTCAATAGCCAACCGGAACACATTAAGGCAGCCGTGGAAGGCTCGCTCAAGCGCCTCAAGGTAGAGGCGATCGACCTGCTCTATCAGCATCGGGTTGACCCGAACGTGCCCATTGAAGACGTGGCAGGAGCAGTCAAGGAGCTAATTCAGGCAGGCAAGGTAAAACACTTTGGACTCTCGGAAGCAGGTGTGCAAACCATCCGTCGCGCCCATGCCGTTCAGCCAGTCACCGCGCTGCAAAGCGAATACTCGCTGTGGTGGAGAAAGCCTGAAGCAGAAGTAATCCCGACCCTTGAAGAACTTGGAATCGGTTTGGTTCCTTATAGCCCACTGGGTAAGGGCTTTCTCACAGGTGCGATCGACACAAACGCAACCTTCGATAGTTCCGACTTCCGCAGCACCCTGCCGCGCTTCACATCAGACGCGCTCAAAGCAAATCAGAGCCTGATTAATCTGCTCAACAACATCGCGCAACGAAAGCAGGCGACTCCGGCTCAGATGGCGCTTGCGTGGCTCCTAACTCAGAAGCCGTGGATAGTTCCGATTCCAGGAACTACGAAACTGCATCGCCTAGAGGAGAACATTGGGGCAGTGTCAGTCGAACTCACGCCCACCGATCTGCGGGACATTGATGATGCCGCTGCCAAAATCACGGTGCAAGGGGCAAGATACCCCGAAAAGTTGGAGCAACTGACAGGTCGCTGAAGCTGATTGCAGGATTTGGGTCTAGCATAACTGCCCCTCAGACCAGATCATCCTGACAGATTGAGCCGAATGGCAACGGTCAGCCCTGAACCATAGCAGGCTTGCTAACTGCTACGGAAAAAAGCACAGCTTGGAGAGAAACGATGCAAAAGGTTGTCTTAAATAATGGTGTCGAAATGCCCATTTTAGGGTTCGGTGTTTTCCAGGTACCTGATGCTGAAGAGTGTGAAAGAAGCGTGTATGAAGCAATACAGGTTGGCTATCGCTTGATTGATACCGCCGCTGCCTATCAAAACGAAGAAGCCGTTGGCAAAGCGATTGCAAGAAGTGGTATCGCCAGGGAAGAGATCTTTATCACCACAAAGCTTTGGATTCAGGATGCTGGCTACGAAAAGGCAAAAAAGGCTTTTGAACGATCGCTCAAGAAACTGCAATTGGATTATCTAGATCTCTATCTTATTCATCAACCCTTTGGGGATGTCTACGGTTCCTGGCGAGCAATGGAAGAATTGCATCAAGCAGGCGAGATTCGAGCGATCGGGGTGAGCAACTTCCAAGCGGATCGAATCATGGATCTGATGGTTTTCAACGAAGTGGTTCCTGCGGTCAATCAGCTCGAAACCCATCCCTTCAATCAGCAAATTGAAACCCAGAAATTTTTACAGGAAAACAAAGTTCAGATTGAATCCTGGGGACCGTTTGCTGAAGGCAAGCACAACATTTTCCACAACGAACTCCTACTTTCGATTGCTGGGAAATATCAGAAGACGGTTGCCCAAGTGATTCTGCGCTGGCTAGTCCAAAGAGAAGTCGTTGCGATTCCAAAATCCGTTCGGAAGGAAAGAATTGCTGAAAACTTCAACATTTTCGATTTTGAACTGAGCGCTGAAGATATGAATACGATCGCAACGCTGGATACGAAGAAGAGCAGCTTCCTCGACCATCGCGATCCGGAGATCGTGAAATGGTTGGCTACCCTACACTAAAGCCGGATCAAGAAATGATGCAAGGACTCCAGCCGAAAGCGATCGCATCGAAAGCACAGAAACGACTCGTCGCAACTGTTCGCATCAAGGAGCAGAATCTTGAAGTTACTCTCTCGTCAAATGACTACGCTAAAACCTACACTGTCCTTGCTGGATGCGATCGCACTAATCGTCGGCTTAGTGATCGGTGCAGGGATCTTTGAAACACCTGCATTAGTGGCTGCGAACGCGGGCAGTGCAACTGTTGCACTCCTCACCTGGGTTCTAGGTGGAGTCCTATCGTTGATTGGGGCACTTTGCTATGCTGAACTGGCGACCGCCTACCCCCATCCCGGCGGCAACTACTATTACCTGAGACGTGCATTTGGCAGGGCGATCGCGTTTCTATTCGCTTGGACGCGGCTGAGTGTGATTCAAACCGGGTCGATCGCATTGTTAGCGTTTGTATTCGGCGACTATGCTTCGCAACTTTGGCGGCTCGGCACTTATTCTGCTTCGATCTATGCTGCGATCGCGATTGTTATTTTCACCGGATTAAATATTCTGGGCGTTCAACAAGGCAAGTGGGTGCAGAATGTTTTAGCCGTAGCTCAAGTCGCTGGGCTGTTAATCGTATCCGGGATTGGTCTTGCCTTCTCATTTGGAGCAACTTCGGGGGTTCCGATTGATCCCGCAACTTACACCTCTGTTCAAGCGTCGATCACCGCTCAAGCCAGCCTTCCCGCTTCTAGCAATCTTGGGATTATTCTGGTCTTTGTGTTGCTGACTTATGGCGGTTGGAACGAAGCAGCCTACATTTCGACAGAAGTGCGAAACGGACAGCGCAACATTGTTCTTGCTCTGGTTTGGAGCATTGCAATCATCACAGGGGTCTACCTGTTGATTAACTGGGCATTAGTTCGAGAATTAGGATTGGTTCGGATGGCAGCATCGGAGGCAGTCGTGGCTGAGTTGATGCGATCGACGGTCGGGATTGTTGGGGTGGTCTTGATCAGTGGATTAGTCGCGATCGCAACCCTTTGCTCGATCAATGCCACCATTTTTACAGGCGCTCGAACGAACTATGCACTAGGGCGGGACTTCTCAATTTTTTCCCTGCTGGGACGCGGACGCGAAAGTAATCCGACCAATGCACTGCTGGTACAAAGTGCAATTGCCCTGTTGCTAGTCCTTGTCGGGAGTATCACCCGACAAGGATTCGAGACAATGGTAGACTACACGGCTCCTGCGTTTTGGTTCTTCTTTTTACTCAGCGGCATCTCGCTGTTTGTCCTACGCAGGCGCGAACCGGATGTTGAGCGTTCATTTAAAGTTCCGTTGTATCCCCTGACTCCACTTTTATTTTGCGGAATTTGTCTCTATATGCTGCAAGCCAGTTTAGCTTATACCGGATGGGGCGGTTTACTTGGGGTGGTTGTGCTTTTGCTGGGATTACCTTTGCTGTGGTGGACGAATCGAACTTCATCGAGTCAACGTTAGAAATCTGGAGAATAGTTATGATTTCACTGTACCGAGCGATCGTGATCTGCGCGATCAGTATCAGTCTCATCAGTACTGGCTGTAGTAGCCGCACTAGCGATGCAACGGTTGAATCTGCTCCGGCTGAAGCACAATCGCCTCCTGTCCAGTCTCCACCGTTACGTTCGCCCGATGTGGTGTATGTGCCAACTCCACCCCAAGTCGTTGAGCGCATGTTAGCAATCGCCAACGTCAATCAAAACGATGTGCTGTATGACTTAGGGAGCGGCGATGGACGCATTCCGATTACGGCGGTGCAACAACGGGGGGTACGCCGTGCAGTGGGAATTGATATCAATCCGGAGCGAATCAGCGAAGCAAATGCGAATGCCCAACAAGCAGGCGTAACTGACCGCGTTCGCTTCCTCAATCAAGATCTCTTTCAAAGCAATTTTAGTGACGCAACGGTCGTCACGCTGTACTTGCTACCCGAATTAAATGTCAAACTTCGACCCCAGCTATTGAGTCAATTGAAACCTGGAACGCGGATTGTCTCCCACGATTTTGATATGGGCGAGTGGAAACCCGAACAAACAGCACAAGTAGAAGTGGATGGACGAACTCACAATGTCTACTTTTGGACTGTGCCTGCAAACCCACCTGCTAACTTACGTTAGGAAAATTTGTTCGAGAAAACCTTGGTGTGAATAAACTCAACTCCTAATGCAAGACATTTTCATTCAATATATTTGCCTGATCTTGATTATTCTCGGACTGGTCATGCTCGCGAATAAGCTGCAATTGGCTTACCCGATCGTGCTTGTATTGGGTGGACTCGCGCTGAGTTTCGTTGCTCCGTTTTCAAATATCACCATTAATCCAGAGCTAGTTTTCCTTATTTTTCTCCCGCCCTTGCTCTATGAGGCAGCGTGGCAAGTCTCGTGGAAAGAATTCTGGAAATGGCGAGGGCTGATCATCGGGTTTGCGTTTCCGATCGTCCTCTTAACTTCGTGCGTAATCGCAATCGTCTCTAGTGCAATTATTCCCGGTTTTACTTTAGCGCTGGGCTTTTTGTTGGGTGGCATTGTCTCACCCCCTGATGCTGTTTCCGCAACGACAATCATGCGGCGGGTCAGCGTGCCGAAATCGCTCGTCAGCATTGTCGAAGGCGAAAGTCTACTGAATGATGCCTCGTCGCTGATCGTGTTTCGCTTCGCATTAGCGGCAGTCCTCACCGGACAGTTCCAATTTCAAGCCGCAGCCGTTAACTTCGTCGCTGTTATTCTCATCGGAATCCTGAGCGGACTCGTGGTTGGCTTGATTTTCTACGGCATTCATCGCTTATTACCGACAACGCCTAGTATCGAAATCGTCTTAACACTGGTCACGCCCTACTGTCTGTATTACTTTGCTGAACACTTTCATGTTTCGGGCGTGCTAGCGGTCGTTAGTGGTGGACTGCTCTTATCGAGCAAGCGCAATAGTTTACTGAGCTACCGGAGCCGGATTGAAGGCGTGAATGTATGGACGAATCTAGTCTTTGTCTTGAATGGGTTGATTTTTCTGCTCATCGGACTCGAATTGCCGTTTGTCACTCAGCAGCTTGGCAACATTAGTTTAGGCAGTGCTGTTGGGTATGGATTGATCATCGCGATCGTGCTGATCGCAACCCGGCTGCTTTGCACGTTAGGAACTTCTGTTTGGATGAGAGTGATGAGCCGTTTTATCCCGGTGTCAGACCCGAATCCGGGATGGCGAGGTCCGCTGATTTTTGGCTGGGCGGGAATGCGCGGCGTGGTATCGCTCGCATCCGCGCTTTCCGTCCCGATACTAACTGAAGTAGGACAGCCGTTTCCCTACCGTGAACTCATTCTCTTCATCACGTTCATCGTCATTCTCATTACTCTAGTATTTCAAGGATTAACGCTGCCCTGGCTGATCCGCAAAGTCCATCTCAGAGATCGCTTCACTCTTATCCCTCAACAACAGCAGGAGATCATCATTCAGAAGAAAATCGCACTGGCTTCGCTTCGATTTTTGGAAGAAAAGTATGGTGCAGAGCGATCGCGAAACGAACACTTGGATAATTTGTTCTCGAAGCTCGAAATTGATCTGAAGTTTTTCGATCGGCAACTCGCAGAATCAAATTTTGCATGGCAGAACTCATTAACAGGCTACCAATCGATTTACCTGAAAGTGCTGGAGCGACGACGCGAGTTACTGAACAAAATGAATCGCCGTGCCGAGTTTGACGAGGAGTTGATCAGGAAGTATCTTTTATTAACCGATGTGGAAGAATTCAAAGTTCGGGAGATAGGGGCACAGGAATCCGATACCGAGTAAGGAGAAATGATAAGGGGTTGGAAGCAACGCCTGAAGTCGAAGAAATTGACCTCGAAGTGTAATGCACTAATGGAAGTGTATTGCACTAATGTATGAGGAGGACATAGAAGCGTAGGCAAGGCGATTTCAGCGTATTTTGGAAGTGGCTGAAGTAGAGTTGGTTTCTTTATAGACGTTTGGGCAATCGATCAACTTGCCGTGGATTGAAGTGTGGATAGGGCTGTTACTCGGTGGCGATCAATTAGAAGACCAAGGAACGGACTGCTATGCTGGCGAGATTTAGGGTCATCATCGACTGTCAGTTCCGAAAGAGCCTGAGTGCTGAATGAAACGAATGATAAGCTTAGATCGATTTAGATTCGGATCTGGATCTATTTCGACATCATCTGATGAAATACTTGCGGTGCAATGATTGCAACATTTATGAATGGAACAGTTCTAAAATCTTGAGCTTCTAAAACCAGCTCACAATTGAGGTTCTAAAAACGATAAATCAAAATAGATCTGGATCTCGATTTGTTTCGATCTCCACAACCAACTTATCGACAAACCGCTTGCCTACCTCAGCATCTCTCACCACTTGCTGAAACTCGGAATCTAAAAATTCACAACCGTGCTGCCAATCCACTTCGATGTGAATGTTTGGAAAGAAAAAGGCAAGAAATTGCTCGAAGTAGCGTTCAAGCGCCTCTTTCCAAGATGCGTCGTAATTGGCGGGTGGAGATGAAGTCATGATGGAAAAGTCGAACAAATGTTCTGTATTCTACCGCAGTTCGCCGGATTGCATTCAAGATTAAAGTCAGAAGACCTGATCTAAATCCCCTCAAACTGAGAAATATAACGATATTGCCTTAGTAATACATTTGTACTAAAATTTCTTATTGTTTTGTATAGTCAGACTTTAGTCAGACCGAGATATTGGGTACATATCTTACACGATGGTCATGGTACATTTGATTTGTAAGCATTAGGTGAGCCAGACGAGAGGCGGTATGACAGCAGATTTTAATCCCTTAATTCGGATGGTGGTTGCCAATTCAGAAGCGCGAGCATTCGTACCAATCAGCGCTCGAAAAGTCGATGGGGCAGAGCGATCGCGGGTTGAAGTCCCAGATTTACGTCTGGAGCGGATCAAGGAGTTTTTGCAAGCGAGTAATCTTGCTCCCAATAGTCAAAAAGCTTATCGCATCGAGCTAGAACGATTTATCGCTTGGAGCAGCAAAGCATGGATCGATGTGACACCAAGAGAGATTGCTCAGTTCAAGCGATATTTGATCGAAGATTGTACGACTCGACAGGGAAAACCTCTGTCTCCGGCTGCGATTAATCAGGCACTGACTGCACTCAAAAGCTTTTACCGCTGGTTTCAATTGGCGGGCTATATGGACATTACTGCGGTGTTACCGACTGCTGCGGTGAAGTTTCAAAAGTTGGGCAAACCCTTGCCCCGGCATTTGAGTAAGGAACAGATGGAAGCGATTTCACAGGCGATCGCACAAGAGCTTTCCGGCGATGAAGAAGTGAATTGGCGCGATCGAGCGTTGTTAGCGGTGCTAACGCATGGGTTAAGAGCTGAAGATGTGGCGCAATTGAACGTTGGGAATTACGACGGCACGCGACTGCGATTCGTGAGGAAAAAGGATGGCGAGGAAGCGATCGTTCCCATTCGGCAAGCGGCGCGAGAACAGATTCAGGCTTATCTAGAGCGCAGAAGAGGGCAGCGCGAAGTTTTGAGCGATGACAGTCCAATGTTTTTGTCCTACGATTTCCACCATCGCGGGAAACGCCTCGGCTATCAAGGCATTTACTACTTTGCCAAACAGCGGTTAGGGGAAGCAACAGGGATTGAGAACTTGACTCCTCATCGGTTTCGCCATACTTATGCCTCAGAGTTAGTGGAATTGGGTATTGACTCGCTACTGGCGCGGACGCTCACTGGGCATCGCTCTGAGAAGGTGTTTGAACGCTATATTCAGGGCAAACGGTTAGCAGCAGCGGAATCTGCTTTTTATCAAGCAGTTGGGGAGAAAGCGCCGGACGTGGAACTGCTGGAGAGATAATGTTTGTCGTGGAGAGATTTGGGGTCGCAATCGACTTCCGACTTCAGTCGAGTTAGAACTTTGAACAAAATAACGGATAGGGTTTGGACACGCTTCGCGCGAGCCAGAGGCAACGAAATAGATCCGGAGCTGGATCTATTTCGACACTTTCGGGTAAAATGCTTACACAGTAAGACTTACAGCTTCTACGAGTGTAACAAATCCAAAATCTCGAACTTTTGAAACTGGCTCAGAGCAAAGGTCCCAAAAACAGTTAATCGAGATAGATCCGGATCTCGATTTGAATCAAAATCCACACGCTCTATTGTCTTTAGAAAATACTGCTCTGCATCGGTCAGATAATCTTCAGAAGAAGTATTCTCAAGCAATCCTTCATCTATAACTTAACGAATTTCTGAACTGTCTATTAGGACAAACAGATTTAGGCACAACTCGCCGTACTCCATCCCAGTGCAGCAAGGCTCTCTTTAAGCTATTGACATCTTGATTTCGATGTAAGGATAATAAAGCGCTTTTCCGAATTGGGAGGCTTGTGGGGTACTTATAAGGGAGTGAAGCAATGATTAATAGAGACAATATCTAAAAACAGCAGTGTTGACAATGGCTCATTATTGCATCAGCATTAATTTTCCCTGCATATCACTCTTGATTGATTGAATATAATTTGCTCAAGTTGCATAATTCACCGATTGGATAAATGCACCTTAGGCAATGGTAAGTCCTCGACTTGTAGCACAGTTCAACGAACATTTGATGCGCGAAAAAAGTGATCAATGAGTGCTATTAGATACGACTGTAGGGCGAATCTTAGGCACATTAAGAACTTTTTCGGTTGAATGATGCGGAAAGCTTTGCTTAGCCGAAGGCACCGCGCTACATCGACTTTGATCCCACACTGGAAATCGATCTACCGAAACTGCCCGAACCCGAAGCGAGAAATTTCTCGGACAAAGCAGTTGAAGAAATCCTGGCAGCGGTACTTTTAGAAATAACTCTATCAGAGCGAAACTTGGCGATTCTGCTGCTCCTGCTGTATGGATTGCGAGCTAGTGAGGTGTGCAAGCTGAACATGGAGGATTATATTGATCGCACTCGATTACGAATTCGTAAAGCAAAATCAGATAGCAAAAGGACAATTCCGCTTAATCAGGAAGCGCGAGAAGTCCTCGATCAATATCTGGAATGGTGTGAGGCGCAAGGACAAGAATAAGTCCTGAAAATCCGATGCTTGTGTCTTACTCGCCTCAGAATGCAGGAGCGCGACTCACGTATGGAGGCATTCTTACCCTGGTGGACAGATTGCGTCATCGCACTGGCATTGACTTCACATCTGACCAAGGAAGGCATACCTTCGGGACAAATCATGTTTTGATAGGCATGAACCCGCACCACATCATGACAATTATGCGCCAAAAGAACCCAATTAACTTTCGTCGTTATACCAAAGCAGCCGAACAAGCAGCGGCAGAGAGCGAGTTTTATAAGTTTGAAAAATAATGTTTAGGAAGTTCGTCTGCGCTCTGTACAACGTACCGACGCTCATTGCTAGGCAACAGAGCGCAAGCTTATGATGCTGTGTAGAGAGGTCAAAACTTCCTTCGAGGTACTGTTCATCAAGATTCCTAGCTACATTCCTAAAACTGATATATAGCTGTGAGACTGTAGCTGAGCTTCGAGCCACTGCGACAATTCACTTATGAGACAGATTAAGTTTGCTACATTCAACCGAAAGTTAGTTGCGAATCGGCTCCTTGAATTTTTGAGGAAAAACCCGATTTTACCTTCGAGGTCTTTGATCGTTTGAGCTTGCTCCAATACAGGGATCAACCGCCTAAAATCATGAATAATCAATACCTAAATGTCTTTGCCAGTCTCCATCACTGCGTAGTGATCAAAACCTGGCTTATTTCGCTTGAACATAGGTTCAAGATAACTAAAAAGTTCTTCTGCAATAAATACGGAATTTAATTCCAAAACTTGCCCTTATATTTACCTGGCACGAGTTCAAGATAAGCTGTGCCGTGTAGATTATTCAAGTTTAGAATAAGGCGTATTCGTTCGATGCTTGCTTCTTCAATCAAGTGTTACCCTCCTTACAAGACAGACTTTCCATTAAGCAGATTGAGTGTGGCTCTATATTCTATGATGTTTGCCTATACATAACAACGCACATACGGCTAAACTGTCGCTTGGTCTCGCTGTGAATTCTGGTATTCCACATGAATTTAGAAAAACATAGTAGGAATTTAGTTCAGCATTAAAGAAATGATGATATTGTGTATTTCATCTGTGGAATACCAGAATCCACATCCTTCAATTTTTGACCTGATGAGACTGCAAACCGTTGCTCATCGGAACTTCACGGTCTGTCGCTTGACAAAGACAAATAAAGCACTGTCTTTCAGAAATTTAGTTCGGCAACTCTACAAGTAATAGCTCTATGGCATCTTTAAAGCAGACAACGTTCAAAAAACCAGTCGTTTTGTCGATCGAGACGAACGCAGGTGGTGTCAGTAAGTCTACCATTGCTTACAATCTTGCTTATGAGCTTGGAGTAATGGGATTTCAAGTCGGTTTAATCGAACTCGATCCAAATCTATCCCTTGCCTTATTCTGTGGTCTGATAAAACAAGGGAAATTAGCAAAAGAAATTCCTGGAACAACGGCTGACGTTCTAGATTCCGAGTTCGACGGAACCTACCCCTGGCTCGATATCTGGGAGGACAAAACGAAAAATGTTCAGATGTGTGTTGGTGGAGATCCGCTCTATGGGAGCATTCGTCAGATCGATCGTGACCCACTGGGAATCATGACGCTGGCAAAGCGATTCAAACAGTACCCGATCAACAAAGATTTCATTATCATCGATTGCCCCGCAACGTTGGAGCCACTCCCTTTCGTCGCGCTGGCTGCCTCGACGCATGTACTCTTGCCTATTCATCCAGAGTACAAAGCAGGATTTGGCACTGCGACAATGCTGGCATGGTTTGACAAGAAGATTAATGACCTCGATCGCGATCCTCCTCCAAAAATCGTTGGTATGGTTGTAAGCCGAATCAAATCTGAGTGGGAATTTCAGCAAAAGATTGCGAATTCAATCGAAGTTGTGGCGAAACGAAGAAAGCTCCGATACTTTACTCCAATTCCAGAAAATGCCTATATTGCCAAAGCCGCTGGAAAAGGACTTCCGCTGGGCTTATACCGTCGCAACGAACCTGTGAGAAAGCAATACTTAGAAATTGCTCAAGCTTTGGTTGACGAATTGAACACAAGTCGAGGATTGGTGTAATGGTTAAGGAAAAAAGTCGTCGAGTCGATGAAGACTTCTTAGGGCTGTTTGGAAGTGATACAGAGTCTCAGGTTGAAGAATTACAGGCAGAAATCCAACGGCTGAAACAAGAGAATTCTCAACACCAGTTGAGTGAAATTGATCGTCAGAAATATGAGTCTCTACTCGCTGACCTGCGCCAACAATTAAGCTCAAAAGGAGTCGTCCGAGTCTCGATTAAGGCGATCAAACGGAATCCCAAGCAGCCAAGAGAAACTTTTACAAGCGCGATGATTGCTGAAATGGCAACCTCGCTTGAAGAAGAAGGGCAGCTTGATCCAATTATTCTGCTACCCGGAGAGATTTTATTCGATGGGGAATGCCGTTGGCGTGCAGCGACTGAAATCCTGTTTCCGACAAATCCAGAAAGATGGTCAGAACTCGATGCAGTTTATCTAGGTCAAGAATTATCTGAAGAAGAACTACATGGGAAGGTTTTAGCTGCAAGTATTCGCAATGGGCTAAATCCTCTAGATCTTGCCAAGGCACTTATGCAGCAGTGCCGATACGTTGTCAATTTAAGCGATGACGAAGTTGTAAGAGCTTTGAGAAATGCGGTGCGACGACTAGAGCGGCATGGAGGGCTTGCTCAGTTGAAAGAGATTATGGGACTTCCGCTTAGTGATCGAGAGACTCGATTAAAAGCTTTGGATCTCGATGAAGCAGAATTGAGAATTTTTCAAGTTCTCATGCGGTTTAAGCAAAATCCCAGCTCTGTCAATGCTAATGTGTTTCCTAAACTTAAACTTCCTGAAGATTTGAAGAAAGCAATTCGACTTGATGGACTAGAGGTATTTGCAGCAGATGCACTTCAACGTGTTTCTGCAAAGAACTTAGGGCTTGAGTCGGAAGATGAAGTTGTTAAAATTCGAGCGGATGCAACTGCACACGTCATCAAACACAAGTTAAGCAAAGCAGAGACACAACAGTATGTTGCAAACTTGATTGCAAATTACAGCCCAACTGCTATGTCTGAAGCGGATAGAAAAGTCGAGCGATTCATTCAGACGATCGAGCAAGTGAGCTTCAATGATTTTGAAGAAAGCCATCTCAAGAAGATTCTGGCAACCTTCAATGCAAAAACACGCGAGCTAAAGCAGTATCTGAAATCCGAAAAAACCTGACTAATCCCATCTAGCTAGGCAATCGTATGTCGCTCAATTCGAGATGCCCCTGCTTGAATATGAATTCAAGCAGAATTGTTTTGCCGTGGCAAACTACTCACAAACCCTTGATTAATTTACGACAAGGAAGCAGTTACGTTCTGATTTTCGTCAAGACAAGATCTGAGCTTGAATCAATTAGAGCGCTTGAAGTCAAAGCGATGACGATCACGCTAAAAATCGATTCGCTCAAAACTTTTATGCCAGAGCGATCCCCAAACTGCTATATAATTTTCCGCAACTTTCAGGAAAAAGCAAAATCTCTGTAATTATCGATAAGTGATCCACTCTAGGAGGATAACGATAAAATTCTGGAGTCTTCCAGTGGATCAGAGAATCTTCAACTACAGCAAAACGTTTCAAGCATTTTGTTAAAATTTGCGGTATTCTTATGGCACGTCTTTTGTCTCCATTGGTATGAAGGTATGAAGCTGCCCGTATCAACACCTATGGCTTTTAACGAATGGCTCCGACTCAAACGATGCCGGAGCGGTTTAAGTCAGAAAAAATTGGGTGAGGCATTAAGTGTCAGTTCTCAAACTGTTAGCAGTTGGGAAACGGGCGAAAGTTTTCCAAAATTAACTCCTCATCAAATGAGAGAACTCTGTCAGTTGCTGTCTTGCTCACTCGATGAGCTTGCGGATTATCAAATTGGAATGCTCGGCATTGAAAATTTTGCTCAGAAAGCATCTTGAGCAAAAATAGGCATTGAGGATTAGAATTATTTTTTCTCTTTAATATTCAAAGATATGCGATCGTTGATCGATCAGTTCGTGGGACACCGAATATGGATGAGGTCGTTCGATCGACGATTAGCAGTGCCTCTAAGTTTTAGGGATAAGGCAGTTTGCACACGACGGGTTAACACTGCCTATGCCGGATTCGCGACTGTCAATGGGTTCTTCAAATCGAGGGAGGTTGTATCGTATGTCTTCCGTCCATACGAAAACAATAAAAATTGCCAATAGTTCCTCAAGTTGAGGGAA
>ERZ1066124.95-NODE-95-length-85884-cov-24.971187_pt1 | contig 85884 bp, 89 predicted proteins | sample MGYA00382771_ERZ1066124 | MGnify/ENA primary metagenome ERZ1066124 (study PRJEB33369, sample SAMEA5778354) | biofilm metagenome | biome: Industrial cooling water; feature: Water cooling tower basin; material: Biofilm | place: United Arab Emirates | collected... | reverse complement strand
AATTGGTATCTGTATGTATTTGCTTTACATAAGTTTGCTTTCTTGACGGCATTTATATACCCTTTTATATCAATCCCACGACTACAACTATTGTATATTTTACTCGCTTCGAGAAAATTAAGAATTATTACTAATACATACTGTTTTATTTGCATAACATTATGTATAAATATTTACTTATAAACCATTTTTCTGAGAATTATCGAGATTTTAAATCAATAAACCTATGAAATCCTAGGATTATGGGTTACTGCTGATAACCCCCAATAGTTAGATGTAATGCTCTTTTTCTGAATGCAATGTAGTAGTTGTGAATTATAGAAGGATTGCTTCATGCGTATTCACCATTTAAACTGCGGTTGCATGTGCCCAATAGGAGGTGCCCTTTTTGACGGTTTTAGTCGTGGACTCACTGCAAGTCTTGTTTGTCACTGTTTGCTAATTGAGACTAATCAGGGATTGGTTCTGATTGATACCGGATTTGGGCAACGTGACGTTAAGGCGCCGTTATCACGACTCAGCCCATTTTTCATGAATGTGAATCGAATTCAATTTGAAGAAAAATATACCGCGCGCGCTCAAATAGAGCAGTTAGGATTTAAAACAAGTGATGTACGTCACATTGTGCTTACGCATTTAGACTTTGACCATGCAGGAGGATTGGAAGATTTTGCAGAAGCAACTATACACGTAATGCAAGCAGAGCTTGATGCAGCACAAGAACGAAAAGGTTTTATATCATCACAACGCTACCGTCCAAATCAATGGGATGAGGTTAAACAGTGGAAGTTATATAGTGCCAAAGGTGAATCTTGGTATGGTTTTGAAGCAGTTCGCGACCTTGATGGATTACCTGAATCTATTTTAATGATTCCTTTGGCAGGTCATACACGTGGTCATGCTGGTATTGCTATTGAAACATCTTCAGGTTGGCTTTTACACGCAGGTGACGCTTATTTTTACCGAGATGAAGTCGGAACAAAGAAACCAAACTGTACACCTGGTTTACGTGCTTATCAGTGGTTTATGGAAGTTGACCGCAAAACTCGACTTTTAAATCAAGAACGATTACGTGCGTTATCTGTAGCACATAGTAATGAGGTACGTTTGTTTTGTAGTCATGATGCTATTGAATTTGATACTGCCAAAAATATCAATCCTTCCCCTGTACACGGTCGAGGTTAGAAAGTGGGACATCATGATATTTAGTTAAATAATCTTGCCTAAAGATTAACCGCATAGGATGTTCGCGTAAAAAGTATATCCATCCCCAGCAAATTAAAACCTGTAAACGATTTAGATTTCCTGGTAAACAAGCGAAATGAATTACTAACCACAACAACCAAGCAGGAAACCCTGTTAATTTAACTTTACCAATATGAGCCACTGCTGCATGGCGCCCAATAATGACCATTGAACCTTGGTGTTGATAGTGCAGTGGTTGGGGATTTTTACCTTTGATTTGCCGTAAAATATTATTTGCGGCAGTCATTCCTTGCTGTATTGCTACTGGCGCCACCATTGGTAATTGCTTATCGTGAAGTGCTGCTAAATCCCCAACTGCGTATACTTGAGGATGTTCGGGAACCTGTAATGTCGAGAAAACCTTCACTTGATTGTTGCGATTTGTTAACAGTCCCCATTTATTAAGTTTATTATCTCCTTCAACTCCCGTAGTCCATATTACTGTATGGCAAGGAATAACGCGCGAGTCTTCTAAATGAACCGCGTTTTCTGTCACCCCAGTTACACGAGAATTTAATTGTACTTCTACTCCTAACTGCCGTAATTGTCGCGCAGTATAATTACTCAAACGAGCAGGCATTTCAGGAAGTAGTCTTTCTCCTGAATGCAGTAATAAAAGTCTAACTCGACGAAAATCTAAATTTGGATAATCTTTACTCAGCGTTCCGTAAACTAAGGTCGCTAGCTCTCCTGCCATCTCAACCCCAGTGGCACCTCCTCCCACAATTGTAAATGTCAATTGCTGCTGTTGTCGAGATACCCGTACTTCCTCTTGCGCTACCTCAAAACAACGTAATATGTGATTACGTATATTTATTGAATTTGACAAAGATTTCAGTGTTAATGAATGCTCGTAAGCACCAGGGACTCCAAAAAAACGCGAAGTACTGCCACAGGCTAAAACCAAGTAATCATAGCTAATTACAACACCATTGACTTCGATAGTTTTAGTTTCTAAATTTATTTTGTTAACTTCGCTGGTAACAAATTTGATATTCTTATAATTTTTAATTAAATGCCGAATCGAGCAAACAATGTGTTCTGGCGCCAGTCCACAGGTTGCCACTTGATGCAGTAAAGGTACAAAAGTATGATAGTTTTCGCGGTTGACTAGCAGCACATCACAAGGGGAATTTCCTAAAACGCTTGCTGCTGATAGTCCAGCAAACCCAGCTCCTACAATCACAACCCTTTGACGTGTCATTATCCCCCCAACACCAAATGCTTAAAAAATTTCCACATAATAGCTCAAACAATAATTATTGTTCTTATGAGTAATCTTATGTGCTAGGGAATAATTCCGCAACTCGGAAATTTCTAGTATTTACAATCAATACAGCTAGATACATAAGTTTAATTACCTAAGTGCATTGATGTAAATAATACAAACATTAATGGAGAGGGAAGGGAGGATATAAGCCGGAGTTAGTTAGGGAAAAAGCTTCTGAGTTTTTCTATGGCCAGACGGATTTCTTCAAGTTCTTGAATTTCGAGAGTCGCAAAGCACTCCTTAAGATATTCGGTGTGTGCAGGGAAAACTTCTTCAAATATTTGCTCACCCTCTGGAGTCAAAACAGCTAAAAAGCTACGACGGTCATTTGGGGGAACCTCGCGACGCACCAAACCTTTTTTTTCCAGACGGTCGATAATACCAGTTAACTCACCCTTAGTGGTTAGGGTTTTCTTCGCTAACTTATTAAAAGTCATACCTGAAGTATTGCCCAGAGTGCAAATCACATCGAATTGGGACGAAGTTAAACCAAGCTGACGAACGTGAGCATCAGAATAACTGCGGTATGCATGATATGCAGAAACTAGCGCGCTTAAAGTGGGGTAAAACGTTTCAGACGCGGCAACTTCTACAGATTTTTTTCCATCGATTGTGGTCACAGGCTTGATTATATCTAAACAGTACATTAAAGAATGGCTTGAATGTAATAGGCGACTGGACAAATCGAGAATCAACGTGTTAATTCTTTATCGCCAATTAGCTATCGACAATTAGCCGTCTAACTATTATCCATTAATTGTTTAATATTATCCATTCACGATTCGGATAAACTTCGACAGCAAAGTATTAAACGACTTTTTGAGTTGGTGTCTACGATTCCACTTCTGAAACTCCAACTCATACTCTTCGGTATTTTTGTTAAGGTTGTTCCATCCATCTAGTCCAACTGCCAATACTGATATCAGCAAAGGATATAGTGCCCAAGAAATACTCCAACCACCCACAAAATCCATCATTAACAAGAACGCATTTACTATAGCATAATTACCTATACGTTTATGAAACTGTTTTTGACGGTACTTAGAAAATGCAAGTCGTTGCTGTACATCACCTTGTTGAACTATCCAGTCACCTTCAGCAAGCTTTAGCAATTCTGGAGAAATTTCTAATTCTGAGGCAATTTCTCGTAATTGTTCGTAACTAAACTCTTTTTCCTGGTCTGAAGCTTGACGTGTAATGGCTAGGTGAAGAATTTGCTGTATGTCTTCTTGGGTATAAGAGCGTATAGGTTTGTTATCTGAAGGCGCCATAGTACTAAAATTCCAAATTAATATATAAAGTGGCGTATATAGTCATTGCTCTATTATTCCTAGCGTAACACTTATAGCCTAGACAGCGCGCATCTGGATTTCACAACCGTTTGTATACTAATTACCGTATAAGTTACAAAACTACACAATTTGTGTTAATTGTTTATTAATTACTTTTAGCAACCACTACCAAAAAGCACAACAATATGTATTTAACTTGGCTGGATAGCAACTCATGGCTAATTGAAATAGCCGATTTAAAAATTTTGCTTGACCCTTGGCTAGTTGGTCCATTAGTTTTTGGGAATGCACCTTGGTTTTTCAAGGGAGAACGAACCCAACAACGTTCAATACCAGAAAAAATAGACTTAATTTTATTATCACAAGGGTTAGAAGACCATGCTCATCCACCAACATTAGAAAAGCTTGACCGTAACATACCAGTTATTGCTTCTGTAAATGCAGCCAAAGTAGTATCAAAATTGGGTTACACCAAAATCACAACCCTAGCGCATGGAGAATCATTTACTTTTGCAGATCAAGCCACTATCATAGCGACTCCAGGCTCACCAATTGGCCCGATGCTTACAGAAAACGGGTATGTGTTGGTAGATACAATTAATCAAACTAGTTTATACTACGAACCTCATGGTTATCACTCACCCACCCTTAAAGAACTGGCGCCAATCGATGTAGTTATAACTCCAATAATAGATATAGAAATAGTATTACTTGGGTCATTTATTAAAGGTGTAAGCAGTGCCCTAGAATTAATTGAATGGTTAAAACCACAAGTAATAATGAATACCGCAGCAGGTGGGGATGTCAAATTTGACGGATTGTTAGCATCAGCATTACGAGCAAAGGGAGGCGCCGCAGAACTGCGTAATCTTCTCGCACAGAAAAATATGAACACAAAAGTAATAGAAGTTGCGCCAGGTCAACGCTTTGAAGTTGAACTAGCTCACGCACCATCTAATTAAAATTTTGTAATGGCGCCGTACATTATACGCCAAAAGTTATATACCCGACACTTCTAACCGCGTGTCAGAGCGATTACATACAAAAGCGGGAACAGTTTAAAGAATAAACCACTCTGAAGGCAGAGAAGTTTCTTTATAAATCTTAGTAAAAATGTTTAGTGTAAAAGTCTATAAACTACAACACCGCCATCAGCGATTCCAGAATTTGTATGTTTAGTAACATCCCCCCCATATTCCAGCTTTATCATTACGGTTATCCGGATAGAGAGTAAGTATGGAACAAGAACTTTTCACGTCACTATATATATAGTGAGCTGTGAGGAACTGTATTTTCTCAACCAGGTTTTTTTGGTAAGTACACTTTTTAAACTATAATAAGAAGTTTTGGCTATGCTACTTTACTAACGCTAAAATTTGTCGTACTATTAGATTAAAGCAAAACTCATACTGACTTCGTATTTTACCGTCGCCGCCAGCGACCAAGAGCTATAGATACTCTTAAACGAAATACAGCGTGCTTCTAAATAATTTTCAACAAGTGGGAAAGTAGGGGAACAAATTTGGATAACCGCTCGTCCTGACAAAACCTGTATAGACGCTCTTGTCATACCCGTGTTACCCAAGAACTGCGTAAGATTATAACTGCCTTTCCCAACCAGCCTTAATAATTCAATATTTATTCTTTAATGCGAGTAGAGGAAAAGCGCACCAATGCCAATAGTAAACATTTCAACCGAAGAAAATACGAACGCCAAATTCACGGCTGATATGGTGCGAACCTATCTGCGCGAGATTGGTCGTGTACCGTTATTAACCCGCGAACAAGAAATTGTTTTCGGTAAGCAAGTCCAGCAAATGATGACGCTTGTTGAAGCCAAAGAAGCTTTAGAGAAAAAACTGCATCGCGAAGCTAGCCTGAAAGAATGGGCAGAACATGTCAAACAGCCAGAAGCTGATGTCAAGCAGACTGTGCATCAAGGTAAGCGAGCCAAGCAGAAGATGATAGAAGCCAATTTGCGCTTGGTAGTAGCTATTGCTAAAAAATACCAAAAGCGGAATATGGAATTTCTGGATTTAATTCAGGAAGGAACGCTTGGCTTAGAGCGAGGAGTTGAGAAATTTGACCCAACTCGCGGTTATAAATTCTCTACCTACGCTTACTGGTGGATTCGTCAAGCTATTACCCGTGCTATTGCCCAGCAAGGACGCACTATTCGCTTGCCAATTCACATCACCGAAAAACTTAATAAAATCAAAAAAGTGCAACGAGAGTTAGCGCAGCAGCTAGGTCGATCCCCAACACCTGGGGAAATTGCCAAGGAACTAGAATTAGAGCCAGCGCAAATCCGCGAGTACATGAATATGGCTCGTCAGCCAGTTTCTTTAGATGTGCGAGTTGGTGACAACCAAGATACTGAGTTGCAAGAAATGCTTGAGGATGACGGCCCATCACCTGAGTATTACACTACTCAAGAGTTTCTACGTCAAGATTTAAACAACTTGCTTTCTGAGCTAACTCCTCAGCAGCGCGAAGTTCTTGCTTTACGTTTTGGTTTAGAAGACGGTCACGAATTATCGCTTGCCAAAGTTGGCGAACGTTTGAATTTAAGTCGTGAGCGCGTCCGTCAATTAGAGCATCAAGCTCTTGCTCACTTACGTCGGCGCCGAGCTAACGTCAAAGAGTATGTAGCTAGCTAGATTTGTGGGCTAAAGCCCTACTAAGCTTAATTAATTAACCCATAGGCCAAGTAAAGCCTATGGTTTTTTTGTAAAAACTGTCTTTTAATAGATTTTTGAAGATATTTATTTCAAATCAATCTAAAGATAATATTAATATTGTTCATTAAGAATAATAACGTAATTGGTTGCAATATTTAGATAACTAATCATTTTTTAAGTAAAGCTGGTTATTGTGTAAATAATCGTGCTGAAACAGCAAAAAAGACCTAAAAACATGGTAATTTAATTATTATTGTCAAAATATTACAAAAAATTTACCTACTAAAATTGTTTTACTGAGAGAATAAAATATCAAACCTTAGACCGAGTGTCTACGTACAATAACTTAGGTATATTTATGTAAGTTAAAACAAGAACATATTAAAGTCGAATGTAAAGGCTTAAAAGTTTAGATATAGATTTGTGAGGAGGTGCCGAGGGTGCGTAAATTTACACAAAACACAAAATTATTTCGTCGTTGGGGACTTCCTTTAGTCGGATTATCATTGGTATTGGGCATGGTAACAGACCGCTCAAAACCAGTATTTAGTAATCAACTAGATAACGACCCATATTCTTACAGGGTACAACTACCTGACTCAGGAGCATACTTTGAAACGTGGAAAGAGCAACCGTCAAGTATAGCTCAAAATGTACCTAACCCTGAACAGTCAATAGTAACAGCAATTGTTCCCGAAGTTGAAACACCCAGAAGCAAGTCAACAGTTAGAACTAGTAGTAATTATCCTCAGCAAGACGGGATATATCTTTATGGACAATCACCTCAACCAGGACAATTGGGACAAGGTTATGTAGTGTTTGAGAAAAAACAAGGTCGCGTAGTTGGCGCCTTATATATGCCAGACTCAGAGTATAGCTGTTTTAACGGTAGTGTTGACAAAGGAGGAGAAATAGCAATGACAGTTAACCCTAACGCATCAGAAAGTGGTCAAACTGAAGTTGCTACAGGGCAAGAAGAACCCAAGCTTAACACAGACGAACCAACAAGCTACGCTTACTCAATAGCATTACGCGATTTTCATCAAATTAATCAAATGAGCAAAATTGACCGCGACATCTTAAAAAAATGTCAAAATCAATAAAATCAATCATCGTAGAGACGTGACTTATCACGTCTTTTAATTCGTTATTCGTTGCCTAATTTACAACTTGACTACCGTGACTGCGAGGGTCTTCTTCGCTACCCGTAGGCGCCATAGGAGCAGAAAATTTAGAAACTTCTCCACTAGCGGTAGCGTAGGGTAGAGGAGAATTATTGGCTAATGCACTAAGATTATTAGCCATAATAACGCGGGGTTGGTCGCCAATTGCTTGAGCAAGTGCTTCTCCATTTTTATCAAGAAACACAAAATGAGGTATACCATCTACTCGGTAGCGCAGCATTTCGGGCAACCACTTAGTATTATCTACATTCAGCATCACAAAATTAAGTTTACCTGCGTACTCTTTCTCTAGCGCTGCAATATCCGGCGCCATTTTTTGACAAACAGTACACCAGTTAGCATAAAACTCTACTATAGAAGGTTTACCGTTACTCAAAGCTACATCCAGCGGTGTAGACTGTTCACCTAAAGTATTCAATGTTGCAGTAGTTGTTTCAGTACGTAAACCCAAAACTAGCGTAACACTCAAAACAATTGCTACGATTGCAATTAGGAAATTTCTAACCCGTGTTCCTGACACAGCGCTTTGCTGCGTATTGATTTGCTCTTCACCAGCCATAGCAGAATTATTAAAACATATTAAGGTACTATCATTATTTAGTTTAACGAAATATACATAATATATATGAAAAAACGAGTTACTCTCACCTTTCCTAAACGCGCAGTGCAAATGCCAGTTACATACCGACTGGCAAAAGACTTTAATGTTGCGGCAAATATCATTCGCGCACAAGTGGCGCCAAATCAAATTGGTAAACTAGTAGTAGAGCTTTCGGGAGATATTGACCAGTTAGATGCAGCAATAGACTGGATGCGCGCTCAAAATATTGCTGTATCGTTGACACTTGGCGAAATATATGTAGATGAAGACATTTGTGTAGACTGCGGGTTATGCACTGGGGTATGTCCAACAGAAGCGCTGACCCTCAACCCAGAAACTTATAAACTAGTATTTACACGCTCACGTTGCATCGTTTGCGAACAATGTATACCCACTTGTCCAGTACAGGCAATCTCTACAAATTTATAACATTTGACAACGGATATACTTCGTTGCCAATAATTTTAGTTAAAACTGATACGAAACACCTACTGAAACAACTGGATAAAATTTAAATCCTTTAATATCGTCTTCAAGCTCTCTTTCTTCAACTCTCAAGTCACGATTAATTTGTTCGCGTAAGCTTTCGTTTACTATATCAGCATCTAGACTAACTTGCGGCGCCCCTGCAAAAATAACTCCTAGGTTAGCAGAGAATCCCCAACGGTTTCCTGGTTTTACTGCATTACCCCAACCAATGCCTAAATATGGTGCAATGTTATTGGGAAATGAAACTTTGCCTTTTACAGAAGAAATATCTTTGGTGGTATAGCGGTTATTGTTGTACTCAAATTCTACTTTATCTCTAATTCTGCCTCTACCTTCAACTTTATTATCGTTGAATACTAAACCACCACTGACTCTAAATCCAGAATTTTGAAATGGATGGTAATCAACCAAGGTGGAAACGTTTAGTAAATCTAAGTTGGCATCATAGGTAACTTCATTTCGACGTTTCTGATAACCACCTACACTTATCGATGCTGCGTTTACACCTACTCTTGCGTTTAAATTCGGTGTTAATGATTTTGTTACTGAAGCGCCAACACCTAGTGTACCAATTTCTGGTGTTATCGCCCATCCGCTGGTATTATTGGTTGTGTCACTTGTTGATTTTAAATTGGAACTTACTTGTAAATCAGCAGCTTGATAAGATATTTCTCCAGATATAGGCGCCGCATCTGAACTAAATGTATTGTCTAATAATTCTGGTGCCGTTGAGTTATTTGTAAATTTTTCAGTTTGTGTAGTTTCTACGTTCTGATTCATAGTATCATCAGGTAATTGCATAGTTTCAAAGTTGATTTCGTTAGCAACGACGCGATGACTTAAACAAGTTGATACTACACTCGTAACTGTTAATCCTAACAGCGGTAAACTAAATTTTAACGTTGACACTTTTATATCCTCCACTCCTCATTTGTTTATTGAAGTGGTAAATGAACCCTTTAAGCATTTATAGGATTACTATATACTCATAATTACACTTCAATATATCATTTGATGCCAAAATTTAAGTAATTGCACTTGGGTACTTCAAGCAATCTTCATCAAATTTTTTACTTATTCTTTGTGATTATATTTAGCGCTAGGATAGATGATGCGCTTTTGACAACGGTTTATTCTCTATATTGAAAGTCATATTGCAATTTTATTATCTTGATATATATGGTGCATTTGCCTGTTAAACCTATAAAACCTAATACTCGTACAGAAATTAGTTCACTGTTACATTTGTCTATTCCTTTAGCATCTGCACAAATAGCTCAAGCTGCTACCGGTTTTGTTGATACTGTGATGATGGGTTGGTTAGGTACTGATACTCTTGCAGCAGGAGGTTTGGCAACTACTACTTTTACAACGTTGTTGGTTATGGCAACAGGTGTGGTTGTGGGTGTTAGTCCCCTTGTTGCAGAAGCGTTTGGGAGTGGTAATAATGCCAAAATTCAACAAGTTACACGACAAGGATTTTGGTTATCTTTACTTTTATCGATACCTTTGATGATACTACTTGCACATGCTGATTCGCTGATGTTGCAATTTGGTCAGGCGCCATCTGTAGTCAGTTTAGCAAAAAATTACCTCGATTTTATCGTTTGGGGTTTTCTGCCAGCTTTAACTTTTTCAATGCTCAAAAGTGTTTTATCTTCGCTTTCTCAGGTTCGACCCATCACTATTATTGTTGTTGCGGGAACTCTGTTAAATGCAGTTGGTAATTATATACTAGGGTTTGGCAAGTTAGGATTTCCAGCGATGGGGTTATCGGGGATTGCTATAGCAAGTGTATTATCACAGTGGATAATGCTAGCGTCTTTGATTGTTTATACGCTCAAGCACAGGGAACTGAGAAGTTTTCGGCTATTTAAAAAGTTACATCAAATTGAACCCAAGATATTAAGTGAAATGATATCGATTGGGGCGCCGATTGGTATATCATTTGGTTTTGAGGTGGGATTGTTTAGTATTACAACGTATTTAATGGGGTTGTTAGGTACTGAAACACTTGCTGCACACCAAATTGTATTTCAAACTATTGCTGTACTATTCATGGTTCCTTTAGGAATATCCTTTGCTACAACAATTAGAGTCGGATGGTGGAATGGACAAAATAATTCTGATGGAGTGCGACGTACAGCTAATATTAGTATGTGTTTGGGTGCAATATTTATGACTTTGATGGCAGTGTTATTACTAGCATTTCCACGTCCTATCATTAGTCTTTACTTAGATATTAACAAACCAGAGAATACAAAATTGATACCACTAGTTACATCGATGTTAGCAGTGGCAGCAGTATCACAAATTTTAGACGGAGTACAGACCACAGCACAAGGCGCCTTGCGTGGACTTAAAGACACACAAGTACCAATGCTATTAAGTTTCGCTGCATTTTGGCTAGTTGGGTTAGCAAGCGGTTATTTTCTAGGATTCCACTTGGATTTAAATGGTGTAGGTTTGTGGATAGGACAAGCTATTGGTGTAGGTACATCAGCAGGAGCGTTCATTTGGCGTCTGCGTCGTTTGATTGTAAAATTGGAAAATTAATTTTACATTTAACTAAGATTGACTTTGACAATGCAAAATCTCGATAAAATCATGTGCGTCTAAAGGTTTAGCGTCCATCTTTATTGCTTCACACAGCTTGTGTATTTCATTCATATCATCTCGGTGTCGCAGAACGTAATTTTTTAGTTCTAACTTGCCTGTATTATTATCACTGAGAGTCGTATTGTAATAAACTTGACCATCTGGGGGTATAAGTATCTCCAACTCATCACCTGCGAGAATTAAGACATTCATAGTCATCTCGTCAGTGGTAATCATATTCAGCGTGAATTTATGAGAAGTGAGTAAACAACTCATGTTCACGAATTCGCGTAGCTGCTGATGATTGGGTAACTTCATAATCAAAGTTTGTTCGTCAATTTGTATTTATAGAAGCTAATTATAACCACACTAGGTGAAAGCTAGCGCACGTGTAACGTCATGGTTTAAAGTAAAAGATGCATTTAATATTAATTTAATCTTGACGAAGGCGCCTGTGCGAAAGAAAGTTCTTGCTGGTAACTGGAAAATGTTCAAAACCCAGGCAGAGTCCGAAATGTTTTTAAAAGGATTTCTGCCTACGTTGGAGGAAACACCCGAAGCGCGCGAAGTAATTTTGTGCGTCCCCTTCACAGATTTGAACGTATTATCGAGAAATCTACATGGTAGTCGAGTCCAACTTGGTGCCCAAAATGTCCACTGGGCAGAAAACGGTGCCTACACAGGTGAGATTTCGGGCGAAATGTTGACAGAAATTGGTGTACGCTACGTTATTATCGGGCATAGCGAAAGGCGCCAATTCTTCGGAGAAACCGACGAAACAGTTAATTTACGTTTGAGAGCAGCACAAAAATACGGGTTAACACCAATTTTGTGTGTGGGTGAAACCAAACAGCAGCGTGATGCAGGAGAAGCAGAAGCGTTGATATCGATGCAACTCAAAAAAGACTTAGTAGATGTTGACCAAAGTAATTTAATTATTGCTTACGAACCAATTTGGGCTATTGGAACTGGTGACACCTGCGAAACAAAAGAAGCAAACTATATCATTGGAATGATTCGTAACCAACTAACCAACCAAAACGTTCCCATTCAATATGGTGGTTCAGTCAAACCAAATAACATCGACGAAATTATGGCACAACCCGAAATAGACGGAGTTTTAGTAGGAGGTGCAAGTCTCGAAGCAGACAGCTTTGCCAGAATTGTCAATTATCAATAATACATACCCTAGGGTTCAAACCCTAGGCAAAATTTATTTATTCTTATGTCCAGTCAACTACATATACGTAATCATACTTTTGATTGGGGAACCCGAACATACATTATGGGTGTATTAAATATTACGCCCGATAGTTTTAGTGATGGTGGTGAATTTAACAGCGTTGATGCTGCTGTAATTCAAGCACAAGAAATGGTATCTTCAGGCGCCGATATCATTGATATTGGTGGACAGTCCACAAGACCTGGCGCCGAACAAATTTCTTTACAAGAAGAATTAAATCGAGTTATACCTGTAATCACTGCAATTCGTGCGGTTACAGATACAATAATTTCAGTAGATACAACTAGGTCAAAGGTAGCGAAATTAGCAATAGAAGCGGGTGGAGATATAATAAATGATATTTCGGGTGGTACATATGAACCTGAAATATTTAAAGTTGCTTTTTCTATGCAGGCGCCTATTATTTTAATGCATATCAGAGGCACACCGGCAACGATGCAAAAGTTAACAAATTATGATGATGTAGTAACAGAAGTTATAAGCTTTCTTAGAGGGCAAATCGAAATTGCCGTAAACACTGGTATAGAGCGAGAGAAAATAATAATAGACCCAGGAATAGGATTTGCCAAAAACTACGAGCAAAACCTAGAAATATTTCATCGTTTAAAAGAATTGCATCAACTTGATTGTCCGATATTAATAGGCCCATCGCGTAAAAGTTTCATTGGTCGTATTCTAAACCAACCTGACCCCAAAGGGCGCCTGATGGGAACAGCAGCAGCATGTAGTGCTGCTATTTTTCAAGGTGCTGATATCGTTAGAGTTCACGATGTCAAAGAAATACGCGATGTTTGCCTAGTTACAGACGCATTAGTAAGAAGTTAAAAGTGCTGAGTGCTGAGTGCTGAGTGCTGAGTGCTGAGTGCTGAGTGCTGAGTGCTGAGTAATAACTTTTAATCTATAACTCCTAACTCCTAACTCCTAACTCCTAACTCCTAACTCCTAACTCCTAACTCCTAACTTCGTTCCTCAGCACTCAGCACTTTCTACTCAGCACTAAATAATTATGCAGTTGCAGAACCATTTTCAGGAGGGTTATTATTTTCTGCTACATCGTTACTACCAATATCACCAACCATTTGAGCATAAGCTTCTGAGTTGACACCAGGGTTGAGGAAGACAACTTTTGCGTTGTTGCTTGTACCTAACCGGTGACTTGCTTCTACCTGTTCTTGAGCTACTAAGTATTTTAAAATCTCTTTGCTTTCAGGGTTGGTACGCAATGCTTCAGAAAGAATTTGAACGGATGTTCTAGTTGCTTGCGCGCGTTTAATAGCTGCTTCTTGCTCACCTTCTGCTGCTGTTATTGCCGCGCGTTTTCTAATTACAGCAGCATTTTGGTCTGCCATCGATTTTTGAACGCTCTCAGGAGGTGTAATGCTTTGAATGTCTACGCGAATAACTTGTACTCCCCAGTCAGCAGCAGTTTCATTTACTGTTTTTAGTAAAGCTTGGTTGACTTCGGTACGTGATGCAATTGCTTGTTCAAATGTACGCTCTGCAAGATTTGCACGCAGTTCAACTTGAATCAAATTTGCTAACGCTACCTGAATATCATCAATTCGGTAGAAGCTTTTTTCCATATCGTTAATACGCCAAAATATCACACCATCAACTAGGATGTAGACGTTATCAGCGGTAATTACGTTTTGGGGTTTAATATCGAGAACCTGCTCCCTTGTTGTATCTTCCATCACAATGGAATCGATGAGGGGAACAATAAAGTTCATTCCAGGTCGAAGCTTACGGTGGTATCGACCTAACCGCTCTACAAGTGCTTCGTTTCCTTCATTAATTAGTTTAGCCGAACCTAATGCATAGCCGATAAGCACTAACACTATAGCTGCAAATGCTTCCATGTATACTCCTTAGAATGGTGTTTGAGGAATTATATCGTTTATGGGACAACACGTAGATTGTGCCCTACTTTAAGTCTAATAAGTTGATATTGTAAAGTTCATATCACAAGATGGCTCAATTTGCCGCAAACTCTGCCCATTTTTTCAAGTTACCTGGTAGTTCTGATACTAAGCGTAGTGGTAGGTATGTTGTAGATAGTGATTTCGCGTATGCTGGGGTTAGAAATGGTTGATAGGTTTTTGCTTCATCAGTTTGCTGTTTGATAAACGCTAAACTAACTCCAGATACTAATTCACGCAGGTTGTTTGTTTCGGCGCCGCGTCGTTCTTTTACTATATTGGTAATATCGGCTGTTTGGTATGTGGGGTCACTGACGCTTAGGTGTGTTCCTCCAATTGCTGTAATTAAATATTTATTGCCTCTTAATTCTGTGAATGGTGCGAACTGATGTTTTAATGCTGGTGTTAAAGCATCATCACTGCTTGCTAACATTAATACTGGAGTATTAATATTCTCTAAACCTTTTCTACCAAATAAGTTACCGACTAGTGGGTTTAAAACAATGGCGCCTTTAATACGTTTATCTTGAAGTGGGGTTCGGATATCACTATCTTTAAGTTCCACTGCTGCACATTGTAACCAGTCTCCAGGCGCCTCACCAAACACGAGGGAATTTTTACAGAATTTACGTAGACTATCTAAGTCTAATTTTCCTCCAGCTAAAGCTAACGCAGTATAACCTCCTAAAGAGTGACCAACAATAGTGACATTATCGGTATTGAGTTTATTTTGGAGTTGACTGGGTTGTAGGTTTAAGTTTGAGAGTTCGTTGAGTAAAAAGGTGACATCTTGGGGACGGTCGATAAATTCTTTGGCACTAATAAGTTTTGATAAGTCAGAACTACTGTTTGTGACACGGTTAACTGCGACTGCATTACTACCGGGATGTTCTAAAGCTGCGACAGTAAAACCATACGAAGCTAAATGCTGCGCTAAATACTGTAAATGGCGCCTGTTTGCTCCGAAACCATGAGATATTACAACCAATGGTTTCTGTGTTGTACCCGTAGTAGAATAAATATCAACCGGAATCGTGCGATTTCTTTGACGGTCTTGGAATGTAAAACTAGTTAATTGTACTTGTTCGTTTCCTCTTCTACCTGGATTAATATTTCTAGGTAATGATATTATATCATTTTTAGGTAACTCACGTTCGAGTAAGGCAGCGAAAGCTTGACTCTGTAAATTATTAGCATTCAGTTCGAGTGATAAGCCAATAGCTTTTGTCGCATCAACGGTAATATTCTCACCAGGATAGGAACGTACAAATCCTAAAACCGTCAAACCATTAAAACGACGAGCAGTTAAATTTAAGGTATCTTTAAGACTTTGAGCAGTACTACCAGGTATTATCCCACCTAAAGAAGAAATTAATCGCTGACCTTGAGGAGTTTTGGCAAGTCCATCAATAAAATTATCGGCAAACTCTGGATTTAATTGTAGCCTTTGATTTAGTACTTCCTTGACTTGTGGTGTTAAAAAAGACGAAAATACTTGTAACTCTTTAGGTAATTTCCCATTTTTGGCGAAATTTTCCAAATCATCAACATCGATTTTTTGCTCGAATGGTCCCAACTGTATAGTAATAGATTCTGCTGCATTCGCAGGCACCGTTGCACCCCAAGCACAAATTATACCCAAGCTGCACAAAAACCCCTTAAAAAAAGATACCTTTTTCTGCCGAAGAATGGAACTCATAAATAAAACCATAATTATTATAGACGACGCACGTTGATATACACACCATCAAGGGTAGGTCTATACGAACAAAGCCTGCCTACGCAGGCTATAATAATCTACTTATTCCTGATATTGTGGTTTAAGATGTGATATGACACACCTATTTCCCAGACTCAATTATGGTAAATTCGTTCCTTGTACTTATAAAAAAGGCGCCTGTTCACAATTGGGTTAAAAATTGATAAAATTTAAGCTGCAAGTTGTTTTAAAGAAACTAAACCATCATTAATATTGGAACTTCTTTTTCTGTGTCGTTCCAGATAATTATAGCCAAATGCATAGATGCTTAGTGCCCAACTCATGACATATGTGACAAAACGCGCACTTTACATCATGAATTGTAGAGTGCGCGTTTGATTTGGATTTGTAATTAAGTGAGTTAAATTAGAAGGCAAAGAGCGCGCGGAAAATACCGAGTAAACCTCCTAATGGGTTAAGAACCGTACCCAAAGTATCACCTGTTTTGGTAATACCGTTACGGCTAACGATTACAACGTCGTTATTGCTGAGAATAGGATTAGTTTGTTCGTTAATACCTGCTGCTAAGTCAACTTTGACTTCACGTTTAGTTACTGAACCATCAGGGTTGAGACGCACTAAGTCAACAGTTTGTCGTGAAGCACGTGCGTCGTTAAACCCTCCTGCTGCTAGTAGAGCTTGGTTCAAAGAACTATTAGGTTGAATATCTACAGGACCAGGACGTTTAACTTCTCCAACTACCCCAACTTGAATTCTGGTTGGTGATAGAGTTGTTGTTGCTAGTTGGGTTGCTTCGGAGCGGTTTACTTCGGTAGCTGTGGCAACAAAGATAGTATCACCATCTTGAAGTATGGCATCTTGGTCGATATCGCCTTGAAGTAGTTGCCACAAGTTGATATTAATATCTTGCGGCGCCCCGGTTCGTGTTTGACGACGAATAACAACGTTACGTACATCTGCTCTAGCACCAATACCTCCTGCAAGCTGTAGCGCACGCATCACAGTTGGTTGACCAGTCACGCTTGGCAAATTAGTTTGTGTAGTTCCAGCACCTGCATCAGTTGCACCTGGGGTAACTAAATAAGAACCAGGACGCAAAACTTCGCCAATAACTGCAACTGAACGTGGACGAGTTGGGTCAGCGGCAAAGCTAGATGCTGCCAAATTACGTGAGGTTGCTAAATCAAAGTTTGTAGCTCTAGGAATAAAAATAGTATCGCCATCACGTAAAGTAATATCCTGGGGAGAACGGCCTGTTTCAATGAGCTGTCTTAAATTGAGATTAACTGATTGCTCACCACTGCGACCCAGACGGCGCCGTACTTGTACACTCGTAATATCAGCACTGAGTGTATAACCCTGTGCGGTTTGAATTGCCGCCAAAATAGTTGGATACTGGACACCAGGATTGTTACCTGCACCACCTTGTAAACTCAAGCTATAAGAACCAGGACGTGTAACTTCACCTGATACTACTACGTTGATTGGACGTGGTGAAAGTAAATTTATAGAAATAATCGGACGTTTGAGAAATCTCGAATATCGACGAGTTATTTCATCTGAAGCTTGTTCAATAGTCAATCCCAGTACATCAACACTACCAATTAACGGTAAGTTGATAGAGCCACCGGGTGGAACTTGATAGTCACCATTGTAATTTTCGACTTCAAAAACATTGACTCGTATTAAGTCGCCCCCACCTAGTGTATAGTTTGTGTTCAATATACCGGAAGCCGCACCAGTAGAAAAAGGCGCCGTGCGGGCAGGAGGACGCTGTTGCGTTCGTGGTCTTTGAGCGAAGCTTGGGTTAGGAAATGCCGCAGTAATTGCCGTTAACACCATCAGCCCAGAAACAGGCTTAGACAATAATTTCAACGTTTTTGTATTAATCATAATTTCCCAACATCATAGATAAGTAATTCTGCTCCAAACATTGTAATCTTGACTATACGTAAGTATCCAAGTTCCCTATCATTGTTGTATTCTGAGAAATACTTAATAATCAGGAGATTGAACATTCAGCGTCTTTAAAATCTTAATGAAGCTACCTTAAAGTTTAATAACTTCACATCTCTGAACACTAAAATTATCTATTTGTCAAGTTCATTTATTTAACTAAATTAAGTTGACACTAATTAAGCGCATGTATTTTACATAAAGACCGACAGATAAAATTATAGATTAAGTACTTATAGCTTAATTTTTTGTCAATAGTCACCACTTTATCGAACATTTATATAAATATATTTAATTGAACACCATTTTAACAATACCTACTTTCAAATTAAACTTGGTGCCAAATTGGCAACGGATTATGAACGGATGTAACGGACGATTTTTCTGTATTATCCGTTACATCCGTTGCATCCGTTGCCAGATTACCCTTGAATTTTGTGTATAAAAAATTCTTCTAACGAAGGACGAGATAAATTCATAGAAACAACAGTGCCACCCATTAAACGGAGACTAGCGAGAAAATCATAGTAATCTTCCTCTAGCTCACCTTCCCATAAACCATCGGCACCGAACTGAATATTAGGCGCCCACTTTTTGAGAACTTCCCAGTCACCACCAGTACCCTTAACACGATAAGTATTTGTACTGCCCAGTAATTCATCAAGTGAACCAGAGCAAACTAACTCACCTTTAGCGAGAATAGCGACGCGGTTACAAATTTTTTCAACCTCGCTAAGAATATGACTGTTAAAGAAAATAGTTTTACCAGAAGCTTTGAGAGTCAAAATAGTTTCGCGCATTTGATAGCGTCCCAAGGGGTCAAGACCAGACATTGGTTCATCCAAAAATACCAATTCTGGGTCATTAATCAAAGCATGTGCCATTCCCACACGCTGTAACATCCCTTTAGAGTAGCGACGCATTTGTTTTTTACGTGCATCTTTGAGCGATAAACCAACTAACTCAAACAACTGAGGAATACGTTCTCGCTGTATTTTCTTAGGAATTTGGAATATACCGGCAGCAAACTCTAAAAATTCCCAACCAGTTAAAAAGTCATATAGATATGCATTTTCGGGTAAATACCCAATGCGTTGCTTAACAGTATGGTCACCCAAAGGTTTACCCAGCAACAAACCTCGTCCTGACGTGGGACGAATAATTCCGAGTAACAACTTTAACAGCGTAGTCTTGCCGGCGCCATTAGGGCCAAGCAGACCAAAAGTTTCACCTTTGTAAACAGTCAGCGAGCAACTCTTGAGAGACTCAACCTTTTGATTGAGAAAAAAGCCAGTAGTATAGACTTTTCTTAGCTCAGACGTGAGAACAACAGGTGGGTTCTCTTGACTATCTAATTCAAACTGGGGAGCATCTGCAACAGACTTCATCGTATTTTGGGATTGTGCCTTTTGCCACACAACTATACCATTCCAATTACAAGATACCCAGATATCGACGAATAATAACATTTAAAGAGTAGAAAGTGCTGAGTGCTGAGTAATGAGTGCTGAGTAATGAGTGCTGAGTAAATTTAAGATTTAGGAGTTAGAGAAAATGTAAATTGTCATTCTGAGCGCAGCGAAGAATCTCTAAAGACTAGATAAGTTATAAAGATGCTTCACTACGTTCAGCACTCAGCACTCAGCACTCTTTATTTACATCCGAGTGACTCGCGTGTTGATACACCTGTCTTAGGATTGGTGCCAGTTGCATTTACACAAAGCTTGATAATCTCAGGTTTATCGAGTACAGCATTGGTAAAATCGGCATTAGTAACATTCACACCATCGAAAACCGAACGTAGCATCATCGCATTAGTAAATATACCATCACTAAAATCGGCGCCTTTAAAGTCAGACAAATAGGCAATACCTTCGCTAAAATCCACACCGTGTAAATTAGCATCGTGGACTGAAGCACCATTGAATACTCCACCTCGTAAATCAGCATTGTTAAAATTTGCTTTCTCTAAATTAACGCTGGTAAACTCCTCTGCAATTAAACTTTGCCCAGAGAAATCTTTACCGATAAAACTTCCCCCAACTTTTGTACTAGTAACACCCGATGAACTCGCAGCGTTTGCTTCCATAGGGAACAGCAATACAAATACTAAAGCGATAGAAGCTAAGACTTGCCAAAACCTAGTCATATTAACTTAACAAAACTCAATAATTCTTCATTAACTATTAAACATCATTTAGCAGGTCAATTGGAAAAGTCAGTAAATTTAAGCTGTGAATCAATGGTGTAAGTATACTTGAATACTTTGAACGCGACAGATATGATAACGCTTGTGCTGAAATTAAAAGTTAACTAAAAGCTTTATGCAAAAAAATACAGTTGTTTTAATACATGGTTATGCTGAAAAGGGCGAATCGTTTCAAGCGTGGAAATCAAACTTAGAAGCGCGTGGCTACAATGTCAAAGTTCTTGGGTATACATCACTAAGTGACGAAGTAACGCTAAAAGACATCGCAGAAGGTTTTGAGCGCGCGTTGCATCTTCCTGGTGGATTAAAAAACGATGAACCGTTTGATGTGATAGTTCACTCTACGGGAATGCTTGTCATCCGAACTTGGTTAACTGCATATCCAGCAGCGTCATCGACTTAAACGTTTAATAGGACTGGCGCCTGCTAGTTTTGGTTCACCTGTAGCGCACAAAGCTCGCAGTTGGATGGCTAAGTTAATGCGAAGCAACCGCGAATAATGATGCGACAACCGGGTCTAGCAACGGATGGTACAGTTCGCTGGGCAGGGTGCAGTTTAAACACGCGCAAAATTACAATAGATTTAACCAAACCACCCGAATCATTAAATCAAATTAGTATTGGTGCATGGCGCAACGCTAGCATTATTCCAATGGCGCCTGCTTCAGGGTTAAATCATGCAACAATATTAAAACAGCCAACAAACGAACTTGTAGAAATGGTTGATGCAGCGTTACAATTATCACAAAAAGACTGGTATAGTAAATTTTATAAAGGCGCCGTTAAATTAGAATACGAAAAAATAGCTCATTGGCAGCAATTTATAGTGCGTGCGGTAGATGAAAACGGAGACGCAATACCAGATTATGAACTCAAACTTGTAACAAAAATGAATAAAGAATATAAATCTATTGAAGGAATAGAATTAAACGAGCATTTATATACACGCGACACCAGCTTACGATGTTTTCAAATTAACATCAAACCAATGCAAACCCAAAAAATAGAAAATGTATGGCTGCAAATCAGCGTATCATCAGGTTCGCGGCTAGTTATATATAAAGGGTACACTTCAAATGAGAATAAAAATAATCAAAACAATACAGATACATGGCAAGGAGAAATTAATTTAACCGACATTTTATACAACTCAAACGAGCAAATCTTACAACCACTAACAACAACACTAGTTGAACTACGACTCAACCGCGAACCAGTAGAACAAGGAGTTGATGCCAATAATAAAGTTTCCTGGTTCTTAAACACTTGATATTAACCTAAAAGCGCCCTTTAATGCTCCTTGAACTGTTAACACCGAACAGTGGGCATGATGTAATACATAATTACTGACGCTACCTAGGAAAAATTCGCTAAGTCCAACACGTCCACGGCGCCCGACAATAATTAAATCAGCTTGCCAGTTTCGAGCTATATCGCAAATTATATGTCCTGGGTCGCCAATATTTTGTGTAAATTCGGCGCTAATGCCATATGAAGCAGCACGTTGTGATAGTGCCATTAAAAAGTTTGTGTATTCTTGTTTCAATGCGTCCCACTTTTTAAGGGTTTGCAGTATAGCTTCTGAATGCATCGTAGGATAAAAGCTATACGGATCCATTGAAATTGGATTTACATAACGTTCTTCAAACGGTGATGTTACGTGTAATAACATTAAACAGGCGCCGTTTGTTTTTGCCATTGATAACGCTTCGTTAAAAACAGCTTCACCAATTTCATTATTTTCAACCGCAACCAATATTTTGCTATGCATACTAAATCCCCCAAAACTATAAGAGAGATAAATTTAATATAACTCGCTTTATAAGGCGCCGCGTAATTGTAGTCATAAAAATATAGAATTAATACATCAATCGTTACATAATATCAAAGCAATGACAGCCAGTGATTTTGTTGGTCTTGGAATTTCTTATGCCTATGCGGTAATATTACTGTTAATTGGCGAACTACTGCAACGAATAGTAGGTATAAAAGCTGATTTAACACGAAAACTTGTACACATTGGTGCCGGAATGTGGGTTTTTGGAATACTAGCACTATTTAATACATGGCAAATCGGTATAATACCTTTTGCTTCATTTATACTTATTAATTTTATACTATATCGTTATAAAGTCGTGCGTGCGCTAGATTCTTCTAACTCCTCACCTGGAACTGTGTATTTTGCAATTTCTGTGACATTATTATTTGCGGTATTTTGGCGCCCGCTTTATGATGACGAAGCACCAATTGCTGTTGCTGGGATAATGGTAATGACTTGGGGTGACGCACTAGCTGCATTAATTGGGAAATATTACGGTAAAAATAAGTATCAATTTGGGCAAAGTATTAAATCGTTTGAAGGTTCAGCAGTAATGTTTGTAGTTAGCACGATAGTAGTTTTCATAGTGTTGAAACTATTACCAGGTTCATTATTAAGTCAGAATTCATTACAGTGGGAAATGTGGAAGATAATTACTGCATCGTTATTAAGCGCAGGAGTGGCAACGCTTATTGAAGCAATATCACCACACGGTACAGATAACTTTAGCGTACCGTTGGTGGCAGCAGGTGTTATAGGGATAATAGGCAACATATAACACCAACATTACAATGCAGAATAACAAGAATGTTGCTTTTGTTCTACGGCAACTAAGTAAAACTCTGTTAAAATATTAAGTGCAGTAACAAACACACCTTCTTCGCTGTCAACATTTGAGCTTAACCACACACCTTTAAGCGAAACCTCAACAACATCAACATCGCAATAACAAATTTTAATTCTATTATCATTTTGAACAGCTTTGCTCAACTCAGCAAATCCAAACGAGTCTAGTTTTATTGTAAAAGAAGCTGTAGTATTTTGTAAATGAATATTACAACCGCTTTGCAAAGCTAAAACTACTCTAATATTTATCCAATTTTCCCAAGGTTGGTCAATATATTCAAGGTCAAAGCTGTTTTCTGCGTAGGTAAGTTTTAACATAATTATCACTCTTTATATTGTTTTGAATATAAACTGAATATAAACGCACCCTCTTCCCCTTAGCTAAAAATGAGGCGCCAGTATTAAAACCTCAGCTTTCCTCAAGACTTTAAACCTGGGGGAAGTCAACAACCCAAGGGAATCCCTCAACTATATTGTTCCCAAAAAAATTGTTAAACTTGGTTAAATTCCTTTTTACGCTGTAATGGCAAGAGTTAGCTTAGGACCGGAAGCGAAAAAACGCACGTGTCGTTTGTTTGAAGCGTTGTTGGCTTATGCGAACGATGCGTTGGACTGTGATGAGTTGGCACTTAATGCGCTGCAACCAAATATTCAAATTCGCTGGTTGTCTGAGACTCGTTTAGTCATACGTACTAAAGTTAGGTTTTTACAAGCATTAACTGGACTGCAAACAAACCAAAACCCACTTAATGCAGAGCAAATCAAAGAAAGCCTTAGACGTTTGGCTGATTTCGTTGAAATATTAGAAGATAACCGCTCTACTCGTGGTGGTTCCGAAAATTGGCATTTTACTTTAAATCTATGGCACCATCGTCATGATACTGAAGCTAATTTACAACGCTTTGACCTTGAATGGGAACGGCGCCGTTCAGGGAAAGTATTACAAGTTTCGAGTACAGTAGAAGAAAAAAACCCTTGGAAAGATATATGTAAAGGAATGTTACATAATCAACTACGGTTAACGACTAACCCGTTGACTAGTGTAGATGGAATGAATTTTGAGTTAGATGCTGTATATGTACCGTTAGGTTTGGTTGAACGTAAACAAAGAGATAGGCGCCAGGAAGATATACTACCTACACAAGGTTCGCGTTTGTATGAGTCTGAAGAAACAGAAATCATGCATTTTACGCTTGATTCGTTTTTGGAACAGCTAGCTACAAACAATAGTCAAGAGTTACACCGAATAGCGATAGTTGGAGAACCAGGTGCCGGTAAAACAACGTTGTTGCAGAAAGTTGCTTGTTGGATACTTGAAAATAGCGAAGATTTACCTATTTGGGTAACGTTAGCAGATTTACAAGCGAAATGTTTAGAAGATTATTTAATACAAGATTGGTTACACGCAGCTATTCGTAAGCGTCATGTTCCTGTAGAAATTGAAGAAGAGTTTTGCGAACAATTTTATCAAAGACGTATATGGTTATTACTTGATGCTGTTGATGAAATGGCGATGGAATCAAGCTATGCTTTGAGTAAAATTGCTAGTTTTTTAACTGGTTGGGTGGGTACTGCCAACGTTATATTAACTTGCCGTTTGAATGTTTGGGATGCAGGTAAAAATGCGCTCTCATCTTTTCAAACTTACCGGAACTTGAATTTTACTTATAAATCTAATCAATCTCCCAATTTAGTAGGGCAATTTATTCAGCGTTGGTTCCAAGATAATCCTGTACTGGGAGAAACACTACAAACCGAATTAGAGCAACCTGGGCGCCAACGCATTAAAGACGCAGTAAAAAATCCTTTGCGTTTAGCCTTAATGTGTCGAACTTGGGCACTGAGTCAAGGTGAGTTTCCTTCCACAAAAGCTACGCTATATAAACAATTTGTAGAAGCAATTTACGAATGGAAGCAAGATAGGTTTTTCACAACATCCACACAACGACAGCAGTTAAATCAAGCGTTGGGAGAGTTGGCACTACAAGCAATATCTACTGCTGATACAAAATTTCGCCTCAGTCATAGTTTTGTATCTAAAGTATTAGGGGCGCCTGATGAAGGATTATTTCAGCTAGCATTATTATTAGGTTGGTTGAACCAAGTAGGTATATCAGAAACTCAAGGAGAAAAAGTTTATGCATTCTATCATCCAACATTCCAAGAGTATTTTGCTGCCCTAGCAATTAACGACTGGCGATTTTTCTTTAATACTTTATCCCCAGTTTCATATCGAATATTTGAACCGCAATGGCGCGAAGTTATACTACTATGGTTAGGAAGGGAAGATATATCTGGGCAAACCAAAGACGAATTTATTAATACTTTAATTAAATTTGACGATGGTGTTGGTAAATACTACAGCTATCAAGCATACTTCTTAGCTGCTGCGGGAGTCGCTGAGTTCCATAGTACATTATCATCAGAGATAATAAATTCTTTAATTAAATGGCGGTTTGGTTATCCAGCCACACAAAATAAATGGTGTCGTTTTCCGGCGCCAGTGCAAGAAGGCGCCAGAGTCGCATTACTCAAAACCGACCGCAAATGTGCTATTACCTTATTATCAGAATTTATTCAAAACTGTCCAAACGAGTTTGAAACTTGGAGCGCTGCATATAGTTTAGGTAGAACATTTGACCCAGGAAATACAATAGCAATTGCAGCCTTAGAAAAATTAGTAAGATTAATTCGTCAAGAACCATTACGTTTACAAGCTGCTGATAGTTTAGGAAAAATTGACCCAGGAAATAAAACAGCTATTAATGCACTAACTGAAATTATCGAGTCTAGCAAAAAAGACTCTGTGCGTCGTAAAGGCGCCTACTTACTTGCAAAAATAGACCCAGAAAACAAAATAGCATTTTCCGCCTTTGAAATACTTGCTCAAACTGAAAATACACTAATGCGCGCATTTGTTGCCGAGAATATACGCGCATTAATTACAGAAAACCCCAATATATTATCTCATATTACAGCTATTCCTACCTTAGCCAACTTATTGAATTCTGATATAAACGAAGAAATAACAAATAAAAAACACTTAGAAAAATCAAGTCAATCAAGAAAACCTGGCAAACAAATCGATACAACTCGATTAATAGCTGCATTGGAAAATGGATTAAACTGTATTCAAAACGAAGATATAAAAGCACAAAAAGCAGCAAAACTAGCACTTGTTGACCCTAATAATACAATAGCTTTTAGTACATTAATAGAATTAGTAAAGCATGGAAAAAGTGACAACATCCGTAAACACGCAGCAGATAATTTTAAAAAAGTCTTACGCGATGAGCAAATACCTAAATTAATCGCATCAATAAAAGATTGTTTTTTCAACCTAGACGAGGAAGAGATGGAACAACATCGCCATTGCTATAAATTAATTTGGTATTGCGCTGAAAAAATGACCTACCTTGATTTTTATCAAGCTTGGCATTTGCAACGGATGTAACGGATGTAACGGATGATTGATTATCCGTTACAAACAAATTAGATGAGTATAAGAGAAAACGCATCATCCAGATATAGGAACGCCTATTTTTGAAATTGTAATTAATGCGCTCTGACTGTTAAATTGTGATTTCACAAGTATGAAAACGTTTCAACTTTTTCGATAAGGAATAATCACATTGGTCAACATTGGAAAATGTTTTTGATTCAAAGTAACTAAGGATGCACTTTTAATATCAGATGTCGCTGCAATAATTGCATCTGCTAACCCGACATTATGACTTTTAAAATAATCTCGTCTATATAATCCACCCTTAACAGCTATTTCATTACTTACAGGTACAACTTCAAATACACGTATAAATTCGTCTAACGCTTTTCGTTCTTTTCCTTCACGTACTCCTCCATAAAGTTCCGCTACTGTAATTGCAGAAACTAATAGAAATTCAGTTCGATTTTCCAAATACTGGACAGATAAAGGTTATCCACGTAGATAGTCAATTAAAACGTCGGTATCAATAAGCAATCTTTCAAGCATAGAATTTAACTATTTGTATCAAAAACGATTCCATTCTTCCCTAATGCTTTCAATACTCTCAATATCTTCCCTATCTGCCCAAATTCCTCGTGCTTTTTGCATTAAAGCACGACGATTTGCTAAATGATTTTCGCTAACAAAAACCTCTATTGCCTCGCGAATCAATTCTTTTACAGGTTTCCCAGTACGCTGAGAAATTTCATCAAGTGCATTTTCTATTGTTTCAGTTAAACTGATTTGTGTTTCTTGCATATACAATCTCTATTGTATTGAGTTAGTTACTTGTTCAAATTTACTTCTACTATTTTTGATAGTCTACCCTTTAAATAATTATATTACATAGCTGTAATATAGTTATTTAATTAATATAAAGTATATATTTTCCGCAATTATAGCATATCTTGCAGTCATTGTATCATTGGTTAAGAGAACCCCACAGAATAATTGATCCAATGTTGTCATGCTGAGTGTAGCGTAAGCGTAACGAAGCATCTCAAAGCTTAACGCGACCATTTCAATCAGATTCTTTATTTTTTGATTTAGATGCAACAGTACATCGTAGTAAACAACGCATTAGTTCTGCGACTGTTTGGTCAATGTACCTACGAATAACTATTAAGATACGTAGGAAAGGGGTTGGGGAGAGGTCTACAAAAATTTATTTACTACTTGCAACTAGCAATTTTTCCCACTCAGAAATAATTCGCCTGAGATTAGCAGGATATTTCTGTAAATCGTCTTGTGTATATTCAACTACGGCGCCATAGTAATTAAATTGATAACTGCCCGCATCAGCAGCTATGGCACTCATGTTTAAATAACTTAAGCGATGAAAGTGGTTAAATGAGTTTTTGGTTAAAACATCAGTAAATTTATCTAGTTCCTGTTTACTGAGTTGGCGAATGGTTTCTTGTTTACCTGGTTTTCTAGCAATTGCGCGTCGGGTTAATAAACCATCCCTCGTTAATTCCCAGGCATAATATTCACTTGAAAATCCTGTAGTTTGGGCAGCTTGAAAAATAACCGAATCGCCAGATGTAGGAATAATTTTATTTCTGTTGATAATTTTAGGAGCGCTAATTTTAGCATTGCGAGGTAAACTTGCCGTTGAATTGTATGCCAGCCTTTCACCATCGTTACTCGTATGATAAACCCAGAAGCGGTTTTGAGCTTGGTTAGAAACTACTACTCTGAAACCTGAAATAGCAATTGCGGTACAGGGGCCATTAGGTTTTGGTATACCCATACATCCATCCCAAGTTTCAGAAGTTGATGCATGGAGCTTTAAAGTATTTGGTGAAACACCAAAACGCTTTTGAATATCATTTTGAATTAAACGGAAAGTACTTTGTGGTAGTTTTTGTACGTTAGATTTATTATATTTATTAGTATTTATTATAAAAGTTTTATTAGTTATACTAGCTTCAGAAGCTTGGCTTTTAGCGCTAGTAGTCATAAATATTTGACTACCAATAATTGCTGTTAAGAGCGTAGCAAAAAGAGCAAATTTAGGTAATAGCATAATATATTTAATTTCCAAACTTTTTACATCTTGAATATAAACGATGAATTTTACACAGATAGCAATGGTTACAAAATTTGATACACAGTTAATATTCTATCTAGTGAATTGCTCACAAATGGGAACATTGACATTAAAACATACGTCCAACAACTGCTTATTACGAAGGCAAAGTTTTAGTTGTTGATGCAACCTTACCTAGCAATTTTGATATTGCTGCATTTATTGATGATATGCGAAGTACACAAGCGCAGGCAAGGATGCCCGCTCCACAAGATATTTACTAATATAATCTGTACCTCACGCTTACTAGAAACTGCTATAAACATGAAGGATATAACAGATAAATAAATCAATTATCCGTTACATCCGTTATATCCGTTGCCTACACCGTCTGCAGCGTTTGAATAGTTTTCAAAGCCTCTTCAACATGTCCTTTAAAATTCAACATCGAGTCAAACACGTGTTGAACCTTACCCGAACCATCTATTACATAGGTAATGCGACCGGGAAATAGTCCAAACATTGCTTTGGCGCCATATAAACTCCGTACCTTGTCACCCTTATCACTCAGTAACAAAAAAGGTAATTGGTATTTAGCGGCAAACTTTTGGTGTGACTCGTTTGAGTCTGAACTTACGCCAATAACTTCGGCGCCTGCTGATTTAAAGACTTCGTATTGGTCACGGAAAGCACATGATTCTTTGGTACATCCGGGTGTGTCATCTTTGGGGTAGAAGTATAAGACGACGGGTTTACCGCGATAGCTGCTTAAACTTACAGAGGCGCCATTTTGGTCGGTCAGGGTAAAATCGGGAGCTGTATCTCCAACTTTGATAGCCATAGGTTATTTAAAGTTCGTTAACGATTGGATATATTTCTTTACAAAATTTTAACTTAGTTTGGGCTGCTGTAAGTAATGCGTGCGAGTCTAGGTGAATAGTTGTAGTATTTTACAGTTGAGTAATAAATTACCTCCCCATAAAATAACCTACCTAATAACGTACTTAATTTGAAATCTGATTATTATGCGACTTACTTCACTTGATGTCTTTCGTGGCATCACGATAGCTGGGATGATTCTTGTTAATATGGCTAGTATTGCTGAACCGGATGTATATGCTCCTCTAGTTCATGCCAGTTGGAATGGGTGTACACTTGCTGACTTGGTGTTTCCCTTCTTTTTATTCATAGTTGGTGTAGCAATGGCTTTTTCGCTCGCTAAGTATACTGATGCGAAAATCACAGTGGTAAGAGAACGTGATGCGAATGTAGCATATCAAGGTTCCGGCGCCAGTGTATCAGTGTCATCAAAAGCATCAGTACAACAAAAGTCTTTAACTCCGCCTTATGGAAAAATATTTCGTCGTGCGTTAATATTATTTGCCTTGGGCTTATTTCTGAACGGGTTTTGGAACAAAGGCCCGTGGACTTTCAATTTTGATAGTCTTCGCTATATGGGAGTGTTGCAACGCATTAGTTTATCGTATCTGTTTGCGTCACTCATTGTTTTGACATTACCTAGAAAAGCAACATGGGTAGTTGCTGGTTTACTACTTGTTGGTTATTGGTTAGCAATGATGTATGTACCTGTTCCAGGTTTTGGAACTGGTGTTTTAGATGAAAGTAACCCAGGTGCAAATTTTGCAGCATTTATCGACCGCTCTATTATACCTGCGGCGCATTTACACGGAAGCTTTAAAAATTTAGGCGACCCCGAAGGGTTATTTAGTACCATTCCTGCTACTGTTAGTGTTTTACTTGGTTTCTTTACAGGTCAATGGATACGTACACAGCCTGTTAAAACACGTACAAGTATAGGATTAGCATTATTTGGAATAGGTTGTTTAATAGTAGGTTTAGCTTGGGGTTTTGTATTCCCAATCAACAAAAAACTTTGGACAAGTTCATATGTAGTATATACAACGGGAACTGCTTTATTATTACTCTCAGCTTGCTATGAACTAATTGAAGTACAGGGTATAAAAAAATGGGGAGAGAGTTTTAAAATATTAGGTATGAACGCTATCGCCATTTTTGTCGCCTCAGTATTATTAATTAAAGTCTTAGTCAGAACTATTATAGGCACAGGTTCGGAGGCGCCTAGCGCATATAATTTCATCTATAAAAACTACTTTGCATCTTGGGCAGGAGCAGTAAACGGTTCATTTCTATTTGCTTTCGCTACTTTATTATTATGGTTTGGCGCCGCTTGGATAATGTATCGTCAACGCTGGTTTATCAAAATATAATTTATGTAGAGACGTTACATGTAACGTCTCTACTACGATGAATATTCCAAACATTGTAAAAACGCTTTCGCTTCAGGATGTTGTGAATTGCGGAACTGTTGCGGCGCCTCTAGTACAATTAACTCACCTTGGTGCATCAACCCAATACGTGAAGATAAAACAAATGCTTCTTGGATATCGTGAGTTACAAAAACAACCGTTTTTCCCAAATTTTGCTGTAAACGCTTAAATTCTCTTTGAATTTCTAACCTCGTTATTGGGTCTAATGCTCCAAACGGTTCATCCATTAACAACATAGGAGGGTCAGCAGCAAGCGCTCTGGCAACACCAACTCGTTGTCTTTGTCCTCCCGACAGTTCATGTGGATAACGTTGGGCAAAAGTCGAAGGTTCCAAACCAACCAAATTTAATAACTCATGCGCGCGTGTTTTAATTTGCTTTGGCTTCCATTTTTCTAGTGACGGTACCAAACCGATATTACGTTCAACTGTAAAATGCGGAAATAAGCCTGTTTCTTGAATAACATACCCTATTCGGCGCCGTAATTTAATTTCATCCCATTGCGTTGTTGGTATACCATCGAATAATACCTCACCCTCAGTAGGCGCTAAAAGTCGGTTAATCAACTTCATCGTTGTAGTCTTACCGCTACCACTACGCCCAAGTAACACTAACGCCTCACCTTTATATATACTAAAGTTTAAATTAGATACTAAAGCACGATTATTACGACGCAGTGTAACATTACGGAACTCAACGGCTACTTGCTTTTCTTGGGTCATACAATAGTATATATCATAATTTAAATCAGGACGGAATGTATAATTGAATTCTTGTAGTAAACTAACGGGCAGGCACCTGCCTAAATAAATAATTTAATATTAAGCGTGAGTTTATGCATTCTCGGCAAACTATTATTGACAAATTTTCAACTTTTATCCAATTCGATGCGGAGCGTTTCCATAGTTGGGTAAAAGATGGTAGGTTGCGTCGGAGTATTCAAAGCTGTATAAATAAAAATCCAGAAGAGACTTCAGATGATGTTTGGGCTATATATTGGTATAAACGTTGGCAAAAAGAACAGTCAAGTGTTGCCCAGCAACATTTGAATGCGTTTCTCCAAGAACCTTGTTATTGGAGTTCGCAGAAGCTAGCACAAAGTTTCAGTGCTACTCAATATTCTTTAGCTGACTTTTTCCAAATTGGAATTACACAAGTTGAGCGTATACTCAAAGGGTTTAATCCTAGTCAGGGTTTTGTTCTTAAGAATTATGCTAGTACTATTTTTAGTTCGGTTATTCGCGAAACACTACGTCAACGTCACGAAGTTGATATCTGTTCGACTTGGGGAATGTTGCGGAAAACGAGTCAAAAACGTTTGATAGAGTCTTTAGAAGCAGCAGGGTTATCTAAAGAAACGATAACTAACTATACTAATGCTTTTAACTGTTATCAATTGATATACGTTCCATCTCAAACCAACACGAGCCGTAAGCTTGCACGTCCCGATGAGAAAACGTGGAATGCTATTACAAAAGCATACAATATGCAGGCGCCTTCATCCAAAATTAATGCCCAAACGTTAGAAAGCTGGATGCAAACCTGTGCTTCATCGATACGTAATTTTTTGTATCCACCAGTAACTTCTATAAATGCACCCACAGGAAGCGAAGATACTTATGAAATTATAGATAATATACCTAGTAATGAAAATTCTCCATTATTAGAGATAATAGCCGAAGAAGAACAGCAAGCTCGTAATTCTCAGCTTTCTGAAATTGGTCAAGTATTAGTTGAGGCAGTTCATAAGCTTGAACTAGAAGCGCAACAAATTTTAAAGCTGTATTATATTCAAGGACTTACGCAGCAGCAAATTGCAAAGAAGCTAGATATTCCACAGTATACGGTATCACGGCGCCTGAATAAAATACGCGAAGGTTTACTTAAAGTAGTTTTTACTTGGAGTAAAGAAAAACTGCATATAACGGTTACGTCGGACATACTTAAGAGTATGAACTCGGTTATTGAACAATGGTTACAGGTTTATTATAGTAGTGGCGCCTATGTTAGTAATTAATGATTTAATTTTAGAAATACCACAGCAAGCTTTTGACGAAGCTTGGGATAGTCAAGTTTATTCTAACCCGATAGCACGTTATCAAGCGTATATAAATGAACTTTGCCTAAGTAGTATCTTGCCCTGGTTACAACAAGATTTAGCCACTCAGGCAAAGGTATTTTATAATACCACTGCATCACCCAGCTTTTGGGAACTGGTTAATGGGACCGTTATAAATGTAGACTCGATAAAAATCATTTTAGTTCCACAAGAAACTATTGATTTGAGCGAGTTACGAGTTCCTCAAGAATGGGTAGATATACCCGGTTTAGTTGGAGATTATTATTTAGGAGTGCAAGTTATACCCGAAGATAGATGTATTCGTGTTTGGGGTTACTGTACACATTTACAACTTAAAATGTCAGGGATATATGATTCTTACACTCGGACTTATGCGGTTGATGCAAGTAATGTTAATGACATAAATATATTAACTTTTGCCATATCTTCTGAATTTATTGAACCAACTCGTGCAGAAGTATTACCTCTACCAGCTTTATCTACTACGGTTGCTCAAAATTTAATTACACGTCTTGAGAATGCTGATATTGTATCACCTCGTTTGTCCATACCATTTCAAACATGGGGCGCCTTAATTGAAAATGGGGGTTGGCGCCGAAGTTTATATCAGCATCGAATTGGGCAACCAGAACAATCTATAATAGAGTGGCTACGAAACGGTGTGACGCAAGCTGCACAACAGTTAGGTTGGAGCAATCTTAATTTACAACATGTTGGCGCCGCACGAAGTATTCAGCAAATGGCGCCAACGAGTATTTTGGCGCGACAATTAACAATAGCAGGACAAATATATGAACTGCGGATAATTCCTCAAGTTAATGAAGAATATACAACATGGCGATTTGAACTGAGCTCAGGCAAAGTGGGTATTATTCCTGGAGGTTTTAAGCTAAGACTTTTAACCGAAGATTTACAAGCGTTTCCTGATAACGAAGATATTGCCACGACAGCTACAGAACATTTGTTCGTAGAAGTAGCATTAGAACCAGGGGAAGGAATAGTTTGGGAAATTGAACCAGTTCCAGAAAATTATGACCAAGAGATTTTAAGATTTTAAAGTTTCAACAACTTGACCTTTCTGTAAGTTTATCACCAAATTATCGCTATTGCGTCGAGCTTCCCAAGCACCGAAGTCCCACTTTCCTATTTTCCACTCTCCGTGCATATAATTTTCATCTTCTGAAATTGTGCCAGTATATGTTATTGCTGCGGAGGAAGTAGTAATATAACGTTTGATAAAACTAATACTTCGTCCAACTACTTTACCTTGAAGACGTGCTTCCCCCAAATAGCAGTCGTCTAGAACGCTACCGCTTAAACTATTGCCGCTTTGAATAAGTGCTATTTCAAAGCGGGTTGGTGTTCCTTGTTGCCAGTATGTACCCAACCAAGTGCCATTTACATCTGCCATAAGCTTTATGAATATGGAGCAAATATTTACAATAAGGCTATTTTAATATGCCTCATTCAGGTAGAGTTATATAAAGTAGGAGAATTAAGAATTTCGTTTATAAAATAAGTCTATTTATGGCGCCAGCTTCAGAATCAAATCAAAGTGCGATTGGTGTAGCAGTAATTGGAACTGGGTTTGGGAATAAAGTTCATATTCCTGGATTTCAAGCACACCACCGTACCCAAGTAGCAGCAGTTTATCATCGCGATTTAGAAAAAGCCAAGCAAATTGCCACGGCTAACAATATACTCCATGCGAGTGATAATATAGCTCATATTGTAAGTTTACCTGAAGTTGATGCAGTTAGTATATCAACGCCGCCATTTCTCCACTACTCCATGTCAAAAACTGTTTTAGAAGCAGGTAAACATTTACTGCTAGAAAAGCCTGTCACTTTAAATGTCAATGAAGCTATAGAATTATATCATTTGGCAAATCAACAAGGAGTAACTGCCACAGTAGACTTTGAATTCCGCTTTATACCTGGGTGGCAATTCTTTGCAGAACTGTTAGAACAAAAATATGTAGGAACTAAGCGTTTAATTAGAATAGACTGGTTAGGCGCCTCACGTGCAGACGCAAGTCGTCCTTGGAACTGGTACTCACGTAAAGACCAAGGAGGAGGAGCATTAGGTTCATTAGGTTCCCATGCATTTGATTATATACATTGGTTATTTGGCCCAGTAAATAAACTTAGCGCAAACCTAACCACCGCGATACCAAATCGTGTAGACACCAGTACTGGTGAACTAAAAGCAGTAGATAGCGATGACACATGTATGTTGATGTTGGAACTAGCAGACGGAACACCGTGTCAACTCACAATTAGCGCAGTCGTACACGCACATCGTCCCCATTGGGTAGAAGTATACGGGGATGAGGGGACATTAGTATTAGGAAGCGAAAACCAGAAAGATTATGTAAATGGATTTCATGTTCTGGGAAATAAAGTAGGGAAACCGCAAGCAGAAATAGAAATACCAAATCATTACTTATTCCCCAAAAATTACGCAGACGGTAGAATATCAGCATTTATTCGCGTCATCGATAACTGGGTAAAAGCTATTGACCAGCAACAACCAGTCACACCCTCATTACGTGAAGGAGTATATTCACAATTATTAATGAACTTAGCCCACGAATCCAACGAAAAATCTCAATGGGTAAACGTTCCAGACCTAACCACCCTTATATAAATCGTCGGCGCCGCATCAAACCCGCATAAGTTATACCCATAGCAACCAAAGTCAAACCAATTGTTGGTTCTGGTACTTTTTGCGGAACTTGAATAGAACCACTGACTAGAGCTTGCCCTCTCAAGAGAATAGTTTCTCCCAAAGTAACTTTGTCTTCTTCAGAAAAATCAAGTATACCAGTAGCACCTTGAAATATGCCCTCGCCGCCAGTAATATTTAAAATACCAGAGCCTTTAGCAGTTAATTTTTCAAAGTCAATTTTAGCCCCAGCATCAGCGGTTCCAAATAACTTGTTTGCCCCGTCTCCAAAGGTAATAAAGCCTTGTGGATAGCCCTGCAAACCATAGATTGTTGGGTCTACGTTAAAGCGGACTTCTCCGGTAGCTACGTTAGTTTTAGAGTATACCAGCCCACCGTATGTATCTAAACCATAAGGTGCGTCAGTACTTACAGCACTCTCAATTACCTCTGCAAGGTCGTCAACTATAGGCTTAATCTTAATTGTTGTTTCGTAATTAGCGCTAAATGGGTAAATAGTTTGCGCGTTTGTTCTAGCTGCACCCGAAACAAAATTAAGTAAAGTCAGGACTAGTGGAAAAAACCACACACCATGTTGTCGGAGTATCATTTGCAAGCTTCCAATATTGAAAGAATATTAATTTTCACAAAAAGGCTATCTTAACGTATACGAGTTAATGATTAAATAGCTTTTTTACTCAACCTATTAATAAATATCAAATCCTCAGTTCGTTTGCTATTAACAATCTTTTGATTTACTTGTGAATTCTTTTGTTGTTTCAATGAGCTTACATTCCACACATTAACCACAAGTTCATTAGTACTTAACCAATTTTCAGTAAATAGTGAAATTGGCGCCATCCTACTCAAACGCTCGTTATCAATTATTGAAATCGTTGCCATTCGGAGTGAGTAACAGAAAAATTTGTTCCGAATGGTCTTTGTATAACTTGTAATTTATGTAAAACAGAATCAAATTGTAATTTATTTTTTAATAGTGGGTTATCAAGGAGTTTTTGAGTAAATTTTAGTGGAGCATAAAATCTAGCTTTTGTACGTATTGGCATTGTCCAGATATCAATGTCTGGAGGTTCATCCATAAAGCGGGGAATATCTATGACTTTAGCGGTTGCGTAAATTCCTGCATCTTTTCCGGCAATCCAAATTAATACATTATCTGATGGTTTAATTTCTTTTGTGTATCGAGTTACTAGCCAATAGATAATATCTAGCTTATGTATTGCCTATTTAATACTGCTATACTTAGGATTTGCTTGAAAAGTCCAGTATTGCATTATAAAAATTCCTGGTTCACATAGTTTATAATATAATTTGCTTTTAAGATTGTATGGTATTGTTTATTAAATTTTAAAATAGTTTTGTGTTGGGTTCCGCTGTCGCTTTACCCAACCTACGTTGTTAGAGTTACTTTGTTAGAGTAGAGTTTTTACAGCATCGCTGAATTTTTCATAAGGTGATACTCCAACAATCGTTTCCATTAAGTTTCCATCTTTGTAAATCATTACTGCTGGAATACTGCGGATACCTAACCTTTTGGCAAGAGTTTTACTTTGGTCTAAGTCTACTTTTGCTACTTTAACAGTACCTTCAAATTCTTGAGCTAACTTATCCATCATTGGAGCGACCATTTTACATGGCCCACACCAACTAGCTGTAAAATCAAATACAACCACTCCACTGTCAGCGGTTATAATTGAGTCAAATTCTTCTTCTTTAATGTATGCAACTGTCTGCATAGATGCTCCTAGCGTTTGATAATTACTTGAATATAAACCTTTATCTATCCGAAAAGCCCTTTACTTTTCAATATATCTATACATCGCATTGTACTAAGTTTTGTATAGCTGGTGTACATATGAATCAAAACTTAAAAAAACTTAATACTTTAGTTAGAAATCTAGAAACCGGGTTTCTAAGCATTCATTGTCGCAGACAAATCTTTATTTTTATTACAAGTTTTCAACAAAGAAACCCGGTTTCTGAATTTTATCGTCAACTGAAATTAATTTTGCTTCTTCAGAGGTTGGTATACGAGTATTGACTGCTAAACGGAAAAAATGATTAAAACGCGACTTATTTGACCATTTTGGCAATGTTTGGCGCCTTTGTGCAACAAAAGTTTTTTGAAAACTAGATAATTGTGTACCAGTTTGAGAGTTACGAGTAACAACAACACAACGTTGACAAGGGTTAACACCAATAAATTTTACGTTTCCAATTTGAAAGTCAACAGTTTGGTTTGCTTCTGTAAATAAACAATCTTCCCAAAAAGCAGGGACATTACTAATTTCGATATTGTTACGAAACCGTAAACGCACTTCTTCTACATCGAGTTCAGGATACCAAGAAGCAACAGCTTCAAGTGTGGCAGTACTAATAATCGTTGGGCCAGGAGAAACAGTATCATCAGGAAAACCCATATTTAAATTTTGCTTTATCTGGACAGGGAAACCAAAGTACTCACTCAACCATCCTTCAAAAGCTTCACATTCATCTTTAATATGAAACGTTGCTTCAGCGAATTTAGGCGCCAACACAGTAACAGTGTTATTATTTAAATCAAATCGAGAACGTATGGCATGAACACGTTGATTAGACTTACCGTTGACAAAATTACCCGATTGATCAAAAATAGCAAACTGACGGTCAAATTGTAAGGTGCCACTATTCAAAACTTTCACACTCTCAACTTCAACTCCATCTAAAGCCTTAATCGGATAAATAAATAATTTTGAAACAAAAGGAATAATATTGTTCATTATAAAACCTTGTAGAGATGTTACATGTAACGTCTCTACATTATAGGTAATTAACTGGACATTATAGTTCAACGCCTCTTTCTTGTAATTGCCTTAACAACTCCACGTCGCGCTCCTTAGTTTAAATGGTAGATGTGGAAATTTCCACCGCATCACTAAGTAGCAAAATACTATGTCTAACATGTTTACTAGTTGATTGGATATGCCAGATTTTTAATTGGTACACAAATGAGTATGTAAGGTGGGCAATGCCCACCCTACAATCAATACAAACAGACTACTAGACACTTATGCGATTAATTTGTGCGCCAATGGCGCACAAAATATATAATACAGATATATAGGTGCTATTAATTCTTCTCTATGTATAGTTATATAAACATATGACTCGTTAATTTAATTTCAGCGTAAGAAAGCGAGATAATAATTTAAGCTTATCTTGTTCGTATGCTTATGGTCTCAATATACGATAGCAACCCGAATAGAGTCGTCGAAGCGATTGAGTTGGTGGATGATGAGTTATGGCAGCAGTCTGTGAAGCTTAAAAATAAATGGCGCCTAGATAATTCTAACCAATTAATCAACATACAAACACCCACCGCTCATTTGATACAACATATCAAGTCGTATGCGAATGATTATCATTTAGCCAAGTCGATAGCGCATTTTAGCGATGCGGGTGAATTGTACGAACCTTATGTAAAGCTGGTTGAGCAATGGGTTGAAACTACTGCTCATCATTATGAGTTAACACCAGAAGTGTTAAAAGCCAAGGTTAATATTATGTTGGCACGAATTGCCCAGCATGATAAAAAGATACGTCGTATACGTATAGGGTTAGGCGCCTTATCTGTAGTATGTACAGTATGGATGGGGTTTAACATTTACGATAATATCGGAGTTAGTAAGCAGCGCTCAATTATTGAGCAACAGTTGGGTCAAGTGAATACTACATATAATCGGGTGTATTCAGAAGCGTTAAAGAGCTTTCCTGCGAAAAAGTCAAGAGGTATTTGGGGTTTTGCTAAGTATGTAGTTGGATATCAAGACCCACCACCCGATAGTTTATCTAAAGTTGAAATTCCTCAAAACCTGACTTTTGAGCAACAAGAGTTGTTGGATGAGTTAAAAGTAGCTACCCAACAAAGAAAAATTGTTTTAGATAAATCGAATAAATTGGGTAGTAAGCAAAGTAAAATTGCTTATTCGATTGTTTTTAGCGGTTTGATGTTGATTTTTGTCCCTTTATATGGTTGGATATGGATTCCCGTAAATCGGAAGACGCAATATCGGCACCTTTGAATAATGCTAGAAACTTACCTGAATGAGTGAAAATTTTTATATGTGAAGATACAAGGTAAGTAAAATGGACATTAAAGACGGTTTTGTCGGTACTGTTGGCAATACACCCCTAATTCGACTCAAGAGTTTTAGTGAGGAAACAGGATGTAATATCCTAGCGAAGGCAGAATTTCTGAATCCTGGAGGTTCTGTTAAAGACCGTGCTGCACTCTATATTATTAAAGATGCCGAAGAGAAAGGTTTGCTTAAACCTGGTGGGACTGTAGTTGAAGGTACTGCGGGTAATACTGGTATTGGATTAGCTCATATTTGTAATGCTAAAGGTTACAAGTGTTTGATTATTATTCCCGATACACAATCGCAGGAAAAAATGGATGCATTACGCGCGTTAGGTGCAGAAGTGCGACCTGTTCCAGCTGTACCATATAAAGACCCAAATAATTATGTTCGACTATCGGGTAGAGTTGCGTCGGAGATGGAAAACGCTATTTGGGCAAACCAATTTGATAATTTGGCAAACCGTCGCGCACATTATGAGACTACAGCACGAGAAATTTGGGAACAAACGGATGGTAAGGTTGATGGATGGATTTGTGCGACGGGTACAGGTGGAACTTTTGCTGGGGTTTCGATGTTTCTAAAGGAAAAAAATCCTGATATAAAATGCGTACTCGCTGACCCAATGGGCAGTGCCCTATATAGTTATGTTAAGACTGGTGAGTTACATATGGAGGGTAGTTCTATTACTGAGGGTATTGGTAATAGTCGCGTTACGGCAAATATGAAGGATTTGAAAGCTGACGATGCGATTCAAGTTCACGACGAAGACGCAATTAAGGCAGTTTACCAATTATTACGCAAAGAAGGTTTATTAATGGGTGGTTCCACAGGTATTAATGTAGCAGGCGCCGTTGCTTTAGCAAAACAACTGCCACCTGGGTCTACCATTGTAACTATACTTTGTGATAGTGGCGCCCGTTATCAGTCGAGAATTTTCAACCCTGAGTGGCTGAAATCGAAAGGACTTTCACCAGATAATTAAAGTGGAACAGGCATCAAAAGCCTGTTAATTTATTTTAAAATTAAAAATGAGCGCAGTATCTTCTTCCAATTCTTTACCTACACCAGAGTCTGAGTATTCTCGGTGTGTACGAGTCTGTCAAAACCGTGCTTGTCGTAAAGCTGGCGCCGAATCTGTGTTGGAAGCTTTTAGATCACATCCTGTTGATAATGTCAATATTACAGCAAGTAGTTGTTTAGGACAATGCGGTAACGGGCCGATGGTATTAGTTGTACCTGATATGGTATGGTACTGTGGTGTACGAGTAGAGGAAGTACCGTTGGTTGTTGAGCAGCATTTACAAAAAAATCAAAGAGTTGAAAAAATGCTTTATGCTCGCTTCCACCCGAAGGGAGAAAATAATTAAGACTTTAAATCAATGAATATCCAGGAGTTGCGACAATCGTTAAAACAAAAGTGGCTATGCTACTACCAACAAAATTGCCACTGGTTAGAAAAAATGCAAATTTGGGCAGTGTTTGATGGAGAACGGCGCCCATTATCTAGTTTTATATTAGCTACAGTTACGGTATTAGAACCAAACTTAGTTGACATTTTACCACTGCTTGTGGATTTAAATACAAATCCAGATGATATGATAGCAGCATTAGGTCTTAATTTTAACCCTGAAAACGAACTTAAAAAACTTAATAATGATAATGATAATCTAAATAAACGTATACAAGTAATAAAAGAAACAAGCTATAAACATCCTGAAAATAACTCAGAACAAATTATTCATATCACACCGAATAATTCATTACAACACCAGATGCTACGAGTCGGGACTTCGTGTCGAAATGAAATTAAATCATTACAATCAGTAGCGCTTGTTACTCAAAGTTCTATACGTGATATACCAGTATCAGCAGTAGCAATTGCACCACCAATAACTAGTAATTATAAGCTGGCGCCAGAAATACGCGAAAAAGTAAATCAACTATCAACTGTCAACCGTCGTAAGTTAGCAAATTGGATTGATGAGTTTTGCCAAGGTCGAGACTGGGATAAAGATGAATCTACTTTTATCCCATTTTAGTTAAATTACTAATTAAATTACTAATTAAATTAAATATTTTGTCCAAAGGTATCACACTGGTCAATATTACCCGATTGAATACCACGTTTAAACCAAGTTGCTCGCTGTGCAGCAGTACCGTGAGTAAACGAGTCAGGTACAACATAACCTTGAGAACGTTGTTGCAAACGGTCGTCTCCAACACTGCTAGCAGCGTTAATTGCTTCTTCAATATCACCTTGTTCTAAAATTTGGCGTGACCTTTGCGCTCGGTTTGCCCAAACTCCTGCAAAACAGTCAGCTTGTAATTCTAATCGTACAGAAAGCTGATTTGCTTGTGTTTTACTAACTTGGCTTCGTAATCTGTTAACTTTATTTAAAATACCAAGTTCGTTTTGGACGTGATGTCCCACTTCATGAGCTATAACATACGCTTGAGCAAAATCTCCAGGCGCCTGATATTTATTTTTCAAATCTCGGTAAAAGCTCAAGTCAATATAAACCTTTTCATCCGCAGGACAATAAAATGGTCCAGTAGCAGAACTAGCTAACCCACAGGCAGATTCAACTCTACCTGTAAATAGAACTAATCTAGGTTCAACATAATTTCGTCCATTTTCTCTAAAAATTTGATTCCAAACATCTTCTGTATCAGCTAGAACCACAGAAACAAATTCAGCAGCTTGGTCATCTGTTGCAGAACGAGGAGAATTCACAGGAGGATTATTAGTTCTTGAACCTCCTTGCTGCAAAATCACACTAGGGTCGCCACCTAATAGCGCTACAATCAGCGATAATACTAATGCTCCAATACCACCACCCACTACAGGCCCACTTATCGAGGCACCACGACGGTCTTCAACATTATCACTTCGACGACCCAGTTGCCAACGCATAGTTTTCTCAACTTTATACTCAACTACTCCCTACTTGGATGCATATTAAGTTTATTTATATATCCTAGTCTTCTACCCAAAGGGCAAATTACAATAGAATCTAATCATACTATAGTGTTAATTACTCTTCTTCATCTTGATAATACTGTACAGGCGCCTCTCCATGACTATCTAAAATTTTTGGTTCTGCGAGAGCTATATCCATTGGATTAATTTTTTCTAATATGATATTGAATTTCCAACTATCGCTAAAATCATAAATAAAGGTGATATTTACGCCAGTTTGTAAACACAATTCACCAATCAAATAGTCTTCACTACTTTCAAGTTCTCTCATATAAGGATGACCGAGTTTGTATGATGTCTATAAAAGCAGTATTAGCAGGAGTAGCATTAGCACTGTCGTCAGCAGCTATAATTTGCTTGGGAGCTATGCCTTATTCCTATGAAATTCATGCTTTATTGCTCTCCTCAATTGGTGCAATTTATATTGGATTTGGGCTTTTAGATAGTTCTCCAAAAAATACTGCTCTCGAAGTAATAATTGCCGCTCTATTTTTTTGTATAGCGATTGCTGGTTATATAGTTTCACCTTTTATTATAGGAATTGGCTTTTTAATGCATGGCATTTGGGATTTTCTACATCATCCTAAAATTGTCACAACTGTTGTACCCAAATGGTATCCTCCTTTCTGTGCTGTTTATGATTGGGTGTTAGCAGCATGTTTTTTCTCTTCCTTGTTTCTCAAGTATAACTGTTAAAATGGCGCCTGATAAACGATTACCTCTCCATCTTTTAGTCTAAAGCATCGAAAACTAGTAAAGGAGCTAGAGCGAAACGCATCCCCACTAAAATACTCGGAAGATGTGACAGTTTTATCATGGTTAGCCACTGAATAATGTTAATTGAATTAGTATAAAAACTCTCCGTAATGTCTATAATTATTTATAAGTATAATAGGCCGAATATTAAGCAGGTGCGTGACGCTACGAGTCTTATAACAAGGTCGAAGGTTAGTTCATGGTGTCACGCACCCTACCATATTTAAAGCGTGGATGCATTATTTATTTTACGATTAACCTGTGCCCATTGGATAACAGTTGGGAATAAATGCTTCTCCTGTTTCTTGATTTTGAAACCCTCTATTGATTCCGGCGCCGTATAATCCAATTAGATTGTCTTCTATCCATTTAGCAGTTTCAGGGTAGCCTAATTCTTCACAGGAGTGTAGAGCAGCTATCCAACTTGCTAATACATGTGAATCATGTAGATGTAGAGCATAAAGTCCTTGCCAAATATTTGCAGGTACTATAACTGAACTGGTAATAGTTTTTAATTTAGCTTCGGCGCCGTATGGCTCTACAATTTGGTTTTTTACTACTATAATTTTGCCAATATCTGATGCTGTTTCACCTTGCCAAGTGACAGTGCCATTTAATTCGTAACCCCATTGAGCGATGAAGTGAACAATTATGTATTGTAACCACTCAATATATTTATAAAACTTTTCCTGACCGTTCCATTCTATCCCACGTCCATTAAAAGTTGGCTGCCACTGACAGTATAATCCTGGTTGTCCTTTAGGAGGACGGTTATCGTCAAGAATTGATGCTTCTGCTTCTGGATGAGATTCGTTAATAAAGTAACATCCTTCGTCACCTAAAGGTAAACCAACAGCGTCGCGAAGCGAATCAGAAATTGTAGTCAGCATTGCTTCGTTGCGCTTAACTCTTCGGGTACGAACAAATTCCAATAGGTAAAGTACTTGAAAGTCATATAAAGGACGGTCAAGTTCAAAGTTACCAGTAAATGTAGTTGTGTATCCCATAGACTTTTCCTGTGGAACAGGCATCCCTGCCTGTCCCTGCTATATAATAGAATTTAATCGTTGATTGCATTTAACAACACTTCAGATAAGCTCATATCTTCCATATCTTCCATTGTAATTGTGTCACAAATATCAAACTTGGCGCCTGCGCTTTGCAGTTCGTCGTCTAATACTTTTAAAAAGCGTGTTGCTTGCTGATCGGTTCCAACTTGAATAAAAGAAAGTGCTAATTCCTCATCACGTTCCATGCGTCGAGATGCTTCGATAATGACTCGCATTACAGCTTTACGGTCGTCGGGTTCTCCGTCGGTTATGACTAGGATAGTCTCTCCATTTGGTTTGGTTTGACCGACGTTTTTACGTTCAAAGTAGTTATCTGTGGCATGTTTTAATACACCTGCTAAGTCAGTGGTTCCCGAAGGGTCATTTTCTACAAAGATTTGTGAGACTTTGTTAGAAGTTACATTTTCGTAGCGTTTGAATTTACCTGAAAATACGTAAACAGTAATGCCATCTGGGTCAAATTGTTCACACTTACTCGCTAGTGCAAAAGTAGATTCTTGTGCTGTGAACCAGCGGTTTTTGCCTCCTTTTTGGTCAGGAGTTGCCATACTCCCACTCTTATCAATGATTAATGTGTAATCACGATTTTCTAACATCGTTATATTCTCCTATATTAATTATTTACATTCCTTTGTAAATATTAATCGTTTATTGCGTTCATTAAAATTTCAGCAAGACTCATGTCTTCCATGTCATCTAACGTCACAGTATCACAAATATCGAACTTGGCACCGACTCCAGTCAACTGGTCGTCTAACGCTTTTAGGAATTTTGTCGCTGAGGGGTCTGAACCAACTTGAATTAAAGTAATTGCTAATTCTTCGTCTCGCTCCATTTGTCGAGATGCGTTAATTATTACCTCGAATACGGCTTTTCTATCGTCTGGCTCGCCGTCTGTTACTACTATTATAGTTTCACCATTTGGTTTTGTTTGACCCGAAGCTTTACGCTGGAAGTAATTATCTGTCGCGTTTTGTAGCACACCCGCTAAGTTTGTAGTTCCTGCTGGGTCATTTTCCATAAATATTTGTGCTACTTTCTGCGAAGTTACATCATCATAACGTTTAAACTTCCCTGAGAATACGTATACAGTAATTCCATCGGGGTCAAATTGCTCACATTTACGTGCCAAGGCAAGCGTAGACTCCTGCGCGATATCCCAGCGACTTTTACCTCCCACTTGGTCGGGGGTGGACATACTGCCGCTTTTGTCGATAATTAGTGTGTAATCACGGTTACTTGTCATGTCAGTCATATTTATGAATTGGATATTAGCGCTTATGTTGACCTGCTGTTCCAAATATAACCGCTGATGACAAATTATTGTCTTTGGGTTTCTACCGCAATACGTAAACCAGGTATCTGACGTAGACTATCCATAACTGCTACAAAATTACCGTAGTTACTGTTTTGATCTGCGCTAACTGCAACTAACTGACCTTGGCTATTTCCAACTATACCCTGGACTTCCTGGGTTAAATTTTGTATATCAACTTGTTTGTCGTTAACAGTAATTTGTCCTTGCGAGTCAATAGTAAGAATAATATCTGCTTCACCTAAAGTTTGCTCTTGCTGGGTTCCGGCTTTTGGTAAATCGACGGGTAATCCTCCGGTACTTGTTAATGATAAGCTAGAGAATATAAAAAATGTCAAAATCGCAAACACTACATCAATCATGGGCACAATGTTAATCTGTGCTGGAATATCTTGGTCATCGGGAAGACGCATAAGATTTTTCTCCTCTTTCGTAACGGCGCCGATAAAGCAATTCTAATTGTCCACCATGTTCTTGAATAAACGCCATCTGACGTTGATGCAATCCTCGAAACATATTAGCAAATAACAAAGTAAAAATTGCTACAACTAAACCTGATGCCGTTGAAACAAGCGCTTCGCTTATGCCACCAGTCACACCAAGAGTTCTGGCGCCACCGATACCATTACTACCTAAAGAAGCGAAGGAAGCAATTAATCCTAGTACCGTTCCTAAAAGACCGAGTAAAGGCGCCAGGGAAATAATTGTATCAAAAACAGTTTGAAAGCGTTTTAAAATAGGAATTTCAGCGCAAGCAGAACTTTCAAGCGCAAGTCGAAACTCTTCGGGGGTAATTTCTTCAAGTTCAAGTGCTGCCAAAAATATACGAGCAACTGGTAAATCAGTATTTTGCTTTAGCTTATCGAGGGTACTAACTACATTATTATGTTTATAGAGACTTAAAACTTCTTTAACGACACGCTCTTGGCGCCCGTTAATTTGCATCCAAAATAACATACGCTCAATAATTAGCGATACTGCTAAAATGGAAAACCCTAGCAGGGGGTACATTACAACCCCACCCGCAGCAAATATATTACCAATTCCCATATTTTACATTTGAGTTGATGAACAACACCAACCTAGGGTAACAGATTTTTTCTAGAGACGTAATATTGTAAAATGTATCTTTCGCAAACTTAGTATATATGACTGATACACTAGATGTACAAAAATGGTATGTAGTTAGGCGCCCAGTTGGGCACTGTGAGATAGTTAATGATAATATTGAAACGCACGGCGAAGTTATTGAAAAGTGGGGGCCGTTTGACTCGCACGGTGATGCTATTGCTCGTCGTATTGGATTAATTCGTGCTGGAAAATGTCAACCGCAATAGTAGTCTGTGTCATTAATTTTGCTGTGTAAGAAAAACGAACAACCTCTCAGAATTAATGACACAGACCAATAGTGCTTTTTGTCACTAATTTTTGGGAAGAGGTGCCCTTACTTCGTGCCTCTTCTCTGTGTTTCCTGTGTCTTTTTAGTAAAAATAAATACTATTTGGAACGGGCAAGGATGCCCATTCCACAAAAAGTGCTTTTACTTTCCTGCGGCAGTATTGGTAATGCTTCTACCTGCAATTTTGTTACCTAGGACTTCTACAGCTTTTGCAAATTGTGGGTCTTTGAGGGTGCCAAGTTTATCACGTTCGCGTAACCACAAGTCTTGTTCTTGTTTTTGCGTTAACTCGACTTTGATATCAGGGTCAATACCATGCTTATTAATATCTCTACCGTCTGGGGTGAAGTATTTAGCAATAGTGACGGCAACACCTGAACCATCGTCTAGTGGACGTACTGACTGTACCAACCCTTTACCAAAGGTTTGCGAACCTACTATTGTTGCACGCTTGTTATCTTGTAAAGCGCCTGATAAGATTTCACTTGCACTTGCAGAACCTTTATTAACTAATATTACCAAAGGTTTGTTAGTTAATGCTCTACCACTAGCGACTTCGCGCTCTTGCTCTCCTTGACGGTCTTTTGTAGATACTATAGTACCACTATTTAACCACATACGAGCAATTTCAACGCTTGAGAAAAGTAAACCACCTGGGTTGCCACGTAAGTCAAGAATATAGCCAGGAACTTGCTTTTGCTCTAAAGCTTTAATAGCAGCTTGCATTTCTTTTCCTGCATTAGCGCTAAACTGGTTGAGGCGTATATAACCGATATTACCAATAGGTGTTTTTTGCTGTGAGAACTTAACTGGGTGAATTTCGATTTTTGCACGGGCAATTTCAAAATCTTTTCGCTGACCGTTTCGCAAAATTGTTAATCTGACTTTGGTACCAGCTTCACCTCGAATTAATGATACCGCTTGGTTGGTATCCATTCCTTCTGTGCTTTTACCGTTGATATTTGTTATGATATCTTTCGCTAAAACACCAGCTTTAAACGCTGGTGTGTCTTCTATTGGTGCGATTACAGTGAGTTTTTTAGTTTTTTCATCAAGACCTATTTGAATACCAATACCTGTCAGTTCTCCAGAGGTATCGACTTGCATGTTCTTAAACTCTTCGGGATCCATAAACCGGGTGTATGGGTCATCCAGCTTTTTGAGCATTTCTCGAATTGACTTATATGCTTCCTGCTTATTACTGTAGGACTTGTTTAAATACTGTTTACGGATAGCTTGCCAGTCTACCTGGTTGAATGTACCATCTACGTACTGGCGATTAATAATTTGCCATACTTCGTCTACTAACTCTTTTGGACTTTCTTTAAACAGTGCTTGTCCTCGTGAGTGAATGCCAAGGCCAGTAAATGCGATTGTAGTTAGCGTTACTGCCGTAGCACCCAAAACAAGTCCATTTTTAGTAATTACCATAATACACAGTTGCGCGGGATGGGAGATTTTATAAGTCGGTATGCTCAATCTAACACACGCTACTGCTGTACTGAGTGAGCATATCTTGCTATTTCTCAAAATTGTCGCTTATATCCGGTGATTTGTGTGGTAGATAATACAAACTTTACAAATCAGTTAGGAGTGCTGAGTGCTGAGTGAGGAGTGAGGAGTGAGGAGTGAGGAGTGAGGAGTGAGGAGTGCTGAGTGCTGAGTGCTGAGTTATGGGTTGTGAGTGTCATGCTGAACGCAGTGAAGCATCTCTATAAGTGAGTATTTTAAAGATTCTACCCTGCGGGAAAACTCCGTTTACGCTACGCTCAGAATGACAATTTCTATTCTTCCTAACCCCTAACCCCTGACCACTAACTCCTAACTCTTAACTCTACTCAGTACTCAGCACTCAGCACTTTCAACTCTACTCAGCACTTTCTACTTATTCTGGTTCTACCCAGCGTCCGTCGGTTTTGATTAGGTTAATTAGTTCTTCGACTCCTTTGTCTTCAGGAACTTTTTTGATTTCTTCACGACCTCGATATAGGGAAATGTAACCGGGTGTTTTTCCTACATATCCATAATCTGCATCTGCCATTTCTCCAGGCCCGTTAACAATACAACCCATTACTGCTATGTCGAGTCCTGTCAGGTGTTTTGTTGCTTCCCTGACTTTATGTAATACTTCTTCAAGGTTAAATAATGTGCGTCCACAAGAAGGACATGCAACATATTCTACCATTGTTTTACGTAAACCTAATGCTTGCAGGATACTGTAGCATACTGGTATTTCTTTTTCCGGCGCCTCAGTCAAGCTCACACGAATAGTATCACCAATACCATCGGTGAGTAGTGCCGCAATTCCCGCTGTTGATTTTATGCGTCCGTATTCTCCATCTCCAGCTTCGGTGACTCCCAAGTGTAAAGGATAGTCCATTCCTAAATCGTCCATGCGCTTTGCCATGAGACGATAGGCAGCTACCATTACAGGAACACGTGAAGCTTTCATTGAAATAACGATATTATGAAAATTGAGCGATTCACAAATACGAATAAATTCCAGCGCGGATTCTACCATTCCTTCGGGTGTATCACCATAAGTAAATAGCATTCTCTCTGCTAATGAACCGTGATTTACACCTATTCGCAACGCTTTATTTTGGTCACGGAGTGATACAACTAACGGTTCAAGGGTTTCACGAATTTTTTCACCAATTTCTTTAAATTCTTGTGGTGTATACTCTGTACGGGCTACGTTAGGCTTTTCAAATACGTACAAACCCGGATTTATTCTAACCTTCTCAATATGCTTGGCTACTTCCAAGGCAATTTTCATTCCGTTATGATGAACATCGGCAACGATAGGTACATCTTTATAGGTTTGTTTGAGTTTTTGTTTGATTTCAGCCAGCGCTTTGGCATGTGCCATACTTGGCACTGTGACGCGAACTATTTCGCAACCAACTTCATGCAGGCGCCGAATAGCAGCAACAGAACCCTCAATATCAAGGGTATCTTCATTAATCATCGACTGTACCACCACGGGGTATCCACCACCAATAGTGATATTACCCACTTTGACCGGACGAGTTTTGCGCCTTTTGATTGTAGTGTCAAAAGTCGGTTGGGTAGGTACTGTGTTGTTTGTAGTCAGCGTAGGCAGTGTTTGCATAACATGAATCGGTAATTATCTGTAGCGAAAATATCAGATGTTAAACGTTCTGCTTCTCAGATTGCCACAGAAGAGCCATTTTTGGTTGAAGATTTTTCATAAAAATAGCCTGAAGCTTCAAAAAAAACTATCGTATTCCCCATTCATACTCAATAATTCAATTTTTCCACAATCATCCCATAGGCTGACGCTAAATTACTCTTATATGTTCCATTGATTCAATCAATTTATCTTTTCAATTATTTATACTTTGTTGGCACATAATTTTTTAGTACCAAAGTACCAAAATCACTAAGAGTGCCTGTCGCATATTTGACAAGTAAAACAAAGATGGCGCCAAGCCTTATCGCTTCTATCAAAAGTACTAAAAAGTGTTAGATAATAATATTAGCCAATATAATTTACTTAGGGACTTCCAAAAAATAAATTCTTCATGTTGTTGAGCAGGCATCCTTGCCTGCTTCAAACGTAGGCGGGCAGGGATGCCCGCTCCACAAGAAAATTTTGCATATTTTTTTATATGGAAGTCCCTTAGTAATAATACACTAATGTATGAAAAAGAATGCAATTTGTATAAGTATAAGTGAAGAATAATTTCTGGTTAAATGAAGCAACTCGTGAGGTTAATTTAAGTTTATGATTATTAACTACTACTACCAAAACAAGTTATGAATCAGCGCGCACTGCTGCTAGTAAATCACCACTCACGGCAAGGAAGTCAGGGTCTGCCAGAAGCGATAGGTTACCTAGAGAAATTAGGCTTTGAATTAATAAAAGAATCATGGGAACGACCGCATCAAATGGTAGATGTTATCCACCAATATAAGCATAAAGTAGATTTGGTAATAGTAGGTGGAGGTGATGGGACTCTTAATACTGCTGTAGATGGATTAGTAGAGACACAGTTACGGTTAGGTATTTTACCACTGGGTACTGCAAATGATTTAGCTAGGACTTTGGGTATTCCCACCTCGCTGCCCGAAGCGTGTAAAGTCATAGCAGCAGGTAATACTCGTCGGATAGACTTAGGATGGGTTAACGATAAGTACTTTTTTAACGTTGCTTCTTTAGGGTTAAGCGTCAAAATCACGCAAAATCTCACAAAGCAAGCAAAGCGTCGCTGGGGAGTATTTGCTTATGCAGTCGCAGCACTTAAAGTAATCTTAAAATCTCGACCATTCACCGCTGAAATTCGTGTCAATAACAAATCATATCAAGGCAAAACTGTTCAAATAGCAGTTGGTAATGGTCGTTATTACGGGGGTGGAATGGCAGTAGCTTATGATGCTACTATTGACGACCAAAAACTTGATGTGTATAGCTTAGAAGTTAAACATTGGTGGGAAATCATTTTAATATTACCAGCAATGCGTAGCGGACATCATGTTAACTGGCGCCAAGTTCGGGCAATATCCGGTCAAGAAATAGAAGTAATAACTCGTAAACCACGTCCAATAAATACTGATGGTGAAATTACCACTTATACACCCGCACGCTTTCGGGTTATTCCTAAAGCACTCGAAGTATTTGTACCTAGGTAACAACAAAGAATATGTGAATTAAGTAAATTCAGAAATATTCCTTTTGGCAGTAGCAACGTTTTCACTAAATCTTCTATATTAAAATTCAGGTTGTATATGAGTCTGGCGCCAACAAAGCGCATTACAAAGCAGGTACTTCTACTACGTATATTACATCTGCCAACATTTTAATTAACTCAAATAATCATGGGATGTCATCTTCCAAGAGAAAAACCCTCAGCCCTAAAGACTGAGAGTTCGATGAATTAGGGTGCATCTATTTTATTGTTCCATTCTAACCGTTGGTGCATCCGGAAGATTTTACGAATTATTGAAGTACTCTTGCATTATTGTATACACATGAAAATACAGGGTAGTTTTTTCAATGTAAGCTCAGACTCAATTCTGGATTAAGTAGTTTTAATTTATACGTGTAATTAACTACTTTTTTTGAAGTTAATCAAAAAAAACCCAAACAAAAAATGTTTGGGGTCAATGGTTTAATCAGGGTGCATCTAAAATACCTTATCCAGCTTAACTTAGGGTGAATCAGGATGAAATGTAGAGACGTTAGATGTAACGTCTCTACTTTGTACAACAGTTCGTCACAGGAAGCTTGGCAATTTTTTCTAACTTTACCTGTGTTAGCAACTCATTCCAAGCCAACGAGGCATCTTGTGACTTAGTGGCGCGCATATTTACTGCTATACTAGTCAATGCATCGAACCATATACCGTTTTGAGCGTATATACCTGCTTGTTCAATAGGAGTTTTGGCGCCTGCAAGCTGATTTTTAAGTTTTGTTGATATATTTACCCTTTGAATACTACCCTCCACATTGCCTGGTTTGTCTTCTATAGTTTCAACATCACAGTAAACTGACAACGACCATCTGTAAATTTTATTCGTTTGTAAGGGTGGTGTTGTATTAGGAACGCTAAAACTGACAATTCCTTGTGGAACTTCTGATTTGAACGTGGTTTTATAAATTTCTTTACCCTGATTATCTTTCAAAATAAACTCTACAGCATCTTTTTTGGTTAATTTTCTAGGTAATGCGAACCAAAATTGAGGTCTAGAAGAAACTGTTTGTCCCCATAAATAATTACTATTCTTTCCCAACATTGTAGGTACCAACGCTGTTGGTTCACAACCCCTTCCGGCGCCCCCTTGTCCTCCTCTTCCTGTTGGTTCACCGCTAGTTGTTGGTGGTGGGGGTGGTTCGTACTTTATCGATGCTAATATTAAATTGGGGTTTTTAGTATTTAGTGGTTCTTTTGACTCAGCGTTAGGAAGGTTTCCGCAACTTGTAGATATTGCTGTAAGTAAAATAATTTTCACTGTTTTGGTGTAAAATTTCAATCTAGTCATAATTTTATAGATTTTCGTAATATATCTTAATACGGTTTAGTTAAAGCGATTATGCAGAAATTGGACGATTTGCTTTAACATAGGTGCCTGTCACTACAAAAGCTATAGCACCAATAAATGCTTCAGGTACAACCGCAACATTAATTAACTGGGGAAATATAACCAACAGTAAAGTTCCTCCTAAAGCAGTAAAAATAGTGCTGATGATGGTTCTGATATTCTACTTTGTACACATTCAGCAACAGGTTCTTCAGGTGGGTTAACATATCGTAATAATAAAGCGGCGCCAAGTAAAACAAACGAACCAACCGCAAAACTAAAAACGGCGCCTAAACTAAGAATAAAGAGTGTATCCACAAAGATTTTAGGTAAAGCTCGTTATTGATGGCAAGCAATATAAAACGTGACAATTCCTAAATTTTAACTAAATGGCGCTATTATTAAATGTCTTGATTATTTAATAATATAAAAACAACGGCGCCATTAGTTATCATAAAACTTAATAACGGCGCCACTAAAGGAACCCAACCACTATAATTTATTACTATCCAACACGTAGTAAATAGTATTATTACTGTAATAGACACAACAATACCCATAAATAATATTTTACGAAATCTCCAAGCAATAAATCCACCAAGTGTTGACCAGCAAGCAATCCAAATAGTTTCTTGCCAGATTGACCAAACCCATAGTAAGGGTCTGTTATCTAAAACGGTGCTGAGTATTTGACTCAACATATGTGCATGAACTAACACACCAGGTATTTTATTTGAACTCGCACCGTAGGGAGTTGACCAATAATCGCCTGCACTACGGTCTGCTATACCAATTAAGACAATACGATTTTTGATAGCTTGCGGATTTACTTTATCGCTGAAAATATCTTTAAGTGTGACTCTTTGTGCTATCATATTTGCGTCAGTCATTGCCCGATAGTTTAATAATATTTGACCTCCTAATGAGTTTATATTTTGATATCCTCCTGTACGTGTGCTTATGGATGGAAATATACTTTTGCCTAATTTTAAATTTCCATTGGGTGTAAATTCTGTTTTAATATTATGTTGAGCGTATAAATATTGAATTGCAAGCTTTGTACTAAATGCATATGCTGCTGTACAACGAGAAGTTGTATTTGGTGTCATAAATAATAAATGGCGCCTAATTGCACCGTCATTATCTTGAAAAAAATCGCTAAATCCTAACTGTGAGGCAGAAATTTCTGGTAATGGTAAAGTACCTGTAGGGTCATCTTCAGTATCGGGACGCTTACAAACACCTATTAAGTTTGAATTTTTTAATGTGGATGCTAATTCTGGTTTCAAGCTAGGATAATCTCGGTAGATATCCAAACCAATCAGTGTAGGTTGATGTTTATTTAAGTAAGTTAGTAGTCGATTTAGTGTACTGTCAGATAAAGAACCATAACGAGGCTCTTTCGGTTGGGCTTGAATATCTTCGGGTGTAACGGTGACAACTAATATTCTATCATCAGGCGGTTCAGAAGTTCGTGACCGCATTAATAAATCAAATGCCCACAAATCTACAGCAGATAATAATCCAAAAAATCTAATTCCTGTGACTAATAGCGTACTTGCCAGACTAGATGCCAAAATCTTTTGTAACGCACGACGTGATGGGAATAATTGAATGGATGGGTGTTTTCCACACAATTCTAACCAAGTAAAGGGTACTTCCGCAGGATTTTGACAAATTACAGGTAGCCAAGTTGCACATGGAAATTGCGCTTCTAAACCTTGTAACTTCTCCCTTGCTTCCCGAACCGCAATATAAAGAGACTTTCCTTGTTTGAAAGCAGTGAGAAAATACTTCAAAAATTCCTGGGCAACTTTATCAGGAACAGGTTCCCGCATTACAATGACTTGGGGTAAATGTAAATCTGCCAAATCGACAGCTAACCCCAAACCATCACAAGAGTTAAAGATAGCTAATTTTAAACCGTTAGATATGGCTTTTCTTAAACCATACTTCAATTGCTCAACTGTAAGAGTTTCCGTCGAGTTAATTTGAATACATCCTGTGTTACCTTTTGCTTGACTCGAACTGTGTCCTGCAAAAAATAAAATATCCCATTCCAACTGCCAAAGCTTTTCATTTAGTTCTTGCGACGTTGGTTCTGTTAAAAAGGTAATTTCTGCTTCTGAAAGTTTTTCTACGAGTATCTTTTGGTCTTGAGTTACATTAATACCAGTACTATCACCCAAAATACTGAGAATTTTTACCTTTTTTTTGGCGCCATTTGGTGCATTAGTTTTAAAAGGACGTGCATATTCAGGAGGACTAAGAGCAATTTCAGCGAGAGGATAATCAGATAAAAAATCCCATAAAGACCAAGGTAATGTTAAAATAGCTGATGGCGCCACAATAACGAAACAAATTTCATCAAAAGGTGTTAAGTGAGTTCGTAACTTGCGCTCGATACTTAAAAATGAACCAGCACATAACCAGCGGTTGAATTGAACTTGTACATCTCGACACAGTTCTTGAAATTCAGCGTGAGAAATTTGCCCAATATCCTCATCATCCTCATCAATTTCAAAATCTAGAGATTGATTTTGATTATAAGCATTTACATGGGAAATGCGAAAGTTCGCGTAAAACGACTTATACAGCAACTGCCAACGCTGATAAAGTGTATCAAGATTTGGCATAGGAGGTAAACTCCCAGTAAACTGCATACTAGTTCTTTCCGAGTCCCAAAATTGTACAGTCACAGTTGGAAACCCTTGTAACAAATCACCTTGTCCCAAATTTAAAATAATTTGTCGATACATCTCTCTTTCTCTGTGCCCTCTGCGCCTCTGTGGTAAAATAAAAAATCTCAGATCACAACACAAAATCTTCCATTACCACAAACTCCCCAACCTCAACTCGAACACTAAATTCAACACCCACAGGACTCTTAAAACGCTTCAACTGAATAATATTATCTAAATTACGCGATTGAACCGACTGAATAACGTCACCCGAAGCAGAAATCAACTTCAAACAAGTCCCAGATGCCAAAAACTCATCTTGACTACCAGAACGTAATTGAATACGAACACCAATTCTACCATCTGGCTCAGTATCCAAACCCAACACCAAAAAAGCTTCACCATCAGGCAAATTTAAACATTTCACCCTTTTAATAGATGTGTCATTTTCGGTTGTTCTCAACCCAAAACTGGCGCCTAAGTTAGGTGATAATATAGTATCCAACGATTGCCAAGCATCAGCAAAAGTATTTTGTAACCACAGACCAAGGTTAGTTGTAGTAGATATGCCTTGACGCAGTTGATATAAACGCTGGCGCCAGTTATTATTTGTTATTAACCCTGCCCATAACGAAAAAGGTATTTCTAATCGAGGTTGAATAATATTAGAATTTCCTAATCTTGATAGTAAATTTTCTGCTTGGGTTGCGGGTACCGGAGATAAAGCAGGAAGCGTAACACGAGTAGGTTCATTTGCGTTTAATTGACTAACTACCCATAACACGTTTAAATCGGGAATAAAATATTGAGCATCTAGACTGTATGTTCGATCAAAATTGTAAGTAGCTGATAGTTTGATGTCTTTGTGCGTGGTATATCCCCAAACTCGCAGCGATAGTTCATCTGGATTAATTTGAACCGCTAAATAGTAATCTCCTGCTAATTTAGGAATATCTACCCATTCTTGTGGTATTGTGCATTCTGTTGTATCTATAGATATTTCTGGTATTAAAATTATACGTTTATTTCTCCAGGTAAAGGCGGCGCCGTTAACATGTGTCCAAAAGCTAGGAACTGATATCTCGTCTAATGTTACATCCTCTTCTAAAGTTGGTAAAAAGGTCTGTAAACAAACTTGGTTGAGAAATATATTCCAAGAAGCACCTAATTCGCTCCATAATTGTTCTACTAAATCTGGGGAAATTTCTAATTCTATTTGGTTGGGGTTATCGAATAGGATAGTCATAATTTCTGCGTGTAGTATGTCTGTAACCATTCTTCAAGGGTTGCGCTGATATATTTAACCACGTCTGAGGTTACGGTAATATGCAACGTTTCTTGACTCCAACGAGTTAAAGTTAGCAGCAAAGACTCACGGGTTTTGGATAATTTACGCGATACAGTGTACTGCTGTACTGCTAGTTGTTTTGCTATTTGTTGTTGGGTGAGATTTTGTTGGTAGTATAGCTGGAGTAGTTGTTGAGCGTTATCATCAAGTTTTGTAACAGCTTCTTGTAAAAGAGTATTGATTTGATGTTTTTGGTCAAGACGTGTGGTTTGTTCTTCTTGTTCAATAAGTTCTGTGAGTAAAGAGGAAGATGTATCTACTAGGTCATCTTGAATTTCTCCTTCTTCATATCCTGGTTTAGGAGAGTTGAGAGATTTTATTGAAGGATACAAATATTTACGAACTTGGGTGCCGCATTCGCTTATCCAATGTTCTATAGTTTCTTTAGTACATTCAACACTATTAGAAGAAAGTTGGCGCCGCATTTGATTGTAGTATACAGCGATTTGTTGCCAGATTTCACCGTCCGGCGCCTTTCGTTGTCTGAGTTGTGGAGATTTTTGGGGTAGGTAAATATGGGTATAACAACTCCAAGCTAGTACATAACGTTCAATAGTTGGGGTATCATAACCAGAATTTTGTAATGACTCTATCAAAATTTTGCGACTGATTTTGAGTAGTAAACCCCAATCAGTACAAAAATTGACTTCTCGATTTTGACGTAAATAATTACGGATAATATTTGCAAAAGTAGTACTAGCGTATGCTTTGAGACTACCACTAACATCAGGATTACATGTGTGGAGAATTTTAGGAACTCCAGCAATTGCAATTTGAAAAAAGTCTGACATTTTTTCTTGAGAATCTTGCAATCGAGGCATCAATTTATATATAGCCCAGTAACAAGCTTCTTGCAAGTAAGCGGACATATGTCCTAATGCAAGTTGAGGATTTTTTGACGTTTGTGATTGTTTGTGCCAATATACAGCTAAAAAGTCTTCTTTATACTTATCGGAATTACCTAAAAAAGCTTTGATACTGCGATGTAGTCTAGCATCAGTTGCCCAACCGCTAGTTCTGTCATCGGAAAATAGTAAAAAGGTAGAAAATATGTCAGTGATATTTTGACGTACACGCATAAGTAATCCAAAATTTTAATTACCAAGGATTACCAATTAAGGTAAAACCTGCCCAATAATAAGGATGTGATAATTCTCGACTGTTTAAGTTAGGAATATTTGCGGGCAAATTACTGCTACCACGAATTGCAGGATTGTTTTTTAAACTAACTTGCTGTTTAATCATAGCAATTTGGGTTTGTCGCAGTGCTTCTGATTTGATTGGGGTATCTTTCAGTTGTTGGTAAAATTGACTCATTAAAGCTAAAGTACCCGCATCGTCAACCGACCACAAACTTGCTATTGTCGAAGACGCACCTGACTGTACTGCTAACCCAGCAAAACCTAATTCAGCTTGCGGGTTGCCTAAAGCAGTACGACAAGCACTTAGTACTAATAGCTGTACAGGGGGTTTATTTAAATTTAGGGTTTTGAGTTCATCTAACCGAACTTTTTTGTCCCAAAATTGGATGTACGAATGTTCTACAGAATCGGGTGATAATTCCGCATGAGTAGCTAAATGTACAATACCAAACGGATATATTGCACGTTGTAGCTTTAAGTTTGCTGGTGTAAAAGCTTGATTTAATAAAGATTTGCCTTTCCACTCGTTATTAACTATACTCGATAATTCTAGGGGTACGGCGGGTAAAGGAACAGCCGCTTGAAATTGCGAGGCGCCCATTGCTAAAATTTGAGTTTGGGCAATATTACCTCTGTTAAAATCGAGTAAGTTGAAAGCGGGAATTATGCCCAGACTATATTTTTCGATTAAAAATCTTTTACCATCATTAATCGCAGCTAAAGGAACGGTTCGTAAACCACCACCTAAACAAAATATTAAATTATCGATTTTTTGCCTTTGTAGTGTTCCTTCCAAAGGAGCTATAACTAATTCATATATTTGCTTACCAGAACTTAAGTACTCATCGCGTGGTAAATTCGGATTGACGATAGCTGTGCGAAATTTACTAACAAGTTTTATTAGCTCGTCTCGCTTTCCTGCTGGAATTCGTTTATGAATGGGAGTTATACCAGGTGCTACCAACATTAATTCCAAGTGTTTTGGCGTAGGTATAGCGTATATTAAAGCACTTTTTTTACCTGATTGTTGATGAAGTTTATCTAATATTCGACTCATTTGTTGAGCATCGAATATTTGATTAGAAGGTAACTTAGCTTGAAGGTAGTCTTGGTATTGCTGTTGCCATGACTTTTCGACATATTCAATACCGGAGTTGACATTTTGCGTATCAAGAATTTTTTGCAGAACTTCTGGTTTTAGAGGTGACACAGGTAGTTTAGTCTTTTGTGGCACCTCAACAGAAGGGAGTGGAACAGCATTACTAGGTTCCTTAGAAAACTTTGCGTGTAGCCCAACAATAGTTAGGAGCGTTGCAAAAGTTAATAATATGGTTAGTTTAGTCTTGTTCATATATCAATATACAACAAGCTGAGTTGTGATTACGTGAATGCACCTTTTTATTTTTATCGTATATTGCGACTACTGACTCTAGAACTTAGTAAAAATTAAATTTTATAGTGCATAACCATAAAGATTGTCGCGTGTATGTAATTAGTTGATTTCAAGTTAATTTTACTATGTCAAAGTTCAAACGTAGACAATTTGTGCTGTCTTCAATAACAGGCGCCTTTTTTGTATTACTCAATAGTATTACTAAAAAAAGCTTTGCTAAAATTCTTCCGCTTCCTCTTTCTACTACTGTGTGTTTGTGAAAAAATACTGAATTTACTAGTAATATCAAGATTAAAAATACCGTAGTAATTACACTACAAGTAAGATATTCTGCTAAATGATTGTTATTTTGAATCCACATGTATTTATCCTTCTAATTTGAGCCAATGTTTATTTTTTAAGTGTGTGGGGAAAGATATTATTTTTTATTGTTCATCACAAAAAAGCCTAGTATTTATACTAGGCTTTACTATATTTTGAGATGTCTAAATTATATGCAGCTATCATTTTCATTTATACATCTTTCTATACAAATATGATAAGCATTATCAATTGCAGATAGTGGTGCATTATGTTAATATAGACACGTTAATTTGTGTGGGTTTATAGTTTGCTCCTAATTTGTCGGCACAGTATCCTATTTCTACAGTTTTTCCTGGTTGAATAACTTTTGCCCAGTCTACAGGGGTTGCTTCGGATATTAAATCTTTGGTTGTGTAGCTTGCATTCCAAGTTTGTAGTATTTTAGCTTGATTAATTATAAAGTTTAACTTCCAATCTTTAGTTGCAATTGTACCTTTGTTGGTAACGCGGAAGTTTATACAAAATCCTGCATTCCAATCTGCTTGTATTACTACGTCTACTGTTAGTATAGGCGCCAATGGTGTTGGAATAGGAGTAGGAGTAGGTATTGGAGTGGGAGTTGAAGGTTGCGGTGTTAGTAAAGTTGCGAGAAGTTCTTGTTTTGTCGTGTTAATATTTACCCAGTCGTCTAATAATATACCTGCTGTATCAGTACTATTTGGATTCCAACACCAATAAGTAAAGGATAGGTTATTTTGTTTAATGTAATCAATTAGTTGACGTTGCCAAATTCCTTCTTTGGAGGTGGTATCTATTTGTTTGCCTCCAAATTCTCCGATTAAAATTGGTGCAATTGCTTTTGCTGCTATATAATAAAAACCTTTTTCCCAACGTGTGTAAAGGTTTTGAGGAAATGTTGCTTCGCTAAACCAAGGTTGGTCTGCGACTCCTGGGCCATATTCATGGGGAGAATAAACAACTTTGTTGGCAATATTTAAACGTACAGGGTTATTGGCAACACCTTCTAAATTACCTCCCCACCAATGTCCTGATAACTCTTGATTTGGTACATTCTTTGCAACACCTTCGACTACAATCAACCAATTGGGGTTTATTGCTAAAATTGCATTACCGCAACGTTCTGCTGCTAACCTCCAGTCGGTCGTTAAATCTCCTGTTCCCCAACTTGCTCGTCCATGTGGTTCGTTTTTTAAATCCGCAGCAACGACATTTCCTTGGTTTTTATAGCGGTTCGCTAACATCTTCCAAGTATCTATCCAGTCAGCTTCGGTGAATCCGTCACCATACCATAGTTCAGGAATTGTCACATCATTGAGTCTATGACTGTCAAGCATTATCAATAGCTCGCTTTTAGCAGCTTCCTGGATAATGATATCCATTATCTGTAATGGTGTTTTATTTTGTAAGTCACGATTGGCGCCAATGCTAAAGTCTACAGAGCTAATATTATCTGAGCGTAATGCTTGAACAGAATAAGGTAAACGAATGATATTGTAACCTAAGCTTTTAATTTGACGTAGCATGTCTTTATAGTCTCGCTTCCACAGACCATGCGGTACATGCACATCGGTTTCCATACCAAACCAATTAACTCCTCGCAAGCATACAGCATTACCGTTGGCATCTATTATCTGCGACCCTTTTGTTGAAAATGGAGTTTTAATAGCCATACTAGTTTTCGCACTGCTCCTTATCGTGTTACTTTCAGGAAAATGATATTACTTATTTAGAGACAGAACACGTAATTATGTAGTATTTTTGGTTGAAGTTTGTGTTTTGGTTATCTTAGATGCAAAAGCTCCTCAACGAATTCAAAAACTTACGGAAGCAAGTTCACGCAATTATTCTGCCGCTTATCTTATTCTTTGCGGTTTCCTTATTTGCTACCCCTGCTTTCGCTACAAGTGTGTTTGAACTACCTAACTTAACACCCGATACTTGGGTTGTTGATGAAGGTGAAGTTATTAGCCGCACTAGTGAAGGTAAAATTAGTACTGCGTTTGCTGACCTTGCCAAGCAAACTGGTAACGAAGTTCGATTTGTTACAGTTCACCGTTTAGATTATGGTGAAACCCCAGAAAGTTTTACTAAAGAACTTTTGGATAAATGGTTTCCCGATAAGGAAGCGCAAGCAAATCAAACAATAATGATGATAGACACCGTTAGTAACGGTATCGCGATTATTACTGGCGATAAAGTTAAATCATTAATGTCAGATGATACCGCCAAAAGTGTCGCCTTCGAGACTTTCTTGGCACCGTTACGCGATGGAAACAAATATAATCAAGCATTCCTTGATGCAAGTAACCGCTTAGTTGCCGTACTTTCTGGTCAACCTGACCCAGGACCTCCAGCAATAGTAGAGGATGTCCAAGTAGAAGGTACTTTCAAAGATGCAGAAGAAACCGAAAAAGAAAGAAGCAATTCAACAGCATGGGTAATTGGACTATTAATAGCTGCCACCGTCATCCCGATGGCAACCTATTACATCTACCTAGTCAACCAACCATCATCAGATAGTTAAAAGTGCTGAGTGCTGAGTGTTGAGTGCTGAGTGTTGAGTGCTGAGTGCTGAGTTATGAGTGCTGAGTGCTGAGTGCTGAGTGTCATGCTGAACGTAGTGAAGCATCTCATAATTTATCGAAAGCTAAAGATTCTACCCTGCGGGAAAACTCCGTTTACGCTGCGCTCAGAATGACAATTTACACCTTTTCTAACTTCTAACTTCTAACTTCTAACTCCTAACTCTGTTCCTCAGCACTCAGCACTCAGCACTTTCCACTGTTTTAGTCTTGCACATACTCGGCGCCTGTGATTAGAGCAATTTCTGCTCGTACAAATTCGCGACCGAGGTATGCAGCATGGTCGAACATAGTTACTGGACAAGGTTTTGTTTCTTCTAAAAGCTTGACACAAAGTTCCTTAGCGGTTCTGCCAGTGTAAAGAACTGTGTGAGTACGTTCGACTTTGCCACGTGCAGGAATTACCTTTCCGGTTTCAGGGTCTACAGCTAAACCGCGTTCATCAATAACGTTTGTGTAATGTTTCGCGCAAATTAGCCCAGCATCTCGGTCAAGGTAAATAATAAAATAACCTGCTGGGTCTAGGTCGATGTGCCGTTGTGAGAGTTTGTCATCGATTGCTGCTAAATTTTCTTCTAATGTCAAGTTCATAAACTCCCTTCAACAAAAAATCCTGTTCCTGGTTATACTTGGCTTTAGGCGCCAATTGTTTGCTTTAGTTGAATTCTAGATTTGATAAATAAGCGCAAATCTAGAATCCAATATATAAAACAATACCTACTTTCTTAATTTACACCTTATGTGAATAATACGTGAAATTACAGAACTATCTATTATACTTTTTGTTCCGATTCATCAGAGGGATTCTTTTGACTAAAAGGTAATTCAGCATTAATTGCGTCTATTTCGCGCTGTTCCAATTGGTTGACCTCGCTAATATAAGGGCGTAAAATTTGCTGTAAGCGTGCGTTGTAGAAGCGATGTAGGCTATAATTAGGCATTGCCGGAAAACCACGACGCTTTTTATGGCGCCCACCAGCACCTGGGTCAAACAATTGGATACCCTGAGAAATTCCCCATTCGATTGGTGAATAATAACAAGCGTCGAAATGTAAAGAGTCTATTTCCTGAGAACTTCCCCAATAACGGCCGTACATTCTATCACCTTTATATAAACAAAACGACATTCCCACAGGTATACGGTCATTTTGTTCGCTATAAGCTGCCATAAACAAGACACGATGACGATAGTGTGCATGTAACGACTCAAAAAAGCGCTTCGTCAAATACTTACTACCCCACCAGCCAAATTTATCGCAGGTGTCAGCATAAAAATCGTACATTAACGGGAATAATGATTTAGGAATATCATCCCCTGTTAGAGGTTGTAAGCGTAAACCAACTTTTTCTACAGCTTTGCGTTCGCGTTTAATGTTGCGACGCTGGTTTGCGTTAAATACCCCTAAATAATCATCAAAAGTGTTAAAACCTAAATTTTGCCAAATGAAACTATGATGTAACCAGGGAGTGAAACCTTGACGTTCGACAATAGCTCGCCATTCGGGGTCAACGTAAAGAAAATTGCACGTTGCGATACGGTGCTTTGTACAGTACTTATCGATTTCATGCAGCATTATAGCTGTGATTTCTTCTTCATCTTCACCCCTGTCTATTAAAAATCGATACCCCTCTGCTGGTGTAAATGGTGTCATCCCCAATAGTTTTGGATAGTACTCTACACCAATGCGCTGTGCTAAATCAGCCCATTGATGGTCAAATACAAATTCACCTTGACTATGCCCTTTGAGGTATAATGCAGCGGCGCCGATTAAAGTCTTGTTTCGCCAAATAGTCAAATGATTTGGCAACCAACCGTTACGTCCCGTTGCACTACCCGACACTTCTAAGTTGTTTAGCCATTCCCACTCCAAAAACGGAGTCTTCAATGGCATTGCTAAAGCATCCCAAGCAGCTTGCGGGACTTCGGCAATTTTGTTAGTCCAAGCGACTGAATAGCTAGGTTTTACTTGTTCAAACATTGCGAGATTCTCACTTCTTGACCAAACTGAACCATTCATGGCATACAATACTTTACTTAACTTAATCTAAATTCACTCAAATTTGTACTATTTTTGCGTAAAAGCCTATGAATGAGACAGAAGAGGGCACCGTAACCGTTATTTAATATCTTTCAAAAGAGGGAAAAATTCTAAAAAATCTTTTTCTAGGTCGATGTAGTTGTCTGTAAGTTCTTTTATTGCTGGTTCTAGGCGAATTTCAGTTTTATTTTTAAATCTTTGTGATAGTCTATTAGATAATCTAATTAATAAATACTCTATACCTTCTAAATTACGATACCTTCCTAACCAATCTTCTTTTGCCATTTGTGTAATAACTTGATTGGCGTAATTTGGTAATGGTTCCGGATAAGCTAAAAATGATTCGTATATTTCTGTTGTAAAATTATCTAAAGGCTGGTTTGAGTATATATACCAGTTTTTGGCCAAAAAATGGTCATAAAATCCATCTATTAAGATGCCAGCAAAGCGTCTATATACTGAACTTATTCGTTGTTTACTACGATTAACTATTAAATGCGAGTCAGTAAAAGCATCAATGAGTTGATGATGTTTTATACCTTGTTTGATTTTAGGATTTAGTTTTTCACGCTCTGCTCCTTTAACCAAATCGGCTAGTAAGTTACCTAAGCGGCTTTCAATATCCGGTTTGGATAATAGTAGATGCGCTAACCAGTTCATTTTTATTATTTATATTGAACTATAAACATCTTAGTGCATTTTACTTTATTCATGATTTAGCTTTTTCGTTAAGCTGAATAGCACGCGCGCAAACCCAATTATTCGGGAGCATTGCAGGCCATCCTTTTCTTATCGCTTCTGGACACACTGTATGAATTGTTAACTGGCAGTCAAGCATATCCAAACCAGCTTTTTGTACCTGCTTTAGTGCTTGTTTCATTACTGAGCTATCTTCAAACTCAATAGTCATGTTGCATTGAATACACACCGTATGGTGATGATTCATTTGGGAATTGGTATTTAATTCGTAGTGCTTATGTACTTCTGCTAGCTCTAACTCGCGTAAAATTTTCATTTTAGTCATGAGCTTCAAAGTTCGATAAATCGTTGATAGACTTATTTTTTCTTCGCGCTTCGCCAATAATTCATGTACTTCCTCTGCACTTAAATGGCTTCCTTGAGGAAGATTCTCAAACAGCTGTAGTATTACCTCGCGCTGAGAAGTAAAACGCCACCCTTTTGCATTTAGTTCCGATTTGAGAGAACCTGGTGTACTCATAATCACTACTTATCTATATGTTACTTAGGCGCCAAACCTGTCGCATTCCTACATCTATCATGCTATTCCTTATTGCTTCAATTTGCAATAAAAAGTTTTATTGACAAAGTATTTTAAGTTTTGTTACAAAATTATTGAAATATATTTTCAATAAATAGAGATATGCTAAATAACTAATAGAGTAAATTATCAAGAATCTTAGAAAGCAATAAAGTTGTTAGAGATGCCTATCAGTAGATACATCTGATGATATCTAGAATAACTAGTTGCTTAATATCCTCAACAAGGAGCTAGACGAAGACGATGCAAACATACGACAATCCGAATGTCAAGTATGGTTGGTGGGCTGGAAACGCGCGTTTCGCCAACATGTCAGGTTTATTTATTGGTGCCCATGTAGCTCAAGCAGCACTGACGACTTTATGGGCAGGCGCCTTTACTTTGTTTGAAATATCTCGGTATAACCCAGATATTCCAATGGGTGAGCAAGGATTAATTTTGTTACCGCATTTGGCAACTTTAGGTCTTGGTGTTGGAGCAGGTGGGAAAGTTATAGATACTTATCCCTTTTTTGTAGTGGGGGTAATACACCTAATTTCTTCAGGCGTTTTAGGTGCAGGCGCCTTATTCCATACTTTTAAAGCACCTAGAAACTTGAAGGGTGTGCCAGGTCGCGCGGGTAAGTTTCACTTTGAGTGGAATGACCCTAAAAAACTTGGTTTTATATTGGGACATCATTTACTGTTCTTAGGAGCAGGAGCTTTATTGCTGGTTGCGAAAGCGATGCTCTTTGGTGGGTTGTATGACTCAGCGATACATGATGTACGAGTTGTAACGAGTCCAACTTTGAATCCATTTGTTATTTTTGGCTATCAAACTCACTTTGCCAGCGTTGATAACTTAGAAGATTTAGTTGGTGGTCACGTTTATGTGGGATTACTTTTGATTGCTGGTGGTGTCTGGCATATCTTGACAGAACCCTTACCTTGGGCAAAAAGAGCCTTGATTTTCTCTGGTGAAGCAATTCTTTCTTACTCTTTAGGTGGTATTGCGTTGGCTGGTTTTGTTGCAAGCTACTTCTGTGCTGTTAATACCTTGGCTTATCCAGTGGAATTTTACGGTCCTATTTTGGAAGTTAAATTTGGCGTATCTCCTTACTTCGCTGATACTGTAGAGTTGGCAAACGGCGCCCATACAGCGAGAGCATGGTTAGCAAATGCTCACTTCTTCTTAGCATTCTTTTTCTTACAAGGTCACTTGTGGCACGCTCTACGAGCCATTGGCGTAGATTTTAGACAGGTCGGAGAAGCTCTGAATTCTGTTGAAACAGGAACACAACCTCAGTAAATATTAAGGTGGGTTTTAATACCCACTTCTTACTCATGATTGTAAATACAGAAAGAACTTTTGCAGCAGGCACTAATGCGCCCTGGCTCATTGGTAATGCTCGTTTAACAGACTTATCAGGTCAACTGCTTGGTGCCCATGTTGCACATGCAGGGTTAATAATGTTCTGGGCAGGAACAACCACAGTAATAGAAACTTTGAGATATACACCAGGTGTGCCATTGTATGAACAAGGGATGATATTATTACCCCATTTGGCTACTTTGGGTTGGGGTGTAGGCGCCGGAGGTGAAATTGTTGATACATACCCATACTTTGTCATTGGGATGTTGCATCTAGTTGCATCTGCTGTTTTAGGCGCCGGAGGTTTGTTTCATGTCTTCCGTAGTCCACCAATTTTATACACTGCTGGTGGACAAGCTGCAAAATTTCATTATGAATGGAATGACTCAAAACAATTAGGGTTAATTTTAGGACATCACCTAATTATTCTAGGATTAGGAGCATTTCTTTTGGTGCTTAAGGCGATGTACTTTGGTGGAATCTACGACGCAGCACTTGGAAACGTTCGTATCGTCAACAGTCCAACGCTTGACCCACAAGTAATATTTGGCTACTTAGTGGGAATTAAAAACGGTAGTCGAACTCTGTTAGGAATGGCAAGCGTTGATAACTTAGAAGATATTATTGGTGGTCACATCTGGATTGGCTGTATTTTAATAGCGGGTGGAGTGTGGCATATTCTAGTTAAGCCTTTTGCAGCAGTTAGAAAAATCATGCCAATTGAAAGTGGAGATGAAATACTTTCCTACAGTTTACTTGGTTTAGCATTGATGGCTTTTATCTCTACAGTATTTGTGGGCTACAATACTATAGCTTTTCCCATCGAATTTTACGGTTCAGACCGTTTAGGGCTTGCAAACTCTCAATTCTTCTTGGGTGTTTTGGCATTCTTAGGTTTCATTTGGCATCGTACTAGAGCAACTCAAAATTAATCTTCACAACACAGCTAATAATGCCTGCGGTTAACAGCTAGCTGCAGGCTATTCTTGATCTTTTTCATATATAACTCATGCTAGCAACATTATTTTGTGCTTTTTGTGCTTTGGCAATAGTCATTTTAGCGCTTTCTAGTTTTTGGATAACTCTCAAGCAAGGAGCTAGTTATGTCAAGAAACTGCATCAAATTCCCTGTACTAACTGCGACTTTTTTACCAATGACTATCGTCTTAAGTGTACAATTAACCCGCTTACAGCTTGTACCGAAGAAGCTATTGGTTGTCGTGACTTTGAGTATAAAACAATTACGTGTAATGCTTGCCAAAATCACCCACGTCAGGTAAAGAAACCGGGTTTCTATATCGCTTAAAAACCAGGTTTCTGCAATTTTTTTGCAATAATTTCCATTTTGGTGTAATCTCAATACTAGTTGATTATTACTTGCAACAGATAGCAGTAAATCTAGATCACACTTGGGAGATACAATGTCTGCAAAAATTGGACTGTTTTACGGCAGTACAACGGGTAACACTGATGCCATCGCCGAACTTATTCGGAACGAATTTGGCAAAGGTTTAATCGATTTGCATTGCATGGCAGAAGCTAGCGAGCAAGATTTTGCAGACTACGATAATTTAATTATCGGCTCTCCTACTTGGGGTATTGGTAAATTGCAGCATGATTGGGAAATATTTTTTCCAAGGCTTGATTACGTAAACTTCAAAGGCAAAAAGGTTGCTTATTTTGGTCTAGGAGATCAAGTCGAATACCCGCGTAACTTTGTTGACGCAATGGGAATATTAGCTGCCAAAATTACTTCCTTGGGAGCTATACGAGTTGGTTCTTGGTCTACTAAAGGTTATCAGTTTGAAGAGTCGAAAGCTTTAATCAACTTAAAACCTGTTGAATTGAGTAATGGTTCAATAACTTTGGTCGAGTCTCAAGTAATTCACGTCAGTAATGGAGTTAGAGCTTCCATTCAAGGAAATTTTGTCGGACTTGCCATTGATGAAGATAATCAACCTGAGCTTAGTATCGAGCGTATCAAAGTTTGGGTAGCTCAAATCAAAGAAAGGTTTGGACTTTAGAGGCTTTACAAATAAATAGTATGAGGTGACTATGACAACATCTATTCGCACCTGCAGGTGTGTCATCTCGTGGTTGTGGTTGTCAGGATGATGTAATTGTAGACCCTCACCAAATTCAAGGTTGGCAAAATTTAGTTTCCGACACTACACAAAAAACTTCTCCAACCATACGTTTGTGGCAATGTCCACAAGGAGGTCATTTCTTTCACCACTTTTACCCAGATACAGTAGCTAAAGAAATAACTAAGTTTTGGAATTTAAATTATTCTTATGCTTGAATTTAAAGTTTTGGCAAAAAATGTCTAATCCTTCTTCAACACTAATACAAGGTTGATAATTCAATTCTTCGATAGCTGAAGTTATATCCAAAGTTTGACTAAAAGCTATTACTAATAGCTCATATCGAGTTAATATCGGTTTTTTCCCAAATAAAACTCTGTTCGATGCAAATTCTAAAGCTTGTGCGACTTTATCCGCAACTAAGTAAGGTACTGGTCTTAATTTTAACTCGTACCCCAGTTTTTCCGAAAGTCGCTTTAATAAGTTAATTAAAGATATTGGTTGATTATTGCTGATATTAAAAATTTTACCAGATAGCGTACTAGGCGCCGTTTGGCATAATAATAGTGCGTCAACGACATTATCTATATAAGTCATGTCAATCAAAGCTTTACCATCGTTAATTAATGGTATGCCTTTTTGACTGGCGCCAATAAGCCTTGATAATATAGTATCACCACAACCAAAAATAAGACTCGGTCGAATCGTTATCACCGATAAACCCCGATGAAAAACTTTATTAATAAGGTTTTCTGCCATTAACTTGGTCAGTGCATAAGTATTTATTGGGGATACAACCGAAGTCTCGGTTAAATTAACTCTCGGAAAGTAGTTGAAATATATGCTCGAAGTAGATACATTGATAAGTCGTTGGATTTCATAAATTTCACATCCCCTAATCACATTTCGGGTTCCAACGACATTTATATTATAGAAATCTTTATACTTACCCCAGGTAGAAGATAAAGCTGCACAGTGAAATACATATTCTTGACGTTTACAAGCAGCTAACACCGCATCCGCATCACGAATGTCAGCAGCTAAATACTTTATCCCTTGTGTCTCTAATTTTCTCCCAACTTCTTGGTTGCGACCAAGTACTGTTACCTCTACACTGGAGTTAACAGAATTTAATCTTTCTGCCAGTCGTCTACCCAGAAAACCTGTACCACCTGTAACTAAAATTTTCATTATCTAATCTTCTCTCTGTGTACTCTAGTAAATGGTGCGTGAAAGCCTTGGAGTAAAGGGTTTTATTGATGGATAATAAAAGCTTTCACGCACCCTACATAATAATTAATGATTTTTTGGGTAGGCAAGCTACGAAAAATCAACGTTTCAGCCTCGAGTCGGATGAAAGGTATAATAAGCATGTGCTATGTTGGTATTACTTACTTTTACTTAAGTTGAATAGAGAGGTAATCGTTATCGTAGTTCAAAAACAACAAATTAATTCGCAAATCAGGGCGCCTAAAGTCTTCTTGATTGATCACGAAAATAATAACCGTGGTCTTATGGATACTCGCGAAGCTTTAGAGTTGGCCGAAAGTCTAGAATTAGACTTAGTTATAGTCTCGGAAGGAGCAGAAGCTCCAATTGCGAAAATTATCAACTACGGCAAGCTTCAGTATCAAAAGAAAAAACGTCAAGGCAACAGTTCCAGACCAACGGTAAAGGAAGTTCGCTTCCGTCCAAATGTCGGTGCAGCTGATTACGAATTACGCATCAAGCAAGCTGCTGAGTGGTTGAGTAAAGGTGATTCCGTAAAATTTGCTATCCGTTTACGAGGTCGCGAAAATCAGCACCGTGAACTAGCAGGAAAAATGCTTGACCGTATCGTTAGTGACCTCAACGAAGTCGGAAAAGTTCAATCTCTCGATAAGCGTTCCCTGATTGTTCAAGTTATTCCCGCTTAAATTAATATAAATCTCTAATCGTCTAACTCAATAGTAAGGTGGGTTATCCTACCTTACTATTTATAATTTTTAGTTATAAATTATTATATAATCAATAAAATATTCTGATTGAATACAATTAGAGAAGCAACTGACTTATACTTTATTCAACAAGATTTACCACGACTGCTTATTGTAAAGGAATTTCTGAAGAAGTCAAACAGAACTTATTTGACCCGTCTTTTACAACAAAACCCGTTGGTCAAGGTATAGGGAGGGATGGGACTTAGTATTTGCTACCAATTCATTACACAACAGCATAAAGGTTCTTTAGAATGTTCCTCAAACTTAGGAGAAGGTACAGATTTTACAATCAAAATTCCTTTACACCAGCAATAAAGTTAAAATAATACAAAGGAGGCGCCTAATCTAAGACCATAGTATCATTTTTTTGTTAATTTACGCCTTTTCTAAGTATTATTCGCAAAATAATCGGGATTTCATTTTATGAGCAGGTATAATTAGTGCATAATAAACAAGTTTTTAGTTTCTTTTGTAGTAATAGTGCTGGTTATAGTAATGTATATAATCACTTTAATTGGTAAAGATATTTACCACAGAGACTATTAGGCACAGACAAAAGATTTAAAGTTGGCGCCGTTATTTAAAATAGAAGCACTGTTATATGCGTGGGAGATTTTCTCTAGAAATTTTCTAGGTAATGGACAGGTAGTGTTTTTCATGGTATTAAAAGATGCATGACTACCCGAAGTTAATTTTTATCGCGTGACTAATTTGTCTTTGTTAAGCAATACTAGATAAGAAAAGTTTACTTAATTTTGTATACGATTAATAAATTATAGTTTACTGAAGTATCTGAAGGTGTTAATTATTGCTATGATGAGATTCTAGGCAGGTAAGATGCTTGTTATGTGGATGGAAAATTTGGCGTGTAATTCGATGGAAGCAAAAAAATACGGCATAGCACTACATACTACTACACCCGAATTAGGTTTAGCGATAAGTAATTCTATTGATACACGTTCTCAGGTTTGGAACTTAGAACGTGAGTTATCAAGTCATTTACATGCTTATTTAATGGAGTTTATCAAACCACAAACTTGGAAGGATATTGCGTTTATCGCTGTTGCTAAGGGTCCTGGTGGTTTCACAGGAACACGCATCGGTATGGTTGCTGCACGTACTTTAGGACAACAGTTGAATATACCCGTGTTTGCTATTTCTACTTTGGCAGCAGTTGCGAAGATGAAAATAAACGAGAAATTAGATACAGATATTATCGCAGTACAAATGCCCGCACAACGAGGACAGTTATTTGGAGCAGTATATAAAAGCATATCTGATGAAGTAGGAATAAATACATTGCTGAACGATACCGTATTTACACCTGAAGCTTGGCAGTCTAAACTAGCCAGCTTTGATTGTTACGACTTAGTAGAAGCAAAATCTGGGTTAGCAGCAACTGTAACGAGTATTTTACAACTTGCTTATTCTGATTGGCAACAAGGTCGGCGCCCTATTTGGTCAGAAGCTTTACCTTTTTATGGACAACATCCTGTGGATATTTAAAGGTAAAATGTTATTTGTTCTATAATTACTGGTTTTGGCAATGTTACGACGCCAAATTACTTTGCCAATAATGGGGTGCGGAACTTGGGCATGGGGAAACCGTTTGCTCTGGGGATATGATACTTCTATGGACAATGATTTACAAGCCGTTTTTAACTTGTGTGTCTCCAACGGTGTTACTTTGTTCGATACGGGTGATTCTTATGGAACTGGTAAACTCAATGGTCGCAGCGAACAACTTTTAGGACAGTTCTCTCAAGCTTATTCTACAAACTCTAACGGCGCCAATCAAGATAATATCTGTATAGCAACTAAACTCGCTGCTTACCCTTGGAGGTTGACTCGTCAGTCAATGGTAACAGCTGGAAAGATAAGTGCAAAACGTCTTGGTAGAAATATTGATTTAGTGCAAATGCATTGGTCAACTGCAAATTATGCACCTTGGCAAGAACCTGCACTTCTCAACGGGTTGGCAGATTTATATGAGCAAGGATTAGTCAGAGGTGTAGGATTATCTAATTATGGTACAAAGCGTTTAAAATGGGCGCATAAATTATTATTCACTGAGCGAGGAGTCCCAATTTCTACGCTCCAAGTTCAGTACTCTTTATTATCAACTTATCCTGTGACTGAGTTAGGGTTGAAAGAAGTTTGTGATGAGCTTGGTATAAAAATAATTGCTTACAGTCCGTTAGCATTAGGATTACTTACCGGAAAATATTCTGAAGGTTCATATCCCAAAGGTATTCGGGGTTTAGCTTGTAGACAAATCTTACCGGGAATGAAACCGTTACTAGACTGTATGCAGGAAATTTCCCAAACCAGAAATAAAACTTTAGCTCAAATAGCTATCAATTGGTGCATCGCTAAAGGTACTATACCAATACCAGGCGCCAAATCTCCACACCAAGCACAACAAAATATCGGCGCTATTGGTTGGTTACTAGATAATGCAGAAGTTGAAGAATTAGATAAAATTGCCGCTAGCTTAGATAAAAAGATGGTGCAAAACATCTTTCAAACTAAGTAGATAGTAATAGTAAGGTGGGCATTGCCCACCATACAAATGTGCGCCAATGGCGCACAAAAATTTAAACCTTCTTATTTTCAAGGTCTTTTATTTCTTTGAACACTCCTGCTGTCAGTACATCATTACCAGTTGGCGTAACCAACACATCATCTTCAATACGTATCCCAATACCAACCCAACGAGGGTCTATTTCGGGTTGACCTTCGGCAGGTTGCGTACCTGGTACTATATATATACCTGGTTCGACTGTTGTAATTTGACCGGGTTGTAATATTTGAGGTTTATCTTCTCCATGTTGATATACACCCACATCATGCACATCTAAACCTAACCAATGTCCGGTGCGGTGCATATAAAAAGGTTTATATTTCTCTTCTTGGATAAGAGTATCAATTTCTCCTTTGAGCAGACCTATCTCTACAAGTCCTTCGGTAATGGTACGAACGGCAACATCATGAATAAGATTATAAGGATTACCTGGTTGCACTTGAGCTATAGCTTTTTTTTGTGCTTCGAGTACTATCTCATATAATATTTTCTGCTCGGACGTAAATTTATTCCCAACTGGAAAGGTACGGGTAATATCAGAATTATAATAACCGTAAGCGCATCCTGCATCGATTAATAGTAACTGCCCTTCTTGCATTTGACTATGGTTTTCGATATAGTGCAGTACACATGCGTTGGTGCCACTTGCGACTATAGAAGGATAAGCTGGCCCCATCCCTCCTCGTAAACGAAAAATATGCTCAATTTCTGCCTGCACTTCATATTCATAACGTCCAGGTTCTACAAACTTCATCGCAGCAATATGCGCTTCAACTGCAATATCAGCAGCTTTTCGCATCAATTCTAACTCTGATTCGCTCTTAACTAAACGTAAACTATGTAGAACAAGGGCAGTATCTTCTATCGCTATTGGCCCTGTTCCCCGTTTCGGATAAGTTCGCATCAAACGTTGCCAATGCATTATTACTTTATCATTAAAGGCGCGCTCACGTCCAAGGTGATAATATATGCGACTCGCTTTTTCTAAATACGATGGTAATTTCTCGTCAAGCTCTGCAATTGAGTATACTTCGTCGGCGCCATAAATTTGTTTAGCAGCATCAACACCACAACGATAACCACTCCAAATTTCCGCATCTCTATCTTTGGGTCGAACGAACAACACAAACTTATGTTCATTGTGATGTGGTGCTAACACAGCAACAGCTTGCGGTTCATTAAAACCCGTCAAATAGAAGAAATCACTATCCTGACGATAATTATATTCAACATCATTATGCATTACCGCTGAAGGGGCACTGCAAAAAATCGCAGTTCCATCACCAATCTTAGCCATTAATTGCTCGCGACGCTGCTGATACTCATTATACATAACTGTCTAACTTCGATGGTTCCCCATAGGTTTGTTAATCCTACTGCTATGATAATCTCATTGCAAGCAAAAACAACGAGCCAGCGTGTGTGAAACTCGAAAATATATCTTTTAATAATCAACCAATCAACGAAACATCTAATAAACCAGATGCCTTACTCATACTACGAGGATTTGCCTGTTTGATGGTAGTGATAATTCACTGTTCTCCTCCTCGCAACTCTATAATATATCAAAATTATGACATATCTTGGTTGACATTCAGCAACGGTTTAGTAGCTGTATGGATATTCTTTTGCCTTTCAGGATATCTAATGGGAAAAGCTTTTTATACTCACCGCTATACTTTAGATATTGAAGGAATTATCAAATTTTGGAAAAACCGCATCATTCGGATATGTCCATTATACTACTTCACCGTGTTCATCTGCACCCTCTTTGTCTATCCTTCTATACTTCAAGCCGACAACTGGGGACATCTCCAAAGGTTGCTAACCTTTACATATCAGCCTCACATGTACGTGCGAAGTGTCCCATTTAATGATGCATTATGGTCAATATCAACTGAGATACAGTTTTATATAATTGTTCCTTTTGCATATGCGTTATTCTCAAAACTCATATCTAGTAAAAAGCGTGCTTTTGTCGCCATAATAGTAATTATTCTCACAATCGCATTCATCAAGCTAGTAATATACTTAAGTCTTTACTCACAAATTACCAATCAAATGCAGTACGCATTTACTTATTGGTATACACCATTACTGACAAATTTAGATGTATTCCTGTGTGGTTTTCTAATCAACCCGTTGATTCAATATTCAAAAACACAGTCAGTAAAACCAAACTTAAAAATTCTTGCTATTATCTTGCTAATTATACTTTACTTATATACAGCACATCATTTCTATGCCCAAGAACTATGGGGACTACCTTCTAGAGGCGCCAAAGGTTTTCGTACATCAACTACAATTTTTATTCTACAACCTTTAACTGCATTAATTACTTGTATCTTTATATACGCATTTGAGAAAAAAGTATATAACTTATATACTCAGAATGCGAAATTAACGTTTACAGCAATTCTTAGAAACCCAGTGCGTGCGTTAGAAATACTTGGAGTGTTATCGTATGGTATATATGTATGGCATATGCCTATCATAAATCGGGTTGGCGCCAATTTTGCGTCTAAGGTTCCGATTGAACAGTTTTATTCAACTTTGGTTGGCACGATATTTCTTTCGTCTGTGTTGGCGACGCTGACTTATTATATAGTAGAGGTGCCTGGTTCTAAATTCAAAGTTTAGTAGTTATTATTGCTGTGACACACCCTACGTGCCAATTTGCTTAACCAGGCTTCGGCCTCGTTGTAATATTTAAATTGTGCTTCTGATGCTCTAAATTCTGTTGTGTGTACCATGCGTCTACCGTTTACCCATTTTTCACCGTAATATTTATGTAGCATTTCATGGTAAATGACAAATTCTACTACGTATTGCGGGATTATTGGTTCGTCTAGTGTTAGGCTGATGACTATTCTGTCACGTGCTGGTTCGTAATGTCCAAATTTACGGTAGGTTTGCATTTGACTCCAAATTAAACGCGGTTTGGTTAATGCGTTGCTGAAGTACTCGCTGTTGATTTTGTCAAATAATGTTTCTAAGTTGTAATGCGAACCTTTACCGTCTTCAGAGACTGTCTCGACAATTAAGTCTAATTCTAATAAAATGTCGCTAAATTCGTCTAAACTCGCATATTCTCGAATTATTCGCGTATTTGCAGGACTTTTTCCTTGTAATGATGTTTGAACTAATGCTGTTAATACTTCTTCTCCTGCATTTGTAAATCCTTCGCTTATTATCAAATTTATATCGTTCCCAACCCAACGACTTCGATATAGTCCAGCCAAATTTGTAATTTCTACTACAAAATTCACTGATTCATGCCCATATTTGCTGCATAGTTTTTTTGCTATTGTGTAAACACGCTGAGTTGCTTCTATATGTAACTTTACACTTTCACTAGTGCCCAAATATTTTAACCAAGCATAAATTTGTCGCGATGAACTTGTCAGGTTAGCTGGTGTGACTTGTTGAGTAAAACATATCTTTTCTATTGCTTGCACAACTTGATGTATACAGTCGCTAACTTCGTGTATTTGCCCACAGTCAATATGTGAATTTTGAGCTAACTGTGATATTTTCCACAAAATCGCTCGTTGTTGCGTTTTAATGTTCTTAATTCCTATCGTTTGCACCATCGAACGCAGATGGGTACCTGTAGATGGTAAGTTCTGCAAATCAATATTCTTAAGAAAATAATACGCTTGACGCGAACGCGCTGGCAACTGATGCGGTGTTACTCTCGCATCAGCACATAAACGTTCGACTGTCTCAACCGAAGTGAGGACAAAATGCGCGAACGTTGGGACATCCGCATCCCTAACTCCTATCTTTAATTGTTCCTGCGCTTTCTGAGCAGCTTTTACCAACCCGCGAATTTGCAGCATTGTTTATCATTTCTTAGCTGCATGAATTGTACCAAATAAGAGGGAAAACACAAAGCTCGAAACTAAACTTAAAAACTTTACATTTCTATCGGTTCTAATTATTTTTCGCCAAACCCTTGACTCAATCCCAGATTTATAGTATTTATGTATTAAGTAAAAATTTTGTGATAAGAGCATTATAAACGATTCAAGTCAAATAATTTAAATAAACAGGAGTGGAGTTGATGAAGCTATCGAGATTAAACTTAGGCAGTGTTGTAGCTGTTGGTCATGACAAAGGACACTTACAGTTGTTGCTACAAACTCAAGATGAACTTGAGTTGATAGAAATAGAGGCGCCTGTTGCGGCGTATGATGGGTTACAGCGACTTAATAATATAGTTGCATCTATTTCTAGTAATGCTTTACCTTCGGCGTCCTTTAGGGTAGAGATGCTGCCTGTAGACTCATCGATGGCAAATGCTCTGGGTTACGATGCAGAAAACCATATATTACAAGTCGAATTTAATAATGGTGCAGTTTACCAATATACAGGAGTCGAGTCAGAAATTTGGGATGAGTTACAAGAAACTGATTCTATTGGTAAATATTTTAACCATCAAATTAAAGGTAACTACCAGTGCGAACAAGTCGATGATGACTGCTGTTAATTACCTTATTTAAACGTTCCTGGTTGCTCCTGGCTAATTGTAAACGACAATTAGCCATTTCTTGCATTACTTTAATTTAATTTTATTTAAAATTACTAGTATTAAATTTTGCATCATCATTTAAGTAATAATTCTCAATAGGTATAAATTTATCGCTGATGTTTGTTTGAAACGGTGAAGTCAAAATAAATGGCGCCTGAATAACAGTATGATTAGGTTTGGAGTTATTAGCCCAAAGAATATAAGTTTGAATAGGAATACCAAGACTTCTACCAGTACGAATACGGTAAAACTCTGGATTTAACTTTGGAGTATCATAGCTAAATATTTCCACCTTCCCATTGATACCAACCAACTCACCCTTCTCATTTAAGATTGGACCACCACTCATTCCTGGCAACACAGCGTTATCATAAACTAAACCATAACCCTTTACAGAAATTGGCTTTAAATACGGAGCATTAAAAATCACTTTACCAGGGACAAAATGATAAATGGGACGTTTAATAGCAAAGGAACGTCCAGGAAAACCTGCAGAATAAAGTTTTTGATTACGCTGTAACGACTGCGAACTACCTAATTTGGCAACTGGGTAATTATTATCACTAGTAAATTGAACGATTGCAGCATCAACTCCTGGTAATTGACTAATAGAACCTTGGTTTATCAGGTAACTCTCACCATCTGAAGTAATAATTTTATAATTAGAAATAGTCTCATCAACAACATGCCAGTTTGTCAGTACAGAATAAACATTACCTTGCTTTTTAACAATAACTCCAGACCCGGAAGAATTATCTACACTATCTATTAAAACTGTAAACTTTTGTGTCATTTCATCTACCTGACTTTCGGTCTGCGCTACAGCTACTTGCGCTTGTATAATAAAGGCAGATATTCCTGCGACTGAAAAAAATGAAGTGAATTTCATTCAATTTAATATGAATAATATTGAAGATGCAATTAACTTAGCTAATTCAGTAAATTTACACAATATACTTCAGCAAAAAAATAATCTTTATTAATCAACTCTTTAAATTATATATCCCTAAGCATTATTCAAAGATACTTAATGCTTACAGTGAACTTTTACTTTTCTATTTGGGGTCTTGCTTGATTACCCAGGCAAGGAATTTAACGATTGTGCAAACCCAGCGTTAAAGCATGAAGATTTGTAATTTTTTGTAAACACTATCTTAAGGTGCCGTAGCAATAAAATTGACCTTTAGATAGAGAAAAAACTAAACTTATTTAGCTAGCCTTATTTATATATTTAAATACCCTGACAACGGATGTAACGGATAAAACGGATAGATTATTTAAAATAACAAGATTTGTTTGCAACCAATGGCTCATCCGTTACATCGTTTATATCTGTTGCAAAAATATCTTCATGTTAGTGTTTTTTACAATCATATAAATACAAAGCAATTAAATAAAAAAGTAATTGTGAGGATTTATGAAAATAGATTATCTGGTTGCAGGTAGCGGTTTATCAGCACTGGTGTTTGCTGCTTTGATGGCAAAGTCTGGTAAGAAAGTTCAAGTTTTAGAAGCGCATGAATATCCAGGAGGATTTGGACATACATTTGAACTAGCAAGAAAATACAAGTTTAACGCACAACTTCACTATGTTTGGGACTGTGGAGAAGGGCAAGTAGTAAACCAAATATTAAAAAAACTAGATTTAGATAAAGAAGTAACCTTTGAGCAGTATAATCCAGATGGTTTTGACCATATGAGAATGCCTGGTTACTCGTTAGATATCCCTTCAAGTAGCGAAGAATTAATTAATCGATTAGTCAATCTTTTTCCGCAGTACGCACATAGCATTAAGAGATTTGTATTGGAAGTAACAAAAGCAAGAGAGGGATTACGTAGGTTAACTCCTCCCATTAACCCTTCTAAAATTATCAGCGATTTAGGTCAGTCATTTTGTACTTTGAGCTATTTGAATAGTACGCTCCAAGATGTTTTCGATAAGTTTGGATTGCCTCAAGAAGCACAAACACTGTTAGCATCGCAATGGCCAGATTTTCTGTTACCTCCAGACCAACTATCTTTTTATGCTTGGATAGTTTTATTTACCGCGTATCAAGCAGGCGCCTATTATCCAACAAAACATTTTGAGCATGTAATAGATTCATTAGTCAAGGTAATTGAAGACAACGGAGGAAAAGTTTTTCTCAACCATGAAGTCACAAATTTTATAGTTACTGACAAAACAGTTGCGGGAGTAAAAGCAATAGATAAGAAAACTCGTAATACTCATGAGTTTACGGCAGAAACCACGATTTGTAATATTGACCCCAAACGAGCTGCTGAAATGATAGGGGTAGATAAATTCTCACGGACGCTACAAAAAAAGCTGAACTATGAATATTCCCCTTCTAACTTTATGGTTTACTGCGTTGTTAAGGATATTGACTTACGAGACTATGGTTTTGGGAAATGGAACACCTTTCATACTGGACATCGTAATTTAAACGAAGCATTTTATCAAATGTATGAAAATCACGACTTTTCAAATCCGAGCTTTGCCATTACTACACCAACACTAATTACAGAACATACGCGCGACTGTCCAGAAGATTGTCAAATTATTGAATTTCTCACCGTCGCTAACTATGATTACTTTAAACAACTGAAAACTAGTAATAAAAAAGCTTACAAAGAGAAGAAAGAAGAAATATTAAATTACATACTCGATGTAGTTGAGAAGAACTATATACCCAACTTAAGAAAACACATTGTTTTTCAAATTACAGGTAGTCCAACAACAAACGAAAGATTTTGCTGGTGTCCACAAGGTAACTCATATGGTTCTAACTTGACACCGAAAAATATGGGTATAGGCAGATTAAATTACCAAACATCATTAAAAAACTTTTACTTTTGTAATGCCTCTTCAGGTTATCCAGGATTTGCACCTACTTTTTGGACAGGGGCAAGGTTATATCAAACATTATCTAATAATTGGTTCATACAAGATAAATAGGGTGAGTTAAAGCTATTACAACTTATCAATCAAACAAAAATTAAAATGCTTTTACGCACCTCTTCTACATAATAGCAATTTCATTAAATAGGAGTATAAATATGAAAATTGCAATTATCGGTTCTGGCGCCAGTGGGATGGTGGCAGCATACCTGCTTAACAACAAACACCACGTTACAGTTTTTGAAAAACAACCTATCTTAGGTGGAAATATTAGAACGCTAAATAAAAACGTTAAATCTACTCAATGTCAGAGCAACGTGTATTTAGAAGGTGGAGTAATAGAATTTCCTCTAAAATTTTACAACTTTATTAAATTGATGATAGAACTTGGAGTAGAGCTAGAACCAGTTGATATAGGTTCATCACTATTCTTCAAAGATGGGCGCCGTTTTCTTTCAGCTTCAGCAAACCGCAAGAACTGCACACGCATCAAAAGTTTCATAGAGTATATAAAATTTAACAGTCTGTATGCTCGTTCGGCTTATTTCTCTTTAAAAACGCACTTTGTTACAGCCCAAGATTTGTACAACAAATCAATGGCAGAGTACTTACACTCAGACTGTATCAGAAACTGCTGGATAAAACTGATGACAATGTACAGTTACTCAATGCCATATGAAATTATTAGTGAATTTCCGGCAGAACTAGCAATTCCAGCGCTGAGAGAATACGTCTATACAGGATGGGTAAGAATAAAAGGAGGAGTATATTCATACATTGAAAAAATCTTAGACAAGTTCAACGGTGATATATTATCAAATGTCGAAATTATAGACATTTCCCGAAAATTAGATGTAGTAAAAATTAAACTAGCTTCTGGCGCCACATACAAATTTGATAAAGTTATTTTTGCAACACCACCAGACCAAGTATTAAAACTGCTGTCAGACCCAACAGACGAAGAAATCAAACGATTTTCAGCATGGAATAAAAACACAGCAACAACAGTACTGCACACAGACACATCAATATATAACCGCTACGGAATTCAAAAATATTCAGAATTTGACTTCTTTCAAACCGAAAAAAGCTGGGGATATAATGCATACCTCAACCAACTTTGTGGAGTGCCAACAAATATAGACAACCCACAATACAACCTAGCCTTCAACCTCAACAGTTTAATAAACAAAAACAAAATAATTCATACTTTTGAACATCATACACCTCTATATACCGTCGAAGCCTTCAAACATAGAAACGAAATAATTAAAACCAACGGAGAAAATAACACATATCATGCAGGAGCATACTTAGCAGACGGTCTACACGAAGGCGCCGTAACATCCGCCATACGAGTAGCCACAACAATAAACAAATTATAACGTGGGGCACGCCACAAACTAAAGCACCATATATATTTAATTTTATTACATATTGATTGAAGTTTTTAGGCGCCCTTAATATCGAAAGATTAAGAGTATAATTCTGATTATATTCAAAACAAAAAACTTGAATTTTTCAGTAATTATTTATACAATAACTATTTTCAATATTGTTATTTCCATATAGTATTAGTTTACCAGATATACAGGGTCACACAAGTGAGCTACGATAACGTTTGTAAACTACTAGCTGAAAAATATCCATTGGAATTTGTGCGTTGGTTGCTTCCAACAAGAGCGAGAAAAGTCACAGTCTTAAAAACTGAATTAAGTATTGAACCAATACGTGCAGATTCTGTGATATTCTTACAAGCAGGAAACCGGATTCTTCATATTGAATTTCAAACTTTAACAAAATCTGACCCTCCAATACCCTTCCGAGAATTAGATTACTCGGTCAGAATCAAACGGCAATTTAATCTTCCGGTAACACAGGTAGTAATTTTCTTGCAAGAAACCGACGACGAAATAGCCAAAACTGACGAATATCGAGACGAAACCACAGTCCATAAATATCAAGTCATCCGTATGTGGGAGCAAGACCCTAGACTATTTCTCAATAATACTGCTTTACTGCCACTGGCGCCATTAGCACAGACAAGCACACCAGAAGCGTTATTATCGCAGGTTGCCCAGAAGATTGCTACAATTTCAAATAAAGGTGAAAGGCAAAACACAGCAGGATATACAGAAATATTAGCTGGTTTGAGGTTTGACAAAAACTTGATTCGTAATTTATTAAGCGAGGACATCATGAAAGAATCGGTTATTTACCAAGATATATTACAACAAGGCAGACAGCAGGAAGCATTTGAATTAATTCATCGTCTTTTAAATCGACGTTTTAAAAACGTAGATGCGTTATTAATTGAGAAGGTAAGAGCTTTGTCTACCGAACAGCTGGGAAACCTAGCAGAAGCATTGTTAGATTTTCAAAATGTATCTGACTTAAAAACCTGGTTAAATCAGCAATAGAATATTAGTTATATATATTAGGTCAGAACTATTATATCTGACCTTTTTAATGTTTTAATAAAATCTGTATACGATTGGCGCCTCTACAGTAGTACAAGATGTGGGAAAATCTACACTAATGTCAATGTTGCAGCGAAGTTACAGAATTGCTCAAACATCCATAATTTCAGGGATATATGGAAGGTGGTTGTAGAACTGGTGAAATTGCCGCTCGAAATATTTTACTCTCTTTAGGATTCAAGCACTTGGATTAATATAGATATATATAAACCAACTTCGGCACCTTACAATCATAAATAAAAATCTATGCTTATTCAAGAAAAACCGCAACAGCGCAATTGGAAACCGATAATTAAGGAACTTGAAGCTGTACTAGGATACAAAAATGTTGTGCAGCGTCGTGAAGAGCTTATTACTTATGAGTGTGATGGTTTAGCTAGTTATCGTGAGCGTCCTGCTTTGGTGGTGTTACCTCGAACTACTGAGCAAGTTGCAGCTGCTGTTAAAATTTGTAATAAGTATAATATACCTTTTATTGCACGTGGTTCTGGTACTGGATTATCTGGAGGCGCCTTACCCGTTGAAGAGTGTGTGCTAATTGTTACCTCAATGATGCGGCAAATATTGAATGTAGATTTAGAGAATCAACGTGTAGTAGTGCAACCGGGAGTTATAAACAGTTGGGTAACACAGACGGTAAGTGGTGCTGGTTTTTACTATGCTCCTGACCCTTCGAGTCAAATTATTTGTTCAATAGGTGGGAATGTCGCTGAAAATTCAGGTGGGGTACATTGTCTCAAGTACGGTGTGACAACAAATCATGTGTTGGGACTCAAAATAGTTACTGCGACTGGTGATATTGTTGATTTGGGTGGAATGCTTCCAGAAATGCCTGGTTATGATTTAACTGGTATATTTGTTGGTTCTGAAGGAACTTTGGGTATTGCGTGTGAAGTGACATTGCGTATTCTCAAAGCTGCTGAGTCTATATGCGTACTGCTTGCTGATTTTACTAATGTTGAAGCTGCTGGCGCCAGTGTTGCCGATATTATTAGTGCAGGCATTATTCCTGGTGGTATGGAAATAATGGATAATCTCAGCATCAATGCAGTTGAAGATGTCGTTAAAACAAACTGCTATCCACGAGATGCCACAGCTATATTACTTATTGAAATAGACGGTTTAGAAGTTGAAGTTGCTCATAGTAAAAAATTAGTTGCAGAAATTTGTCGCAATAACGGCGCCCGTAATGTTACCTCAGCAAGTGACCCCGAAACCCGTTTAAAATTATGGAAGGGTCGAAAAGCAGCATTTGCAGCAGCAGGACACGTTAGCCCAGATTATTATGTACAAGATGGAGTCATTCCACGTACACAATTACCATACGTATTAAAAGAGATTGAAGAATTAAGTCAAAAATCAGGATATCGAATAGCCAACGTCTTCCATGCAGGAGATGGAAACTTACACCCACTCATCCTTTATAACAATTCCATACCTGGTGAATTAGAAAAAGTTGAAGAAGTCGGCGGCGAAATTTTAAAATTATGTGTCCGCGTTGGTGGTAGCATATCTGGAGAACATGGAATCGGCGCCGAAAAACGCTGCTACATGTCCGAAATGTTCTCAGACTGCGACTTAGAAACAATGCAGTTTATCCGACAAGTATTTAACCCCAAAGGTTTAGCTAACCCCACCAAAATCTTCCCCACTCCCCGCACCTGTGGAGAAGCAGCAAGAGTAATGGGAGATGGCGCCAAGAAATTTGAAACGGCTGGAGTCGAAAGATACTAATGGTTTGTGTCACTTAATTTGGTTGGTTGGCGCTAATTGTAAGGTGGGCACTGCCCACCCTACTACAACTCATAAATCAAAATATTTACAGATTATGTTAG
>ERZ1066124.94-NODE-94-length-86432-cov-28.367112_pt1 | contig 86432 bp, 77 predicted proteins | sample MGYA00382771_ERZ1066124 | MGnify/ENA primary metagenome ERZ1066124 (study PRJEB33369, sample SAMEA5778354) | biofilm metagenome | biome: Industrial cooling water; feature: Water cooling tower basin; material: Biofilm | place: United Arab Emirates | collected... | reverse complement strand
TTCCCCCCTTTTGAAGGGGGGTTAGGGGGGATCAAACCAACCATATTTGTAACTAACTCAAGTTGCTAGTTATGAGGTCAAGCATTTTAGATCCCCCTCGCATCCCCCTTCACAAGGGGGACTTTGAATCCGGTTCCCCCCTTTTGAAGGGGGGTTAGGGGGGATCAAACCAACCATATTTGTAACTAGCAACTTGCGTTAATAGTAAAAATGCTTTGCCAACCATACGGCAATTAGCAATTAGCAATTGGCAATTAGCTATTACCAATTACCCATTACCAATTACCAATTACCAATTACCCTTTACCTCCACCAATTAAGTATAAAAGAGCCATGCGGACGGCGACGCCGCTGGTGACTTGTTGGGAAATTAAACTAAATTGAGGATCGTCCATTAAATCGGAACTAATTTCTACGCCTCGGTTGACGGGGCCGGGGTGGAGTACTTTAACATCACTTTGGCAGAGTTTGAGGCGATCGCGTGTAATTCCATATCTTTGATGGTACTCTCGTAACGAAGGTAGCAGGTGCTGGGTCATCCGTTCCTTTTGCAACCGCAACGTCATGACAAAATCGGCATCTTTTAAAGCGGGATCGATATCCCAATGCAAAAATAACTTGCCTTGGGTCATGGGTAATTGGTAATTGGTAGTTGGTAATGGGGAGTTTTCTTCTCTCGCTGTAGGGATGGCACCAAGAGGTGTTTCACGCCCCATCCCCCAGGAAGCAAATAATTTTGGTAACAACGTCGGCGGGCCAGCTAGATGAACTTCGGCACCACTTGCTGTTAAACTCCATATATTGGAGCGTGCTACCCGCGAGTGGAGGATGTCCCCGACTATGGCTATTTTTTTGTCCTTGAGCAATTCTAGGCGCGGCAGATCTGGATCTAATAAAGAACAGATCGTAAATAAATCGAGTAAAGCTTGTGATGGATGTTCGTGTTGACCATCACCAGCGTTGAGGACGCTTACCTGGGATTCTAACCGATCCATTTCGTTGGCGATCGCTAACGGTACCCCCGCCTCTCGATGGCGAATCACCATAATATTCGTCCCCATCGCTAGGTAAGTCAGCGCCGTATCCAAAATTGTCTCCCCTTTCGTCAGCGCCGATGTCCCTGGCGTAAAACTGAGGGTATCCGCCGATAAACGCTTCGCTGCTAGTTCAAAGCTATTGCGCGTGCGCGTAGAAGCTTCAAAAAATAGCGTAGCTACCACAATTCCTTGTAAGGTAGGTACTTTTTTTACCCGTCGCGATAGCACTTCTCTAAAACTTGCGGCTGTTTGTAGCACTGTATTGTATTCATCCGGAACAAAATCAGCGAGGGAAATGATATGGCGGCGCGTCCAAGTAGTCATAGAAACCATGTGTTAATTTTGACAACTAATGCAACAATATTTTAAGTAATTTGACGTAGGAAATAAACAGGACTCAGCTGTTAATCTGATTGAGAAAACCATTTAGTTGTACACAATAGATAAAAAGCATACAAGTTATGTTTCCCGAAAAATTACACAAATTAAAAAAATATTAAGAAATATGACCGGGAGCAAAATTTAATTGCGAAACGAACCCAAAACCTATATTAAAAAAATAGATCGCTTTGCCATTTTAGTGCAAAATAAGATTATGACATCTCTACAGGCTGATAATGAAACGGCAAGGCTAGAAGCCCTTTATCGATACAAAATTGTGGATACGGCTGCTGAAGAAGTGTTTGACAATCTGGTTCGTGTAGCCGCACTCAGCTGTAAAACACCAATCGCAGCGCTCAACCTAGTTGATGCTAACCGTCAGTGGCTTAAATCAAGCGTTGGTGTGGAACTGGGAGAATTTCCCCGCAATGTGGGATTGTGTTGTTTCTGCATCGAGCAACGGGATTTGTTAATCGTTAACGATACATTAGCTGACGAGCGGTTCGCTACCAACCCCGCAGTCACTTCAGCGCCCCACATTCGGTTTTATGCAGGCGTACCCCTGATGACGCCAGAAGGATATGCGATCGGGGTACTCAGCGTCGCGGATCGCTCGCCGCGATATCTCAGCGGGGAACAAGTGGAAATTCTGCGGCTTTTAAGCCGTCAGGCGATCTCTCAGCTGGAACTGCGGCGGAATTTAATTGTTGTGCAGCAGCTGGCGTCAAAAGGTGGAGAAGAGAAAGAACAAGCTTGCTCGGTAACCCATACAAGCGATCGCTCAGCTTGTCCTCTGGAGAATCGCGCCGCTTGTCCTCTGGAATCGACGCAAGTAGAGTTGAGCGCTCCCGACACTCATATGCCACTTGCTATAGCGGTGAAGTATCCCCAGCTAGAACTATTGCAAACAGTATTAGATAGCCTCCCAGTCGGGGTTTGGATCGCCGATCGACAAGGTTCATTATTGCAAGGAAATCCAGCCGCTTATCGCATTTGGGGCATGGCGAAGGATTTTAGAGGAGAGAAAATCGATTTTAGCTTGGGAAATGCTCAAACTCCAGATCTAAAATTAAAACATCAAAATCCCCAATTTTTTGGCTGGAAAGACACGGGCATTCCCATAGAACCTCAAGAATGGGGGCTATGGCGTGCGATTAATCAAGGAGAAATTTGTCTCAACGATCGCATTGAGATCCAGTGCTGGGATGGAACGCACAAAACTATCCTCAATTCAGCCATTCCCTTACGGAATCACCAGCAAGAAATTATCGGCGCTATAGTTATCGATCAAGATATTACCGAACAACAGCTAGTAGAAAAAGCATTTTGGGAAAATCAACGATTAATTCAACAGATAGCGGACGCCACACCAGCGATTTTGTATATTTATGACTTAATCGAGCGACGAAATATTTATGCCAATCGTCAGATCGGTGAAATTCTGGGATACTCGCCAGAAATAGTGCAAAAAATGGGCAGCGCCTTCATGCCGCAAATGCTACATCCAAGCGATCGCGTCAAGGTTTTCCAACACCACCAACTATTTAAAGCCGCTAAAGATGGAGAAATCCTAGAGATAGAGTACCGGATGCGACACATTAACGGTGAATGGCGTTGGTTGCACAGTCGCGAGACAGTTTTTACCAGAACTGGTGATGGATTACCGAAACAGATGCTGGGTACTGCGACTGACATCACCCAGCGCAAGGAAGCTGAAGAGGAACTCAGAGAAAGTAAAGAGCGGTTTCAGGCAGCATTTGAATCGGCGGCGATCGGCATGGCACTGGTATCGCCTGCGGGTAGATGGCTGCAAGTGAATCTTTCCTTATGCGAAATGTTGGGTTATAGCGAAAGCGAATTGTTTGCTACTACATTGGATGCGATCGCTCATCCAGACGATCTAGAACCAGATCTGGATTACGTCCGCCAAATCTTAGATAGCGAACTGAGATCCTGTCACATGGAGAAGCGATGCTTCCACAAATCCGGACGAATTGTTTGGGTGTTGTTGAGTTTCTCCCTGGTGCAAAATGCCACAGGCGAACCACTTTACTTTGTCGTACAAATTCAAGATATCACCAAGCGCAAGCAAGCCGAGCAGAAAATTAGCGAACAAGCTGCCTTACTTGATGTCACCACCGATGCCATTCTCGTGCGGAGTTTGGACAACCAAATCTTATTTTGGAATAAAGGCGCCGAGCGACTCTACGGCTGGAAAGAAAAAGAAGCGCTCCGAAAAAATGCCGAGCGGCTTTTGTACAAGCAAATTTATCCAGAAATAGAAGTAGCAAGAGCCGCAGTTTTATCTCAAGGCGAGTGGCAGGGCGAATTAAAGAAAGTCACTAAAGAAAAAAATGAAATCGTGGTTCAAAGTCGTTGGACGCTGATGCGAGACGGGGCAGGGCAACCCAAATCGATCCTATCTGTCGATACGGATATTACAGAAAAGAAAAAACTCGAAGCTCAGTTTCTCCGCACCCAACGCCTGGAAAGCATCGGCACTCTCGCAGGCGGCATTGCCCACGATCTAAATAACGTACTAGCTCCAATTCTAATGGCGGTTCAACTATTAGAAAAAAAACTCCCCGACGAAGCAAGTCAACGCCTGCTCGATACGCTGGAAAATAACGCCAAACGCGGCGCAGATTTGGTGAAACAAATTCTATCGTTTGCTAGGGGAATTGAAGCAAAGCGCACCCTGGTTCAAATTAGACATCTAATTTCCGAAATTAAACAAATTGCCAAAGAAACATTTCCTAAATCAATCGAATTTAAAACAGATATCCCCAGAGATCTTTGGACGCTATCTGGTGATGCCACGCAACTGCATCAGGTGTTTCTCAACCTCTGCGTCAACGCTCGCGATGCCATGCCATCTGGCGGCATATTGAGTATCTCCGCCGAAAATAAATCGATTGATGAAAACTATGCCAGAATGCATCTGCAAGCCAAAGTCGGGGCTTATATTGTGATTACTGTTACCGATACGGGAACGGGCATTCCTCCCGACGTTTTAGAGAGAATTTTTGAGCCGTTTTTCACCACCAAAGAGTTGGGCAAAGGCACGGGAATAGGTCTTTCGACGGTGATCGGGATTGTCAAAAGCCACGGCGGTTTTGTGCAGGTGCATAGCGAAGTTGGTAAAGGCAGCCAATTTCAAGTATTTTTGCCAGCTATAGAAACAACTGAACCCCAGCAATTGCCAGAAGGTTTACCAGCATTACCAGGCGGAAGAGGAGAATTAATTTTAGTGGTAGATGACGAAGCTGCGATTAGGGAAATTACCAAAGAATCTTTAGAAACATATGCTTATAAAGTCTTAACGGCGAGCGATGGAATTGAAGCGATCGCTCTGTACGCGCAACATCGCCACGAAATTGCTGTAGTATTAATCGATATGATGATGCCATCGATGGATGGGCTAACCACAATTCGCCTGTTGCAAAAAATGAACTCCCAAGTCAAAATTATAGCCGTCAGCGGACTGAATTCCAACTATCAGCTTGGAAAATTTGAAAGCATAGGAGTAAAGGCATTTTTAGCCAAGCCCTATACGGCAAAAGAATTATTAAAAACCATTCACTTAACGATTAATTAAATTTTTCGGTAATGCAGATTAGAATTACTAATCCTAATTGCCACGAACGGGAAAGTTAACTTTTTCAGCGGGCCTAGATCTACCCAGCCCCTTTTTTGGTATTTTTACTGAAGACAAATAACTTATTAGTATTACAAAATATTTTAAAATGGTTATTAATTTAAATTAATACTTGAGGAAAAGGGATGGATCTAACTAGGGTACAAGATATACAAATAAATCTAGAGCGAGAAAATTTGCTGTGTCGCGTCACAAACCGCATCCGTCGCTCTCTGGAACTGCAAGAAATTCTTGACGCCACAGTCACCGAAGTGCGTGAGTTTCTCAGAAGCGATCGCGTTAAAATTTATCAATTTAATCCTGACGGCAGCGGCTTAGTGATTGCGGAATCGATTCAAGATCGCCGTTTGCCCTCGCTGTTGGGGCTAAACTTTCCCGCCGATGATATTCCGCCCCACGCGAGAGAATTGTTTGTGCAAGCGCGGGTACGTTCAATTGTAAACGTTGATTCCCGAGAAATTGGTCAAAGTCCCCAGCAAGATCTGGAAACGGGAGAAATATTATTTGAAGATATCCGTTACCGCCCCGTAGATCCCTGCCATGTGGAATACTTAACCGCAATGGGGGTAAAGTCTTCCATCGTCGTGCCGATTTTACATCAGGAGCGACTCTGGGGGCTGCTGGTATCGCACAATTGCGAACCACGGGCGATTTCACAAGCCGAACTCGAGGGGATGCAGCTGGTAGTGGATCAACTTGGTTTAGCGATCGCTCAATCGATCCTACTCACTCAAGCTCGCGCCAAAGCCGAACGCGAAGCCACCGTTCACCGCATCGCCAACCTACTCCATTCTCTCCCCACAATTGAACTACTTTCAGCCCTAGAAGAAACCGTCGCTGCATTTGGCGGCGCTGGCGGCAGGCTTTGCACCAGAGCTCTTGCCTTTAGCAGCTTAACAGAATGCCTGGAAGCGGGCGAAAATAATGTAAAAATTTATACTTACGGCAAACAGCCCCAGATGCCCCCACAAGTAAAATATCCGCTATTGGAGCAATACAGCGTCTGGAAAGAACGCTACAAGTCAAGCGAATACGAGGTTTGGGCAATATCAGATATCTATCAAACATCCGAGTTACGAAATCTGCAAGTTGCTTTTCAACCGACTCCTATTCGCGGCTTGCTAATGATACCGCTCCACTATCGTCAGCAGTTACTAGGGTATTTGAGTATATTTCGCGACCAGATTGATACAGAAACGCTGTGGGCAGGGCAGTTCGACCAAGACGCAAGGCAACTTTACCCCCGGCGATCGTTTGCAGTTTGGCGAGAAACAAAATCGGCACAAGCAAGAGATTGGACTGAAGAAGAAATTGAATTAGCGCGGGCGTTGAGCAAACAATTTGCCACCGCAATTCATCAATACGAGTTGTATCAGCAAGTACAAGCACTCAATAGCAACTTAGAAAATCAAGTTTTAGACAGGACGGCGAAACTGCAACAGTCAAAAGAGCAACAGGAAGCTTTGTTTGGAGTAGTTACCAAGATTAGAGCCTCCCTAGATGTGAATACTATTTTTCCGACAACTACTAAAGAAGTTTGTCAATTGTTGAAAGTAGATAGAGTCGTTGTCTATCGTTTCAACGCTGATTGGGGCGGTGAATTTGTCAATGATTTTGAGTTTACCAACCCAGAGGAGGGCAGTTTTATCCAACCAGGCATCGAAACCGTTTGGAACGACATCCACTTACAAGAAACGCAAGGAGGACGTTACCGCAACGGCGAAACATTCGCCGTGAATGACGTTTATCAAGTTAGTTACTCTTCATGTCACATCGAAATTTTAGAGAAATTCAGCATCAAGGCATATATTATTGCACCCATCTTTGTAGGAAAAACACTCTGGGGATTGCTGGCAGCTTATCAACACTTTGCACCTCGCCAGTGGGAAACCCATGAAATTGAGTTCATGACTCAAACCGCAGCCCATCTAGGGGTAGCACTCCACCAAGCTGAATTACTCGCTCAAACCAGACAGCAAGCCCAACAGCTTGCTGGAGCGCTTGAAGATTTACAAAATACTCAAGCCCAGCTGATTCAAACGGAAAAAATGTCGAGTTTGGGTCAATTGGTAGCAGGTGTGGCTCACGAAATTAATAACCCAGTCAACTTCATCTACGGCAACATTACCCATGCTAAAGAATATAGCGAGGATTTACTAAGTCTACTAAAGCTTTATCAAAAACAAACCCCTAATCCTAGTGCAGAAATTCGCGATTTGGCAGAAGCGATTGATTTAGAATTTCTCGTAGATGACTTGCCTAAAATACTATCTTCGATGGCAATAGGAGCCGATCGCATCCGTCAGTTAGTGCTGAGCTTGCGGAATTTCTCTCGTTTAGATGAAGCGGAAATGAAACCAGTGAATATTCACGATGGCATAGAAAGCACGCTGTTGATTTTGCAGCCTCGGCTCAAAGCGAAATCGGATAGTTTCAGAATTGAGCTGATTAAAGATTATGGCGACCTACCTCCAGTAGATTGCTATGCCGGACAACTTAATCAAGTATTTACGAACGTTTTGAGCAACGCAATTGATGCTTTAGAACAGTTTTATGACGAGGAAAAAATCAATGGAATTCCAAAAATTTGGATTCAAACTCGTGTTGTAGGAGAAAAGGCAGTTATTCGCATTTCTGACAACGGCTCCGGAATTCCTGAAGCGGTGAAAGATAAAATTTTTGACCCGTTTTTCACGACTAAACCAGTGGGTAAAGGCACTGGGTTGGGGCTATCAATTTGTTACAAAATTGTGGTGGAAAAACACGGCGGTGTCTTCAACTGCACTTCGGAGCCAGGGCGGGGAACTGAATTTTCGATTGAAATTCCGATTCAACAAATGGAAGATGGGATTTCTAACTGCTGCTGCACATCTCAAGCCCCAAAAAAAGCATATTTAAGAGAGGCTAAGGGCTAGGATTGAAACAAAGACACATTGAAACATCGTCCATTTAATAACCCCTAATCCCTTCTTTGGTCAGTCAATGTCGTCACCCAGCCAATAAGCTTCGGAATTTAGTTGTGCTAATGCTTCGGGATTCGATGGCAATTCGGCGGCGTCTTTGGTGTTTTTTCGATGGACTTCGCGGTTATTTTCGTTGGCGCGATAAGCTGAGTTTGATGGCTCTTGTAACTCCAGAGTATTTCTTGGCGGTTGCGGCAGCCGCTCAACTGACCGGCGCGGCGCGGGTGGAGCGAGCGGGCGCGAAAAGGTTTTCCAAGCGGCTTTGAATCCGGCAAAAACGCTGTTGGTCGTAACTTGCACTTTTTTTGCTTGCTGTTTGGCACCGCCAATACTTTGATCTACCTGTTTCACCACAGAGGAGGCGCTTTGCACTCCTTGGCTGACATCGTCGCTCAACTCGCTAATTTCCATGCCGGTGAGGCGAATCGCTTCTAACGTTGGCGGTAATTCCCGCGACAGGGTGTCGGCTAACTTTTCGATGCTGCGCGCTGCCCTAGCGATTTCCTGCACGGCGGGTATAATTGCCACCAAGACAGCGGTTAGACTGACGGCAACGAGTAGAAAAGAAAGTCCTAACCAAAATAGCGGATCAATCACGAATAATGTTGAGTCTAAAGCGAGGGTTAGCGTTCGGGTTCGCTCATCGTTTCGATTAGCTCGTCGTCAGCAGTCGCCGCCGCCGCGCCCGAAGTGTATGAGTGAGAGTATAGCTCTTCGTCTGACGCTGCTGCGTCTGTCCGCTTAAGTATTTGGCGTTCCCGTTGTGAAGCTTCGATCCCGGCAGCGATCGCTTCTTTGAGTCGCAGCAAGGTTTCATCCCAGTTTCGCAGCGCCGACTCGGATAACCGATCTGCTTGGATCTGCACGCTAGTTGACAGATCTTCGGCTAACTCCGGCAGCGCATCAGCAGATTTTTTTAACAATTTTCGCGTTTCTTTACCGGGGCGCGGTGCGACTAAAATGCCGGTAATGGTTCCCGCTGCCGCTCCCAGCAGCAGACCAACTATAAACGATCCTGAACGGTTTTCAGACATTGGGTGGGTTTCTATTGGCTTACAACCATTTTGACATTCTCCGCAGTGAAGTGAACTACCTACGTTGCCGCTTTGCCAAACCTACTCAAATCTACTCATGAGACTTGCATCGGCTTGACTTCTTGAGTGTTTTGCCGATTGCAAGGGCGGTGAACGCCCCGATCGAGAGCGATCTTAATTCAACCTGTAGTACGCAGCTTGCCTATCTTTGCGCCTCAGATTCATTAGGCTGTGCAGCCGTGTCAGGTATGCGATCGCCAAGCTTCAATAGCCTTCAGATCTAGATTTCAAGCCACTTTGAGACAATCTCAAAAAATTTTTTCCCAAACCCTTGACGCTTTTGTAGTATTTATGTAGTATATAAGTGTAGGGCGAGAGGGAAACAGCCGAAAGGCAAGCCTCAAGCCAAACGCAGAACCTTGAAAACTGAATATGTCACCCATTTTTTGACGAACCTTGGGCGTCACCACCGAAAGAGAACTAAATCTAAAGTGGAGGCGCAGCAAAGGAAAAGCGAAAGTGGTTAGACAATCGGAACCAACGAATTTTTTGGTAATAACGCAAGTTGCTAATAGCTAATAGCTAATAGCTAATTGCTAATTGCAAAATCTAGTTCATCTACTATTTTTTCTGAGATTAGCCATTAGCCAGTATGCATGAGATAACTAGCAAATTGGGTTAATCCAGAAAAAACGTTGGTTCAACCAAGAGCGTCTGACACCAAAAGCGCTTAACTCAGTTGTAGCTCAAGTATTCGGTTGCCAGCGAACACCACGGGTTATGTAGGTAGATTCACAAGCAAACCGGAAAATTTATAGCGAAGCTGAGCGGCTGGAAACAATCGTATTTTTGATTGAAGATATGAGAGTAGCCAGGTTATCTGTTGGTGATGTAATACTGAGAGAATACATCAAAAGTGTAGGGAATTGGTGTTAGTAAACCAAGAGAGGTGTTAGGCGATCGCATTCTAACCACACACGGGGGTATAGCTCAAATGGTCAGAGCAGTCGCCTGTCGAGCGAAAGGTTTGCGAGTTCGAGTCTCGTTACTCCCGTTATTTAATTGCAGATTTGAGATTGCAGATTTGAGATTTAAAAAATCTGCAATCTGCAATCTTAAATCTAAAATTCTTCCTAGTCCCGTAGGCGAATTGGTTTTAAGCCGTCTGCCCCTCAAGCAGAAGATTGCGAGTTCAAACCTCGTCGGGACTATTAAAGACTGAGTACCCAAGTGGTTGAAGGGGGAAGTCTGCAAAACTTCTATGCGTGAGTTCAAATCTCACCTCAGTCTCCTTTCATTGCAGCGTAACTTAATGGTAAAGTCCCCGGCTCATAACCGGGCATATGCGAGTTCAAGTCTCGCCGCTGCGACCAAATGCAGGGATGGTGTAACGGCAACATCGCGGTCTCCAAAACCGTTGTTCTGGGTTCAAATCCTAGTCTCTGCGTTCTACTGCGTGTCCTAACGTGGGAAGCTTACAAACTGGAAAAGCTGATCTTCCAAACATCAGTAAGTAGGTTCGATTCCTACAGCCTCCGCCAACATGGGGGCTGAAAAATAGCTGCTCAAACTTGCACGCGGTAGATATATGCCCCCGTGGGCGAATGGTTAAGCCGCTGTTCTTTCAAAGCAGAAATTGCGAGTTCGACTCTCGTCGGGGGAATGAAGGCCATTTTAGATAAAGAAAGCAAGATTTTAAATAATAAAATAACTCAATCGCGAGCATTTCATCAATCTAAAATCTGAAATCTAAAATCTAAAATGGTTAAATTTGGGTCGGTGGCTGAGTCAGGTTAAAAGCGGTGGTCTGTAAAACCATCCTCTACGGAGTTCGCTGGTTCAAATCCAGCTCGACCCATTGGCAATTGTTGGGTGCAATTGCAATAAAAGAGAGCGTAGTTTAAATAAAACTCCGCTCTCGTTTTGGAGAGGTGGCTGAGTGGTTAAAAGCATCCTCCTGCTAAGAGGAAACGGGCAGTTAATGCACGTCGCAGGTTCAAATCCTGTCCTCTCCGTTTTGAGAGCGTGGTGTAACTGGATAACATGTCAGCGTGCGAAGCTGAAGACTTGGGGGTTCAAATCCCTCCGTTCTCGTTTTCCCCGGTAGCTGAGTGTGGTAATAATCTACTACGGCATATTGAGAGTGCATACCTTCATGTATTTCACGATGACAATTTGCACACACCAATATGCATTTGTCTAGTTCAGCTTTTACTTTGTCAGTAAAAGCTCCTCTACCTCCACGCTTTGATATTCCAAAATCTTTTTCGTTAGGGTTTAGATGATGAAATTCCAAAGCTCCAATGCACTTTTGATAACTACAGATGCAACATCTATTACCTTTGTATCTGACGCACTGAAGTTTAAAGCGTTGCACGTATCCCCGTTTTCTTAATGCCCAGCATTTCTTACAGTAAGCTTTGAGTCTTCCCTGGGGAGTTTTGTAGAAGTTGGTGACAGGTAATTGTTGATGACACTGGCAACAAATAGCAGTGTCAGCCTCTATATTTTCTAACTGGCGCGTGTTGTGTTCCCCAAAAGGCGAACAATCAAGGCAATACTTTCGATTATTAAGGTTTCTAACTTTACCATCAATTTTGAGTTTGGTAGGGATTGTATTCTCACAAAGTTTGCAAATTTTCATGGTAGCTTAGTTTTTTACTAATTAATGACTATCTATTTAAGCTACCTTAAACCAGACCGAATAGCTGAGTTGGTTTTAGCGCTGCCCTGAAAAGGCAGAGACCCCTGTTCAAATCAGGGTTCGGTCATAACTCCCAAAAAAAGGGCATCCTGGGGGGCTGTTATTGCCTCATAGCTCAATGGCAGAGCAAGCGGCTGTTAACCGCGTGGTTGTAGGTTCAAGTCCTACTGAGGCAGCCATTAATTTATTGCCGGGTAGACGAATTGGTAAAGTCCCCTGTCCCTGAAACAGGATTTTTGTAGGTTCAAGCCCTACCCCGGCAGTTATTTATTGAGGAGTCGCCTAATCGGTATGGCACCGCTCTTTGAAAGCGGAAAAATGCAGGTTCAAGTCCTGCCTCCTCAGTTGGTTCTCTGAAGTTTTTAATTGCTTGGAAAGCCAGAAATTTTTGCTCCTGTAGCCCAACTGGAAGTAGGCGGCTAACTCAAAATTAGCAGGATGTGAGTTCAAATCTCACCAGGAGCATTCAATCTTGCTCCTGTAGCCCAATTGGAAGTAGGCGGCAGATTTAAAATCTGTTTTTTTGTGAGGGTTCGAGTCCCTCCAGGAGCATAAACGGGATGTGGCGCAACTTGGTAGCGCGGCTCCTTTGGGAGGAGAAGGTTGCGGGTTCAAATCCTGCCATCCCGATTCAATTCACCCCTGTGATGTAATTGGAAAACATCGCCCGTTCAGGTCGGGTGTTTTGCAGGTTCAAGTCCTGTCAGGGGTATATGCTCTCGTGGTGCAATTGGTAGACACGCTAGGCCGAGATCTTAGTTGTTTGCAGGTTCAAATCCTGTCGGGAGCATGAACTATCCGGGTGTGGCGCAGTTTGGTTAAGCGCGTCTGTCTGGGGGGCAGAAGGTCGCTGGTTCAAATCCAGTCACTCGGATTAATCTGGGTGTGGCGCAGTTGGGAGCGCGGCAGTTTCGGGTACTCCAGGTCGCTGGTTCAATCCCAGCCACTCAGATTGTTTTTATGTTGATTCGTCATAATGGAGAAAGAAGCATTTATTTCACTAACTATGCAATGCGAACTGTGTGCAAGAGAGATGGAAAATTTAACAGTCCATCACTTAGTTCCCAGACAAAATACCAAACGCAAAAAGTTAGATCCAGGCCCGACAATTGATATTTGTTCAGCTTGTCATAGACAAATTCACCTTTTATTTGATAACAAACGGCTGGCTCAAGAATTAAACACCGTGGAAAAGCTGAAGGACGAGCCACAAATGGAGAAATTTCTATCTTGGGTTAGGAAACAAAATCCTGGTAAGCGAGTTTCAGTTCATCGCCAAAAATAGAGCGATTTTAGATAAGTTTTGCCCTTGTAGCCCAATTGGAAGCAGGCGCTTCGCTTAGAACGAAGAGGTTGCTGGTTCGACTCCAGTCAAGGGCATTTGGTGACGTTGCGGGTGAAGTAGCCACGGTAGGCTTGGAGGTCTCATAAGCCTCTTTTAGCAGGTTCAATTCCTGCCCCCGCCACCAAAATTGCAGGTGTGATGTAATTGGCAACATGAGGCTTTCGTAAAGCCTTTTTGCGAGTTCAAATCTCGCCGCCTGCTTGGGAGTATATGAGCGATCGCACTTCCTATAAATTAATCAATATTCAGATGTGGTGTAAGTGGTTAGCATCAGGATTTGGTATGTCCTGGATGTGGGTTCAATTCCCGCCGTCTGCTTAACGGGAATGTAGCTCAATGGCGAGAGCAATCGGCTTTTAACCGATTGGTTGCAGGTTCGAGTCCTGTCATTCCCATGATTGAATGCAGGTGTGATGTAATTGGCAACATGAGGCTCTTGTAAAGCTTTCTTGCGAGTTCAAATCTCGCCATCTGCTTGCCTTCTCAGCTCAAGTGTATTATTTTGTAATATATTAAAAATTCTGTAGATGAAAGCTAGCAGTATGATCGTTAGACATGATGTTCCAGACCAAAACTCCCTGGTTGATGAAAGCGATTATCAAGGCGTTATCACCTTTTTTAAGGGCGACGGTGCAGGGACGCTGATTACTCCGTTCTGGATTCTCACTGCTGCACATACTGCTAAAAACATCCCGGATAATCACATGATAGCGATCGCGGATGATAACTATACCATTGAGCAAGTTGTACCACACCCAAATTTTGTCGGAGAACAACCAGGAGATGTAGACGACATTGCGCTGGTCAAACTGAATTCACCTGTCAATCAAGTTGCACCATTTGACTTGTACGAGGACGAAGCCGAATTGGGTCAGGAGGTGTTGTTATTAGGTCGAGGCGATTATGGCAATGGTCAACTTGGCACTATTGGCACAGACAAAAAACTTCGCAAAGCGACAAATTTGATTGATGAAGTGGACAACCATTGGATCAAATTTCACTTTGATGCGCCACCAGATTGCACCTCACTGGAGGGAGTGTCTGGGATTGGCGATAGTGGTGGTCCAGCCCTAATTGCCGAACGAGGCAAACTTTTCATTGTGGGTGTGAGTTCCTGGCAAGATCACGAAGACGAGGCGTATGGGCTTTACGGGGCAGTTGAATATTACACAAGAGTCTCACGGTATATTGTATGGATTCGCTCCGTGTGTGAGAGGTAGCTGATCGCTTCGATTGCGCGGCATAACAACGCAGTGGAGCGGACGTACAGAGTCTTCGAGCTTCGTTTCAGTCGTATCTACCGCCGCTCACTTTTGCCGTTGTAATTTTTAGGAGATATCATTTGAGGAATTGAACAGATGAAAAGAGTGGCGATCGCCGAAGACACCTTAAAAATTATCAAAGCAGGTTTCTACCAGTCCCCCAGCGGCGCACAGGTCAATATCAGTGAAGAATTAACATCCTGTCTCGCTCAAACAAAATTCTACGTTCCCGATATTCTCTCCAGCATCAAACGAGAGATTCTTTCAACCGAACCTCAATTCTCAAATACTGAATTTGAAGTCAGGAATGAGACAAGTTTGATGGGAGCAGAACGAATGGCGAAGTCCCTAAAATTCAAAAAACTCGGCGTTCTCAACTTTGCTTCGGCTAAAAACCCTGGCGGTGGATTTCTTAACGGCGCTCAAGCTCAAGAAGAGAGTTTGGCACGCAGTTCGGCACTTTACAAAAGTTTGGTGAAATGTCCCGAATATTATGAATATCATCGTTCTCATAAATCGCTGTTGTATAGCGATCGCATCATCTACTCACCAAGTTGTCCCGTTTTTAAAACTGATGATGGAACGTTACTGGAATCACCTTATTTAGTTGATTTTATTACCAGTCCGGCACCTAACGCCGGTCAAATTTTGAGAAACTATCCTCAAGATGTAGAGAAAATACCTGAAGTATTGCGCGAGAGAGGTGCTAAAGTTTTAAGTTTAGCTGCTTACAATGGTTGCGATGCTCTAGTTTTGGGTGCTTGGGGATGCGGTGTATTTAGAAATAACCCATCGATGGTGGCTCAAATGTTTGCAGATTATTTATTACCGGGCGGTCAATTTTGGGGCAGATTTAACAGCGTATTGTTTTCGGTTTTAGATTCTAGTAAAAGTCAGAATATTTTGGCGGAATTTGAGCAGAGATTTGCAGGGTATTAGAAAGTCGATTTATTTGGACAAATTTTAAACATGCGGATATGGTGTAGCGGCAGCATGTGAGTCTTCCAAACTCTTGGCACGAGTTCGAGCCTCGTTATCCGCTTGGCTACAAAAAAGGATTTTATCAATCTAAAATCTAAAATCTAAAATCTAAAATTGGTTTGCGGGTGTGATGTAATGGCTAGCATCTGAGTGCGCCACACTCAGCGCATGGGTTCGAGTCCCATCATCCGCTTTCGTAGTCCTGTAGCTCAGTTGGGAGAGCGCCTCTCTTACAAAGAGGATGTCACGGGTTCAATTCCTGTCAGGACTATTTGATTTGAGATTTGAGATTTGAGATTTCAGATTTATGGGAGTGTAGCTCAATGGATAGAGCGCTGCGCTTCGGACGCGGATGTTGTGGGTTCGAGTCCTTCCACTCTCGTTATTTAATTTTAGATTTGAGATTTGAGATTTGAGATTTCAGATTTATGGGAATGTAGCTCAACTGGATAGAGCGTCGAGCTTCTACTTCGAATGTTGTGGGTTCAAGTCCTACCATTCCCGTTTGAAATGTTAGTTTTTTGATTGAAGGAGGTGGTTACATTGAATGGCTAATTTTCTGTACAAAATGTGTGCGTTCGCGAAGCGTGCGCGGTAGCACAATCGCACCCACTACTAATAACTCAAAAACCGCGATGCTCCCATAACTTTGCACGCGAGATAAAATTATATTATTTCACCTGAAAATCTAGCTACAAATCGAGGTCTTTCCCCATGCCTGTAATTGCTATGGAAGTAAAAACCGCGCAAAATCATCCGAATGCTGATGCGCTACGTCTCTATAGTTTTGCAGCTCCGGGGTGGGAGCCAGTGCAAATTGTTGCTAACTCAGAAAACATTTATCAGGTGGGCGATATCGTTGCGATCGCTTTAACTGATTCGGTGCTGAAAGATGGCACGAAAATCAAACCTGTAAAGCTGCGAGGCGTTTACTCTTTTGGCATGGCTCTCGGCAAGGTTGAGGAAATTGTTGGCACCGAGCTGTCGGCTATTTACTGTCAAGAAACAGTGGCACAATCGGCAGTCATACAAACATGGCCTAGCATCGAACTGCTGTACAATCTCCGCCGCAGTTTAGAAGCTGTCGGGGCAGCTCCTAAGATAACTTATCGAGCTAAAGTTAAACTCGACGGGACGAATGGTGGCATTCAAATCTTTACCGATGGTAGAGTTGCCGTTCAAAGTCGGTCGCAGATAATTTCACCAGAAAATGACAATCTCGGCTTCGCTAATTGGGTAAGTCAAAACATCGAGGTTTTTGCTCGGTTGGCAAGTCCCGAACATGTAACTATTTTTGGGGAATGGTGCGGTAAAGGTATTCAAAAACGGACGGCTATTTCCCAGATCGATCGGAAAATATTTGCAGTGTTTGCAATTCAATTTGGCGGCATAGATGGAACGTTAGCTAGACTGGAAATTCGCCCCGACAAAATTGCTGAGTTTTTACCCAACCATCCCGATATTTTTGTCTTGCCTTTTTATGGAGAACCGTTTGTTTTAGATTTTGGCGATCGCCAGCAACTGGAATCAGTTGTTGAGACTCTCAATCAAGCGGTTGATACTGTAGAAAAAGTCGATCCTTGGGTGAAAGAAACTTTTGGCATCGAAGGGATTGGCGAGGGATTGGTAATGTTTCCAGACAGCGGAGAACTTGCAGAACGTCTGTCTTACGCGGAACTGCTGTTCAAAGCTAAAGGGGAAAAACACCAAGCCGTCAAAACGAAAGCACCTGTTCAAATTGACCCAGAAGTTGCTCAAAGTATTGACGATTTTGTCAATCTTTTTGTTACACCAGCTCGCCTAGAACAAGCGGTAACGGCAGTAGGCTGCGATCGCTTTGAAATGGCACAAATTGGAGCATTTTTGCAGTGGTTTGTGACGGATGTGCAAAAAGAAAGCGTTGCTGAATTAGAAGCGGCTCAACTCTCTTGGAAAGATGTTAATAAAGCTGTAATGAATTCTGCTAAGAAATGGTATCAGGAAAAGGCTAAATATTTGTAGGCTGACTGTAGTTTAAAATGTTATTATTTTAATGAAAGGAGGTGGTTCCATTCACTGGCTAATTTTCTGTACAAAGAGCGATCGCATCCCAATGCGTGACCCAACTTCCAAGAGCCTACATACTTTAGTACGAGAGGAAAAGTGCTACCGCCAAAACGGTAGGCGCGTGGGAACGGGGAGTGCGAAAAACCTGGGAGGTTGGCTTGGAGGTAGCCATCCTTTAAAGAGTGTGTAGTAACTCACCAGCGGAGTCCCCCTAGTATCTGAGAAAGCGCACAATGCTCTGGTAACTTGCACGCAATTTTTGTGATGCGATCGCTTGCGGAATCTCACTAATTGGGTCTGTAGCTTAATTGGTAAAGCGTTTAGCTGGCTGCTAAAAAGATGTCAGTTCAAATCTGACCAGTATCCACCAAATTACTGAGCAAAAATAGCAGTTGACTTGTTGATAAAAATCTGCAATCTAAAATCTGCAATCTGAAATTCAAGCTATGCCGATCTACTTTTATAGCACTCGCGATGAATATGGTTGTTTCTCTAACTTTTCCCGTCACGGTTTTGAGCTAGATGGATTGTGGTGGGCGACGAGCGAACATTATTTTCAAGCGCAAAAGTTTGTGACGACTGACCGCGCTTGGTTTGAGAAAATTCGCGAGGTCAAAACTCCTAAAGATGCCGCTCGGATGGGACGCGATCGCTCTCACCCTTTACGCAGCGATTGGGAACAAGTCAAAGACGCCATCATGCAACAAGCAGTATTGCGGAAATTCCAAACCCATGCCGACATCCGCGAGATTCTTCTGGCTACAGGCGATGAATTAATCGTGGAAAATGCACCCGGAGATTACTACTGGGGTTGCGGCAAAGATGGCAGCGGTAAAAATAAATTAGGGCAGATTTTAATGGCAGTGCGGGAGATATTGCGAATTGGTAATGGGTAATGGGTAATTGGTAATTGTGCGCTTCCATGACCTAATAGCTATTAGCCATTAGCCGATCGATATGGGTCTGTAGTTCCAATGGGAGAACGCTTCTCTTGCAAAGAAGAGGTTGTGGGTTCAACCCCCACCAGATCCACTTTGGTGTCTGAAGTCAAAGAGGTCGCGACGCTGGTTTGTGGAACCAGTCATAGTGGGTTCGAGTCCCATCAGACACCCTTTGGAAGGTGCCGCCGAATGGACGGCAAGCGGCCTTGAAAGCCGTGGTACGGATGATAACCGTAGGAGTTCGATTCTTCCACCTTCCGCCAATTTTGGAAATTTGCCCGTGAAATAAATTTCACGCTTAAAGCTAAAACCCGTTAAAACGGGTTGGGATTTTTATTATAAATCTTGCAAATTGGCTCGTGAAATAAATTTCACGCTTAAAGCTAAAACCCGTTAAAACGGGTTGGGATTTCTATATAAAAGATCTTTCAGTCAGTTTCAACTGACTTTAGCTATTAGCCGGAAATTTATTTCCGGGCGGGTGATGAGACTGACGCAAGATCTCAATCAAAGATCCAAGATCTCAACAAAGTTTTGCACCAGAGGCGGAAATAGTGACGCGCACAGCCGATAACTGTGTTTTAGGAGGGGCAGTACCTCCCTGGTGCATCTCGGAAGATGCCGCTGATTGGACGGCAACCAGTCTCGAAAGCTGGGGTACAGGTAATTCCTGTAAAGGTTCGATTCCTTCATCTTCCGTTTGGCTGTTGGGCAAGGGGTTAGCTGTTTGGCTGATCTGGCACAATTCTGAGAACAAGCGTTGTGTTAAATTGATGTGGTAAGCACGATATAGTTTTGTAGATTATGACTTTCAGTGATGTGGTCGAAACAATCAAGAGTCTCTCTACTGACGAAAAGCAAGAGCTTCAACTGTTATTGAAGCAATATATTCGTGAAGAGCGTCGTGAAGAGATGTACGAAAACTTTAAGTCAGCGCAGCTTGAACAACAAAAAGGCGAATTGAAATTTTCCGCCAATATTAATGAACTGAGACAACTGATAGAAGAATAATTGTGGAAGTCAGTTTCAGTTCTTCATTCAAGCGGGCTTTCAAAAAGCGCATCAAAGGTAATGCCGATTTGGAGGCGAAATTTTGGCAGAAGTTGGAACAGTTCATCTTAGAACCGTTTGAACCGGGTTTGAAAACTCATAAATTGTCAGGTAGGCTCAAGGAATTTTGGAGTTTTAGCGTAGATTATGACGAAAGAGTATTGTTCTACTTTACAGAAGATGGCAAAGCTGTGTTTGTAGATATTGGGAGTCATGACGAAGTATATTGAGCAGCCGCTTTCCATTTTCCACCGGAAGCCGAGAAGCGAGGCACTGTGCTGATAACGCAGAGGTAGAAGGGGCAGTACCTTCCCGGTGGATTTCCCTGAAGCTAGGGGAACTGGTATTGGTGTTGCGATCGCTCAATGTAGTGGTTCGACCTCTTTGGGGTTTTTCCCTTGCCTGTGGGATGCAGACCTAGCCCTCCGAAGGCTGGCGACCAAGTTCGACTCTTGGGCAAGGGGTTCGCTATTTTTGTCATCTATGAGCTTATATTCTTTGAGAGTTGCCAGGAGCATCAGTTTAGACATGGATATTCCTGACTCATCGGATAGCTTCTTCAGCTTTGCGTAGGAGATAGCCTCGTCGTTAGCGATCGCATCCCCAAATCTCTTTTTTCGCTCGGATATAGCGATAATCGGCTCAAGGCTAAAAGCGCGATCGCCTCAGTTACAATAGAAGCAACCTGCTTTCGTACAACGGTAAATTATGCTGCGAGAAAAGCTCAAGCAAAAACTAGACAAGCTAAACGAAGAACAACTTAAGAAGATTGCTGTTTTCATTGCCGATCTTGAGTTTCAAGCTAGCCAGGTCAAATCATCTATTCCGTTTTGGCAAAGAGCAACACCAACGGAACGGGCTAGGGAATTCCGCGAATGGGTTTCTCAACTTCCTAAAAGTGGTTTGAGTTTACCCAATGAAGCGTTTAGCCGGGACAGCATTTACGAAGAATGACGAGATACCTGTTAGATACCAATGTTGTTTTGCGCTTCTGTAACCCTTCTGACGTGCAGCACCAACTTGCAACAGAGGCAATATCTCGTTTACTCGCACAAGCAGATGAATGTCTGCTGACAGCACAAGTTCTGATTGAGCTTTGGGTTGTTGCCACACGACCAGTTGAAGTAAATGGATTGGGATGGACTGTAGAGCAAACGCGGGACACGATAAACCAACTTCTCAATCGTTTCCCCTTGCTGGAGGAAACCTCGCAGATTTTTCCCAATTGGTTAGATTTGGTCACAATTAGCAAAGTGATGGGTAAGCGAACTCATGATGCTCGGATCGTTGCAGTTATGCTTGCACACGGAGTTACCCATCTTCTGACCTTCAATCCAAGTGATTTTGTAGTAACACCCAGCATTACGATTGTGCGTCCGCAGGAATTAGGGAACTCCTAAACATAAACACTATAATTATGTTCAGTCTGCACTTATAAATCACAGATGGATAGCAAAGCTGCTTACTTAAAAGAGATAGAAGATGCTGAGTCATACGCAAGAATTTTGGCGAAGGGATACAGCCACACAGCAATCACTTGGGGGAAAGTGAATTTATCCATAGGAATTCCGAATACTATTATTGCTGCGATAGCTGGTGCATCAGCCTTATCAAACTTTAGCTATAGCAACATAATTGCAGGCTCTCTCTCAATTATTGCTTCAGTACTTTCAGGGCTATTAACTTTTTTAAATCCATCCGATAGGGCGAAGTCCCACATGCAGGCTTTCACTGAATTTCAAAGGCTCTGTCAGCAGATTAACTTGCTAAAGATGGATATTTCAAATGAGCCAAGTGAAGGAATATCCAAAGAACTCAGACAAAAGATGGAAGATTTGTTTGAGAAATTGCATAATTTGAGAAGCGCAAGTCCCATGATTCCTGGATGGGCATACAAAATAGCGAAATCGGAAGTTGAGCAAAATATAAAGTACTAACTCGCCTTACCCCAAACTCAAGGTTAATAGTGATTCTGGTAAGATAGGTGCATGAGGATTGACGAGTTCATTTGGAACGAGGATCGAATCTACCATAACGCTCGGCACAATGTAACACCTGAAGAGGTTGAGCAAACCTGCTTTAGAGTTGCTTTAGTGCAACGTACAAAATCTGAAGGACAAAACCCCGTCTAAGATGATGGATATCACAGCTACTTTGAAGGAAATTATCTCCCTAAGCTTTGAAACTCGGATTCGCATTGTGCTAAATGCAAGCAGCAGAAAGTAATGGGGGAGATTAATTCAATAACTCAAATTTAATTGAATCTTGTTATCAGTTTAATATGCGAAAAATAACGTATTACATAGCTTGCAGCGTTGATGGATTTATTGCTCGCAACGACGGCTCATTTGAAGGATTTCTCCAAGAAGGCGAGCATATCGCAGATTTACTAGAATCTTTTCCCGAAACTTTTCCTGTTCACTTTCGCGACGCGCTGGGTATTAATCCAGAAAATAAGTGCTTTGATGTTGTTCTAATGGGTCGAAAAACATATGAAGTAGGACTAAATGTTGGAATCGCTAATCCTTACCCGCACCTGAAACAGTATGTCTGTTCGCGCAGCATGAAAGAAAGTCCCGATCCAAATGTGGAACTCGTCTCAGAAGATGTTGTTGGATTAGTCAAAAGTTTGAAAAATGAAACAGGTAAAGATATCTGGCTTTGTGGTGGTGCAGATTTAGCCACGACACTGTTTGCTGAAAAGTTGATTGATATGCTAATTCTAAAGGTGAATCCATTTATAATGGGTTCGGGGATTCCGCTTTTTAGAGAAGCGATCGCGCAAACCAATCTAGAACTCACGGACAGCAAGATTTATGGAAACGGTGTCTTGTTGCTGCATTATCGTGTGAGACAGCTATAATTGAATTAAGTTTATAAGCGATCGCTTCTAGATCTGAACATTAATCGAGGTAAAAATGGTTATAACTCTAAAGCAACCATCCTCACTGATACACGAAATTCGGATTGAGCAAGTTGGCAATTGGAATTTGTTCAAGTTTAGTGACGCACTTCAGCTTCGGATGGAAACTCTTTTAGACAAGAAAAAGGCTGACCAGCTAACCCCTGAAGAGATGGGAGAACTCGATGCGATTGGGGAGTTAGATTTAATTTTCACTCACATCAACGCGATGATTGCTGTCCAAAATGTCAATCATTGAGGCAATAAATATAATACAAGAAAGCCATGAATATTGAATCTCTCAAATTAGAATTAATTGAATGGATCTTGTTGTTAAAAGATCTTCAACTTTTAAACGATATCCAAAAAATGAAAGAAAATACAGTGGAAAAGACTGTTGCCGTTCAACCTCGTCAATTTGGTTGCGGCAAAGGGATTTTTACTTATGTGGCAGATGATTTTGATGCAACGCCTCCAGGGTTTGAAGAATATATGCTGCCATGAAATATCTCATCGATACTCACATTTTAATTTGGTTTATTGAAGGAGATGAAAAGCTTTCCGAAGCAGCACGATCGTTAATTGCTAATCCTGCCAATGACATTTACGTCAGTCAAGCTAGCTTGTGGGAAATGACCATCAAAATTAGTATTGGTAAATTGTCATTGTCCATTTCGCTTGCCGAGTTAGAACTATTTCTGGTCAGCAACCAGTTTCAGATTTTAGAAACTCAATTTCGTCATTACGAAATATTACAGTATTTGCCATTTCATCATCAAGATCCTTTTGATCGCATGATTATTGCTCAGGCGAAAGCAGAAGATTATACAATCATCACCCATGACGATCGCTTCAAACTGTACGATGTAAAATTACTCTGACTTGAAATAGATTTTAGATTCAATTCCAATCTGTAATCTGAAATCTGCAATTTGCAATTAAATTTTTCCCTTGCCTGCCGGAAGCAGACCTATCTTTCCTAAAGATGGTGTGTCAGGTTCGACTCCTGAGTAAGGGGCTGATTTGATTTTAGATTTTAGATTTTAGATTTTAGATTGAATTATCTATTTCAATCTGCAATCTGCAATCTAAAATCTGAAATTCCTTGGAAGGTGCGGCTGTGTGGACGGCAACTGGTTTGGAATACCAGCGTGCAGCTTAATGCTGTAGAGGTTCGACTCCTCCACTTTCCGTTTGGTTGTTAACGGTTAACTGTTAACAGCTATTTCTAACCAAAAGGAGGATCTTTTGTGCATGGCACGCACCAAATTTGAACGGAAAAAACCCCATGTTAATATTGGCACGATCGGTCACGTTGACCACGGGAAAACGACTCTAACGGCAGCAATTACTATGACTTTGGCTGCACGAGGACAAGCGATCGCTACATCCTACGATGAAATCGACTCGGCACCCGAAGAAAAGCAGCGCGGCATTACAATTAATACTGCCCACGTAGAGTACGAAACCGATTCGCGTCACTATGCCCACGTAGATTGTCCCGGACATGCGGACTACGTAAAAAACATGATTACGGGTGCCGCGCAAATGGATGGTGCAATCCTCGTTGTATCCGCAGCAGATGGCCCAATGCCGCAAACGCGGGAACACATTCTGTTAGCGCGACAAGTCGGCGTGCCTTATCTGGTTGTGTTTTTGAACAAAAAAGATCTGGTGGACGATGATGAAATTTTGGAGTTGGTAGAACTGGAAATCCGCGAACTTTTGAGTTCTTACAACTTCCCCGGCGATGAGATTCCGATTGTGGCAGGTTCGGCTTTTAAAGCGTTGGAAAAAATGACCGCAAATCCCAAAATGCAACGGGGTGAAAATGAGTGGGTGGATACAATTTACCAACTCATGGATGCGGTAGATTCTTATGTGCCAACGCCGGTACGAGAAGTCGAACAACCGTTCTTAATGGCAGTGGAAAACGTTGTTTCTATTACTGGTCAGGGAACCGTTGCCACGGGTTTGATCGAACGGGGTGAAATTAAAGTTGGAGACACCGTTGAATTGGTTGGTTTAAAGGACACAAAAAGCGCCGTTGTCAAGGGGATAGAAACATTTCGTAAAAGCCTGGATAAAGCGATCGCAGGTGACAATGCTGGTTTATTGCTGCGGGGTATCCAAAAGCAGGAAATCGAACGGGGAATGGCACTGGTTAAACCCGGTTCGATTACTCCCCATACCGCATTTGAGTCGGAAGTGTACGTTTTGACCGCAAAAGAAGGAGGTCGCAAGACACCATTTTTTGCCGGATATCAGCCTCAATTCTTCGTGCGGACAACCGATGTTACCGGGAAAATTGCCTCATTTATGGCAGATGATGGCAGTGTAGCCGAAATGGTAATACCGGGCGATCGCATCAAAATGACTGTAGAGTTGGGGAAAGCGATCGCTATCGAACAAGGAATGCGTTTCGCCATCCGCGAAGGTGGTCATACCATCGGCGCTGGCGTCGTTTCCAAAATCCTCAAGTAACCCACAGGCTAAAGCCTGGGGCTACACAAACCAAGTCCGCCTACGCGGACTAAGAAACATCAGCAATTTTGCAGCCTGCGTAGGCAGGCTTTGTTTGTCTAGCCGCGACTTCAGTCGTCCGGTGCTACACAAACTCAGAAACATCAGCAATTTTGCAGCCTGCGTAGGCAGGCTTTGTTTGTCTAGCCGCGACTTCAGTCGTCCGGCTTCTTTGGGAATGTAGCTCAATTAGGCAGAGCAAGCGACTCTTAATCGCGGGGTTGCAGGTTCGATTCCTGTCATTCCCATCAGGGGATTTCAGATTGAAGATTTCAGATTGCAGATTTAATTCCAATCTGAAATCTTCAATCTGCAATCTGCAATTATCTGGGTGGTTGGCATAGCGGCTGTGCAGCGGGCTTTTAACCCGCCCAAGATAGGTTCGACTCCTATACCACCCATTGAGAAAGACTATTCAGGACGAACAGAAATAACCGGAATGCTGTTTGTCCGGTAAATAGATTTTTCAGGTTTTTCGTAAGTGACAAATTCCACTGCGCCCACTGATATTGCGGCTGCAATATGGAGTGCATCCATTGCTCCCAAACCAGATTGAGATGACTCTCGGTAAGCTATCTCAATCAGCGATTCTATATCGGTAGCCCAGTGAGTCACGCTATCAAAATAAGCTTCGTAAAACTCCACTTCTACTATGCGCTGATTGTAAATTGCTTTTGGCAGAACTTCCAACTTGAGAAATGAACTAGAGGCAAACTATCGGTTAGGATCTGCGAGAAATTGCAATGCCCTTTCTGCACCAGCACCCGTACCACGAGCAGCAGCAATGAGTACTCCTGCGTCAACAAATGTGCGGATCATTCTGATTCCTGGTATCCTCCCCGTCGCTCTGCAACTTCTCGATCGATATCTTGATCTGTTAGCAAGGGCGTACCAGATGCGACAATCTTTTCGCGAATTTGTTGTAATCTTTCTCCTAACTTAGACTGATGTTCTTCCCCGGCAGGCTTTTTAGAAATAGACACTTGCCTCGACTGTAAAAACTCTACGAAGTCAAACACCTCTTGTTGTTTGTCTGGAGGAAGCGATCGCCATTTTTCTAGCAGTACTTGCTCAACCTTCATCATCCTGTCCTCTCTGGCAAAAGACTATCGAATCTACCATGTATTTTAGATTTTGGATGCGTGGATTTGCGATTGAATGTTGTGTTTTGAATTCCAGACAGCCGATAGAAATTTCTAACGGCTGCTGGTTATCCGGTATTCAGTCAGCTGTCGGATCTACATCAGGGTCATAGCTAACCGTAGGTCGCAACCGAATCATCAATTGCCTGAGCAAGAAAGCATTGGCATTCCAAGCCGTGTAAAGGTTAGCCCCTCTTCCCTTCAGCCTCAAAATCTCTTGCGCCTTGTCGTGGCAGATAGTCGCCAGCAGGCTGACGACAGAAACCAAGCCCAGTTCATCCACAAGGGCTTCGAGTTGATCTTGTGTCATAAGTAAACCTTCAGGGTTGACTATTACCCTAAATGGTATCATACTGGAGCAAGAATGGGTACTAAGTAGCGCTATTCAGAGGTGTCTTTGTCGTCTATGAGCTTATATTCCTTGAGAGTTGCCAGAAGCATCAGTTTAGACATGGATATTCCCGATTCGTCAGATAGTTTCTTCAGCTTTTGATAGATGCGGTTGGGCATTGTAACTTTTATGGTTTTGGAACTTTCCTCTTGTCCAGCCATTACCTTTCCCCGGTGAGGTTATACTTTTCTATCGCAGCGATCAGCAGTAAGGTAGCCATTGGAATCCCTCGGGTATCCGATAGCTCTTTCAGCTTTTCATGAATCTTTTTAGGCATAGTGACTTTAAGCGCAACTGTGTCTTGCTTTTTCGCGGTCATCTCGGTAGGCAGTAAACTAACCTGATTATCTGTCCTATCCTGCCTTGGGGTGGCAAATACCCCTTGGAGATGTCTTAGTCAGGGTATCCTTGTGAGATGGCAACTAAGGTGACACTCAGCATTAAGCTAGACCCTGAAGTCAAGACGCAACTTGAGGAAATAGCGAAACAGCAAAACACCAGCCTAAATCGGCTGGTGCTAAGGTACATATCGCAAGGAATTCAGGCTGATACAGGGCTACCAGATCGGCTAGCGACGATTGAGGCGAGGTTGGATGCGATCGAGCGTCGGTTGAATGAAGTGTCTAAAAAATAACTCCCATTAAGGTTTGAGTATACTTAAATTTACTTAGATTCTTGTTCGTCTACGAGTTTGTATTCCTTCACAGCCGCCATAACCAGCAGAGTGGACATGGGGACTCCAGTCTGTTGGGAAATTTTTCTCAGTTTTTTATGCAAACTCTTAGGCACCGTGACTTTAATCACAGCCGTCTCTTCTTTTTGGGCCATTTTCAGCACTTATCCCCAATCAGATGTGTTTTTGTCATCTATGAGCTTATATTCTTTGAGAGTTGCCAGGAGCATTGTTGATTTACGATCTAACCAGTACCCCAGAGAATCGGAAAAATGACTATTACTCTCAATCTAACTCCAGAAACAGAAACCCGTTTAATTGCACAAGCCGCTGCTCGTGGCATGTCAGTAGAAGAGTTATTAAAAGCGACAATTGATACACTGCTTGCGGCTTCAGAGCCAGCACCCACAACAGTTCTCTCCTCTCAAGAACGAGCAGAAAAATTTGTCAATTGGGCTAGAAGTCACTCGATTAAAGCCCCTCCCCTTTCTGATGATGCTATCAGCCGCGAGAGTATTTATCGCGAGCGCGAGGATAGCCAGCTATGAAATATTTGGTTGACGATCTAAAATAGTTAGTAAATGACTCTATACAAAAGACCAAAGGCTATGGCACAATCAACTCTAAATCAAATATTGAGCCAGCTTGAAACTCTTGAACTAGAAGAACTTCATCAACTTAACCAAACAATTCAAAAGTATCTAGCTGATAAAGAAGAAATTGCCAAGCGAGCCGCATTTCATCAAGCACTACTTGATTCAGGCTTGGTCAAACAAATTAAACATCCTTTGTCCGAGCCAATTTCTCAGCGTCGGTTAATTCAAGTTGAAGGAAAGCCTGTTTCCGAGACTATTATCGAGGAACGCAGGTAGATGGCAATATATTTCATTGATAGTAATGCATTAGTCTTTTACCCCACGGCATAATCGCTCATTTCGCGCATAAAAGGAGGATGAAAACCCAGCACAATATCAGATTTGGGTACGCCCAAATCTACGAGTTCCGCTGCAATATCATGCTCAGTTGAATTACAAAAAATCCAAATTTTTTCATTCCTAATATGAAGATGCATCGTACATTGATGAATCCATCTATTATGGTGCCAACCTAAATGAACAATTTGATAGTGATGCCGTTCCGTATCAAAAATAGTTTCAACTTCAATCTCACCATAGGCAGGCTTAACCTGGGCATACTCCACCAATAATTGCTGCACAATTTGCTGATAATGCATTAATCTATCTGTCATGTCTTCCATAAAACAATCTGCTCCATTTTAATACTGTATATAACCAGTTTCACGGCATTCTCTTGTATCATTGATGCGGGAAAATCAAGTTGAAAAAAGCTGTTGTATGTCAAATCGGGAACTGCCAAATATAGGACGCGATCGCGTTCCTCACGCCGCAGTGCTGCGCGATAGTTAATAAACTGTCCCAGTGCCATATGAAACTCTGAAATTGCAGATGCGCTAGCCAGAAAACTTTTGATTTCAACTGCTATTTTCTCACCAGCTCGCTCTGCTGCCAGCAATCGTTCCGCTCCCAGATCGATCTCCATGTCTACACCACCCACTTTAATCTGTAAAGGATCGTGGGTAACGTCCCAACCATCTTTGATTAGAGCAGTTTTAACCACCTGATGAAAGCGATTTTTTGCAGCCACAATTGACCTTAATTTTGATGTTTCATAATTCCAATTTATCGCAGTATTGACAAAAGATCGATATTGTGATAAAAAAAATATAAAAACCGCCTAATCCCCATTCTAAAGTGCAAGATATTAGTGTTAATCTCGGCGGGCAGGCTCATTAGTATCTTGATTTGTGTCTTGTCACCCCACTGGCTGAATACTCAGCACAATATCTCTTCAAGTGCTTGACTCAGCTATCAAAGGATGGCAAAATATTCGGCTTAATGTGCGGCGAATGGGTTGACCCGACGCTGGGCAGGATACCAAGGAGCCTACCGCTGAGACTTTGATCCAATTAATCTGGCTGGTGGTAGTTTTTGAACCAAGCTTGGTTGCAGCTAGATGCGCGATTTATCTATGCTGTCGCATCAACCAATTACCGTTGTGGATATACTAAAATGACCAACATCAATCTCGCTTCAAACCAAACAAAAGCACCGCAAAAAACCTTAGTTTCGATTTATTGGAACTATCAAACTGCGCCGTATGTCAAGATAGCTGAGAATTTGTTGACTTTTGCTGAGTCGCGCGGAACTGTGGTAAACCGTCAGGTTTATAACAATTGGAGTCGGGAAAGCAAGGCTAAAAAAACTCTGGAAAATCTCGATTTTGATTGCATCGATGTTTTGTCGAGAGTCGATAGCGCTGTAGACTTTCAATTGTCCATAGACTGCGGGATCGACCCTGTAGATATTGTGATTATTGTGGTGGGCGATCGCTACGGTGACAACCTCATCGATGCCTTGCAAAAAACCGATAAAGACGTGATAGTTTTTGGTCGCAAAGGGCTGGAAGCTAGACCAATCAAAAAGCTGGTTGATGAGTTTTACATTATCGACGATTTACCTGGGTTAGTTGCAGATAAAACTCAGCCAGAAACTCAACCAGATGTTAAGCCAGAAACTCAACCAGAAACTCAGTCAGAAACTCAGCCAGAAACTCAGTCAGACACAAATGGCGCCCCGCCTGTGATGCCTTACGAACGAGCGATAGAGCATCTGCTGGATGCGATTGAGATCGTTCAAAGCCAAGGTAAAGCTACAGTATATACCCGCGTTTGCAACCAGATGCTGAAGCGCTTTCCACCCAATGTGGTATTTTCATCTATCACCAAGCCTGATGGCAAGAAATTTTCCACATTTGGTAAGTTTGTCGATGCTGTTGTAAAAGATGGCAGAGTCCGAGTCAAAGATCAAGAATTGTTTTTGACTCGAAAGAAAAAATAACACGACGTTGTAGGGAACATCAGAAAATTTTGATTTGGCGCAAAATTTTCTGATGTTTTCTACCCCCGTTGATTACACTGAAAATGGTCAGGACTTACGCAAAGAAACCGGGTTTCTATGATAAATCGTCGCTTTGAAACTCAAGATCCACGCAGAAACCCGGTTTCTAGGATCGTCGTGCGTAAGTCCTGATGGTTACAAGTGTATTTCACCAAGTTGCCAAATGACCATTCCCACGTTCAAAAATGAAAAACTGCTGCGCCTTGCACTGACTCACCGTTCTTATGTCAACGAAAACCCTGGTGAAGGGGAAAATAACGAACGCTTAGAGTTTTTAGGCGATGCTATCTTAACTTTTTTAAGTGGCGAGTATCTGTTTAAACGTCACCCGGAAATGGGAGAAGATGAATTGACTCGTCGTCGCGCAGCACTGGTAAATGAGAAACAGTTAGCAAAGTTCGCTATCGAGGTAGATTTAGATTCCAAGATGCTGCTGGGTAAAGGCGCAATTCGAGATGGTGGCTTTACGAATCCAAATTTACTCAGCAGTACTTTTGAAGCATTTATTGGTGCTTACTATTTGGATAACAATACAAATATCGAGCCAGTGCGCGAATTTGTGGAAAAATTGTTTAGTTCCGTGCCTGAAAATGTGGTTGAGATTAGCTCTAATGTAGACTCTAAAAATAGATTTCAGGAATGGGTACAAACAAACATTGGCCCAACACCTCCTAAATATGACACAGTTCAGGCAGGTGGAGAGGCTCACGCACCGGAATTTCTGGCTAAGGTATTGGTGGGTGAAAAAGAGTATGGAGAAGGTAGAGGTCGAAGTAAAAAAGATGCTGAGAAGCGCGCTGCTGAAAATGCCCTAGCCAATTTGAAAAAGCGGGGACTAATGTAGAGGGATAATTTGATATATTGCGCCGTTTGAGGCTCAGAGGCGGAGCCTCTATCTATGCGTTACGTGCCTGAATTTGTACGGAGTTGTGAAAGGTCATAGCAAGCAAGATCGGGAAAAGTGGGGTGGGGAAGCTGCTCTAGACAATTTGCCAAGACAACAGCTAATTTGGAATAGTTACATAATCTACTACCTCATATTTGATCATGGCTATTAACAATCACGAACGAGTTGGCAGAGCTTTAGCCATTCTCGGTCAAGGCTTGTATCCTTATGTCGAGAGGGAAATGCAGGCAGTCCACAAGGAAAAATGGCTAACTATCGCTGAAACCTGCTTACCTGACCACCAAACATCAAAACGCAGCCCGCAAGACCTTTTGCGCGAGGATGTTTCTGCCTTATTAATAGTCATGTCAAAGCAGTGGGAGAAGCTATTCAAAAAAAATAAAAGTCTGGGTCAATCGGAACGCGCTCTAATAAATGAACTGATTGATGTCCGCAATAAATGGGCACACCAGTCTCCCTTTTCCCCAGATGATACTTATCGCGCTCTCGACAGTATAATCCGGCTAATTAAAGCTGTTTCTGCACCAGGGGTAGAGATACTAGAAAAGCAGAAGCACGAAGTTTTACGAATTCTTATGGATCCAACTCGGTATGAAAATCGCCCTCCTTCTGCTGAAGACTCTCGAATTAGAAACGAGTTGACTGAATTACTAAAACGACTGCCTTTCCAAAATGCTTCGCTTCTAAATCTAGCACTGACCCATCGCTCATATCTTTATGAAAATCCCAAAGAAGTTAATGAAGATAACGAGTGCTTGGAATTTTTGGGTGATGCTTTACTAGGCTTTCTGAGCAGTGAGTTTCTGTATCGGAGTGGTTCGGTAAAGAATGAAGGTCAACTGACCCACTTACGCTCTAAGTTAGTGGATGAGGAACAATTGGCAAAGTTTTCTGTCGCTCTAGACATAGGGAAATGGATTCGGCTAGGTAAGGGTGAGGTGGCAAGTGGAGGTCGCACAAAATCCTCGTTACTCAGTAATACTTTTGAAGCGATCGTTGGTGCGTACTTTCTTGATTCTGGCATTGAAGCTGTCCGAGATTTTGTAGAACCACTATTTGAGTTGGCAGCAAAAGAATTTGTTGTTTTTGAGTCTAATTTTAATGCCAAAGGTGTAGTAAATCCTAAAAATATATTTCAGGAATGGGTACAAACAAACATTGGCCCAACACCTCCTAAATATGTCACAGTTCAGGCAGGCGGAGAAGCTCACGCGCCGGAATTTTTGGCTAAGGTATTGGTGGGTGAAAAAGAGTATGGAGAAGGTAGAGGTCGAAATAAAAAAGATGCTGAGAAGCGCGCTGCTGAAAATGCCTTAGCCAATTTGAAAAAACGCGGGCTAATGTAGAGGGATAATTTTTAAACATTTACCTCAAAAGTTGAAATGCGATCGCTAAAAATAATATCTGTATATAAAAAACCTCTATTCTACAAAGATAGAGGTTTAGAGAGAAGGTTTCCCGATGAAATCAAAGGTAAGGGAAAAGTTAGCAATAACTCCCTAAATTACGCAATTTACTTGCGGGAAATTTGAGACAGTTCTTGCAAAGACATGGGCATGGGAGCCGCTACTTTTGTTTCTGCTACTAGCTGTTCCACAGATTTGGGAACGGGCAATTCGGCACTACTGGTTGCAGGAATTGCGACTGGCAATTGTTCCGGTAAAAGTGGAACCGGAGGCGCCACGCTGCTAACAGAAATTTCTGCCAAAGGCATTGGTACGGGAGGGGTTGCTGCTGCCGCACTCGATTGCTTGCTAGTTAAAGATGCGAGTGCCTTTAGTTCTTCAATTGGCAACGGTGGGGGTGGGGAAGAAAACTTTTCTGAATTCATAATCTTTGACCTTGAATCGTTGAGAAGGGGGGAGAAAGGCAATTTTATCCCCCTCAAAATGACTTGGAATTAAACTACGTAAGCCGTGGTAATGAAGTCAGCGTCGATATATACATTAACCGCGCGATCGCTTGCTTTGGCATCATTCATCATCACGAACAAATTTGTGCAACCATCTGCCGCACCTTCTTTAATTCGTTTCCAGCCTAAATCTTGAATGTACGCCCAAGCCCATTGGCTGGTGTAGTAAGCATAGGTATACAGAACTTTTTTGTTGTTGTGCCACATGGTAAAAACCTCTAATTGTGCGGATGTTGGGGGTAAAATACCGTTTTTCCCTGAATGTGAAACACTTGGGGCGGGGCGGGTTTAGTTAAATTGTTTGTTTCAATCAAAAGTAACTGGTAAAACCCGCCCCTACAATCGGTACATGTTAGGGAAACTAACATCTTGCACCTACCCGATAAACAGCCTCCAAATAAATTTGGCTCTGAAACGTTTTAACCCGTTTCAACGGGTTTTAGCTTTAAGCCAGAAATTTATTTCTGGGTTTGGTGCAAGATGTGAGGGAAATCTTTTGTTGTGTCGAGCAGGCATTTTCTCTGCACTAATCACAGCAAATAAGCCGTCGTAATCAAACCAGCTTCGATATGCACGTGAACCAGGAGATCTTTGGCTTTTGCCTTGTTCATCATCACGAACAAATTGGTTACGCCATCTGGCGCACCGTCTTTAATCCGCGCCCAACCATAGTCTTCGATGTAAGCCCAAGCCCATTGACTGGTGTGGTGGGCGTAGGTGTATAAAACTTTCTGGTTGTGGAACCAAATCGACGCCACGCGATAGAGCATTTGTCGCACATTGGGGCGGTTGCCGATGCGTTGGCTGCTGGGGCGTCCTGGTGCATCTTGCTGCGGCGAACCCGTTGTGCGGAGTAAGTTTCTGGCAGCTGCGGGCGACAAGGGGGTTTTGCCTTGGGTGCGTAAAACACCTTGCACTGAACCTAAAGCACCAACCACAATCGGGGAAGCGCTAGAAGTACCGCTGAAGGTATCTGTATACCACAAGTCTTCATTGCTACCACCTTGCAAATCGCCGTAACCGCAAGTTGTGACTTCTCGTCCCCAACCTTGGGCATCTACGATGGAGCCATAATTCGAGAAATCCAAGCGCGAGCGATCGGGGCCATGATCGCGTCCGTGCGTTCCTGGCGGGGGCGCACCTGCACCGACGACAATCGCACCGGAATCGCGATTGTTGCGATTAAATGGATTTGTCCAAGTAGCAGGAAAACCGACAGGGCGGGTTTCATAGATAGCATCGTCCAGATTTTCTGCACCATTACCTGCCGCTTCCACCACAATCACACCGCGACTGGTGGCATAGAGAATGGCGGCAAAATCGTCTTCCCACCACTCGATCGCAATGTAGCCTCTTTGATCGAGTCGCCCTTGGAAATTAAACCGAGGCCCAGCACGGTGGAGTTCGATTAAAATAATGTCACCCGGATTGAGCAAATCCGCAGCTTGACGAATCGCTCCGGCTGAACCAGTGCCGCCAAAAATAGAGACAGCGCGGACATTAGCATCGGGACAAATGCCGGTAACGCCAAACGAGTTGCGATCGCCGCCAAACTCGCCAATTACAGCTGTACCGTGGTTGCGCCACCCAATATCTGTCGATTGAGTGCCACCCACAACGCCACCTTGGTTTTGCGTCAAATCCTCGTGGGTAAAACGCCAAGCACCTTCAATGTCAATAATTCCCACACCAGCACCGCCGCCCCCAGCAATCCCAGCAGCATAAACGGCGTCAACTCCACCGGGTGCTGCTTGTAGATAGCCTTGACGGGAAGTAAAATCTGCCGTCACCGGAGGTGCCTCGGTTGCCAAAGGCATCATATTATTCAGCCGCAGGGGTGGCTCTGCCGCTGGCTTGACATAGGCGCTGGTAACCACATCCAATTCCCGCAACCTTGCCGCCAAGTCATCCAAGCGATCGTCTGGAGCTTGTACGCGATAATAAACTGATAAATCGGGGACTTCAACTCCAGTTTCAGCAGTCGAAGATAAAGCTTGTTGTCTCAGTCTTTCCTCACTCAAACCAAACAGAGGTTGCAAAGTCGCACTTTCAGATCCCAAGACATCGGCTAAGGATGAAACATCCATACCAGCAACCGATCTGATACCCTCCGTTGTTGCCCGCAAATTGACTTCGGGCTGAACAATTACAATCAGTTCGCGTTCCATATAATAAGAGCTAAATTTTGTTTAACCTTCAGAGCTTTTGGGATTGGGTATGGGAGAAAGTCTCCCATACCTTGCCTTCTCTGCTCTGTTATTAATAACGAGGAAAAACTTCAACTTATTCCACAAACTGCCAACAAAATTTGTACTCATTAGTGCGATCGCTCAATGTCACTTAAATGCTGTACCTCAAACAAGCGACACTAGATATAGACTACTAACCTAAAACGGGACAAAAGCGATCGCCTCTCCTCTCCTCTTCCTCTGCGTCCTCTGCGCCTCTGCGGTTCAATCATAAATCTTACGATTGAAAACGAGCCATCAACCAAGCACCCACCTGAGATTGATCCTGAGTTCTACTTAACTGCAACGCCTCTTCTAACACAGACATTTGCAACCCAGGCAATACTCCGGAAGAGGTAATTCTCTTGCTCCCACCGTCTGCGATCGCAAAAGCAATAATCCTAACATTCTCCACATCCACAATCCAATATTCTTTCACATTCAATTCTTCATACAGCAGCCGTTTTTGACCCAGATCGTCCAGCAATGAAGTGCTAGCAACTTCAATAACTAAATCTGGCGGCGGATAGTTATCTAAATTAATAATAAACGTTCCACGACCAACTGTTGATGCATTTTCTCCAATGTAGTAAGACACATCAGGTTGAGAGTCTTGAACGCCTGTTTTTCTGTAGGTACAGTTATCTCGTGCATTCAAAGGAATATTTTTGATAATCGCAAACAGATTTACCCCTACAATAATAATAGCATGGTCGAGAGAGTGGTCATTACCTAATGCTGACATTTCTATCCTCACTTCTCCGTTGTAATAGTAGCACCGCGCTTTTTGATATTCTGGATTTTCAACTATCTGAATATACTCTTCCCAGCTTGCTTTTACCCAAGTATCTGTAGGAATTTTTGTTTGTAAGTTAACCATTGTTTCTTCCTCATTTTAATAAAAAATGGCTAATAGCCTTTTTACAATTAGCCATTAGCCATTACCAATTACCCAACTACAAAATTCACCAATTTACCCGGTACAACAATCGCTTTTTTAACGGTTTTACCCTCAAGATTGCGCTGCGCGGGTTCGGATTCGCGGGCGTATTTTTCTAACCCTTCTTTATCCAAACTTGCTGGCGCTTGAATCGTACCGCGAGTTTTGCCGTTGATTTGAATTACCAAGGTAATTTCATCTACAACTAATGCAGATTCATCGCATTGAGGCCAAGTTTGTTTGTGAACCGATTCGCTATTCCCAATCCTTTGCCACAATTCCTCAGCGATGTGAGGCGCAAAAGGCGACAACATGATAACCAAAGTATTGATGCCTTCTACATAAACTGGCGAATCTTTGCAAGTTGCATCGGTGATGGCGTTGCTCAATTTCATCAATTCGGATATAGCAGTATTGAATTGATATTCGCCTGACAAGTCTTCTGTCACCGCTTTAATGGCGTTGTGAATTGCCCGCCGCAAGTCTTTTTCATCTTTGGTCAGGGGTGAAGCATTCGGGCGATTATCTTTGGGTTCGACATCAGGATTGCTAACCGAATGCTTCGCCCCTACCGACTCGCGGGAAGCGAATTCCGTTACCAAACGCCAGACGCGATTTAAGAAGCGGAATTGCCCTTCAACATCGGCATCATCCCATTCCAAATCTTTTTCTGGGGGTGCTTTAAACAGGACAAACATCCGCGCCGTATCTGCACCGTATTTGCCGATCGTATCTGACGGTGCCACCCCGTTATATTTGGATTTGGACATTTTTTCGTACACCACTTCCAAAGTATCTCCAGTTTCTGGATCTATGGGGTTAGCTGGATCTGCAACTTGCGTGGGAATGACGTATTTCCCAGTGCGACGGTTTTTGTATGTTTTCCCTTGTACCATCCCTTGAGTTAAGAGACGGGAGAAGGGTTCATCGAAGTTGATGAGATTTCTGTCTCGCAATACTTTGGTAAAGAATCGAGAGTAAAGTAAGTGCAAAATTGCATGTTCGATTCCACCTACATATTGATCCACAGGCATCCAATCATTTGTTTTAGCAGAATCGAACACCTGTTGCTCGTTCTTTGCATCCGGATAGCGCAAGAAATACCACGATGAATCGATAAATGTATCCATCGTATCGGTTTCTCTTTTCGCAGGGGTGCCGCAAGTTGGACAAGGCACGTTTATCCAATCTTCCAACTTAGCTAAAGGTGAAGCACCGCGCCCGCTAAATTCGACATTTTCCGGCAATACAACTGGCAAATCTGCTTCGGGTACTGGCACTATCCCGCAATTGGGACAGTGAATTACAGGAATGGGCGCACCCCAGTAACGTTGACGCGAAATCAACCAATCTCTTAAGCGATATTGGATGCGCGCTTTGCCATATCCTTGCTTTTCCGCATATGTAATAATCGCCTGTTTTACTTCAGTGGAATTCATGCCATCAAATTCACCGGAATTGATCGTAATTCCCGGTTCTGTATATGCCTCCTTCAACTCTTCTGGTGCGGGCGAATCTGGGGGAGAAATTACCACTTGAATTGGCAATTGCTTTTCCTTGGCAAATTTGAAATCCCGCGCGTCGTGTGCGGGTACGCCCATTACCGCGCCCGTACCGTATTCGTACAAGACATAATCGGCAATCCAAATCGGCACTTCTTCGCCGGTAAAGGGATTAATTGCTTTACCGCCGGTGGGGATGCCGCGTTTCGGTTTATCTTCCGCCGTCCGTTCTAATTCGGTTTGGTTGGATACTTCTTTAATGAAAGCTTCAACCGCTGCTTTTTGGTCGGATGTGGTAACTTTTGGCGTCAAAGGATGTTCTGGCGCTAATACCACGTAGGTAACGCCATAAACCGTATCGGGACGAGTGGTAAATACGGCAATTTTTTCATCCATTCCCACAATCGGAAATTCCAAATAGGCGCCGACAGATTTGCCGATCCAGTTAGCCTGCATTAACTTTACTCGTTCGGGCCATCCGGTCAACTTATCCAAATCGTTGAGCAATTCTTCGGCATATTCGGTAATTTTCAAGAACCATTGTTTGAGCAATTTACGCTCAACAATTGCACCAGAACGCCAGGAACGACCTTCGCTATCGACTTGTTCGTTTGCTAATACGGTTTGGTCGATGGGGTCCCAATTTACAGCGGCTTCTTTTTGATATGCTAATCCTGCTTGCAAGAATTGCAAAAATATCCACTGCGTCCACTTATAATAATCAGGCGAACAGGTAGCAACTTCCTTATTCCAATCGTAGGAAAGACCTAATTGTTGCAATTGCGATCGCATCTGGTCAATATTGCTATATGTCCACTTCGCTGGATGTATTCCCCTCTCAATCGCCGCGTTTTCGGCGGGAAGTCCAAATGCATCCCATCCCATCGGATGAAGTACCCGATATCCCTGCATCCGCTTGACTCTAGCGATCGCATCTGTAATCGTATAGTTGCGAACGTGTCCCATGTGCAGGTTACCCGATGGATAGGGAAACATCGACAGCGCGTAGAATTTGGGCTTGTCGCTCTCTGTAGGGGTTTGATCTATACTTTGTTCGGCCCAAGTTTTTTGCCAATGCGCCTCTATCTCGGCGGGGTTGTAACGGGACTCCACGGCTATTCTCCTATTCGTTTCTACATCGGATCGCGTCTGTTTGTGTATTTTGACATATCGAATGTGGTGCGGATCGCTTGGTTATGTGCGATATGCCTCGAGGCACGCTGCGCGATCGCTCCCATACTTTTATACTACTTATTGTATTATAACGATTCCGGTTGGCACCAGTGCTTGGTGGTCAACAGCAACAACCCAAACCTTGAGATGCGGTGCTGGAAGGACTACTCAGATCTTGCACCATTATCAACAAGCTTTCAAAAACCGGGTTTCTTAACGAGAAATTTAGGCTTTCAAGCTGAGCTATTTGCAAGAAACCCGGTTTTTAGTCAAGGTGCAAGATGTGAAACTAGGAAGAATGGAGAAAAAGTCAAGTTTGATTGTGCGTTAATATCCAGACCAAAATCTGCATCAACACTTGCAAGTCAGTCGGTACTCGATACAGCATCAAATCTTGAGTCACCACACGCGAAGGTCGATGATAACTACCAAATTGCCAAATATCTCCAGTTGTAACAGCACCGTAGAGAGTTTCATCTTCAGATTCGATCCAACTATCGAGAGCAATTAATTCAGCAGCTAACTGGGTAAACCCCCTGGTTAAATCTGCTTGTTTTGCTTCTACTACCAAAACATTGTGTTGTGAAGTTAAATAATAGTCCAGATCGCCTCTCAGATACTGGTTAACCTCGATGGGATACTCAATATTAACCATTGCTTCGGTGATGTTTGCTACTTCCAGCAAGATGGGTGCAATCAAAACTTCCCGCCTTGCTGCTTCGCTGGTTAAACTGACGCGAGGAATTGCTTGTTCTAACCGCTGGCGTAGGTCTTGTAATCGGTTCGGTTCTGGTAAGGTGGCGATTGGTAGATTAATCGTTGTTTTGGTTAAACTAGCCCCTAATTCCCGCAGAATGTCTGCTGGCGCAAACCTGATTAAAAAATAACTGCGGAAAGTGTAGGTTTCATTTGGATTGAGAATGGGGGGACGGTGCGATCGCTCAGTCATAATTCATCCAAGACTTTACACACCTTTCAAATTAACTCTCTAGTTTTAATCCCCTTACGGGTAATCCTAAATAAGCTGTTACGCATTTAATTTGTACATGGGGAGCTGGGGGAGCTGAGGGAGCTGGGGGAGCCAGGGAGAGGGATTGGCAGTTTTATCCCGATATTAAAAATATACAAATTAGCTGCGCGTTAGCTTAGAAATCTTTGAAAACTGTCATCCTCTCTAGGCCATCCTTATAAGTTTTCGTCCCCGTGAGGGGAAGATTTAGAAGCAGATTCGGATATTTGAAATATCTGAAACGGTCACTTTTTTTGTTAATAAGTTTCCATCCCCTTACGGGGAATAAGCAATTATAACTCTGCTTTTTTAACAGCGTTTGCAGGCGGATTCAGATTAATATATATCTGAAAAGCTTGCTTTTTTGTTAATAAAGTCAGAGTTAATTTCTGAACTCTATTAATTTCAAACGCTTACATCGTAAGCTGTCTGAGGTGGTTAGCAAATTTGTGCAATTTGCCAGATTATAGCAAACCCTTCAGATATTTATTAATTAAAATTGTACTGGAGATAGCTGAAATTGTCTAGCTAGCAAATGTTAAAAGTTTTTGTATACGGCACTCTCAAGCCAGGAGAATCAAATTATCAACGCTTTTGTGCGGGTAAAGTGGTGGAGGAGAAAAGAGCGATCGCCCAAGGTCATCTATTTGCTTTACCATTCGGTTACCCAGCGATGACCCCAGGCGATGGACGAGTTCAAGGATATTTGCTGACTTTTGCTGACCCAGAAGTTCTGGACGCCCTCGATCGGTTAGAAGATTACCGTCCAGAGCGTCCCCCGGAACAGAACGAGTATAATCGGCAACTTATAGAAATATTTAACTTATATGGCGAACCTTTAGAAACCGCTTGGGTTTACTTAATGAATTTCCATCTCATCCGCCGGTATGGAGGTATATTATTACCCTCTGGATGGTGGAGTAATTGCGGAGATTCTGCCTAGTGTAGCTTTTGATCCCCATTGGGATGGCTGCTGGAATGAGGCAAAGATTTGACGGGGGATGCAACCGCAGCTTTGGGAATATTGACTAGCGGTTCGTTCAAAGCCACCATTAGGGGTTCGGAAGTTGGGTTAGGAGATTCAGCTAGCTGGGGCACGAATGAATCGCGACCGGGCAATAAAGTTGCTAAAGCACCGACGAACAAGGCAGCGATCGCTACTCCACCCCATCTCAAAGCGCGGGTGGGACGGCTGCGGTCGAGTTTAGCAAACACTGCATCTACTGTTTGTTGGACAGGCACTGCTTGGGGCGGTGCCATTGCGGTTAGACCTTGACGCAATTTCAGCAGCCGATTATACAAGCGCTGTACTTGCGGGTCGGTATCGAGCCATTCTTGGACTTGGCGGCGTTCTGCGGCTGTAACCTCGCCATCCAGGTAGGCACTGAGTAGTTCAAAGCGATCGCGTTTTTGCATATCCAGGGTTCCTAAAGGCGAATTTTCCACCTTTGGAGATGGCAAGTCTTCAAAAGAATGGGATGACAGATTTTGGTGGGAGTTGAACTCAGGGGTCATTTTAAATCACTTCCAAGTTAGACAAATAAAACACAGCGGTTACGTGCGCTCTAGTCTACTACGGCTCTCAAAATTCTACTACCGATCTTAGGGATCAATAAAGTGCTTTGCTTCTAGCAGTTGACATATTTCCATTAGCCAATTGCCAAAATTGGATCTCAAGAGAATTTTAACGATCGTCGAGATACTTTTGCAGTTGGGACTGAAGTCTAGATCTTGCTCTAGCGATTCTCGATTTAACGGTTCCCAAGGAAACTCCGGTAATTTCGGCAATTTCCTCGTAGGCCATGCCTTCGATTTCCCTTAATACAATTGTAGTCCGGAACGCTTCCGGCAGTTCGGCGATCGCTTGGTGCAATTGCTCGTAGAACTCGCGGGTGGTTAGGTCATCAAAGGGGCCGGGATCGTCGGTAGCAATTTCCCAGTCCATATCCCCATCTTCCAGGGTTCTGGGGGCATCTAACGACAGGGGTGGAGATACGCGCTTGCGCTTGCGTAACTCATCGTAAAACAAGTTCGTCGCGATGCGGCTGAGCCAACCCCGGAACTTGACCGGCTCTTGCAAGCGTTTGATATTGCGATAAACTCGAATCCAAACTTCTTGGGCTAGATCGGCGCGGTCTTGCCAATCGGGGGCCAAGTGATACAATAGGCGGTCAACGTGGGACTGATAGCGACGCATCAACTCGGCAAAAGCCATGCGATCGGGACGCAGTCCAGATTGACAGCGTATTACTAAATCGTGGTTAGGGAGGTTTTCAGGTGTCGGCACTTGCCTGTTATGAACCCTTACCTCAACGGTAGAGCAGGATATAGGAATTGACTGAGTCATGGGCAGTGATTGGCTCTACAAGTTTCATAGGCAATGACGCTGCCCCATTTTGAGAAGTTCCCTTAATTTGTCCCACGAGTCAAGCCTCGTAGGTGGGAGAACCCCCCTTGTTACTACAGCACAAACGGGGTATTTTCGGGAAGAGCTGTCAAAAATCCGCCAAAATTCAGTCATTTAGGTCAATCTTGTTGTTTTACAATTGCCAAGGGAGGCAAAAATATCGCAGGTAAGAGCCAATGTTAAAACACGACTTTCTACGCCGCAGTTTGGTGGTGTTATTTGCTGGGACTGGCATTCTCTTACTTTTGGCGCAGTGGCGAACGGTTGCTTCTACAGCTGCAAGCGATGTTAGATCGTTGTTAGCGCCGTCGCTGGCGCCCGTTCCTCCGCCTGCTAGAGTGAATGGGTTGCATTTGAGGGTGGATTTAAGCGATCGCCGCGTTTCGCTATATAGAAGCGATCGCAAGTTAGCCAGCTACCCCATAGCAGTCGGTCAGCGGGGGTGGGAAACTCCTCTCGGCGCTTACCAAGTGATTGAAATGCAAAGATACCCAGTTTGGCGCCATCCCCTCACCGACGAGATCGTACCCCAAGGACGAGACAATCCTTTAGGCAGCCGCTGGATTGGTTTTTGGGATGACGGACGCCATCACATCGGATTTCACGGCACTCCTGAAGCGAATTTAATCGGGCAACCTGTTTCCCACGGTTGTTTGAGAATGCGAAATGCAGATATTCAAGCGTTATACGAGCAAGTTTCTCCTGGTACGCCAGTCATCGTCCAGGACTAGGTTACCGTCGCATCATTAGCACTTACGTAAAAAAACCCGGTTTCTAGGAAAAATCGTTGGTGCAGAGTGGCGAGATTGACGCAGAAACCGGGTTTTTGACCTCACCGGCGATCGCCACGTAAAAAAACCCGGTTTCTAGGAAAAATCGTTGGTGCAGAGTGGCGAGATTGACGCAGAAACCGGGTTTTTGACCTCACCTGGAAAAAAATCAGCGATTAATTCAAGTTGCTAGCTATCTCATGCATAGCAGCTAATGGCTAATGGCTCATGGCTAATGTTAGTAAAAATCTTCTTATATTAGCAATTAGCAATTAGCAATTAGCAACGCCGAAATTTATCACTAGCAACTTGCGTTAATAGAGAATCAGCGATCGCTCGAAGAACTCATATCGGGTTTGGCTTCAAAATTGGGCGCGTAAGCCTGAAGCAAAGAACTTACCTGTTGAATCATATCTCTTGGCATACTCTTACCGATGGGTTGTCGTTCTGGGAACATATCGGGGCGATCGAGATTTCGAGATAGAGCTTCCCTGACTTGATAAGAGATTAACTCTAGTAGCTCTTCTTTGGCTCGCTTGCGCTGGTAAGCTGCGCCTTCTTCTGTCGTAGCATAGAGCGGGGGAAGCCGGTTGAGAGCATAAGCCGCAATATCGCCCACATCCAGAACGTGTTCCGTGGTGGCTTCAATTTCGGCTACCCGCGCGATCGCTTCTGTCAACACCAATTCTTCCATGACGTTGATAAACTGCTTGCGGGGCACCGCGACCACTTCCCCGGTTAACAAAGCACCCATCAGCCGATCTAGAGCCATATACTCTTCAATCGAAAGTTCGCTCGCGGTGTCGCAGATTCGTGCCACCTCAGCTTCCATCGCTGGGGTAAGATAACCATCTTGCAATGCCTGTTCAACAATTTTTTCAATACTCATAATGCCTCAACCACGTCCAGGCTCTGTTGCATGGGCAACATTGCTCTGATTTTTGCTTACTTTATAAGAACTTCTCAACTGGGTATTCACCAACAACTCTTAACCACCATAACGCTATTCAAAAGTTTGACTTTTCCAAGGTAACGGATCGACAGACTTTCCGTTGACGTATAACCCCCAGTGCAAGTGAGGCCCCGTAGATGCGCCTGTGGAACCTACAGCACCTATCACTTGACCGGGTTGGACAAAATCTCCCTCGCGCACGTCAATGCGGCTGAGGTGCAGCATCACGCTGATGACGCCTTGCCCGTGGTCGATGCCGATGGTGTTGCCGTGCAGGCGAAACCCGTCGGCAAGCCGTCCTACCAGCGCTACGCGCCCCGCTGCTGGCGCAAACACGGGCGAACCCATGCCACCAGCATAATCAAGCCCGCGATGGAAATAATCGTTAGCAAACACCCCATTGTAGTAACGGCGCACGCCATAGCCAGTGCTGATGCGGCCTCGGTTTGGCCTCACAAACGCACCGTTCCAATATTTTTCTGGCGTTACTAATTGGCGAAAAGTCCTGACGCGGTTTAATTCGTACTCGGTTGGTTGCAACCCACCGCTGCGGGTATTACGTATCCGCAGGCGTTGCACGGGGAAGGTGCGCCCATTCACCCGCAAGGATAAATTTTGCACCTCGCCGTCTCCTGGATTGACTTTAATATCCCAGGTTCCGGGTTTGTCTAGCGGTGTTGTGGGTAACAAAGCCCGAAACCGATTTTGACCGATGGGAAAGGTTGGGTAGGTTTGTTGTTGCATCGAAACCGTTGGAGGTGTCTCCCCCGCTTCCGTTTCAATAACGACTTTTATAGTATCTCCCAATACTGCGGTGCTAGGTGTTATCCGCACTTGAGGAGCAACTGCTGCCGTCGCAGTTATTGTGGCGATGCTGATGGCAATTGCTAGTGCAAGGCTGTTCGTAATTTTGTTTAATCTTAAACGGGCGAAAAGCTGGGTCAGCTGAGATTTGGATAACGCCTTCCGGTGATGTCTCAATTGATGCAATGGATACACGATAGATCCTTTGGAATCTAAAACTATTGCTGCGATTGACTGTTTCCCACAACAAGTTAAATGTACGATAGCGCGAGCAGCTTTTGCCAAAAAATTTATGTAAACGTTGAGTACTTGGCGCCCACTTATCGGATGAAGCAGCTGCTACCCTACCCTGTGCCGCTGTCACCGCCTGGAATGCTTTGATTAGTGGAGGCGGTATCAAAGCAGGCGATACGGTATGCTAGCTTAGGTTGTGTATAATTTTTGATGCTGTAGGGGCGGGTTTTACCAGCCATGCTGGAAAATCGCGAGGAATTTTTTAAACCCGCAAGGGCTAAGCTACCGATGCTACCGGATATGATATAAATCCTTTGCCAATTTTGGCAAAAAGCGTGCGAGTTCAGGGTGTTTATGTGGGTTCGCGCCAGATGTTTGAAGAAATGAATCGCGCGATTGAATTGCATCAACTGCAACCAATTGTCGAGCGATTTTTTCCCTTTCAACAAGCAAGAGAGGCGTTGGAATATATGGAAAGTGGAGCGCATTTCGGTAAAATTTGCCTGAAATTTTAAGCTGTAGCCAAGAAACGGGGTTTGTTTAAAAAATCTTCGGCTGTAAACTCAAGATCGCCGCAAGAAACCCGGTTTCTAAGATCGTCGTGGGTAAGTCTGATAAAAAATACCTGGAATGGGTGAGGCGTTGATCCAGAAACCTGTGTATAGCTAAAAGGTATAGCGATCGCACTGCTTCACTAGCAGAATTGGGCATCTTCACATCTTGCACCTACCCGATAAACAGCCTCCAAATAAATTTGGGGCTGAAAGCTTAAGTTAGCTAAAGCTAACTACAATCAAGGTTTTAACCCGTTTCAACGGGTTTTAGCTTTAAGCCAGAAATTTATTTCTGGGCTTCGTGCTTCCCCAGAACTAAAGCTGCGTGTCACAATCGGTGGTTGGTGCGTGACGCTGCGAGAATATTTGAACTTAGCAAAAAAACTTGTAACGTCACGCACCCTACAAAAAAATATGCCAGTTGTGTAAGCCCTATTCCCCTAACCCCTAGCCCTTCCACATATGACATCTCGCAACAATCGCCCGATTGAAATTATGCTCAGAGTCTACCCTGATTCGGCTTTACTGGAAGGGTTAGAAGTGTGGTTGCGTTTGGGATTATTAACTGAAATTCAAGTTAGAGGTTTGTGTCAAGAACATCTAACTTGCCCTCTTCCCACTATTGCGCCCGTCGTTACCTCTTCACCTAGTGAAAGTGCTGATATCGCGACAATTCCAGATTTGGTTCTCCCAACCCCGCCTACGCCTGCTGCAAGGAGAAATACCACCAGGAGCAAGCGCGATCGCTCGAGTGGGGTGTTACAGTCTTTTATGGCAGAAGTTAGCGTTTTGTGGCTGCTGTTTTTGGGTGTATTTCTGATAGTTGTATCCTCAGCAGTTCTGGCGGCGAGTCAGTGGCGTAATTTCTCGCCAGTTGGACAATACGGCATTTTATTTGCTTACACTTTAGTATTTTGGGGGATAAGTGCTTGGGCAAGAAGGCAGCCCAATTTACAACTAACTGCCAGAATGCTGCAAGTAACAACTCTATTAATTATTCCCGTCAATTTTTGGATGATGGACGGGTTTAAATTGTGGAATTTTCCCTTGGGATGGATTGTCGCACCAGTGGCAGCTTTGTCGCTTACGGGTATTTTAGTTCATCTACTCCAACCCAGTGTTTCTGTTTCCGGTTTAACTTTAGCCAACAGTATCGGTTTAAGTTGGTTGCATTGGGGTTGGTCGGTGATAAATTTTCCCCTAATTGCGACGTATATCGGGACAATTGGCACGGCATTCGCGCTATTTTATCAAAGCCGAAACCGCAGATTAGAAGCAGAAGCAAGCATCTCTAATTCTATTTCTCTTGGCGGTGTTACTATTACCTTTGCCACGCTGTTGCTGGTGGGGAGAGCAATTTTAGGGGCAAAAATTCCGCTTAGTAACCTGGGTTTGGCTTTGGGAATTTGTGGTTGGTTGCTAGGTTGGTTATCTCGCCGAGAACGTCAGCTTGAAATCTGGTCAAACCTCGGCTGGGTGTTACTTTTAGCCGGTTGGTTAGTTGCGGTTGGAGAAATACCGCAACAAGCGATCGCAGTCAGCGTTTTAGCTTTATGGCTACTAGCAGATCGACTCTTTCGACTTAAACAATCTGCCGATTTAATCGCGTTATTTTTAGTTGGCTTACAAAGTTTTTGGTTGCTGTGGCGCGCGCTTCCTTGGCAATTGAAACAAGAAGTGATTGCTTTTGGCATTCGCTTTGCTGGGAATGAGTTTATGCCTCAATCATTAATCGGATTGGGCGTTTTTCCTTACGTCATATTAACGCTATTTTTAGCAGCTTATCTGCGGCGACAAGAAGAGGAAAGATTGGCACAACAAGCCGAAGGAATGGCGTTAATTTTGGGTTTACTTTTAACAAGTGTTAGCTTTCTCAATCCTCTAGTTCGCGTTATCAACTTGCTAGTATCTTTTATTACCCTCGCTGTTGTAGTTATCCTCCGAACTGCGGCAGGAACGGGGTTAATTTACTTAACTCATATTGCTGGATTGGTCACAATTGCGACTTGGATTAATTATATCTTCCCCAATCTAACGGTAAATACTTGGTTAATAATTCTGTTAGGCGGCGCGATTGCCGAATGGATTTTTAGTATCGGTAATAACTGGCAGCAATGGCGGCGCAGTTCTTGGTATTTGGGTTTAGTATTGGCGGCGATTAGCTACACTCAATTATTCAATCCCGCTTTACAAAATCCCAAGGATTGGTATCTTATTTGGTCGATCGTACCGGCGGCGCTGACTTTGCTATCTTATTTACCAAACTTTCTCGAACCTAGAATGGCAAACTGGCTGAGTGTTGCTGCTATTTTGGCTATTCAGCCTTTAACAATAATTGCTAAACCGACAAGGTTAGCGAGTTTATTAATTGCCACCATTCTGATGTTGTTAAATACGCAAAAATTGCCAAGATTGCTCCCAGCATTGCTAACAGTTGGATTTGGTTTAAGCTGCGGCGGTACTGTTATTTGGGAAGTATTTTCCGAACGGATGACAATAGGTTGGTGGGTAACAGTTTTAGCGATCGCACCGCTAATCCTCTGGTTACTTCACAGTTGGCTGAGAAAGGATTCTAGCCGCCTGCGTCAAGTTTATAGCGCCGCAACCGATGGGTGGGCGATCGCTTTAACCATTCCTACTTTAACTTTCCTGATTGGCTACAATATCAGCGCCTATTGGTATCCTTCTGTCACGGCTGTTGAATTTATCTTTGCATCGGGATTTATTACCATTGGTTTGCTTTATCGTACTTGGAATTTGCCAACTAACGGCAGTTTTTACAGTCTGGCGCTAGCTGTAGAATTGCTGGTTGCGAGTATAATTGCCTCCAGCAATCGTTCTGTTTTAGGATTAGCGATCGCTACCCTAACTCTCGGTTTAACTACTCAACTCGCTGGCGATTTTGTCGCCAGTAGGCGGGAAACAAATCCATACCTTTCCAGTTGGCACGCTATCCCCATTTTCTACGCATTTTTAGGATTAATGATTGCCCATCACAAGTTTGATGCTTACACGGGTTTATATACTTTGGCTGCGGCTTTAGTGGGAATTGGCATCGGGCGGCGCAACGTTAATTTTAAACCGATTTCCTATTTATCTATTTTCGCTGTTTCGGCTGCGGCTTACGAATTATTAATTTACCAACTTCTGCAAGCTAAAGCAGGCAATCCGGGTGATGGGTTAACTTTATTGGCAGCTTTGGCGATCGCGATCGCTATCTTACAAAGATTATTGGCAAGATGGTTGTTACCCTACCTGCGTCTTGACAATGCCGAATTAAAAGCGATCGCACACCTGCACTGGCTAGCTGGTAGCGGCTTAATCTTACTTGCATTAATTAATTCTCTCAGCACTCCAGGGGAAAAAATTTGGTTAGCGGTAACCACAATCTTAGCCGTTTATGCGCTGATTCAAGGTCGTTCAAATGCAAGCTGGACATATGCAGGAATTTTGGAATTAGGCATAGCAATTGCCTATGGGTTGCATTTAGTTTTACCCGATTCAGTATTGCTGAATTGGTCGCCTGCGATCGCTTGCTTTTTTGCCTATTTTATGTATGTTCTACCTTGGACAAGTTGGGGATGGTCGGCGACGCCTTGGCAAAATTCAGCAATCATATTACCAATTTCAATTATTATCATCAATGAAGCGATTTCTTTAACTTTTTGGAGCGTTTCTATCCAAAGTTTGCTGATTGTCGCGGCATTTTATGCTTGGATTGCTAAAGCGCGATCGCAAGTTCGCCTCAGCTATCTCAGCGTGGGATTGGCAAATTGGGCAATTATCAGAATATTCAACGCACAATCAATCGCCGAACCTTTATGGTACGCTCTGCTTTGGGGCGCGTCGTTATTGTACATTGCACAAATCGATCCGGCATTGCGATCGCCTTCAGGCAGAGAAACGCGGCATTTACTTCGCTGTTTGGCAATCGGACTGATTTGTTTTACCGCCCTCTATCAAGCTGAAGTCGGAATTTTCGGTATTTCTTCCCTATTTTTAGGATTTCTGACGATTGGTTTAGCAATTGCCGTAATTATGATTGGTATCGCCCTGCGAGTGCGAGCATTTCTCTACATTGGCACGCTGACGTTTATCATTAGAGTATTGCGGCAAGTTTGGCTTTTTATTAACGATTATTCGTTATTCTTGTGGGCAATTGGGATTGTTGCTGGTTCCCTATTAATTTGGATAGCGCTAACATTTGAAGCGCGTCGGAGTCAAGCGATCGCGTTTGTGCAATATTGGATGACGGAGTTAGAAAATTGGGAATAACAGTGGACAGTGGACAGTGGACAGTGGACAGTGGATAGTGGACAGTGGACAGTGGATAGTGGATAGTGGACAGTGGATAGTGGACAGTGGAAAGTGGACAGTGGATAGTGGACAGTGGATAGTGGATAGTGGATAGTTGGCAGTCGATTTTTGATGGGGAAACAGTTATATTTTGGGGTTGAGTTGTTGTTTGGCTGTTTTAATGATGGAAGTTAGTAATTTTAAGATTTCTTTTAGATCGGTTAAGATTGATTCGCTTTGCTTTGGGGTAAGATAATTTGTTTGACCCAGTAGCAGTATCCAGTATTCGGTTTCGTTGGCTTCTTTGAGGGCGATCGCTAATTTATGAATAAAATCGGCTTTACTTTCGGCTTGATCTGCTTCTCTAACTAATGCACCAATTGCTGTTCCAGACCTTAGCAGTTGTTTTGATAATACATATTCTTGTTTATTTGAACACAAGTATTTATACAGGTTCACTATTCGGACAGCAAAGGCAAAAGATTTATTTTTTAGAGGGTATTTATCAGACATTTTTAGTGGACAGCGGACAGTGGACAGTGGACAGTTGACAGTTGACAGTTGACAGTTGACAGTTGACAGTTGGCAGTTGACCAAGCGTGCTGGAAGAACCTTGCTTTAAACCAAGTTTTTCATTAATAATTTTCCACTGTCCACTATCCACTATCCACTGTCCACTGTCCACTGTCCACTATCCACTATCCACTGTCCACTGTCCACTGTCCACTGTCCACTGTTAATTTCCTGTAGGTGCAGGAGTAGGGGTTTGCAGGCTTCGTAATTGCTGTATCTCGGCGTCTACATTCAGCAATTCTGGCGGTACTTTTTCGGGAACTACCCACAGAGAAATTGTATGTTCGCGTCTGGGGCCTTTGACTCGTTCGACTCTTTCGGGTTTCCAAATGCCCATATCGAAGTCGTGAGAGACAATGCGAGTACCCGGTTTTAGAGTTCTTAGCAAGGTTGGTCTTAACCTTAAATTGAGTTCGGGTAACAAATATAAGGTAACCACACTTGCCGAACTGATGTCAGTTTGAAATAAGTCTTGTTCGAGGAATTGGACGCGATCGCTTACTTTGGCTTTTTCCGCATTTGCCTGTGCTTGTTTCACCAGATTCGGGTCAATTTCGATACCAGTGCCTCGCGTGCCAAACTTTTGGGCGGCGGTAATCACAATCCGCCCGTCGCCGCTGCCGAGGTCGTAAAGTACGTCATTTTTCCCCACTTTCGCCATTTCCAGCATTTTATCTACCACTACTTGCGGTGTGGGAACGTAAACCACATCGGGAACCTTTTTCGGCGTTGGCGTGGCGGGTGCGGTTTGTGGAGTTGGGGTATTCGCAGTAGGGGGTGTAGTCTCCCGTTGAGCGGTGCAACCTGCGAGTGCTAAGCTGGTGGCGATCGCGGCTGTAGTTGCAACTTTTAGTATTTGCATTCCCATACAATCTTCCTCAATTCAACCTTACCTATTGTTACTGTTGACGGGAAAACAGCAATAGCGGAACGCCTGTCAACAAAACTACTACGCCGATAGTTCCGCCAATGCCGGTATAAACGAGACTCGAATAGAGCAAATAACCACAAGTGGCGCAAAAAAGCAATGGCATCACTGGATAAAATGGCACGGGAAATGGACGAGGTGTATTTGGTTCTTTCCACCGCAACACTATAAGGGCGATTCCAGATAAAAGAAAGAAAAACCAGAATACTGGAGCCGTATAATCTACCATTGTTTCAAAGCCTTTGCGGGTAATTGTTCCCAGAAAGACGAGCAATAATGCGATCGCTCCCTGTACAAATAGCGCATTTGTAGGTGTATTTCCACGCGCTTGCCAGCGTCCGAGAAAACGGAACATAGAGAAATCTTGCCCCAAGGCATAATTCGTTCTTGCCCCGGTAAAAATAGTAGCGTTAGCTGCGCCCAATGCTGAAAGCGCAATCAGAAAGCTGACTAATTTTGCTCCATTTTCTCCGATGGCGCGGCGCATCAAGTCAGCTGCAACTGCCTTTGATTTTGCCATTTCTTCTAGCCCCAAACCGTGGATGTAAGCAAAGTTAATCAGCAGGTAAATTACGGCGATAATGCTGATGCTTCCTAGCAATACGCGCACCATGTTACGCTGATTTTCTCGCAGTTCGGCTGAAATATAAGCTGCTTCGTTCCATCCACCATAAGTTAGCAATACAAACACCATCGCCAATCCAAAGGTTGTTTTGGGTGCTGTTGTGGTGATGGTATCCGCCGCTAGGGGTTTGGCTAGAACTATTCCGGCTACAATCACTAATAGCAATCCCAGGACTTTGGCGGCAGTCAGCCAGTTTTGCGTCCACTTGCCTTGACGCACGCCCAGTACGTTTAAACTGGTTAGGAGTGCGATCGCCACTCCGGCATAAATCGCTGCGGAATCATCTCCCAAACGCCACAACTCGGAAGCATAGTCCCCAAATACAAATGCTACCAGCGCAATCGATCCAGTTTGAACGATTGTCATGCGCGCCCAAGCAAATAAAAAGGCTAAATTTCTACCAAAGGCGCGCATCAAGTAATGGTAATTTCCCCCTGGGTGAGGATAAGCAGTCGCTAATTCCCCATAGCAAATAGCACCTACGAATGATATCCCTCCACCGAGTAACCAAGCGAACAAAGCAAGGTTGGCACTCGCGGTATTCGCCGCCACCAAAGCTGGTGTTTCAAAAATCCCTGCACCTATCACCATCCCTACAATCAACGCACCGGCATCGATGGCTGAAAGTGTCGGCTGAGGGGCTGTTCCTTTTGTCGTCATAATTTAAGCTGGAGGAAATTTTTGGTCATAGCGATCGTTATTTTTATCTCAGGGTTAGAGCAAAAGTTGCATCCCCATCCCAATCCTCAGACAATACAGCAGATTACCATTGAATGAAGTACACCAAAAGGAATAATCTGAAAAACGAGGAAGAGGTAACTATCAACTGTCCACTGTCCACTGTCCACTGTCCACTGTCTTTTTAGTGGGCATACCCGATATTTTTTTACTGCAAATAGTCTGATGTCAGCTCGTGTTCTGCCAAAACTTCCATGTCAGATTCTATATTATCCAGAAGTGTTGAGAAGTTTTTCCGGTCATAGTCCCCGTCAAAAAAAGTTTCTAAAAACAAAGTCTTTTCTTCGTCAATATATGCTTTTATAAACATAAAATTTGCATTCAAATCGTTGGCATATTTCAAAAGTTCCATTTCGCCGATACCTGGCTCGCAATCATAAGGAATAACGATCAATACTCCTCTGTCTGGAATATTTTTCAGCATCATATTTGATTTTCTGGGGTGACGGCATAAAAGCAAATCTTCCTCTTCTTCTTCAACTTGATATCCATTGAATTCCAAATGATTGCGATATTTTGCCAAAGGATGAGCTACTGCATCATTGATATTCATTTCAGTCATAACTTTTCAGCCTCGCAGATTTTTTTTGCACACCCGCAAGAACTCTAAGGAATTGGGGAGCAAAGGAATGTAGAAAATTCTTCCTCTACCCCAATACGATCTTGCCCAATGCCCAATCCCAGCTCAATAAGATTGTTCACAAGCTTTCTCCAGAGTTGTCACCTTGTCGGGCTTTAATTAATTTTACTAAATTGTAGTAATTTTGACTGCGTAAGCCCAAAATTTCTGCTTAGCTTGTCTAGGTGCGATCCGATGGTGATGCTGGGATTCGGAGGTGGGCAATGCTAGCTGCAAGGGCTTTTTGCCTAATTATTGCAATAACCCCAGCAGGGAATGCCTCAGTCACGGGAGAGCGATCGCATAGCGTCGCGCCTGCATATAGTGCAGCATTTTCCCAAACTGGTTACCGCTGCAATGGTGGCAACTGCTAATGGCTAATAGCTAATAGCTAATTGATGATGAGCGATTAATCTTCATCTAGGGCGGGAAAAGCTTCTTCTATCCGCCACAATTGGTTTTTATATTCAATTAACCACTGGCGACTTTCTGCGGTCAATTGTTCCCAGACAATTTCTATTGGCACGTGGGGAGATGAATACCGATACTTTTGCCCCAAGGTTTTCAGATTTTCGGCGACGCTAAAGGGTATACCTAATTCTTCCCAGTCGGTTTCTACAATAATTCCAGAAACTCCCGCCGCTGGGTCGCAAATTAATTGCGAGGCTCTAATTAAATCGGCAAAATGCTTCGGTTTTAGTCCGGTTGTTTCCTGAATTTTTAGGGCTTTTTGCTTGTCTGGATTCATCGGAATTAAAGTTGCAGTATGCTCAAGTAATAATTGCAATATTTATCAGTTTATCTTGGCAATTTATCCAATCTTGAAAATCAACAAATTCTTTTAAACTTTTATACCAATTGACTCGGTACGTGGCTTTCTAGACAAAGTGCGCGATCGCTGCCAACCTCAAAATATTAAGTTTTGTAAAAAATACATAAAGTTCTAACTATCCAGACTGAGTAACAAGTAGAAGCCCAGTTTGAGGAGGCAAAGCGCAATGAACAAAGACTCTTAATGTGATGCCTTGGGGTTAGCAGATACATCCTGTGGCACGTGGTTATCGAGAGGAAGGAAAGTAAACAGCGTTGGCACGCAGTCATGAATGGCAATCTTGATGTGACTTTTTAGACTATGGATGAGCAACTCGAACAATTAGTACTAGAGGCGCAAAGATACGCTAGCCAAACTCCGGAGAGGCTGTTAGTCTTAGAGGAGCTAGTGAAAGAAATCTTGCGATCGCGCAAAATAGCTCGTCCGCCTATGGGTGAAGCTTTATCTGGGATTTATCAGGAGATTTACGAGCAAGTAAAACAGCAGCTTTTGCACCAAATAGATGAAGAACTAGATAATTACAAACCAAAATGTGGCTCGGTGAGAGAATGGGCTAATATCCACCGGGATCAAGCTGGCAAAAAGGCTCTGGAGGATGGACAACTGCTCAAAAATCTCGCCCTAGAAGCCCAACGATACCAGCCTGGTTCTAAGTTAAGGCAACATGCTTTGACGCAACTGATTGAAGCCATTAGGCTGTCGGGTAGGTTGTGTCATCCAAGACGGCCTGGATTATCACCCAAGTTTTATAAATTGCTTTATGATGAAGTAGTGAATAAAACCTTAATCTATGTCTGTCGAAAGATTGACAATTACGACCCAGAGCGGGGAGAAAAAAATTTATGAACTGGGTCAACTTTCGATTAGAAAAAGTATTTATAGAGTGCGAGCGCGAATTAAGGAATCGGGATATCGATGTGTTACCCTGGCCTGAAGATCCATTCGATATTGCCGCACCAGAGGCAGCAAATACATTGTTTGACATGGTGCGAGAATGTCTAGAGGAAGACGCGGGAAAAGTCTTTCAGAAAGAATACATTAGGCCAAGAAAAGATGCAAACTTTAGAGCGATCGCATTAAAAAGATTTGACGGACAAAGCTGGAAAGAAATTGCCCAAGAACTAGATGTAAAGATTCCTACCTTGAGCAGTTTCTTTCAAAGAAGTTGCGAGAAATTTCGCCCTCAGTTAATGCAATGTATTAGAGAGTGAATAGCCATGAGCGGTAATCAATCAGCCATCTACACCGATCTCGAACCTTGGACGTTTAAAGTGACGCTGGCTTTGTCAGCACATCAGCGAGCAAAAGAGTTTCAAGGTTACCATTCCAATGCTGAAAAAGCCAAACAGGTTTATCTCAATACTTTGGCGGTGTATGCAGTCGATTTTTATCTGGATTGCATGGGAATTGAAACAAATTGGTCAGCCAGTTTTAGTGGTAACCCAGTAATGCAAACAATCCTGGATGTCGCCGATTTAGATATTCCTAAACTAGGCAAATTAGAATGTCGTCCGGTATTACCAGAAGATGCGGTTGTTTGCATTCCGTTAGAAGCGTTATCAGATAGAATTGGCTATGTAGCGGTACAGCTTGACGAAACGCTGCGAGAAGCAACATTGTTGGGATTTAGCAAAACGGTTCCAGAAAGCGGTAAATTAGCGATTGGCGAGTTGCGATCGCTGCCATATTTGCTAGAAGCCGTAAAACCAGTTCCCCAACCCATCCAACTCAGCAAATGGTTTGAAAACATATTTGAAGCTGGTTGGCAATCATTGGAAGCACTTTTAAGCACAAATCAAGCGAATCTAGCCTTTAGAAGTAAGGCAAGTGTAGTCAGTGTCATAAGTAATGATGAGACGGTTAAAGCAGCCAAACTGATCGACTTAGGAGTAGAACTGGAAAATCAATCGGTAGCACTGCTGATGGCGATTACGCCTACTTCCGAACAGAAAGCGATCGTTGTAGTGCAAGTGCATCCAGTGGGTAAAAAGACTCTGCCAGCCAATCTGAAACTAAGTTTACTTGCATCGGAAAAAACTGTCGCAGAAGTCCAATCTAACGGTCAATATAACTACATACAATTGAAACCATTTCGGGGGGATTCAGGAGAAAACTTTGATATCCAAGTGAGTTTAGGTGAAGAGAGTGTAACCGAGACTTTTGAAATCTGATTTCAGGTGCGTTTGTTTAAAAAGGGTGATATAAGAGGTTTATGGAAAAAAGCTAGAAACCCGGTTTCTTTGAGAAACCGGGTTTCTTAGTGGTTGGGTTGGGAGTGCGATCGCGCTTGATCGGCTGGGATTTACGGCAACATCAGAACACTCCGACTGGGAGCGATCGCACGACGGCTGAAGTAATTGGACAGTTTTACAAACAGTTAACTACCCCTCAAATGACAAAGGCAGATCCCAGGGAATATTGGGCTGTTTTGATTTGATTTTGTATCCAGGTTTCAAACAGTTCGTCAAGCAAGCGGCGGCGCATCGCTTCATCTAGTTGTGCTGGCAAAATGTTTTCTAATCGGACAATCACAACCCATTCGCCTAAAGCACGAGGCGACCAGAGTTGACCCGCTTTGCTAACAGAAAGTAGTTTGCTAATAGCAGGATGCGGATAATTTATTGGTACGAGTCCCAATAAGCCACCTGTACGTGCTTCTGAACCTTGGGAATACTCGCGGGCTAATTCGGCAAAAGACTGTTCGCCTTCTTGAATGCGAAAGTAGATTTCATTGGCTAGTCCCATGTCTTGAGTGCGGATCAAGGAATAGACTACTTGGTCTAAATTGGCTTTTTTAGTTAAAAAATATGAATTGATTTTGTGACCCCAAGTGGCAGTTTTGAATTTTTCTATTCTAATTGGACGGGTGGCAATATCGTCCACTTCTTCTAGGGTAATACCATGATTAAGTAACCAAGATGACCGCGATTCATCTGATGTAATCTGGTGCTGCTTTTCAAAGTATGTGATGGCTGTAATCCGCTCTTCTTCCGTACAAGAAATGTCTGCGATCGCTTGGTCTATAATAATGTTTCGCACTAACGGAGGCAGCAATTGATAACGACTCAGCAGGGATAGAGCTTCGCAAGCCTGAATCACCCTACTGCCTACTTGAAGAGTTTTTGTCACCATAAAACACCGTTCAAAATTGTATAATGAAGCGTTTTTTAATATTGCTAATTGCTGGATTTTGACTACTGAGTTTGCTTTTCACAATACATGCTTTATCAATCATCAAAATACTCTACAACAAGTCACAAAATATAGTAAAATGGAGGGCAAAAAGCTATTACCCCCCATTCCTAAACTGACTTTTCCCGGTATTTCCAAAAGTGAATGTGAAATGTAATGATTGCTTTTCCTACATCCTACACCCAACAGCCAGGTACTTGTTTCAAGACTTAACGGGAAAATTCATATCCTGAAGTGCAGCCAAATCCTATCGCTAAGCTTAGACAAAGGTGAAATCATATGCTGGCAAGACCTGATACCCCGACCTGTCTTCCACAACACCAATTAAATCATTTTGGTAGTAGATTGTTGTATCTAAGGCACTGGTACCAGAAAAGTTTTCGGTTTTGACCTCGTAGTAATTCAGGCTGCCAAAGAGTTGGATTTTATCGCCTTCTGCGTAGTTAAAGTCTTTAATGATGGCGTAGCCACCATAACCGTCACCAGAGTAGTAAGCGCCCCACGAATCACCGAGTATAAACTTGTCTGCTCCCGCGCCGCCGCTTAAAATATCGTACTCATATGTAGTGCCACCAAAACCTTTTAGGGTATCATTACCATTCTCGCCATAGAGTTCATCATTGCCAGAACCACCAAAGAGAGAGTCATTACCATCTCGACCGTAGAGATAGTCACTACCTTGCTCACCGTAGAGATTGTCGTTAAGTGGTCCACCAACCAAGACATCGTTGCCTGCCTTACCGTACATTGTCCAGGACTCCCATGACTTGAATGGCCAGAACCCCGTTTTCTCTGCGTATTTGGTGTCGTTTCCAGCTGTACCGTTCCAAGTTGCCATTTCCGATGCTCCTTAAAGCATGTAATTATCAAAGTTAGTATTTGAACTGAGGGTTAAGTTTCTTTCCCCTCCTTCTATCTATCACTCCGGTCAAAAAGCCATAGTTTTATGCAATATTTAAAGTATTAAGTTTTACAAAAAATGCGTAAAATCTAGTGTTTGGAGGCTGATTAATAATCAGATTCTACATATTAAAAATTTAGCAAAAAGGCAATTTTATTCCTTACACACGCATACCAAATAAACCGGGTTTCTGTACAGAAAACCGGCTGGGATAGTAAATTATGATTTAGTTATGCGTTTGACGTGGTTATTCAGACAAATAAAACCAATGGGATAAGTCTAACGGCAGTTTTTGAGAACCGCCATTGATTTCGGAGGAGCGATCGCTTGCTATTTCCAAATACTCTAAATCGGCGATCGCTCCTAACTTTCTGTCATTGTTAGTAACAACCGCTGAATTAACCAGGTTTATGCTATCGGTTTTATTTTGATTATTTTGGCGCTTTTTATATGTTGATTTTAAAATACGGTTGTAAGTGCGGTAAGGTATATATTGGACAGGATTATAGCCAGCAAAGCGCAAGATTAAAACACAAGCCCAAGAATACTTTCCACTGAGAATGGCCTCACCAACTCGATCGAACTGTTCGTCAGTTAGGAATTTATCGAGCTTTGTATGATCGGAGGAAAGTTGGTTATTCATGAAAGTTTACTCTTGTTAAATTCGGGATTGGTAGTTGAGAAAATTAGGTTTTCGAGTCAAGCGAGTTCGCTCGTCATGGCTAAATGTTGGACAGATCCTCTTGGCGCTGTCCTCCTTCTGTCTATAACTCCGGTCAAACACTCAGGGTTTTATGCAAAAATCAAAATATTAATTTATGTAAATAATACATAAAACTCTGGTTGTTGAGGCTGAGTAACGATCGTAGGTGTTTATTCTGGATATACGCAGGAATGAAAACAAATTATGAAGGCTTTATGACAAGCGGCTATCTAAGTGGTAACTTCAAAACAACGGATAGTTTTTTCATCTGACTGCTGGTAGTCACAGGCGAATGAGTAAAAAAGTAGTCTTGAGCTTGGGACATGGTAACTTGCAAAACGGCTTTCCCGCCGTTACCGCTCAGCTTTGGACGGAAAGTTCTAACCCGGAAATGAAGTTTCAAGGTAGTTTACCAGCAGCAGATATCGACCCACTATACAAAAGTTGGCAGTTGCTTTATTTGGCTTGCTATCAAAGTTTAGATTTGCATCCTCGCATCGAAATCATCGATTCTCCTGAATATTTGCCTGGAGTTGATTTGGATGAATTTAGCAATTTATGTCAGCAATTGTCAGAGGCAATTAATGCTTGGCTTAACTCGGAACTTTTTCGCAACATTAATGATGGATTGCGAACCCATTTAAACCCTTCAGACGAAATTCAATTTATTATCGAAACTCAAGATGATTTGCTGCGGCGACTCCCTTGGCATCTATGGAATTTTTTTGAGCATTATCCCAAAGCGGAAGTTGCTTTGAGTGCGCCAGAATATAGATCGAGGAAGACAAAACCTACAGAAAAAATAGGCGATAAAGTCAAGATTTTAGCCATTCTTGGCAATAGCCAAGGTATTAATGTTGAGCAGGATCGACTTTTTTTAGAGCGATTGCATGATGCGGAAGTAAAATTTTTGGTAGAACCTGAGCGATCGCAACTAAATGACCAGCTTTGGACTGAACCTTGGGATATGCTGTTTTTCGCGGGGCACAGTTCCAGTTTTGCGGGTGAAAAAGCTGGACGAATTTATATCAATCAAACTAAGAGTTTAACGATTCAGGACTTGAAACATGCGCTGGAAAAGGCAATTGCAGGGGGTTTGAAGCTGGCAATTTTCAATTCTTGCGATGGTTTGGGGTTGGCACAGGCACTGTTTGATTTGCACATTCCGCAAACGATTGTCATGCGAGAGCCGGTACCGGATGCGATCGCTCAAGCTTTCTTAAAGTATTTTCTAGCAGCTTTTTCGGGTGGAGAATCTTTATATACTGCGGTACGGGAAGCAAGACAAAGGCTGCACGGACTAGAGGAAACTTGTCCTTGTGCGAGTTGGTTACCTGCAATTTTTCAGAACCCCGCTGAAGTGCCACCAACTTGGAAAGATTTATTACGAAATAGCAGCGAAAATCTGGCTCAAAATACACAAACCACAAATACAAAATCCCAAATAGAAATTTGGAAAATAGTGCTGCTAGCGAGTGTCATAGGAACTGGCTTAATAATGGGCGTGCGACACTTGGGAATGCTTCAGAGATGGGAGTTGCAGGCTTATGACCAAATTATGCGATCGCGCCCCGATGAAGCGCAAGATCAACGCATATTAGTTATCGGGATCGCGGAAGAAGATTTCCAACTTCCAGAACAAAAACAGCGCAAAGGATCGCTTTCTGATTTAGCACTATCTCGTCTGTTAGAAAAATTAGAACGATATCAACCGCGAGCGATTGGTTTAGATATTTATCGCGATTTTCCTGTAGAATCAAACTATCAAGCTTTAGCTGCTCGTCTGCGGCGCAATAGTGGCTTTTTTGCTATTTGCAAAGTTAGCGCACCCAAGCATGACGATCCGGGAATTTCACCGCCTCCAGAAATACCGATACAACGGCAAGGTTTTAGCGATTTAGTTGTCGATCCGGATGGGATTATGCGGCGACAACTGATGGCGATGAAACCAAATCCTACCTCTCCTTGTACGACTCCTTATAGTCTTGGGGCTAGACTGGCATTTCAATATTTGAAGTCAGAGGGAATCTCGGCAAAATATACGCAAAAAGGAGAATTGCAACTGGGTAAGGTGGTTTTAAAAAGGTGGCGATCGCATCAATGCGGCTATCAACAATTCGATGATTGGGGTTATCAAATATTGCTCAATTATCGCTCCCATCGCTCTCCTTTAGAAGCTGTCGAGAAAGTATCTTTAAAAGATGTACTAACTGGTGTCGTTAAGCCGGATGCAATCAAAAATAGAGTTATTTTAATTGGCGTCACTGCACCTAGCGCCCGCGATCCATTTTTAACACCTTATAGTGCAGCGCAATGGCCCAATCAAGAAATGCCAGGAGTTATCGTTCATGCCCAAATAGTAAGTCAAATGTTGAGTGCAGTTTTGGATGGGCGACCTTTGTTAACAGTTTTGCCAATTTGGGGCGAAATTTTAGGTATTTGGGTTTGCTCTGTAGTGGGAGGCGTGCTAGCTTGGCGCTGGCGATCAATTTTATATTTGGGATTAGCGGGAAGCGCTGCAATTGGGGTTTTATACTTGGTTTGTTTGGTCTTTCTAATCGAAGGAATTTGGCTGCCGCTTGTACCTTCGGCGCTGGCATTAATTCTCGCGAGTGGAAGTGTAATAGCGGAGCGGGAATTGCGAGCAAAGCAACAACGGAAGACGTTTTTTTTAAGTTGAGTAATGGGAGTATTTATGTTGCAGATTCACAAAATTAAACTAGCGATCGCATTCGGTTTTGCCTCACTTATTTTTGCCCCCGTACAGGCACAACCAACGTTAAATTACCACAAACAATTAAATCGACCATTGGTTTTCAATGCACCTCCCCCACCCTCTGACATTGGCGCGCCTGGTACTCGTAGAGGAGGAGGAAAGCGCCCTACTTGTCCGGATGTAAATCAGTCGCTGATTGCTTTAGTGCCTAACTATTCGGATACCAATTTAGTCATCGGATTAACGACTGCGGAACATCCAACTTTGTGGTTTTACGTTCCTCATCAATCTCCATATACTGCCAAATTTGTATTGCGATCTGCTGATGGTAAATCGGTTGTTTACCAGACTGATGTTACTCTGCCAGAAAAGCCGGGTGTTGTTAGTTTCCAAATGCCGTCAAACACCCCGGCGCTAGAAATTGGCAAGCAATATCGCTGGTATTTCAAAATTTACTGTGGCGAACCTCAAGAAATATTAACCTTCGTTGACGGGTGGGTGCAACGGGTTGCTCCAAAAGCGGGATTGCAAGCTCAATTAGAACAAGCTACGCCGCGCGATCGCATTGCACTTTATGCTACAAATGGCATTTGGTATGAAGCCGTGACAAATCTTGCTAAACTGCGTCGCACTTCCCCACAAGATGCTGCTTTAGCTACTGATTGGGCTAATCTTTTGCAGTCTATTGGTTTGGCGGAAATTGCCCCAGAACCAATTGTAGATTGCTGTCAGGCTAAAATTAACAGGTAATTGGTAATTGGTAATTGCTAATTGCTAATTGCTAAAAAACTTCAACACGGCATTAGAAATATCTCCGACACAGATAACGTTTATCTTGCCGTGTCCCGGCTGCTAATTATGGGTAATCGACCGGACATCATATAAGTCCTGAACCTGTTTTAACAGGTTTTAGCTTTCAGCTTGAAATTTATTTCAATGCTAACAATCAATGCTAATCGTTCTATTTCCTACAACCAATTTCCCACCAAAACATAAGGTGCCCAATACATTGGTAAACTATATTCGCGACTTTGTAATAAACTTAGCTGCGCCCTCCGCAATGCTTCGGCTTTAGTCAGTCTTTGGTTGGCATATTCTCGGTAGAATTCACTCATCAAAACAGCAGTGGAGCGATCGTCAAGATACCACAAAGAAGCCAGCGTACTGCGCGCCCCTGCCCGCACAGCAACCCCAGCCAATCCTAAAGCCGCCCGCTTGTCTCCAGCGGCTGTTCTACAAGCACTGAGAACGAGTAATTCGATAACGTTATCTTTATTTTCGCTTCTATTCCGCAGAAAGTTGTTTAATTCGTTAACATTAATCGGTTTATCCCAAGCCAGAATAAAAGTTTTTTCGGCATCGGAACTAAACTGCCCGTGAGTTGCTAGATGAATGACGGGAAAAGGTAATAAGTTAATTCTGTTTTGCAGGTTGTTGCTGGTAAATTCCTGATTTATGATTACCCTGCTAGATACTTCGGACTGAATTTCTTTAACTTCATTTTCTACATTTGGTAATGCAGAAAATCCCAAACGGGCTTCAGTTAATCCACCGATGAGAGCCTGTAATTTTTCCGTTTGTAATGGTTTTGGTTCGAGTAGTTGCAAACCGGGAGTGAGGGCAATGCTGTAGTTTTCTACCAGATATTGTTTGCCGTTGTAGAGGGCTGCCATTGGCACATTTCGCAAGGCTCCATCTAAGACAAATACTAAGGTTTTGACGTTACTTTGGGCTAAATCTGTTGCTGCTGGTTTGATTAACCAATCGTAGACTTGTTGCGACAAAGATTTAACATCTTCAATGGCATCGGGTTCTGTTAGTTGTCGGCGCAGTTCATCTAGTAGTTTTTCTACTTCTATTTGGGATTTATATGTGACGTAATGGCGTAGTTTTTCTTGAGTGGGTAATTTGAGGATGACTTGTATGCGATCGCTTAAAATAATCGGATATATAACCGCTGCTGTTTTGTCTTCTCGATCGACAACTCGGTCGATCAGTTCTGGGTTAGCATCCAAACAACTTGCTCGGAAAAAATTCTCTAATTCTGCTAATTGCAATGATTCAATTAAATTGCGTGCTTGAAGCAGATTTTCTTGACTTGGTTCGGATTGTAATAGCAAATCAACCAGCTGTCGATAGACGGGTTCGACTTCATCGCGAAAGTTAAATTGCACATCTGGATTGACAGCAGATAAATCTCTGCGGATAGACTTGAGGTTGTTTACCGCTTCGGTGTAAGCTGCGATCGCTCCTTTTATATTCCCCTCTTGTTTCAGCAACCTTCCCATTTGCCATTGCCAACGATAAGCAATATCTTTGGCATCAATTGTTTGGGCAATAAATAAAGCTTGTTGGGTAACTTCTCGAGCATTTGAGCGCTGTTGTGCGACTTCGTATAACTCCCCCAGAATACCGAGCGCATAACTGGTTGCTTGTTTATCTTGGAGACTTTTCGCCTGTTGAATTGCAGCAACCAAAATTTTAGCAATTTCTGTTTCTGCGGGAGCGTTTGTATAATTTTGTTGTTTGAGGCGAATTAGACTTTGAGCTAAATTAATTCTGGCATAAACTGCTGCACGGCTGGGGGGAAGATTATTTAATTGAGCTTGTATTTGTGGTAATAATTGCTGGATTTTGGTAATTGGTAATTGGTCATTGGTAATTGGGGATGGCGATTGTGGGGCAGGCACGGAGGCACTGCCCCTACGAGTCTGGGTTATTTCAACTAAGAGGCTTAATTGATTTAATTGAGCTTGGATGCGATCGCTCTCTAAAACTGCTGCTTCACTTGCTTGTTGATACAATCTTAAAGCTGTTGGAATATCGGCTCTGGCGCGGGCGGTATTGCCCAAACTGAGAAGGGCGGCGCTAATATCTTGGGAAGATTGCGATCGCTGCGCCACTGCCAAACTTTGCTCTAAGATTTCTTGGGATTGTTTTAAAGCGCCAATGGCTCGAAAAACATTCCCCAAACTCCGCAATCCTTTGGCTTTTAGCGGTGAGTCTGGTTGTTTTTGCAGGCTTTGATTTGCTTGGGTTAAAATGTTCTGCGCTTGATGATAAAGTCCCAATGATTGTAAAGCTTGCGCTTGATTAATTCGGTTACGGTTTACTCCCATTTCATCGCCCACGCGAGCATAAATATTAGCTGCTTGTCGCCAGGTATTGAGAGCGCTTTCCGCTTGTCCTCGAATCAAATATAAACGCCCTTGAACATCTAAAGCTTGGGCAAGAACTTGAGCTTGGGCAGTGCTTCTATTTTGTCCATTTTTTAATAGATTCATACTTTGATAAATCGCCTTTTCTGCCAAATCCCACTGTCCGAGTTGCTGATAAACTAAAGAGAGATTGCTTTGCGCGATCGCTTCTTTCAATCCATCCCCATTAGCTTTAAAATCGGCGATCGCTTGTTGCAAAGTTGCCGCTGCTTCCGAATACCTTTGAGCTTCGTACAAACTTCTGCCCAAATCAACTAATTTTTGGGCATCCGATCCACTTTCAACGATGGAATTTCCCGCCACAATATGGGCGAAAGTGGGCAATGTCGCCCCGGTTAATAATATAGTCAAAAATAGCGTTATTGGGTGCGCGATTCTCCTAAAGAAAGATTTTGCGATCGCATTTCCTTGTTTTAGCAGAATCTGAAACAATCCAGACCTTTTCTTAACCATATTACCGAGTCATACGTTGTCGCGCAGACGCTGATGGATACTTACCAACATCGATTAATATTTCCCGCTCTAAAATGCGGTCATTGTTGTTAAAATCTAAAATACGCGCTGTTACCTCTTCAATATCTGTTATAGGCTGAATTACAGCTTGATTGAGTTGAAAATGATCTCCCCAAAAGTCTCGACGGGGGTTAAAAAACCGGACAAGATCTCCTGTCCGCCAAAGAATTGAGCCTAGATCGTTTCCTTTCTGTAGATTGCACAAAACACAAGCGTAAGCAAGATTATCTGCTGTTGTTGGCCCACCATGTTTTACGCTAATGATATGGTCAACTTGACAACCCGATCTGTCTGCCTCTGAAATTAGGCAGTATTCGCAGATATAATCGGCTCGGAGGGTAACTAAACGTCGAAGTTCTGCATTAATGTAAGGACGAGACATAAAAACAATTACCCTGCTTTAATGTACGCATGAGCGCGGCCTTTAATTAGTGTAATTATATGTTCTAGTACCAGAAAGCGATCTAATTCTTTCTTTTCCTCCTTTGTCAGACCTTCGGTTTTATATCGATAAATCAGGTCTTCTATATACTCTTTACCTTCGTCGGATAGTTGAAAATCGATAATGCTTTGGGGAGTGGTTCCAGCGGCAAAAAATTCAACGATTTCTGCGTAGGCTTTGGGGATATTAGTAGCTACAGTCACGCTCGGATACCTCGTGAAGTACAGCATATCCAATTGTATAGCGGCAGAATTAATTCTGCCGCTATACAACTAAATTCTTTTTTGCCGTACTTACGAGGTTAAATTTCGGTATAAATTTTATGGACAGTCAATTGGTCTTTGCCAAGAATTATGAGGCGTGGCGGTGGGCGGATTTGCGGTGAGAATCACCTCGCCATTGGGGCCAGTGACCCATCCTTGGGCTTCTACAATGCGATCGCCAACGATAAAATTATCCTCTGCTCTTTTGCTACTGGAGTCGTCTGCTCCCCTACTCTTCTGCTCAGGAAGAGTAACCCAATTAACATCAATCGCATCACCGCTGAGGACAGCAATTGGACTCGCAGGCAAGCCGCCGCTACCCGTAACTACAAAGCGACTGGCGCGATTAGAAGGCGAACAGCGACGGTCAACTAGACTCGAAGCATCGACGAAATTTTCTGGCAATTGGATTAATCCAGAACTGGGGTCAACATCCGGCGTGTTGATGATTATCGTGCCTGCTTGAGTTCTCCCAGTCGCGGTAATGTCACTCTCAGAAGTCAGTGCATCGCGGGGTTGCGTGCCAAAAATTGCTTGAGCCGTGATAGTAACATTACCCCCTTGGAATTCTTCAGAATTAGCGCTGATATCGCTATTTTCTAAAGCAACGAGAACATCGGTGTTGAGAGTGATATCGCCACCTTTGACTTCGCTTCCGGTGGCGTTGGTAGTGATGCTGCTGTTTCGGCGCACGATCAGAAAGGGCGAAGTCACTGTGATATCGCCTCCACCTCCTTTGGTATCAGCGCTAAGAATTCCAGAGTTATCAAGCACGATAAACTCATCAGCATTTACAATCAAATTTCCCGCTTTACCAGAACTAAAAGATTTAGCTCTAACCTCTCCTCCGTTCCGAATAATTAGCTGCGCGACGTTAAAGGTTGCTTTTCCCTGCTCGCCTGGACCGAAATTGTTGGCTGATATTTCAGCCCCATTTTCCACAGTCAACTGTCCAGTGGTAATCTTTAATTCCCCTGCATTACCAGTTGCCCCTTGTTCAGCCGAAACAAAAAGGCCACTTCTGCCTACAGTTGAAGTCGCTGTTGGTGAAGCTCCGCTCAGTTGAATAAAATCTGAGGCATTGATGGTCAAAGTTCCACCTTTACCGACACTGCCGGTATAGCTTGATATCTGCGCCCCATTCAGGACAATGAGTCGTCCAGTTTCAATGGTTAAATTTCCAGCATTGCCTTTAGCTTCCTGCTCAATTAGATTACCATTAACCTCAAATAGCTGAGTATTAACTTGAGTAAATAGACCGCTAGAAAATATATCGCCTGGTGAGAAGCCGTCCAGTTCTACTGACTCTGAGGCATTCACTTTCAAGTCTCCGGCATCACCTGAACTAAAAGTAGTTGTTGCCACTTGCGCTCCATCCCGGACGCTCAACCTTCTAGTTTCAATGGTCAGTGTTCCTCCCTTGCCCCTAGCTTCCTCCCCTGGATTATCAACATCAACTCCAGCAAACAGACTGCTAGGAAATCCAGCGTCTGGTGAGGTGCCTTCTATTTCTACTAACTCCGAAGCTTTTACTACCAAATCTACTCCTCTACCTGCACCAAATGTGGTTGTTGATACTGTTCCTCCATCTCGGATGCTCAGCCGCCTAGTTTCAATGGTTAGTGTTGCTCCTTCCCCAGTAGCTTCTTTCTCAACTCGAGCAAACAGTCCAGTAGGAAAGAATCCACCATCTGGGAAGGTACCTACTCCCAACAGTTCCACTGATTCAGAAGCATTCACTCTTAAATTTCCTGCTTGACCCGCAGTTAGGGAATTAGAAAAAACCTGACTGCCTTCAGTAAGGATTATACGTCTTCCCTGAATTTGGATATCACCACCTCTATCGCCACTGGTATCGACAAAAGATGTTTGTGATAGGTTAATGTCTTGAAAGTTCTGGATTCCCTCGTAACCCAAAACCCAGCCTCGCTCATTTAGAGTCAGGCTGACTAGATTGTTGCCTGCAACACTCCCTAACTCAATTCGTCCTGTTTCTGCTGTGATATTTCCCCTCACCTGTTTCAGCTTTCTGTTTGAGGATGGTTTGGAACGCAATTTGTCCGGTCGTCATGTTTCCCTGTTGTTCGATATGTACGTGTCTTATTCAGAACTGTTCTGCGACGAAATCGAAGGCAGGGTTACCCGATTGCAGCGGACTGTAGAAAAAAACATCTAATAACTCAAGTTGCTAGTTATAAGGTCAAGCATTTTAGATCCCCCTAAATCCCCCTTAAAAAGGGGGACTAAGAATCCGGTGCTAGCCCCCCTTTTTAAGGGGGGTTAGGGGGGATCAAACCGACAATATCTGTAACTAGCAACTTGCGTTATTAGAAAAACCGGGTTTATGGGTAGGTGGGTAAAACGCTAATTTTGCTCGATCAAAGCAGCGATCGCGCGTAAAATTTCCTCTTCTCTAAACGGCTTGTTAAAGTAGCCCAAAGCCCCCAATTCACAAGCTAAACGGCGATGTTTTTCCGCCGTGCGAGAAGTCAACATCACAATCGGTAATTTGGCTAATTCCCCATCCTGACGACAATAACTTAAAAACTCAAATCCATTCATCGAAGGCATTTCAATATCGCAAACTACCAAGCGAACTTCCCTATGGTGTTGCAATTGCTGAATTGCTTCGCGACCATTTTGGGCTTGTAGCACTTTGTACCCAGATTTTTGCAGCGTCAGTGCTAAAGTTTGCCGCACGCTAATTGAATCATCGACGACCAAAACAACTTTAGCGGCAGGAAGTTGGTTTAATTGCAGATTTGAGATTTCAGATTGCAGATTTAAAGCCGAATTTTTCTTTTCAATTTGAAATCTCCCATCTGAAATCTGCAATTCTCCACTGATTTGGTTTAGCCAACTATTTACCAAAGCTCTACTATCAATTACCAGAGTCAGACGACCATCGGCTAAAGTGCTGCCACCATAGACGTAACTGGGGGGTGCGATCGCTTTCCCCAAAGGTCGGATAACTAACTCTTGTTCGCCCAAAATTTGGTCAACTTCTAACCCTACCAATTCCGATCCTTCCCTTAACCCACTCTGAGAAGGTTGGCGCAACAACAACATCGGATTCTTCTGCTGTCCGTTTTTAGCGATCGCTTGTTCTTTGCTCGTAATTCCTAATAAATCGGTCATCGTATAAGCAGGAACGATGCTTTGAATACCGCCTTGGTTCAAGTGCAAAACTCTTTGACCGTTATTATGTTGAATTTGGTCAGATTTGGGAATTAAAATTTGCTCGATCGCATCGGATAGCAAAGCATAAACAGCACCACCAGCCTCGCAAATCATCAACTTAGCCATCGTCAGACTAAGCGGAAACTGCAATAAAAATGTAGTTCCTTTTTCAGGTTGAGAACGAACGATAACCGCTCCGGAAAGCGCTTGCATCTGGGTGCGGACAACATCTAGCCCCACACCGCGCCCGGAAAGATCGCTTAATTTGGAAGCAGTTGAAAAACCCGGTTGGAATAATAAATCTAATACCTCAGCTTCAGATAAATTGCTTGCTTGTTCCGCTGACATCCAATGGAGTTCAACCGCACGCTGACGCACCCGGTTCAAGTCTATCCCTCCACCATCATCTTTGACTTCAATAATCGTTTGATTCCCCTGATGATAGGCGCAAATTTCAATTTGACCTGTTGATTCTTTGCCCCGCTGAGCGCGAATTTCCGGAGGTTCAATCCCGTGATCGAAAGCGTTGCGGACTAAGTGCAATATGGGATCGTACAGCTTTTCTGTCAGCGCTCGATCGACTAAAACATCTGTTCCCAAAAGCGTCAAATCCACTGGCTTTTTATGAGAAATTGAAAGTTGTTGCAACAGTCGGGAAAAGCGGTGAAAAATGTCTCCCAAGGGCGACATTCTCGCCTCTTGCATATCCTCTTGCACTGTATTTAACAGGCGGCGCTGTTTTTCTAAAATTTGCCCTGATAGGTTTGTTAATAAATCGATTGAGTCGCCAGCTTCTTCCATCTGCACCATTTCTTCCAAAAGTGACTGCAACAGCGGGTGAAGTTCGCTGTAGCGGTCTAACTCTAAGGAATCAAAGTTATTGGTAATGGATGATGGGTAATTGGTAATTGGTAATTGGTAATTGGGGAAGTTTTCTTTGATTTTATTGGTTTGGATACTGAGTAGACGATCCGACCAATCGCGCAATTGACTGATGGTTTGCTGGTGTCGTCTGTGGCGCCATCTTAGTTGCGCGATCGCTGCCTGCAATTGTTCGTTAATATTAGTTTGTCGGTTGTGGTTAATTAACAGTTCTCCCCCGATGTGAGTGAGGCGTTCTAGCAACTCTAAATCAACCCGCACAATCGACCGGGGAGTTTTCACCTTTGATGGGGAATTAGCAACTGGAAATGGCTGTATTTTTAAGGTTGATATAGGATTAGAAGGCGCTGTGTTAAGTGTTGACCGCTCGGAGTTATAATCTTTATTTTCCTTTGGCAATTCCGGCTGCGGTTCTGTGTTTGGATTGGCAGCTTCAGCGGTTTCTACAAAGTTGCCAAAAATATCATTTAAACTGGGTGGCGAAGCACATTGTGCTAAATCTAAATCTTCTGTATTTAGTTGCTCGATCTCTGGTTCAGATTCATCCCTACAGTTAGTTAATTCCGCACGATCAATTTCGCTAACTTTGCTATCAATTAAAATATCATCAATATCTATCTCTGCTGCTTCCTCGTTTAGATCTACTAAATTTGACTCTAGGAAATCTTCTGTCTCTATCTCAATTACAATCTCCGATTCATCCAAAAAGTCAGAAAATTCGGCATCTAAATGTTCATATTCTTCGTTGTTTTCGCTAAAATCATCCTCAATTTCCCAGGGTTCATCATCAATTATCAGGGGTTCGCTAACCTGAAAAATGTTATTTTCAGAAAATGAAAAATTATCTCGATCGTTTTCTTCTTCTATAATGTCCAATTCAACTAAATCCAAAGAGGAAGTTTCTAATGTATGCAAGCAGTCAGAATTCTCTGCAATTGGAAATTCTTCCAAGGTTTGAGCTAACTGTTGTAACTCTAAAGAAGGTTCTCCACCAAGAGTGCGATCGCCTGCAATTACCGCCTTCCATCCTGCCTCAAAGTCTTTCAGCGCCAATTCTAGCAACCGATGCGCTTCGAGGGGATGAGCGTCTAAAGCGGCGAGGGTGCGGGATGCGATCGCGCCAAACCCCGGTAAATTTAAAGACTCCGCCAACCCGACAAATATTTCCGCCTGTTCGCGCAAAGCCGATGCTACTTGTGCCGGATCTGAATTAGTTAATAAAACCTCTGCTAAACTTTCAAGCCGTTGTTTTACACCCACCTCAAAAATCGATTTAGTAATATCAAAACCTAATTCAACAGAAGTTGGAATAGGAGTTTCTTTATCAAAATAGTCTCCCAATTTCTCTTGCAATTGAGCGAAAAGAGAAACGGCGCGCTCGGTTACTTCGTCATTATTAACATAACCGCCCGTAATTTCTGCCATTAAAGGTAAGCGCAGACATTCATAAGCTTGCAGCAGCAACGCTTCTAACTCTGCATCAATAACTACATCCGGGTTATAAAGAGTTTTAAATACATCTTCCAAGTAATGAGCAATTGTTTTAATTGCCTCCAACCCCACATTAGCCGCAGCGCCTTTAAGTGTATGAGTTGTTCGCATCAGGTTATGCACTTTAACAATACTGCGCTCTTCTGCCAGACTAAACAAATCTTGTTCAAGTGCTTGTAGTAATTCCGGTGCTTCTTGAGCGAAGTACTGGTAAGCTTGGTGGCGAATGTCGGTATCGTGGCTCATTGGTAATAGGTAATGGGTAATTGGTAATTGGTAATTAAGAATGGCTAATTGCCGATAGAGTTTAGGTAGGAGTTTAGTTTGGGTGACAGTTCATCAACCAGTGGTTTCAACTTTTCTTGCTGTTCAGTTGTTAATATTTTCCGGACGTAGGCCATTCTCAACCAGCATATTGTTTCGTATAAAGAGCCTCTGGCAATTTTCACAAAACGTCGATTATCCTGAAAGTTGTACCGACCTCTCCCTTCTGCAATATTAGTGCAGACGCTATCGGCAGAACGAACAATTTGCTTTCCCATTGTCTCTTTATCAAACGCATCCCATTGTTTAACGATATACCAAATCTCATTTGCCAGCTTCTCTGCTAATTTATAAACATCTAGTTCTTCAAAATCAGGTCTTCCCATGCACTCCCTCAATTGGTAATGGGTAATTGGTAATAGGTAATCGCGTATTTGGTACTTAATTTACCGCTAATAATTACATTTCAATTGCGACTATGCGGGTTATCTATTACCAATTACCAATTACCAATTACCAATTACCAGTTAGCTAACTTTAAATCGCCCCACACTCGCCTGCAATTCTTCTGCCATTGTCAGTAAATCTTTGAAGGAGTTGGAAATTTGCAGGGAATGCTCTGAGGTTTGGGATGCGATCGCAGCGACTTTGGTCATCGTTTCTGTCACGGATTTCGATTGCTCGGTTTCCAGTTGAGTGGCTTGGGTAATTCCCTCGACTAATGCTTGAATTTGTGCCGTCGCTGTCACAATTTCATTCAAGCTTTGACGGGTTTCGTTAACCAAATTTGTCCCGACAACTACCTGTTGAATTCCCGTTTCCATTTCGGCGACAACTTCACCCGTTTCGGCTTGAATTCCCTGCACGAGTTGTTCAATTTCTGTGGTTGCTGCTGCGGATTGACGCGCCAAACTCCGCACTTCATCGGCAACGACTGCAAAGCCTTTACCGTATTCTCCCGCTCTGGTAGCTTCAATTGCAGCATTGAGCGCTAGTAAGTTGGTTTGAGTCGCTAAGTTGCCAATCAAATTAACTGCTTTGGAGATTTTTTGCGATGATTCGCTCAAGCGTTTAATCTTCTTCCCAGTCTTGGCAACTGTTTCTCGAATCGAGATAATTTCGTCTACGGTGCGGTTCATTGCCGTATCGCCTTGCCGCACAATTTGGTTGGCTTGTTGCACGGCAACTTCTACTAATGTGGCGTTTTTAGCAACGGCTTGAATTGAACTTGCCATTACTTCAACTTGACTCAAAGCAGAAGTTAGTTCGCGGAATTGATTTTGTGCTTGTCCGGATAGTTCTTCAATTGAAGTGCTACTAACTCCAGAAGTGTGCGCGACTTTAGCAGTAGCATCCTGTACTTGGACGAGGATTTTACGTAAGCTTTGAATCGTGTTGTTGTAAGCGTCTGCAATGGTTCCGACTTCATCGGTTGAAATTGGCAGGCGCACGGTTAAATCGCCTTTTAAAGTTGGTTGAATGTTTTGCAGCAATTGAATCGCACGCTGTTGTAGTTGCTCTTTGGCTTCTTTTTCTCGTTGCGCGGCAATTGCTAATTGTTCTGATTGTTGCTGCACTTGTTCTAGATAGTTAGCTTGACGCAATGCCAGTCCTAATTGCAGACCAACTTGACCTAACCAGCCAATTTCTCCATCTTCCCATTGTCTGGTGTTGGAGTGTTGATAAGCTGCGAGCAAACCCCAAAGTTTTTCGCCTTTAAAAATCGGTACGATCGCATAAGCTCGGATCTGGAATTGCTCTAAAATTTCTACGTGGCAGGGAGACAAACCAGCATCGAGAACGTCGTCAGCTTTATAGATGTCTGCAACTGCTAATTTTTGATTGTGGCGATACCGCCCTCCTTGGGTTTCTTGCAAGTGCGTATCTTCCCAAACGGTTTTGAGATCGGCTCCTACCCATTGCGTCCAACCACTCGCTACAGATTCGGCGACAAATACTCCACTCCAATCTGGTTGAAATTCATAAACCGACACGCGATCTACACCTAGCAACTGTCGCATTTCTTGGGTTGCGGTTCTAAAGATGTTATTCACATCTTGCGACTGCCTAATTTTGTCGATCACTTTAGTCAGCGCTTTTTCTTTTTCTGCAACCAGCGCCAGTTTCTCCGATTTTGCCCGCAATTGTTTAAAGGTTCGGTCTTGCAGCAAAGCCATCCCTAATTGAATCCCAACTTGTGTCAGCAAATTTAACTCAGATTCTTCCCAATGACGGGCAGCAGAGTTTTGATAAATTCCTAGCAATCCCCAAAGCTTTTCTCCCATAAAAATGGGGACGATCATATAAGCTTTGACTTCAAATTGCTCCAAGGCTTCGATGTAGCAGTCGGAAAAACCTGCTTGATAAATATCATCGATGCGGAAGGTTTGGCGCTGTTGGAAACCGCCTCCTTTTGTCCTCTGCAAATACGTATCTGGAAGCCTCGGCGTTACCACATCTCCCAGACGCAACATGCCGCATTCTACAATACCCGATACTAAGTCTTCCTCTTTCGAGCGATTTGACAAAATTGGCGTCCAACCATTAGCAACCGACTCAACTACAAAGTTACCGCTCCAGTCAGGATTGAAGCGATAAATCACGGCTCGATCTGCTTTCAACAAACGCCGAATTTGTTGCGTGGCAGATTGGAAAATGGTTTTAACATCTGACGATTTCTGTATTTGATCGGCAATCGATTGCCCAATCTTGCCGAGAACCTGAATATAATTTTTCTCCCGTTCTGCGATAGTCGCTAATTCCTCAGACTTATTGTGCAGTTGTTCCAGGTAGTCAGCTTGTGCTAATGCCATGCCAAATTGTGCTGCAATCCGCTTGACAAACTCAATTTCATAAGTTTGCCATTCATGGCTGTCTCTACATTGGTGAATGCACAGCATTCCCCACAATTCTTCGCCTTTCATCAACGGCACAATTAAGTTGGCTCGGATTTGAAATTGGGCGAGTTGTTCCACGTGGCAATCTGATAATCCCGCATGGTAAATATCAGCAACGGCTTGAATTCTACCTTGGCGATATTGGGGTGCGTAATCTTTACTGAAATAGCGGTCGTAAAATCTGTTGCCCAAGGTAACAACAAATCCCGGTTGTACGTCTTCGGCAATAAATTCTCCTTCGTTATAGTTAGATTCCGGCGAGAAGCGAAACACGACGACTCGATCTACTTTAAGTAACTGCCGAACTTCGCGACAGGTTGACTTAAATAAGGTATCCAAATTCTGACATTGCCTGATCCGGCTGAGTACGTTATTGACAGTTCGCTCTTGTTCTGGCTGAAGTTGTAACTGCCATCTAAACTCGGATTGTTGCAGGTGAATTGTCAGTTCGGTGGCAATGGTGTAAAGCAAGTGGATTTCACTTTCTAACCAGTTACGAGTTGCATTGCATTGCTGCATCACTAGCAATCCCCAAACTTGTTCGCCTACTAGCAGGGGTACGCTGACACTGGCTTTTGCTTGTACTTTATTCCATGACTGAATTTGCTCCGATGTTAGTTGGATTTCCGAGATGTCATTAATAGCTACTAACCGCCGAGTCCGATATTCTGCCGCCCCGTCGGCTCCAAAACAGTTACTATCAAGAAATTCCCCCAATAATGGATTGCATCCCATTTCGATTGCTTCTGCCATTACAGCGCCGCGTTTTTCGCCTTGAAAGCGATAAACTAATACGCGATCGCTTCCCAAATATTGACGCAGTTCGGTAACGGCGGTTTTCAGCTTGCTTTCCCAGTTCGGAGATTGACGAACACTGGATGCGATCGCTAATAATTTCTCCTGTTCTGCCTTGAATTTTGCCTGAATCGAAGACTCCCAAACTGGGTTAAGTTTTTGCTCTACTGCTGTTACTAATTGTTCTAACCGCAGGACTTTATTACTAATTTCTGGAGTTTCCCAAAGAACGGATTGCTCTAGGTCATTTTTTAAACTGCTGAATCCAGTAGCGATCGCTCGGATCGGAGAGTTACCGTTGGTCAAATTTGTTTCAACTTTATGACCGTTTTTGGTTACGTCAGAGGGGAAATAGGGTGTTGTAGTCATTGGTAATTGGTAATTGGTAATTGGTAATTGGTAATGGGCGTTTTACGATCTATTGCCCATTACTCAGGCGGTTATGCTGCCATAGGGGAGCATTGGCTATTGCTCTAGCATTTAATACCATCAAAACTTCTTGATTTGCTCCGATTAAGTATCCCTGTAAATAGGGCATCAATTCGGGGGCAAACAATCCGATTGCAGGCAGATTGATTTGGTCTAGGTGATGGCGCTCGATGTCGTTAATTTGTCTTACGACTAATCCCAAAACTTTGTCTTCGATTTGGATAGCGATCGCCATCACATTTTCTGCACTACTCAGGGGCGGAAATCCTAACAATTGACCGATATCGACCAACCAGAGCATTTCGCCGCGCCAGTTGTAAATTCCTAATACACAACCTGGCATTTGAGGCACGGGCAAAATTTCTGCTACCGATACCTGCATCACTTGTTTGATAACGTTCAAAGGCAGTAAGGCTATCCCTTCTGCACCCAGATGAAAGCGTAAAAACTTTTCTCCTTCTTCCAGGGAAGCATTGATTGCTTCAATCGTACCAACCGGGGTTAATGTGGAAATTTTTGCAGAATCAATCATAGTTTATTTGATTAATTTCAGATTTAAGATTGCAGATTTTAACTTCTATTTAAATCTAAAATCTAAAATCTGAAATCTGAAATTTTACTGAATTAGCTGTCGAATTGTACGCACCAAATCACTTTGATCTACGGGTTTGGGCAAGTAAGCATCAGCGCCTAGCATATTTGCCCACATTTTGTCAACTTCAGTATTTTTGGTGGAGCAAATGACTACCGGAATTTGATTATTCACCGGATCGGTTTTAATTTCTCGGCATAGTTCAAACCCACTTTGATCGGGCAGAACCACATCAAGAATAATCAAATTTGGTTTCTGTAAATTCAGTTTTGCTTGAGCTTCTTCCCCGCTTTTGGCACTCACTACAGCTAAACCAGCTTGTTGCAGATAATGGGTGAGGATTTCCCTCTCGGTTAAGCTATCTTCAACTAATAATACGGTACTCATGTAGACCTCTGAATGAATTACCAACTGAACGAACACTAGCCGAGTTTAAATTTTAAATTATAAATCGATTCAGGTTGATGAAGTTTGAAAACTTAAATTTGCCAGGGCTGCATCTTGGGATAAAGATTCGGAATTTAAGTGCTTTTTCACGGCTGCCAAAACTTTTTGTTCTGAGATTGGTTTAGCCAAAAAGTCAGTGGCGCCGACCATCTTGGCGCGAACTCGATCGACAATACCGTCATTCCCGGTAAGAATAATTACGGGGGTATTTTGGAATATGGAAATTCTCCGAATTTGGGCGCAAATTTCGTAGCCGTTAGCAACTGGCATGACCAAATCCAGAAATATTAAATCTGGCTTATGTTCCAACAGCAAAGGCAGGGCTTGCATTGAATCTTCAATACTGACAAATCCATAGCTAGCCCCAGTTAGGATCTCCTGCATCAATTGGCGTTCCTGCAAGCTATCTTCTACATGAGCTACCAGGGGTCTAACTGTTTTGGGTTTGGTAATCGGTAATTGGGAATGAGAGGCTAAGACGGGAGAAACCTTTTCTTCTCCTGCTACTGGGTGGCGCTCCTCTGGGTTGCATACCAAAGCGTTGGGGGCGAGGTGATTAGCTTTTTCGGCTGTGGTGGCGGATGTGCTTGGGATAGGAAAGTCGGGAATGTTGGTCAGTACTATGGCTTTTTTGCGGATATAGGGAATGAGACTTCGCACTAATACCAGTTCATCTTGCTTGACTTTAACCGCCATATCACGCAAACTGCGCTTGCCATCAATCAGTTTCACCAGGGTTTGGTAAACCTGGGGTGAAGCCAGCTGTTGCAGTTTTTCTGGTTGCTTAATCACCGCTCCCATGTTGGGAGATACACTCGTCAAGCCCGCATGGCGCCAGGTTTTCCAAGCTTGCTCTGCTTCAGCGAGCGCTTTTATCGGGTGGATGGGGATGAGTGAGGTATCCAGAACTGTTTGCTCGTCGGAAAAATTGCAGATGAAAGTCAGCGGTGCTTTCTCTTCTTGCTGGAGGATATCAAACAGAACTTCAGCGATCGTGCTTTTGATTACAGCTACCGCTTGTTCGTGTTGGATCTTTTGTTGCTTCACCAAGAGGGTTAAGGCTTGGTACTTCCAAGACTGAGAAGCATCGACCTGGCGGGGGCGGATACTTTTGGGAGGTATTTGGGGACAGTACTGACTCAGAAGTCTATACCACCGCCTAATGCGATGGGCGCCTCCGGCTATCCATACCAGGCGACCCAGGCAAAAGTAAAGGTTCCAAGTAATTGGTAATGCCTGTACCTCAAGCTTGCCTGTGAACTGCCTTTGGCTCAGCGTTTCTAACAGGTCGCTCAGTTTGTCTTTAGCTAGATCGTTGGTCATCCTGATTACCTAAGGGCATTGTAAGAACAAATGTTGACTTATCTTTTTGGAGCGCGATGTTTTTGTTAGCAACTAGATTCAGTATTTGTACTGAGAATTACCTTAGTATCGAAAGATGCACTTACCGGCTAGGCTGCTCTCTGCTGTTGAAATCATCGAGATCGATGAGTTTTTCAGCAGCTTGAAATAGCTACATTTCCCGATCGGGAAGGGTCGCTCACTTCGCGTCCAGCTTGCGAACAAGTTTCAACTCCTATAAGTTCTTTTCTGTTGTATACCGTTTATTCACAATAAGACACCGATAAATTCAACAGAATTGAAATATAAACAGGGAATTAAATTTACGTGTTATCCCTTAAAAAAGCGAGAGAATGTTACCTAATGTACATTTGTCGTGGTATATAGCTAGCTATTGTTGATCCCTTGCCCCGACTATTAATGCCATCAAGCTGGTTGATGTTATCTACGATCGCTCTGACTGCTTGATGGGAATTTCGATTTGGAACTCGGTGCCTTGTTCTGGTAAGGCAATACACCTGAGCTGACCTCTATGTTTTTCCACGACTATTTGGTAGCTAATAGAAAGCCCTAAACCCGTACCTCTACCGATGGGTTTGGTGGTGAAGAAGGGGTCGAAGATGCGCGATCGCACTTCTTCGGGAATTCCAGGGCCATTATCAGAAATCCGAATCAATACCCGATCGGCGATCGCTGAGGTGCGAATCAATATCTTCGGTAATGTGTCATGGCTCATTGCTAATGGGGGATGAATATTTTCTGCTCCCCGCTCTATGCTCAAGAAACCTTTGCCGTTATCTTCTGCCCTTGTCGGAGCCATTGCCGGAGATGCCCCCAAACCATCTTCGATCGCATCGATGCCATTACTGAGGATATTCAAAAACACCTGATTTAACTGCGCCGGATAGCATTCGACTGGTGGCAAATTTCCATACTCTTTAACCACCTCAATATCGGGTAAATCTGTATTGGCTTTTAACCGATGTTGCAAAATTAACAATGTGCTGTCGATGCCTTCGTGCAGGTCAACCGACTTCATTTGCGCTTCGTCGAGTCGGGAGAAGGTGCGTAACGACAGCACTAACTGCCGGATGCGATCTGCTCCCATTTTCATCGAGGCTAGGGTTTTAGGCAGGTCGTTGCTGATGAATTCCACATCGATCGCTTCGACTTGTTCTTGAATTTGGGAGACGGGACTGGGATAGTATCTCTGGTATAAGCTCAGTAAGTTGAGCAAATCTTGGGTATATTCGCTGACATGGCTGAGGTTGCCGTAGATAAAGTTAACGGGGCTATTAATTTCGTGAGCCACACCAGCGACTAACTGTCCCAAACCAGCCATTTTTTCTCGCTGCACCAGTTGGTCTTGCGATCGCTGCAAATGCTCGAATGCCTGGGTCAGTTCCTGTGCTTGCTTGCGGGTTTGTTCGAGTAATTCTGCTTGTTGGATGGCGACGCCCAACTGCACGCCTACTTGGGCGAGCAAGTTGATTTCCTCATCTTGCCAGTAACGCGGCTGGGAATTTTGATAAGCTACCAGCAATCCCCACAGTTTTTCCCCCTGCAAGATGGGCACGAAGGTTTCGTTGCGGGGATAGCGCCCTACTTGGGTTTTTGGCAAGAAAATATCTTCGATCGCAGGTTGATTTTTGACTAAGGGTTTCCAACCATCAACAATCGAATCGGCGACAAACTCACCACTCCAATCCGGGTAAAAGCGATAAATTGCCACCCGCTCGACTTCCAATAGCTGCCGCACTTCTTGGGTAGTGGCGCGGAAAATGGTATCGAGATCGAGAGATTGACGAATTTTTTCGACTGTGGTAGCGAGCGCTCTTTGTCTTTCGGCGGCTTTCTCCAGTTCTTCGGCTTGGGTTTTGACTTGCTGGAGGTATTCAGCTTGCTGCAAGGCGATGCCCAATTGAGTGCCAATTTGGGTAACTAAATATACCTCATCTCCTTGCCAGTGGCGGGGGCCGGTATTTTGGTAAGCGCCCAGCAAGCCCCAAAGCTTGCGATCGTAATAGATCGCGACAATAATATAAGCCTTGGCGTGATAGCTTTCTAGAACTTCTATGTAGCAGTCGGGAAATCCAGCGCTGTAGATGTCATCGCAGATGCGGAACAATTCACCTTTAGTGAAGCGTCCTCCCTCGGTATCTTTTAAATAAGTATCGGTAATTTCGCCGTTACCACCTAAATATGTAAACGTGCATTTACTGATATCTTCGACGATATCGGGTTGCTCTAGCTGCTTTTGGATCAGGGAATTCCAGCCTTCCGCGACGGATTCGGCGACAAATTCACCTGTCCAATTAGGATTGATGCGGTAGATGGCAACTCGATCGGTTTGCAAAAGATGCCGAACTTCTTGGACGGTATTCTGGAAAATCGTTTCTAAATCAAGGGATTGGCGAATTTTATCGACTACTGTAGCCAATGCGCGCTGCCGTTCGGCGATTCTTGCCTGTTCTGTGGCTTTTGCTAGTTGTGCCGATTGGGCTTTGACTTGTTCGAGGTATTCGGCTTGTTCTAGGGCTACGCCCATGTGTTCGGCAATTTGACTAACAAATTCGATTTCGTAGGATTCCCAGCGACGGGGGCCGCTGCATTGATGGATGCAGAGCAATCCCCAGAGGTCTTTGCCTTTGATTAGGGGTGCGACTACATTGGCGCGAACTTGGAATTTTTCCAGGATTTGGATATAACAATCGCTAAATTCGCCGCGATAAATATCTGCGATCGCATTAATCCGTCCTTGTTGATATAAATGAGCAAACTTATCGCTGAAGCAGTGGTCATAGACTTTGGCAGCGACTACCGAATCCCAGTTTTCTCCCACATCTTCATAGATAAATTCCCCTTCCCAGTCCCTGTGAGGATCGAAGCGAAACACCCCGACGCGGTCAGCTTTGAGCAGTTGGCGCACTTCGGTAGCGGTAGTTTTAAATATGGTGTCTAAATCTAAAGACTCGCGAATCTTGGCTATGACTCCGGCTAAAGCTTTTTGTTGCTCTGCTTGAGAGCGAGCTTGGGTGAGAGATTCGGTATGTTCCAAAGCTACCCCCAAGTGTTGAGCAATTTGACTGGTAAATTCTATTTCCGAGCGCTTCCAATCCCGAGGGCTGCTGCATTGATGAATGCACAGCAATCCCCAAAGATCTTTACCTTTGAGCAGGGGTGCGATGACGCTGGCGCGGACTTGAAATTTTTCCAAAATTTGGATGTAACAATCGCTAAACTGACCTTGATAGATATCTGCGATCGCATTCACTCGCCCTTGATGATACAGGTGAGCAAATTTTTTACTAAAGCAGTGGTCGTATACTTTGGTACCCACGGCACTATTCCAACCATCCCCCACGTCTTCTGAAATAAATTCTCCCTCCCAATCAAATTCTGGATAAAACCGAAATACGCCAACGCGATCGGCTTGGAGCAGTCGCCGCACTTCGGTGACGGTGGTTTTAAAGATAGTTTCTATATCTAAGGGCGCTCTGATGCGGGTAATGACTCGAGCTAATGCTTTCTGTTGCTTCGCTTTTCCCCTGGCTTGCGTTACTAATGCTGTGTATTGCAGCCTCACCCCCAAGTGGGCTGCTATTTGTTTCACCAATTCCAATTCCGATTCTTTCCAGCGACGGGAACTACTGCATTGATGAACGCATAACAATCCCCACAGTTCTTTTCCTTTCAGTAAGGGTACGACTAAGCTAGCCTGGATTTGAAATTTTTTCAGGCTCTCGATATAAGACTGGCTCAACTTGGTGCAATTGATGTCAGCGACGGCTTGAAACCGACCTTGTTGAAAGTGCGTAAGCCGTTCGCCAAAGTTACTTTTGTCAAGTTTTACACCCAATATTGAATTCCAGTCCGATGCTTTGTCCTCGCAAACGCACTTTACCTCCCAGTCTCTCTTAGGATAAAAGCGAAACACCGCCACCCGGTCGGCTTTGAGTAGCGATCGCAATTCAGTGGCGGCGGTTTTGAAAATGGTTGCTAAATCCAGCGACTGCCGAGTCCGAGCCAGTACTCTAGTTAGTGCTATTTGTTGCTCGGCTTGGTTTTGCGGCTGACTGGCGATCAAATCTGGCTTCGTTTCCATCTCTGCTGGGGTTGGTTGGTTAGCTTCGGTGGTTGGAGTTGTTTTCATTTTGGCTTGACTTCACCAGTGCCGAGTAGGTTTTCTAGCTGGAAATCTCTAGTCTATTGGTTCCCAAAGGCTGTTTAAATCAACGCCTCCTTGTTCAAGAATTCCCAGCACTCCCGCAGATAGTAACAGCGCTGCTTCCGCATCCCCAAATTAGATGTGCTGATTTTGTCTAAGTTTAGAGTCGGATGGGAAGCATCTACTAAACCGATGGTGCTGGATTGGCATACTTATAGCGTCGCGGCAATCATAAAATTCTCCTTTTGTAAATAATTTTGGGATGTTTCCCAGTATTTCATTTAAACTTCAGTGTTGGTTAGATGGGGCGATCGCAACGGCAGGGGCTAATTTTTTTTGGCTGGCGATTTTGGCTCGGAGAAGCACTCGCGTGCAATCAAGCGATCGCCAAGTCGAATCGTGTTTGCATTCCAAACTATCTGAGTCAGGTAAAGAAGTTACCCATACCTATAGGATACTTGTTGTTGGTTGGGGGTCTGACCCCTCATCCTGTATTTTTCAGTGAATATACCGAACCCAATACCCACATAGGGAAGGAGAGAATATTATTTCCTTACCTTCCCCATCTTTTCCATCTCCCCAGCAGCGGAGCGTTCATCAATTGGTTAATCCGTGTTCGAGGGCGTAGCGTACTAACTCGGTGCGGCTGTTGGTGCCGGTTTTGCTGAACAAGCGGCTGACGTATTTTTCTACGTTGCGGACGCTGGTTTCTAGGCGGCGGGCAATTTCTTTGTTCATCAACCCTTCTGCAACTAAATTGAGAACGCTTTGTTCTCTAGGCGTGAGGTCGATTTTGATCGGTGGGTTGGTTTGCGCGATCGCTGGTCGTTGTTGCAATTGTGCCTTAATTTCTGCCAGCTGGCGCGCTATTTCTTCCAGGTTAGTTGCTTCTCCCGTATTATCCGTACCAGTTCGACGTTCGAGCAAGTTTTCTACAATTGCTACCAACTCATCGGGGTCGAAGGGCTTGGATAGATAAGCGTCACACCCGGCGTTATAACCTTGTATGCGGTCTTTGGTCATGCCTCTAGCTGTTAAAAATACTACTGGCAACGACTTGAAACGGGGATCTTCCCGCATTTGCTTCAGAAACTGATAGCCGTCCACTTGCGGCATCATGATGTCTGTAATCACCAATTCGGGCGTATTTTTTTGCAATTTATCCCAGCCTTCGTTGGCGTTACTAGCAACATCGACGCTAAAGCCGCTATCTTCCATATAAGCTTGGACGGCTTCCCGCAATCCGGGTTCATCATCTACCACTAACAAATGTGCCGACATCCCTTCCTACCTTTCTATTTCACTACTACTTTTCAATGTAGCGAAATTTAACGGCTGTCTAATGGGCTAGGGGTTAGGGGCTAGGGGCTAGGGATTAGGGGAAGAAGGGCTGCCAATTTTGGTTTCACCAATTAAGTTAGGTTCTACTCAGATCTTGCACCATTATCAACAAGCGTTGAAAAACCGGGTTTATTGACGAAAAATCTAGGCTTTTAAGTTAAGCTATTGGCAAGAAACTAAGGTTTAGCCTTGGTGCAAGATGTCAGTTCTAAATACTTTGGCGGTTACTATATGTTCAATATCGGTACAACTACTTACCCGTTGGATAATAGGCTTCTAACTACGGAATGATTTCTACTTCTGTTCCTGTTTGCACGAATTTATACAACTCATTCACATCTTGGTTTTTTAACAAAACCTGCGGAATTCCCCATCCGCCTGTGCGGTGGGGATGGTGTGCCGTGGATAAATTAGGGGTAAGGGTACCCCTAATTTATCCAATCTCCCACCAGATTGATTTTGGATATACTTTTTGACCGCTTCCAAAGGCGCTCCACCACAAGAAACAATACACTTGGAGTCATGCCACAACTTAGCCTTTCCCCAATAGTACTGATCAATTTCCGGCCTATACTTCTCTCTAAGAATTTTACTACTAGCAGACTTAAGGAAAGCAATTAAATCGGAAATATTATTATCTGGATGCAGATCTACTCGTAGATGAACGTGGTCAGCTTCGCCATTGCAGTCAGATAGCTTTGACTTGTTCGCACTTAACACTCGCTCAAACACTTGCTTCATGTCTTGAAATATTTGTTGCGTCAGGACTTTCCGCCTATATTTGGTCACAAATACAATATGCAGGTGGAGCGAAAAAACGACATGAGAGCCGCTGTGCAGTTTAGTCATACAACCTTCTTGTCATACCCGAAAAACGTGATATAGTAATTTGAGTTTAAAACGCTGACTGAATCAGATCGGGAGGTTAGGCAACCGATGGCAGCAAGAAGGCAAACATTTCGACTGTACCCCAACAAACAGCAAGAGAATAAGTTGTTTGAGGCACGGAGAAATCATGCCTATCTTTACAATGCCTGCATAGCTCATCGTCGCTATGAGTGGAGAGCCGCTCAAAAAACCGTTACTTATTTTGAGCAACAAAATTGTTTACCGGCATTAAAAAAAGAATGGGTTGAGTTTGCTTATTTACACTCGCAAGCGCTGCAAGCCACGGTTAAGCGCGTCGATTTGGCCTATGGTGCATTCTTTCAAGGATTGAGAAAAAGACCCAAGTTCAAGTCAATTCGCGACTACTCCGGTTGGACTTATCCAGCGACATCTGGCTGGAAGGTTAATAGTAACGGCAAGCACGGAAGCGTTAGTTTGAACGATTTGGGCATCACGATTAGGATGCGAGGTCAATCAAAACAATGGGGTGTTCCTAGCACCTTGACTGTTGTTTACAAGCCGGGTACGAATCAATGGTTTGCATCATTTACCGTTGAAGTTTCAACACCAGAAACTAAATTTGGTTCGGATTCGGATTTGAATTACGAATCAATTGTGTGTTTTGATTTGGGGACAGAAACAGCGCTAACTCTTTATGATGGAGACACTTTTACCGAGCTAGAGAATCCACGCTTCACCCAACGCCAGGAGCAGTTGATTAAGCGAAAATCTTCATCTTTGAGGCGCAAGCGCGCACCTAGTCGGAAAAATAAAGTTAAAGCTTCAAGGCGTTGGAGGAAGACGAGAAAGCTCTTATCTAGACTGCAAAGAAAGGTAGCTAATCAACGTAAGGATTGGCAGCATAAGGTGACATCAGAGATTGCTAGTCGTTACGACATCGGTGTCACCGAACAGTTGAATACCAAATCCATGACTCGCAAAGCGAAAAAAGGCAGCCAACGTAAAAAGCAGAAAGCCGGACTCAATAAGTCAATCCTTTCTGTTGGTTTCGGTACGCTCAATAAAATGATGGCGTATAAGATCGAACAAAAAGGTGGCTTGATGCTGATGCTGCCGACAAAACAAATAAAACCATCACAGCGCTGCCCTAACTGTGGAGTATTCCATAAAGATTGGGCTTCTTTATCAAATCGCTATCATGTTTGTGGTGATTGCGGATTTGAAACACCTCGCGATCGAGGTTCTGTGATGGTTTTATATCATGTTGCGACTAATTCGCAACCGGGGCTAGGAACTCGCCTCGAAGACTGTGGATGTCTAGGCTCTACTAATTCGACCAGTCAGCGCAAGCATACTGGCTCGATGCGGCAACTTGGACAGAGGAAGCGTCGAAAGTCCTGTGTCAATTTGGATGGGGAATTAGAAACCCCGTCCTCCTTTGAGGCGGGGTAGTTCATATAAGAGCGGGCTGTAATGGTTGTAAAATCCTCATCGCTACAACCATTGAAGCACAGCACATCCCACAAATCGGCTACAGGTGGAAGATAGCCGAGACGGTGGAGTGGAAAGTATACGAAGCTGGTAGCGATCGCAAAAACCCCCAGGCCAATTAAACTCTTTCTAACATTGCCTGGGGGCTGTTTGAATTTCATTACCATAAAAAATTGGTTGTTAACCTCCCCCTGTGAGGGGAAAAGAAAAATTAACTTCCCTCACTACCAATCCCATAAGCTTTAGTAAAAGGTAACTATCCACTGTCCACTGTCCACTGTCCACTGTCCACTGTCCACTGTC